>Ga0214469_1001117_pt1 | contig 9920 bp, 9 predicted proteins | sample RVTome_10_FD_187340 | JGI IMG/M metagenome (GOLD analysis project Ga0214469, IMG submission 187340) | Soil microbial communities from uranium-contaminated site in the Upper Colorado River Basin, Wyoming, United States - RVT153D57 HiSeq ... | reverse complement strand
GATCGCGGAGGTGGGGACGTCACACCAAGGACGACGCGCGGGCCGTCAACAATGCGCTGGAACTTGTGGACATGGTCGACAAGGAGAAGGAAACGGTCGACAACCTCTCGGGCGGTCAGCAACAACGCGTGCTGATCGCCCGTGCTCTCGCGGGGGAGCCGGACGTGCTGGTGCTGGACGAACCCGTCTCCGGAGTTGATCTCGAGCACCAGGAGAGCCTGGCCGCGACTCTTGGAGAGTTGAACCGGGGAGGGCGAAGCGTACTGCTCGTCGCTCACGCTCTGGGCGTCATCGAACCACTGGTGACGCGGGCGGTGGTGCTTACTCAGGGCGAGGTGACGTACGACGGAAAGCCACTTCACGAGCTACACGACAGCCACGTTCACCATCATCCCTACTCGGTGGAACCGCCTCGGCGCTTCTCGAATCCCGCCGGCGGACCTGGCTGATGGACATCTTGGCCAGCGCGTGGAACGGTTTCTGGGACACCTGCCCCTTCGACTTCTGTCAGTGGGACTTCATGCGGAAAGCTCTCGTGGCCGCTGCACTCGTGGGTGTTACCGCCCCGGCGATCGGAATCTTTCTCGTGCAACGGCGACTCTCTCTGATGGGCGACGGGATCGGGCACGTCGCCTTCACCGGAGTTGCCGCCGGCTTCCTGTTGGACACGCTCCCTTTAATTACCGCGATCGTCGCGGCCATCCTCGGCGCTCTCGCAATTGAACTGATGCGGGAGCGAGGACGAACCGAAGGAGACGTTGCGCTTGCGGTCGTGTTCTACGGCGGCATCGCCGCAGGCGCCCTGCTCATGGGCTTGTCGGAAACATCAAACACGAACATCCTGACGTACCTGTTTGGGGAGCTGCTTTCGGTTGACCAAGCCGACATCCTGGCCGCATTGGGCGTCTCCGTCGTCGTTCTCGGAATCGCCATGCTGCTGCGCCGAGTCCTTTTCGCCGTCTCGTACGACGAGGAGGTCGCTCGTGCGTCCGGAGTCCCCGTTCGCACGCTGAATATCGTGGTGGCGGTAGCGGCGGCGATCACCATCGGCGTAACGATGCGGGTCGTCGGAATACTTCTGGTGTCCGGGATGCTCGTGCTTCCCGTGGCGGCCGTGCAGCAATTGACGCGCAGCTTCAACGCCACCTTCGTTGGCAGCCTCGGGCTTGGCCTGATGATCAGCGTCGCCGGCGTGGTGACTTCGTACTACGTGGATGCACCGCCGGGTGCCACGATCGTGATGGGGGCGATTGTGGCCTTCGTGCTGGCCAGCGTGTTCGCCCGGGCGCGGGGGGTGGTGTGATGGCAGACAACCGGGAACCGGCGACACCGCAGCGGTCGACCAGGCAACGTGCGGCAATAAAGGATGCCCTGGTCTCCGCCGAGGGCTTTCGGACGGCGCAGGAGTTGCACGATGAGCTGAAGGCCGAGGGCCGGCGAGTCGGCCTGACGACCGTCTACCGGAATCTCCAGGCGCTCGCGACGGCCGGCGAGGTCGACGTCCTACGAACCTCGGAGGGCGAGGCCATCTACCGACGATGCGGCACCGGCGAGCACCATCACCACCTCGTGTGCACTCGTTGCGGAAACTCCGTCGAGGTGGCGAGCGAGGAGGTCGAGGCCTGGGCCGTGCGAGTGGCGAAACGCCATGGCTTCACGCCCGTCGACCACACGGCCGAAGTCTTTGGGGTCTGCGCGAGCTGCTCCGACTAGCCTCCCGGCTCTACAGTCGGATCCTAGGCGTCGTCGCGGAACATGCGCTCTGCCTTGGGCCGCTTGAAGTCGGAGGCGTCCGACGAGTCCTTGGCCGGATCCTGTCGAGAGGGTGCGTCGTCCTCGGGTCGTTTGGCGGCCGTCCTCGGGATCCTCTGCTCGTCTCTACTCACGACGAGTGCGGCGAGGCCTGTCGTAATGGGGACCGAGGCAACCAGCCCGATGCTTCCGACCAACGTGCGGACGATCTCCTGCGCGACGACCTCGCTCGTCAGCGTCTGCGAGAGAGGAACCTCGGAGAGGCTGAACAAGATGAGCAGCGGTAGAGACGCGCCCGCGTAAGCAAGCACCAGGGTGTTGACGGTCGACGCGATGTGATCGCGACCGATGCGAAGAGCGCTCGCGTATAGCTGCCGAGCGGAGTATCGGGGATTCGCATAGTGAATCTCCCAGACGGCCGACGCCTGAGTCACGGTGACGTCGTCCAGCACGCCCAGCGTGCCAATTATCACTCCCGCAAAGATCAGTCCCTGGAGGTTCACCTGCGCGGCCGTCACTTGCAGGAACACGGCCTCCTCCGAACCGAACCCCGTGAAGCTCACGATGTCCAGGAAATAAGCTGCCAGCAGGCAGGTGAGCAGCAGACTCACGAGCGTTCCCAGGATCGCGGTGGTCGTACGGACATTGATTCCGTGGGCCATGTAGAGAGCCGCGAACATGATGGCCGCCGATCCCACTGCCGCCACGGCGATAGGACTCTTGCCCTCGAGGATCGCGGGCAGGACGAAGGAAAGAAGGATGAACAGTGACATCCCCAGTCCGATAAGGGCAGCAAACCCGCGCAGTCGACTGAGAGCAACCACCACGACCGCAAAGAGAATCCCGAGAGCCAGCAAGGGAAACCCGCGCTGGTAGTCGAGGAAGAAGTAGCGATCCTGATTCGGATCGTTCAATGAACGGCCCACAAAGATCTTGTCGCCTACGCCCATCTGTCTGGCCTGACTGGTCTCGGCCGTCTCGAAAGAGACGTCCCTACCCTCCTCGTCACCCTCGTCGAGACGAGCCGTCACCTCGGCGCAGCGAAATGACTCCTGTCCGGGGATGGGCTGGCACTCGATCTCTTCGACGTTGGTGACCGTTGCGCCAACGCGGTCGGGATTGACGAAATCACCCTCGAGCCGGCCGGAGGGTTCACCGGGCCAGAGAATCACGAGACCGGCAAGCGTCAGAACGATGAACGGGACGACCGCTATCAGGAGAGCCCTTCGTACCTGCGGTGAGGCTCGGTACTCTCCCTCCTCGTCGGCATGGACATGCCCGTGCGAGTGGCCGTGTCCCACGAAGGTTACGTGTCTCCGGAATCAGTCGAAGGGGCTGGCGGAACGTCCGCGGGAGGTACCGGTTCGTTGCGCACCGGGGCTCTGGGGTCGGCGTCGATCGGCGGCGCCTTGGGTGGGTCGGCCGTTCGCTCGTGCATCGCGTCGGGGAACACGTCCTTGCCGAACGCGGCCTCGAACGCCTTGAGCATCTCGATCGGAATCGGAACCACCAAGGTCGAGTTCTGCTCGGCGGCCACATCCGTGATCGTCTGGAGATAGCGCAGCTGGTAGGCGATTGGGTGACGCGCGATGACCTGAGCGGCCTGGGCGAGACGCTCGGACGCCTGGAACTCACCCTCTGCGTTGATGATCTTCGCCCTGCGCTCGCGCTCCGCCTCGGCCTGCTTCGCCATCGCTCGCTGCATCTCGGTGGGAAGGTCCACATCTTTGATCTCGACGAGATTCACCTTGATGCCCCACGGGTCCGTCAGGTCGTCGATGATGCGCTGCAGGTCCTGATTCAGCCTGTCGCGCTCGCTCAAGATGTCGTCGAGATCGACCTTGGAGAGCACCGCTCGCAGCGTTGTCTGCGCAATCTGAGACGTCGCGAACAGATAGTTCTGCACTTCGACGATCGCCTTGACCGGCTGGAATACCTGGAAGTACACGACCGCGTTGACGCGGATGGTGACGTTGTCACGGGTGATCACGTCCTGTGGCGGGACGTCGAGCGTGACTATCTGAAGGTTGACCTTTACCATCCGGTCCACGACCGGGATCAGGAAGAACAATCCCGGACCCTTGGCCCCCTCTAGCACACGCCCGAGCCGGAAGATCACCCCTCGTTCGTACTCCTGGACGATGCGAATCGACGCCGACAGCAGGATCAACAAAAAGACGATCACCGCACCAGCGATGATTAGGCCCACGTTCTAGTCGCCTCCCTCGAACATCCCTCGACAACGGAGCGAAAGTTGTTTCGCTAGCCTCCCATGACTCTGGATCGTCCGCCTAGTGAGCGTCCTGTTCGCCGTTCGCGTGGACGTTTTCGTGAAGCGGCTCGACCAGGAGCACGAGGCCCTCGGTAGCTTTGATCTCGACCTTCGAGCCCGCCGCGATGCCGGTCTCCATGGTGCGAGCGCGCCAGAGGGTCCCCTTGGTCATCACCGTCCCTTCCGGCGCGATGTCGGTCTTGGCCTCCCCCACGGTTCCCACGAGAGCGTCCTCGCCGGTGATAGGTCGGCGGAGGCGCACCCTAAGGGCCGCGGTCATCACCGATATGAAGAAGACGAGGGTCACGACCACGGCGACGACGATCGCCCAAGGTGACAACGACAGGGCGTCCGGTGCCCCCGAGAACAACAGAAGGCCGCCCGCAACGAGAGCCACCACTCCCCCCGCCGTCCAGATCCCGAGGCCTGCGACCTGAAGGTCAACGATGAAGAAGATGACCGACAGAACGATGAGGAAGACTCCCGCCCAGTTGGTTGGCAGGACGCTCAGGGCGTAGAAGCCGAGCAGGAGGCAAACGCCACCGAGAATGCCCGCCAGGCCTATTCCCGGGTTGTACAGCTCGAAGATGATCCCGAACGTTCCGAACAGAAGGAGCAGGTAGGCGATCTCCGGGTTCGTGACGAGATGCAGCAGCCTCTGGAGGACATTCATCTCCTGGAAGCGGAACCTGACGGTCGCAGTGCCCGCGGCGTCGTCCCAGGTCTCGAGCGTTGCGCTGCTCCCGTCGCCGAGCGTCACCGTCTCGCCGTCGATCACCTGCAGGAGCTCGGAGAGCGTGCTGGCCTGGCCGTTGACGACACCGCGTTCGACGGCCTCGGTTGCCCCGATGGACTCGGCATCCTCGACCGCGGCGCGCGCGAACTCGGGATCGCGGTCGCGCAGGATCGCCAGCTCCTCTATGTACGCCGCGGCGTCGTTGGTCGCCTTGCGCGCTAGCGTGTCGTCCGTCTCGCCTCCTCCGAGGTTTACCGGAGTCGCGGCCCCCAGCGCCGTGCCGCCAGACATGTAGGCAAGGTTTGCCGCGTAGGTAATGAAAGTGCCCGCCGACGCGGCGCGCGCCCCGCGCGGCGCGATCCAGACGATCGTCGGGACCTCCGCGTCGAGCATCTCCTGGATCATCGCCCGCATCGAAACATCGAGCCCGCCGGGAGTGTCGAGGCGGATCACCACCGCGTGAACCCCGTCGTCCTGAGAGTGCGCCAGGCGTCCCCTGAGGTAGTCGGCGTTCGTGGGGTCGATGATCCCCTCGACCTCGATCACGTCGACCGTTTGGTCGCCGCCCTCCTGCGCGCTCAGGGGTGAGGCCGCGAGCATTACCAGGCCGGCGGCGATGGCCGTCAGCCATACGAGGCTCAGAGCTCGGCGCGCGCGGCGGAGGAAGGGCATGACTTGATTCTCCCGCAGCTCGGGTGGGAAGTCTGCGAGGGTCAGCTCGGGTCGTAGTCCCGGATCGCCCGCTCGAGGATGTCGCCGCCCTCCTCGGCCTCCTCCTTGGTGAGGCTCATCGGGGGCGCGATGCGAAGCACGTTGCCGTACAGGCCCCCTTTGCCCACGAGCAGGCCGTTGCGCCTCGTCTCCTCGAGCATCCAGCTCGCGGCCTCGGGGCTTGGTTCCAGGCCCCCCGGCCGGACCAGCTCGACGCCGAGCATGAGCCCTTTGCCTCGTGCCTCGGCGACCCACGGGCAGTCGCGGGCCGTGGCGCGAAGGCGGCTCATGAGCCGTTCGCCCCTTTTCAGGCAGTTGGCCTGCAGGTCGTTGTCCAGCAGGTAGTCGAGGTTCGCAAGCGCCCCCGCCGTGGACAGCGGGTTGCCCCCGAAGGTCGAGATCGAGTTCGCCTGCAGGCAATCCATGATCTCGCCGCGGGCGACGACTCCGCCGATGGAGAGGCCGTTTCCCAGGCCCTTAGCAAAGGTGATCATGTCCGGCCTCACGCCGTGCGCGTCGATCCCCCAGAAATGCTCGCCCGTGCGTCCCCACCCGGTCTGAACCTCATCCGAGATGAGCAGGATGCCGTGCTCGTCGAGCACCTTGTGCATCGCTCCGAACAACCCGTCGGGAGGAGTCGCAAACCCTCCGACCCCCTGGATCGGTTCCGCGATCAAGCAGGCGACGTCTCCCGACGTCATCGTGTCGATCACGCTTCGAAGATCCTCGACGCATTCGCCGATGTAGGCGCTGTCGGAATGGTCGCGCCACGGACTCCGGAGCCGGTAGCCGCCGTGGACGTAACTCACGTTCACCGGCGTGAGCGCACTCGGCGACCAACCCCGGTTTCCCGTGATCGCGACGGTCGCGAAGGAGCGCCCGTGATAGCTGTTGCGGAGGGCCAGAACCTGGTTCGACTTGCGGTACGCGGCGGCCAGCAGCAGCGCCGTCTCGTTCGCCTCGGATCCCGACGAGGTGAAGAAGACCTTGGCGTCGTCGACCGGCGCAAGCTCGGCGATCCGCTCGGCGAGCTCGATCGCGGGCTCGATCAGGTAGAGGGTCGACGAATGCAACAGCTTGTCCGCCTGGGACTTGATCGCGTCGACGATCTCGGCCACGGCATGGCCCGACATGGTCGTAAGGATGCCGGCGAAGAAATCGAGGTAGCGATTCCCCTCGGCGTCCCAGACGTACCGGCCCTCGCCTCGCTCGAGCGCTATGGGCTGGTCGTAGTAGAGAGCCAGCCAGTCGGGGAGCACTTTACGGTGGCGGGAGAGAAGCTCTTTATGACTCATCGACCGAGCCTAGGGCAAGCTGTGGATGTGCGAAAGACCAACGGAATGGATAGAACACCACGATGCACGTAGACGAGTTCCTCGATCCAAAGATCCTGATCGTCTCCGGGAAGGGGGGCGTTGGGAAGACGACGGTGGCAGCCGCCCTCGCGCTCGTCGCCGCGCGCCATGGGCGCAAGGTGTGCATGGCCGAGATCGACCGTAAGGGGAGTCTTCCCAAACTCTTCGGTGGGGGAGAGGTCACCTACGAACCGCGCGAGCTGTCTCCCGGCGTGTGGGGGCTCAACATCATCCCCGAAGATGCGCTGGCCGAATACCTGCGTGTCCAGTACCACATGAGCCGCATCTCGAGGGTGTTCCGCAGCACTCACTTCGTCGACTACATCACCACCGCGGCACCCGGGCTAAAAGACATCCTGGTGCTCGGCAAGATCTGGTACCTCGAACAGGACAGGGATCACGGCGGCGGAGCCCACGGCTTCGACACGATCATCGTCGACGCGCCCGCGGCGGGACACATGGCGACCTTCCTGAAGGCGCCCCAGGGACTGGCCGACGCGGTTCGAGTCGGCCCCGTCAGACGCCAGAGCGAGTGGCTCGACGAGATGCTCACCGATCCCAAAAGGAGTCGCGTCCACCTCGTCACGCTTCCGGAGGAGATGCCGGTCGGCGAGACCCTCGAGACCTCGACGGTCCTAGAAAACGACCTGGGCATCTCGCAGGGGCCGGTGTTCGCGAATGCCGTCTACAGCCGTTTGCTTACGGACGAGGAGACCGATGAGTTCGAAGCTATCGCCGCCGACGGCAAGATCGACGAGCTATGTGACGTCGCAAAAACCGCAGGAATAAAGCTCGACAACGATGACCTGGACGCCCTCCAGGGCTATGCCCACTTTCTAAAGGTGCGTCGCGGCATCCAATCGGACCATCTGAAGAAACTGCGGAGGGGTACGACGCAACCCGTGATGGAGCTGCCGTTCCTGTTCTCTGCAGGCCTGGCTCTTCCCGACATCGACACCCTCGCGGACGTGATCGAGGAACAGATGGAATCGCTATGAGTGCAACGCACAGGGTCAACCCGATCACCGAGATCGTCGACCACAAAGAGATAGTCGTGTGCGCGGGTTCGGGAGGCGTAGGCAAGACCACGACGGCCGCGGCCATCGCTCTCCAAGCGGCCCTGGATGGCAAAAAGGTGGCGGTGCTGACGATCGATCCCGCCAAGCGTCTGGCCGCATCTCTCGGCCTAAAGGAGCTGACGAACGAGCCCTCAAAGGTCGCCAAGCGGAAATTCACCACCGCGGGACTGGAGATGAACGGTGAGCTCTGGGCGCTCATGCTCGACACCAAAACAACGTTCGACGAGGTCGTCACCCGCTATGCCCCCGGCCCCGAGCAGGCCGAGCGCATCCTCGAGAACCGCTTCTATCGCAACATCTCGTCGACTCTGTCGGGCACTCAGGAGTACATGGCGATGGAAAAGCTCTACGAGCTCTACGCCGGCAGTGACTACGACATCATTGTGATCGACACGCCACCGACTCGAAACGCGCTCGACTTCCTCGACGCACCCCGTCGCCTTACCGACTTTTTCGAGTCGCGCGTGCTCCGGTGGTTCTTGATGCCGTACATGAAAGCGGGGGGCGGGATCTTCAAGGTCGCCAACGTTGCGGCCACCACCTTCCTGCGGGTGGTCAAGCGAATCATCGGCGGAGACGTGCTCGAGGACACGGCCGAGTTCTTCACCAGTCTCGAAGGCATGTACGACGGCTTCAAAGAACGGGCTCGGGAGGTCTCCGCTTTGCTGCAGAGCGATGCCACCTCGTTCGTGATCGTCACCTCTCCGGGAGAGGACTCCGTGATGGAAGCGACCTTCTTCGCCGCACGGCTCAACGAGGCCGGGCTTCCGTTCGGCGCGCTGATCGTCAACCGTGTGCATCCCAGATTGGGTGATGGAGTCGACGTCAAGCCGCGGCAATTAGTGAAGCTCGAGAAGCTTGACGGCCAAGGCCGGCTACTCGCAAAGCTGATCGACAACGAGGAGGCGTTCATGCGGGTCGTTCGGCTCGAAGAGAAGAACCTGGACGCTCTGGCTCGGAAGATCCCGAAGCACCGCTGGATCCGGGTTCCCTACCTGGAGCAGGAGGCGGTCGACTTCCAGGGCTTGTCGCAGATCGCGAACCACCTGTTCGAGGCCTGACAGGCATTGGGCCTTGCACCTCACGTCGCGTGAGGGTCTAGCTTGTCGGCATGGACGTGAGCAGGGACAAGTGGAAGATCGGCGAACTGGCCGCGGCGACGGGTCTGACGGTCCGCACGCTGCACCACTACGACGAGATCGAGTTGCTTCCGCCCTCGGAGAGATCCGAGGCCGGGCACCGGATCTACACCGAGGCAGACGTGCGGAGGTTGTACCGGATCCTCTCGTTGAGACAGCTTGGATTCTCACTGGCCGACATCACATCCATGATCGAGCGCGACGACGCCGACCCGCGCGCAGCCGTGCGCCGTCACCTCGATGTGGTCGAGGAGCAGATCGAGTTGCATCAGGAGTTACGCGAACGACTCGGGGCGATCCTCGGCCTTCTCGACGACTCGAAGGAGCCGTCGACCAGACAGTTGCTCGAGATCATGGAGGCCATGATGGAAGTTGAGAACTACTACACGCCCGACCAGCGAGAGCAGATCCGCAAGCACGGCGACGAGGCGGACTGGGACGAGATCAAGCGCAACCAGAAGGAGTGGTCGCAGATACTCGAGGACGCGGAGACGGCCATGACGGCCGGCACTCCCGTCACCGACCCAAGGGTGCAGGAGCTTGCCCGGCGCTACCGCGAGCTCGGGCAGTGGTTCGCCGCGGGATTCACCGGAGGCGACCCCGGCCTGAAGGAGTCACTCGACCGCCTGTGGGCCGAAAAGGGCGACGAACTCCATCAGCAGTTCGGCAAGGGCCCCGAGGTCGATGCCTACCTGAGACGGGCGCTCGACGTCTAGGCCTGCAGCCAATCGCGCCAAGGCCCGGGTGCACTTTCAGTATCCGGGACCAGCGCATCGCCCAGAGACCTGCTCGCCCGAAGGGCGGGGTTCCGAGCCTCTTGCTCGGCGAGTCGCAGCGGAGCTACGACGAAGCCCAGAGAGCTGCTCGCCCGAAGGG
>Ga0214469_1001113_pt1 | contig 9928 bp, 12 predicted proteins | sample RVTome_10_FD_187340 | JGI IMG/M metagenome (GOLD analysis project Ga0214469, IMG submission 187340) | Soil microbial communities from uranium-contaminated site in the Upper Colorado River Basin, Wyoming, United States - RVT153D57 HiSeq ... | reverse complement strand
CAACGCCGTCGTGGGCTCCTGACGCGGCCGCGTCAGGTGGGCAGCCAGAAGCGGCGCAACCCTCCGACGCCGGCCATCCGTTGCTCGGCGAAGCGGTCGGCGGCCGCGGCGGTGGTGATGCCCTCGTTGCGTGCCAGAGCGAACATGGCGCGCAGGCGGTCACCGATGCCCGCGGCGCGCGCCTTTGCGCGCTCGTGCGAGTAGCCGCCGGCGTGTAGTTCATCGGCCACCTGGATCACGCCGCCGGCGTTGATCACGTAGTCGGGTGCGTAGAGCACATCGATGCTCTGGAGCGCCTCCGCGTGCCGTGGCTCGGCGAGCTGGTTGTTGGCGGCGCCGGCCACCACGCGGCACTGCAGCTCACCGATGGTCTCGTCGTTGAGCACCGCGCCGAGGGCGTTGGGGCTGAAGATGTCCGCGTCGACGGCATGGATCTTGTCCGTGCTCACGATCTCCGCCCCGTACTGCGCGGCGCAGCGCGCGACGGCCTGCTCGTTGGTGTCGGCGACGCTCACCTTGCCGCCGACCTCGTGCACGTAGGCCGCCAGCCGCTGGCCGACCTTGCCGGCGCCCTGGATCGCGACATGCCGGCCCCGCAACGACGGTGATCCCCAGACCTCCTCCGCGCAGGCCTGGAGCCCGACGAAGGTGCCGTAGGCCGTCAGCACGCCCGAATCGCCGGATCCTCCGTCGACGGGGTCCGCGCCCGTCGCCCAGCGGGTCTCGCGCGCCACGATCGCCATGTCGGCGGGATAGGTGCCCACGTCGCACGCGGTGACGTAACGGCCCCCCAGCGACTCGACCAGCCGGCCGTACGCCCGCAGCAGCGCCTCGCTCTTGTCGACGGCCGGGTCGCCGATGATCACGCCCTTGCCTCCGCCCAGGTCCAGCCCGGCCGCCGCCGCCTTGTAGGCCATCGCCTTCGACAGCCGCAACACGTCGGTCAACGCCGCCTGCTCGTCGGCATACGGGTAGAAGCGCGTCCCACCCAGGCTGGGGCCCAGCCTGGTCGAGTGGATCGCGATGATGGCCCGTAGGCCCGTGTCGTCATCACGTCCGAACGTCACCTGTTCGTGACCGTCGAACTGCTTGAACAACTCGCCCATGGTCCTGCTCCTCGTTGCCACGCCGGGCGGATCACACCCGGCCACGCTGTTGCCAACCTCGGCGCGTCGTGTCGAGGTCCGAGGCCCGCCGCGGGATCGCCGCGCCGGCGCTCACCCCGATCGTACGCCGCCGACGTTGCCGGTCGAGGTCCGCCGCGCTTCCATGGAACCAGGTTCTCCGACGTCGTCGGAGCGCCTTGCACGTCACCCGGCGTTGACCACCGCGACGACGGCGGCCAGCAGGGTCATGAACCACACGCCGTGCGCCACGGCACCGAGCACCGCCATCCGGTGGTCATGCGCACGCTGGTGGAGCGCGGCAGCGAGGTCATCGAGGCGCGCCACCATGTCGTCACCCGGTGCGCCGGCCACAGCGGCGAGCCGGCTCACCCCATCGCACCCGGCCACACCGGCCCAGCGCCGCAGGGCAACCGGGGCGGGCAGGCCATCGCGCATCCAGCCGGCGACGACCGACAGGTCGTCAACCAGCGCGCCCCGGCCCTGCGCCACGACCTGGCGCACGGCAAGCGGCAGGCTGGACCCGAGCGCGACGAGCATCGCGAGGTGGCCGACGATCTCCGCAAGCTGGGCATCGCGGCGCCACCGGGCGCCCCGGCGCCACCAGGTGCTGCCTCCCGCGAGAGGCCGCGCCGATCGTGGTGGCATCCACCACGCCAGCCCGGCGACGTCGACCTGCCCGGGCACATGCCCCCGGAGCCGTGCCGTCAGAGATCTGCTCATGATCGCTGGGCGAGCACGCGCACGCCCCGTCCCAGCAGCACGATCAGCCACGTGCTCCACGCACCGACGGCCGCGGTGACCGCGACCGCACCCGCCGCGGCGCCGAGGTGCCCGGTGGCGGCCGCGATGACCGGCGCCAGTGCAACCCAGGCGGCCAGCTGCAGCGACTGCAGGCACCGGTGGCGCTGCCGCTTCCGGGCGGCATCGGCGACCGCCGCCGTCCGCAGCCGGGTCAGCGCCACCGCGGCATCTCCGTCGAGCGCCTCGAGCGCCTCGACCGTCCGGCAGATCCGGTCGAGGCACGGGTCGGCCATGGTGCGCTGCAGGACGCGGACGCCGGCCGGCGGGTCACCGCTGGCCCGCCACACGTCCACCGCCGGGCCCGCCGCCGCCCGGACGCCAGGTGGCCCGTGCAACGCCACGCCCAGGAGCGCCACCGACGGCGCGCGCCCGTCCCTGACCGCCACCTCGATCTCGGCGATCAGCCACGGCCACACCTCAGCGTCCACACGGCCGCGCGCACGCCGGCCAGACAGCCACGCGCCGCCCGCCGCGACCAGCGCCAGGATCGCCAGCGCCGTCACGCTGCCGTCATGCCCGGTCTCCGGCCCAGTGGCCGAGTGCGCCCGGGGCGACCTGCTGGGGCTCGGGGGCGGGGCGCGGCGGCGGGGCGCTCTGGCGCGACAGCAGCGCGTCCGCGGCCGTGGCCAGCGCGCGCGGCAGCGCCACCGGCAGCGCGTCGCGATCGCGCAGCTCGGCCTCGAGGGGCACGTCGGGCAGGAACAGCGCGGGCGACACCGCCGATCCTCCGGCGGCGTCGCTGATGAGCTGGCGCACCGCTCTGCTGAGCTCCGAGCGCGTCGTCGCAGCACCGCTGGCCTGGTTGATCACGGGCAGCAGCCGCTGCGGAGCGATGCCGAACTCCAGCAGGTCGATCAGCGTGCGCACCAGTGCGTAGACGCCCTTCATCGATGGCTGTCCGACCACGAGCACGAGGTCGGACCGTGCCAGGACCGTGCGGGCCAGAGCGTTGCGCTCCTCGATCTCGACCGAACCGGTCTGCGCCTCGCCGTCCACGTCGGAATCGACATCGGCGACGACGATGTCGAACGCGCCGAGCAGCGACAGGAGCGCCACCTGCAACGACGCCGGGCGCAGGCTCGACCAGTGCCGGGCACGACGCAGGCCCACGAGCAGGTGGTAGCCGCGCTCGACGACGCCGATGGTGAGCTGGCGGATCTGCCGGACGCCGGGCTGACCGGAGGAGTGCAGCTCGACCATGTCGGCGAGCCCTGGGTGCGCGCCGTGGGCGTTGTGCAGCATCGCCTGTTCGGCGTGCAGGCAGCAGTCCATGAGCAACGGCCGGCGCCGGGTGGCCGCGAACCCCTGAGCCAGCGCGATCGCGGCGACGCTGGCGCCGGTGCCTCCCGGACCGGTCACCGCCACCAGCGCGGCGTGCGGGCGCGCGGCAGGCGCGGGCAGGTGCGCCGACGACTGACTGCGGGGCTCGATCGCGGCCAGCAGCTGGCGTTCATCGAAGCTCGACGGCAGCACGGCGGCCGCGCCGAGCTGGCCCCACTCGCGCCGCCTGCGAGGACCCTCGACGACCACCGCCGTCGCGCCCGCCGCGGCGACCGCGCCGAGCAGATCACGATCGACCATCGGCAGGTCGCCGTCGAGCAGCACGGCAGCCCGCTGGCCACTGCGGAGACGGGCCTGCAGATGCTCGACCGACGGGCAGAACGTGACGGTTATCGGCACCGCGCCGGACGTCGACCACGAGTCGAGGCGGCGCGGCCAGGACGCGGCGGTGCTGACCAGCCCGAGGATCAGGTGGCGGGCGCTCACGACGTGTCACCGGCGGCAGGTTTCACCCTGCAGCACCATGGGGCCGGTGTATCATGGCGGGCGATGGCGAAACAAGAAATCACCTGGCTTAGCACGGCTGCCGCCGCTCGGCATCTCGGCATCACACCTCGAACGCTCTATCGTCTGATCGATGAGGGCGAAATCGCCGCGTACAAGTTCGGTCGGGTCATTCGCCTCCAAGAGGGCGACGTCAACGCGTTCATCGAGCGCAGCCGCATCGCGCCCGGATCGCTTGAACACCTGTATCCCGACCCGGCACGATCCAACGTCGACTGACTCACGATGCGGCCTCGGCCGTGACATCGGTGATCGTCTCCAGGCGCAGATAGCGCGCGTTGTCATCAAACCATATGAAGTCGTGCGCCAAACCGCCGAGGATTCCCCGGTGGGTCGTTGGCGCAACTGTCCCCACCTCCACACGGTCACGGTGATCGGCCAGGTCGGCGAGCACGTCGACGAACAGCTGCGTGTCCCGGACGGGCGTTGGGGTCTCCGCGCTGTTCTCGGCGTCGCGGGCGGACAGCGAGCGCACGCCGACGACGGCACGCATCGCGACGTAGGTGGTCGCGGCGCCCGCTCGCAACACCAGCACATCGGCACCGACGCCGGTGACCCGGCCCCGGCACCGGCGCCCACTGGTCAGAAAGACCTCGACCGTCGGCGCCGCGGCCAGCAGATCGCGGCACACCGCGTCGAACGACGTGTCTGCACGCAGTTGCTGCCGCAACCACCGGGTCCGGCGCCTGACCCCCGCGGCTGACTTCGCGCGGGTGTCGGCGACGAACGCGTACAGATGCTCGTCCCTCACCGCGCCCCCGTGATGATGTCGTCCGTTGCGGGCCGCAGTGTACGTACCGCGCTGCCTCACACGAAACTGGCCCGTTGTCGTTCCATCCGATTGGGACCATGTTGTGCCACACATGTACCGCCGCATGCATCGCGACCTGTAACACGCGCGAAACCTTCTCGGCATCGAACACTAGCGGCCGCTAAAATTGCTTGGGTTGTCTAGCGCTTGCTCGACAAAGGACTCGCCAGACAGGGGTGTCAACGGAGTCACCACACGTCAGGACGTCGCCGGGAACAGGGGTGCGAATGGCAGGAGTCAAGGGCAGAGTCGTGGTCATCACCGGCGCTGGAGGAGGCTTGGGTCGCCAGCACGCCCGGTTGTTCGCCGAGGAGGGCGCCCGCGTCGTGGTCAACGACCTCGGGGGAAGTCGAGACGGCACCGGTTCGAGTTCCACAATGGCTGACGCCGTGGTCTCGGAGATCACCGACGCCGGCGGCGAAGCCGTCGCCAACTACGACAACGTGGCGACCAGCGACGGGGGTGAGCGCATCATCAAGACCGCGCTCGACGCGTTCGGTCAGATCGACATCGTCGTCAACAACGCCGGCATCCTGCGTGACAAGTCGTTTCACAAGATGACGCCGGAGCAGTGGGATGCAGTGTTACGCGTCCATCTCTACGGCGCGTTCAACACGACCCGCGCGGCGTGGCCGCACATGCGCGAGCAGGGGTTCGGCCGGGTCATCGTGACGACATCGACCTCGGGCCTGTTCGGCAACTTCGGCCAGGCCAACTACGGTGCCGCGAAGATGGGCATGGTCGGCCTCATCAACACGCTCGCGGTCGAGGGAGCGCGGTACAACATCACGGCGAACGCGATCGCGCCGCTGGCGAACACACGCATGACGGCCGACGTCATCCCAGACGACGACCGCCTGCAACTCGACCCCGCATACGCCTCGCCGCTGGTCGTGCACCTCGCCTCTGAGGAGTGCACTGACACCGGGACCATCACGCTCGCCAGTGGCGGCCACTACGCGCGCATCGCGTTCATGCAGGCCAAGGGCGTGCAGTTCGACCATGTGCCAAGCGTCGAGGACCTGTCGCTGTCGTGGGACGAGATCACCGACCTGACCGACTCGGCGCCTGGGCGCAACCCGCTGGCCTGAGTGGTCACGGCGTCAGCCTGTGACGCCGCTCCTCCGCCGTGCCGGTCACCGCCGGCACGGCGGAGGACAACTTCCATCGCCGGCCTCAGCCGATGAGCGGCGCCAGCGCGGTCCGCACCACCTCCGGCACCGTCACGGGCCGGCGCGTCTGCCGTTCGACGTAGACGTGCACGAACCGGCCGACAGCGACCGGTTCGTCCTCACCCGATCGCACGACCGCCAGGCGGTAGGTCACGCTCGACCGGCCAAGCCGCGCCACCGCCAGCCCGACGTCGAGGTGGTCGGGAAACGACGCCTGCCGGAGGTAGCGGCAGCCGGTCTCGGCGACGATGCCGATGGCGGGCAGTTCGCGGATGTCCGTGCCGCACGCCTCGATGAGGTAGCCGTTGACCGCGGTGTCGAAGTAGGCGTAGTAGACGACGTTGTTGACGTGGCCGTACGCGTCGTTGTCATGCCAGCGCGTCGGCTGGGGACGCAGGACCGGGAAGTCATGCCGCATCCAGCCCTGCAGGTCGCCCGGTCCCGGAAGCGAAGCACTGCTGCCCATCGTCGCGGCACGCTAGCAGGTCGGTGCCGACCGGCCCCGCAGCCGCCTTCTAGACTTCCGCCATGACCGACGAGCTGTTCTCCACCGACGCCTACCTGCGCACCTTCGAGGCCGGCGTGACCAAGGTCGACGCGGAACAGCGGCTGGTCGCGCTCGATCGGACCGCGTTCTACCCGGGGGGTGGCGGGCAGCCGTGGGACGTCGGCGTCCTGCGCTGGCACGACGGCACCGCCGATGTGAGCCGCACACGGCGGGTCGGCGGTCAGATCTGGCACGAGATCGCCGCGGACCAGCCACTGCCGGACCCGGGCGCTGACCTCGAGGGCACGCTCGACTGGGACCGCCGTCACCTACTGATGCGCACCCACACGGCGTTGCACATCCTGTGCGGCGTGATCTGGCAGGACTTCGGCGTCGCGGTCACCGGCGGCAACATGGAGGCCGGCTCGGGACGGCTCGACTTCGAGCTGGCCGAGATGTCCGCCGAGCTCGGGCGGCGGCTCGAGCGCAGGATCAACGAGGAGATCACACGCGCCCGGGACATCGCCGTCGAGTTCGTCGATCGTGTCGAGGCCGACGCGGACCCGGCGCTGATCCGCATCAAGGCCAACCTGATCCCCGCGAGCATCGATCCGCTGCGGGTCATCGACATCCGCGGGCTGGACCGTCAGGCCGACGGCGGCACCCATGTCGCGACGACGGCCGAGGTCGGCGCGGTCGAGATCACGAAGACCGAATCGAAGGGCCGCGCCAACAAGCGGGTGCGCCTGCGACTGGCCCCACCCGCCGTATAGCCCGGTTCCCTGCCAGGGACCACCCGCCCGCCGGCGCGGACGCGCTCAGTCAAGCGTGAGCGCGTAGCCGGTCATGTGCACGCCCGGTGCCGGCATGTGGTCCAGGTCGGTCGCCCGCTCGAAACCCAGCTTGTCGTAGAGGTCGCGCGCCTCTTCCATCTCCTGCGCGACAGCGACCACCACACGTCGCTTGCCTTCGCTCCGCGCAAGGTCGATGCAACGTTTCATCAGCGCGCGTCCAACGCCCGTACCGCGCTGCGCGGGCGGCACGGCGAGCACGCGGACCGCCGACGCGTCCTCCTGCGCCCCACGCCAGTCGGGGTAGCGGGTCACGGTGCCCACGATGCGGTCGTCGCGTTCGGCCACGAGGACCTGCGCGTCGATCGATCGGCCGCGCACGTTGGCGATGTCCTGGGCGAAGGACGACCACGCGTCTGGCGCCATCTTCGCTGCGAACTCGCTGTAGGCATCGACGACCAACGAGGCGACGATGTCGAGCTCATTGTCCCTCGCCTCGCGGATGACCAGTGCGTCGCTCACGAAAAGTCCCCTTCGTCCCAATTGGCGTGCGCGTATCGTTACCGCAATCATTGCCGAAACCCACCATGGATCGGACCACCCCCCTGCGCCACCGGAGGAACGCTGGTAGACATAGCTGTCGTCGGGCTGCTGGAGGGTGTCGTCGTTGAGAACTCGCGCCGGTAGGTCGCCCGACTCGCCACCTGTCGAGCGCACGACGACGAACGCCATCGCGGCACGCCAGGCGTACCGCCGTCTCGGGTCCTGGGTCGTGCTCGTCGCCGCCGTCATCGCGCTCGCGGCGTGGTGGAGTGCTCGGGCGACGGCCCAGGAGTCCTCCGAGGAGGCTCGCCAGATCGGCGACGTCGACCTCGGCGCACAGCTGTACTCGCAGGCATGCGCGCAATGCCACGCCGCCGACGGCTCGGGCGCGGTCGTGCCCGGCACCGACCGGCGCGCGCCCGCGCTGGCGGGCCGCCCCGAGATCACCGCCGCCTACATGGACCTCGTCCTGCGGACCGGCCGCATGCCGCCCGCCGAGGACCCCTTCGACAACCAGCCACGCCGGGTCGCCTACGGCGATGAGGAGCGCCAGGCCATCGTCGCCTGGACGGTCCAGCAGTTCGGCCTCCAGCAGAACATCCCAGAGGTGCCCGAAGGCAACGCGGGCAACGGACAGCGCGTCTATGCCGCCAACTGCGCGCAGTGCCACGGCTCCACGGGGGCCGGCGGCGTGGCCGGCGCCGGCGCCTGGACGCCCAACGTCAACGAGTACGATGCCATCACGGTCGCGGAGGCCATCCGGGTGGGGCCGTTCCAGATGCCGGCGTTCGGACCCGAGCAGATCACCGACCAGGAGATGGGCGACGTCGCGGCGTTCCTCGAGGAGGTCCGCCACGAGGAGGGGACCCCGATCGGGCTGGTCGAGCTCAACCCCGTGTTCGCGTCAGGGTTCGTGGCACTGCTGGCCATCGCGATGATCCTCTCGCTGTTCTGGATCTCGGCGAAGCCGACCTGGTTCCCAGATCCGGAGCGCCCTGAGGAACCCCACAAGGTCAACCCCGACGATGTCGACGACCTGACCGAGCCCTCAACAGACCGCGGAGGCCAGGGCTAGATGAGCGAACGGCTGGAGCGTCCCCAACTCAAGGTCGTCAGCGAGGAGACACCGCCACCGAGCCAGGCCAACGACGCGCTTGTCATCGGCAGTGCCATCATCGCCGCGCTGGCCGGTATGGGCTTCGCGGTGGGCCTGGCGCTGCAGACCTCGATCGCGGTCTACGGCACGGCGCTGGCGATCGGGCTGCTCGCGCTCGGCTTCGGCATCCGGCGCTTCTTCACCGATCTGTATCCCGAGGTCGAGGCCGTCGAGCCCCGCGACCTCCGAGAAGGCCCATACCAGCCCGGCGAGACGATCAGCGCGGTCCAGCCGGTCCAACGCCGCTCCGTGCTGCGCAACGCGCTGATCGGCGCGGGAGGCGTGTTCGGACTCAGCCTGCTCAGCCCGGTGCCGTCGCTCGGGCCGTCTCCCGGCGACGCGCTCACCCGGACGGCCTGGCGCCGCGGCACGCGCCTGGTGACCACCGCCGGCCAGCCGATCCGGGCGGACCAGGTCGCGACGGGCGGCGTGGCGACGGTGTGGCCCGAGAACGCGATCAACGACGAGATCTCAGCCGTCATCCTGGTTCGTGTCGGCGACGCGCAACTGGAGCCCCCGACCAACCTCGACTGGGTCGTCAACAACGAGCTGCTGGCCTACTCGAAGGTGTGCACGCACGCGGGCTGTCCCGTCGCGTTGTTCCGTGAGCGCGACAATGCGCTGTTCTGTCCCTGCCACCAGTCGACGTTCGACGCCGTGCGCGGCGCCGTCCCGACGTTCGGGCCGACCGCGCGGGCGCTTCCGCAACTCCCGCTGGGCATCGACGACGAAGGGTTCCTCGTGGCTCAAGGCGATTTCGTGGAGCAGGTCGGGCCCGCGTATGGCTGACATGCGCTCCCGAGACGGCCGCGCCGCTGACGATGGCGCCGTGGCGTCACGGCTGGCCAGGATGTCGAACACGCTCGACTCGCGTCTCGGGCTGCGTGCCGACGCGCGCAAGACCGCCAACAAGGTGTTCCCGAGCAACTGGTCGTTCCTGCTCGGTGAGGTCGCGGTCTTCGCGCTGGTGATCCTGGTGCTGACCGGCACGTTCCTCACGTTCTTCTACCGGCCCAACGTCGAATCGGTGACCTACATCGGCAGCAACCCGATCTTCACGGGCCGCCAGCTGCCCGCGGCCTTCGAATCGATCGTGCGGCTGTCCAGCGACGTCAACGGCGGGCTGCTGTTCCGCCGCCTGCACCGCGGCGCATCGCACCTGTTCATCGCGACCGTCGTGCTGCACATGTTGCGC
>Ga0214469_1001111_pt1 | contig 9931 bp, 10 predicted proteins | sample RVTome_10_FD_187340 | JGI IMG/M metagenome (GOLD analysis project Ga0214469, IMG submission 187340) | Soil microbial communities from uranium-contaminated site in the Upper Colorado River Basin, Wyoming, United States - RVT153D57 HiSeq ... | reverse complement strand
TCGGTTTTCAGATGGCGATCCTCGACGTGCGTCAGCACTCGGCGCGTCACTCGGCGGCGATCGACGAGCTCTTCGGCAACGTCGGCGTGGACGTCGCCGGACTGTCGCCAGAAGAGCGTCTGCAGATCCTCTCCCGGGAACTGGTCGAACCCAGACCTCTGTCCGGGCCCACCACCTCATTGGACGAGGCCAACGCCGAGACAATGGCCACATTCCATGCCATTCGAGAAGCGCATAGGCGATATGGCAGCCAGGTCATCGAGAGCTACATCATCTCGATGAACGAGTCTCCAGCACATGTGCTCGAAGCTGTCGTCCTCGCCCGGGAGGCCGGGTTGGTCGACTTGGGTCGGGGAATCGCCGACATCGGATTCGTGCCCCTGGTGGAGACCATCGAAGACCTTCGAGGATCCGGGCCATTGCTGGAGAGCCTGCTCGGCGATCCCCACTATCGGAAGCTGGTCGCGCTCAGGGGTGACCTCCAGGAGGTGATGCTCGGCTACTCCGACTCCAACAAGGTTGGCGGCATCACCGCATCTCAATGGGAGATCTACAAGGCGCAGAGAGTGATGAGGAATGTCGCCGAGAGCCATGGGGTGACGCTGCGCCTCTTCCACGGGCGGGGTGGCACGATCGGCCGTGGCGGCGGTCCGACCCATGCCGCCATCCTCGCTCAGCCGTTCGGCACTGTCGACGGGACGATCAAGATCACCGAGCAGGGTGAGGTCATCTCGGAGAAATACGGGAACCCGGAGATCGCCTCTCGGAACCTGGAGCTCATGGTGGCCTCAGTGTTGGAGAGCTCTCTCTTGCATCGTCAGTCACGACGGTCGAAGGAGACCCTCGACCGGTGGACCGAGGCGATGGACTCCTTCGCCGACCACGCCTATGACAGTTACCAACAATTCGCCACTGATCCGCGCCTGGTCCACTACTTCTTGTCTTCCACGCCCGTCGAAGAGCTCGGGAAGATGAACATCGGGAGCAGGCCGTCGCGTCGGCCGGGAGCCCTCGGTGGTGTCGACGACCTGCGCGCCATCCCGTGGGTATTCGGTTGGACTCAAACCCGTCAGATCGTGCCCGGGTGGTTTGGTGTTGGCTCGGGGCTGAAAGCGGCGCGCGACGACGGCTTCGGCGATGTCATCGCCGAGATGGCAGAGGAGTGGAGTTTCTTGCGCACCTTCATCTCCAACGTCGAGATGACTCTGTTCAAGACGGACCTCGACATCTCGGAGTCCTACGTCAGTGAATTGGTGGAGCCGGAGCATCGCCCACTGCTCGACATGATTCGATCGGAGTACGAGACCACCATCGAGGAGGTGCTGGCATTGCAGGACGCCAAGGAGCTCCTCGAGGATTCGCCGCTGTTGCAGAGGACTCTCAGTGTTCGCGACGTCTACCTCGACCCGATCAACTACCTGCAGGTGTCTCTCCTCGCCCGGAGCCGATCGGGTGAGGAGTCCCCCGAGCTCGACCGAGCGCTCTTGCTCACGGTCAACGGCATTGCCGCCGGCATGCGCAACACCGGCTAGCCGAGGGCCTTCTCGAGAACCACGTTGAACCGCTCGGGCCGCTCCATTGGGACGGCGTGATGGGCATCGTGCATCACCACCATCTCGGCGGTGGGCATGGCATCGATGTAGGGCTGCTTGTCCTCGGGGCCGATGTAGTCGAGATCGGATGAGATCACGGTGATGGGGACCATGGTCTTGGACATCTCCTGGGGAACGCCATCCCATCCCATGATCGCACGGAACGTGACCTGATAGGCAGTCTTGTCGTTCCGGGCCCACCGCTCCACCATCTTGGCCCGCTGCTCAGCCATCTCATCGTCGGGAAACAGACGCTTGCTGAGGATCTCGCCGATCTTCTCCATGCTGAGGCGCCCGGTGATCACCCTTCGTATGGCGAGTTGGATCTTCTGCGAAGCCCGCTTCGCTTCGAATGCCGGGAGGGCATTGACCACGACGAGTCTCGAGACGAGGTCGGGACGATCGGCGGTGACCTGAAATCCGACCATCCCTCCCAACGAGATCCCTACGAGGCGAGCCGGCCCGACGTCCAACTCATCGAGGAAGCTCGCCACATCCGATGCGAACTGACGGATGCTGTAGGGACCTGGCGGTTTTGAGCTCCGACCATGACCCCGGGCGTCGGGAACGATGACCTCGTAGTTCCTCTCCAGGGCCGGGACCTGGTTTTCCCAATCCTCACCCGAAGAGCCGAGACCGTGAAGGAGCACGACCGGCTTGCCCGACCCCGAGCGCTCATAGTGGACGGTGATGTCGTTCACGATGACTTCGGGCATTTGCGCACCGTAATCTCGGAGCATGGCCATCACGATCCTCGACCATCCGCTCGCTGCCGACCTGCTCACGATCCTCCGAGACAAGGCCACGGAACCACCGCAGTTCCGCCAGATCGCCGAGCGGCTCGGCTACCTGCTCGTGGCCGAGGCCCTCTCCGACATGTCGACTGTCGAAGTCGACATCGAGACCCCTTTGGAGGCCACCACGGGGACGCAGTTGCGGCGACCCGTGGTCGCCGTGGCTGTCCTCCGGGCGGGTCTGGGCCTCCTGCACTCCGTATTGACGCTGGTGCCCGACGCCGCAATCGGCTTCGCCGGAGTGCAACGCAACGAGGAGACCGCCGAGCCGATGGAGTACTACACGAAGTTCCCAACCCTGGACAAGGCCCGCGTGTTGATCCTCGAGCCGATGCTCGCCACAGGTGGGTCACTGTCTTGGGCGATCGACAAGGTCAAGGAAAACGGCGCCCGTGACATCGTCGCATGCTGCGTGGTGGCGGCTCCGGATGGGGTCGAAGCGATCGAATCGAAGCATCCGGACGTGAGAATCGTTGCTGCTGCATTGGACCGGGAGCTCGACCCGAACTTCTACATCGCTCCCGGGCTCGGTGACATGGGAGACCGTCTCTTCGGGACTCTGTGAGTGAGTTCGAAGAAGCGGTGGTGGCCGTCATCCTGGCCTTACAGCCGGGTGACGTGGTGACATACGGCGAGGTGGCAGCTGAGGCCGGGTTCCCTGGTGCCGCAAGGGCCGTGGGGACGTTGCTTCGCAAATCCGATGGACTGCCCTGGTGGAGGGTCGTCGGCGTCGGCGGCCGGATTCGAACCCCCGACCCGGCACGACAGACCAGGCTCCTGACCGACGAGGGTGTGCTCGTGATCAATGGTCGCGTGGTTGGGTGAATCAAACGTGACGTACAGTTTCTCCGGCGATCCTTCGATAGACAAACGTCGATGTCCCGATTGCGGCAGCGAGCACGAGTCGGTCACCGGATTTGTGCTCAAAGACGCTTCGGCCCACGCCGTGTACTACGCGGATTGGTATCCGCACCGCAACGAGGCATACGTCGACGTGGTTCTTGGCCCGTGGGAGGAGCCCGACTATCCAGATCAGGTCACTTTCGGTTGTCGCCTCGGCCCGGTGGAAGAACAGGACGGACCTGCTGCCTCACTGGTGACAGGCGGAGAGAACAAGTCCGACCACCCTCTGTTCGGTGTGAAACTCGATCGTGAAGCAGCCCTGGAACACCCCATGCTCGCAGAGTTCTGGGACGTCATCGATTGGCTGGTGGTCAACGACCCGACGCTTCACGAAAACGTCTACCACATGGATGAGGAGGAGTGAGTTACCCGGGCGGGCCCCGTCTCGAGATGTAGGTGTGGCCCAGTGGGCTCACCCATTGGTGGTCGCCGTTGGATAGCCGCCGATACTCCCACGGGGTGTGATGACGCATCATGTGGTGGTAACGGCACAACGGCGCCAGATTGTCGTTGTGGGTTCGGCCACCCTCCGAGTAGGGACTGCGATGGTCGAGGTCGCATGCGACAGCAGGCATCCGACAGCCCGGGTGGACACACGTCCGGTAATCAGCTCTCGCCTGACGTTCCTGCGCTGCACGAGGTCGGTACTTCGTGGTCCCGGTGGCGATCACCTGGTTCTGGTGTGTGACCGACCAGGTCCAATCACCGTCCACCTGTTTCAAAGCGATCTGCCGGGCGATATCAGCGATCACCGGGGCATACCCCGCGAGTTCACCGGGGAGGTCAGAGAGCATGGCCAGCGTTTCAAGAGACACGTTGAGATGGACACTGCCACCACCGTTGGTCGGGGCTGCGTTGATGCTCTTTCCTTGCAGCAGGTCCATTGCGACATCAGCTCGGATCTGGTCGAGACTTCGTTCATCACCGAGATCCTGCAACTGTCGGGCTAATTGGTCGACGTTGCGTAACGCAGCAGCAGTCCGCAACGGGTGGGTGGAACAGACATGAAAGCACCCGGTGAAGTCAGGGTTGGAATGAGAAACCACTTTCCGGTCCTTCAACCCTTCATGAAACGATGACTCGGCGCCATCAGGATCTTCGGTCATCACCTGTTTCGAAACCCGATACCGCAACTGGCCAGTAGTCAGCTCCGAAGCATCACCCAGGGTGGCGTCGAGGACACTGTCCACGGTTGAGATGTCCAAATGCGACAACGAGCCCTCGAACACTCTCACCTTCGCATGAGAAAGATCACCAGAAGCCATCTCTTCCCACACCCGGCTCCCCGCCGACCTCAGCCACACCGCGTCGTTCAATAAAGAGTCAGCTGCTCGACGGGTCAACGTCAACGCAGCAGCCACCTCAGCTGACGCGTACTCGATCTCGTCAGGGCTGCGCTTCACCGCAGAATCGGCGTTACCCGGCGGACAGTTAGCCACCTCAGCAACCGAAGCCAATTTCGAACCAGCAGCCCAATTCTCCAACCGGGCCTCCGCCTCCATCAAGCGCACCAAATCGAATCCGTTCAATCGAGACCGGTCCACGGAACCCACCACCGCCGCCAAAAACGGCCCAACACGAATCGACTTCAAGTCGGGGAGGCGATCACGGTCCGGATCAGCCCATTCATCGGCCAACTCGAGACAAGTCACCTCATAGATGCGTTGCTCCTCGGCAACCATCTCGTCAGCACTCTCCCCCGGCAAGAATCCGACCACGGGACTCCGTGTATCGAACATCTGTTCGATAGCCTACAACCCACCCAAGACAGATTTCAAGAGAAGTCGTCGCCAATTCCTGGCCCATCGTCAGTCGTAAGGCAGATCCTCAGGTCGCACGTTGCGATAGTCGGGTTCAGGGATTTCCTCGAACTGCACGGCCTGGATGCTGACGCGGCCTTCGAGCAACGCTCGCGCAACCCGGTGCATACCGTCCATCACCCGTCCATCGTCGCCGAGAATGATCGGATAGGCCATGTCGACTTCTTGCATCAAGCGAAGGTGGTCGACTACCCGGCGCACAGTGGGGGGATCGGTTTCGGGATCGAACCAATAGACCTCGTCGATCTCCCAAATCGACGAGAGAGCCACCTCCTGTATCGGAAGGTCTTCGCTCAGCCCTACCAGCCGGTCGACATCCCACGCATCGAAGCGATCGTCGCCAGGCCAGAAGTGATACTGCTTTCGCATACAGCCAGTCTGGTGGACGTTGTAGCAGACGATTGAGTCGACTGGTTCGACGCTCACATCCAATAGATCCTTGGAGGGCACGATCGTAAGACAGGAACTTTCAGCCAGACTTGACCGAAACGCCCTGATCACACGACACTTGAACCTATCAGGCACTTCCTCAACACTTACGACTGGTCACTTCCCGAGCTGCAGGCTCTCCTCGACGATGCCCGTGCCTTCAAAAAGACGCCGCACTCGGACGATCTCGAGGGAAGGACCATCGCACTCCTGTTCCTCAACAACTCGTTGCGCACCCGCACGTCGTTCGAGGTCGGTGCCTATCACATGGGCGGGCATGCCGTCGTCCTCACCCCCTCGGGTGGCATGTGGCCACTCGAGTTCGAGAAAGGCGCGGTAATGATGGGTGATGCCGAAGAGCACGCCCAGGAGGCGGCCAAGGTCCTATCCCGCTACTGCGACCTGATCGGTATACGGGCATTCCCCAAGTTCGAGGACTGGGAGGAGGACCGAAAGGACCTCATCCTCAACGCTTTCGCCGAGCACGCCGAGGTCCCCGTCATCAACATGGAGACCATCACCCATCCTTGTCAGGAGATGGCGATGACCATGGCGCTTCAGGACCATGTCGGCGATCTCGAGGGCAAGAAATTCGTCCTCACCTGGAGCTATCACCCCAAGCCACTCAACACTGCGGTGGCCAACTCCGCTCTGCTCGCTGCGGCCAAGTTCGGTTTCGACGTGACTCTGCTCTGCCCCAGCGACGAGTACGTCCTCGACCAGCGGTATCTCGACATCGCCGAGTCCGACGCACAGACCCATGGCCAGAAGATCACCATCACCCACGAGATCGACGAGGCCTACACCGATGCGGACGTCGTCTACGCCAAGAGTTGGGGAGCTCTCCCCTACTTCGGCCGCTGGGCCGACGAGAAGCCGCTGCGAGACCGGTTCAAGCACTTCATCGTCGACGAGGCCAAGATGGCCAAGACCAACGGGGCGCTCGTGAGCCACTGCCTCCCAATGCGTCGCAACGTCATCATGACCGACGGTGTCTTCGACAGCCCTGCCTGCATCGCCTACGACGAGGCCGAGAACCGGCTACACGTGCAGAAGGCGATAATGAAGACGCTCGCCGACGAGAGCTGAGTCATGGCACCTACGCCGGACATCCGCGAGACGATCGTCCAGCTCCTGTCCAATGTCAGTGACGGGAAGGAGATCCATACCTATCTGCAGCGCTTCTCCGAGCTGGAGAGGACACGTTTCGCCGTCATCAAGATCGGCGGCGCGATCCTTCGTGAGAGGCTGGAGGAGACAGCGGCCTCGCTGGCACTGCTCCACACGGTCGGCCTGACTCCGATCGTCATCCACGGAGGCGGCCCACAGCTCGACGAGAAGCTGATCGTCGACGGTGTGACCAGCGAGAAGGTCGACGGTCTCCGGGTGACCACGCCGGCAGTGTTGGACGCCGCCCGCGACGTTTTCACCGCACAGAACATCAGGCTCGTGGAGGCGATACGGGCTCAAGGGGTCGATGCCCATGGCCTCACCCAGGGCGTGTTCGACGCCGAGTTGGTCGACGGCGACAGGTACGGGCTCGTCGGCGAGCCGACATCGGTGCACCTCGACCTGCTGCGCTCGATCGTGAAGTCCGGTGCCATCCCCATACTCACTTGTCTGGGAGTGGTCTCTGGCGGCCAGATGGTGAACATCAACGCCGATTCGGCCACCCGCATCCTCGTGCACGAGGTGCAGCCGATGAAGATCATCTTCCTATCCGAGACCGGGGGTCTCCTCGACGGCGAGGGCGGCATCATCGACTCGATCAACCTCGCCACAGACTACGAAGCACTCATGTCTGCCGATTGGGTCCACTCCGGTATGCGCCTGAAGCTCGCAGAGATCAACCGACTTCTCGAAGACGCCCCACTCACCACGTCGGTGTCGATCACCACACCGAACGCGCTGGCCCGAGAGCTGTTCACTCACAGTGGAGACGGCACGCTGGTCCGGATGGGTGAGCCCATCAACCGACTCACCACCGTGGCCCGGGCCGAGAGCGTACGACTCATCGCCCTCATCGAAGATGCCTTTGGCCGGCGGCTGGAGGCGGAGTGGTGGGATGAGATCTCCCTGCTCAGCGTCTATGTGTCCCAGAGCTACCGGGCGGCATCAGTGGTGACCGAGCTCGACGAATTCGTGTACCTCGACAAGTTCGCCATCGACGAGACGGCCCGTGGAGAGGGCCTGGCGCGCACGGTGTGGGACCACATGATCCGGGACTATCCCAGCTTCGTGTGGCGTTCCCGGGCGGACAATCCCTTCAACGCGTTCTATGAGAAGGAGTCAGACGGTTCCATGACACTCAACGGCTGGACCATCTACTGGAAGGGCGTCTACGACTTCGAGTTGATCGGGCGTGCAGTGAAGCGTCTCTCGGAGATGCCGGCTTCCTTCGTGATGGAGGGTGGCGATGCCTGAGACGTTCACGGTTGGAGTGCTCGGCGCCCGGGGTCACACCGGTGCCGAGTTGATGCGAATTCTCGACGACCATCCCTATGTCGAAATGGCATTCGCCGGCTCGCGGGAGCTGGCCGGTGAGGCGGTGCCCGGGCTGGAAGGTCTGACCTTCGAGAATGTCAGTCCCGACGACGTGGCGAAGCGCCCTCTCGACGCCATCTTCCTTGCCCTTCCCGACGGAATTGGAGGTCCCTATGTCGAGGAAATCGCAGACGACACGGTGATAATCGACATTTCCTCAGACCACAGATTCGACGACGATTGGGTCTACGGCCTCCCCGAGATGTTCCGGGAGAAGATCAAGGGGGCCCGTCGCATCGCCAACCCGGGTTGCTATGCCACGGCGCTCCAGTTGGCGATTGCGCCTTTCGCCGGCGATATCGATGGCGTCCCAACCGTCTTCGGGGTGTCGGGTTACTCGGGTGCCGGCACCACTCCCTCACCACGTAACGACCCCGAGAACCTGAAAGACAACCTCATCCCCTACAGGCTCACCGGTCACAACCATGAGAGAGAGGGAGCCCGCTACCTGGAGCGAACAGTCCGCTTCATGCCTCACGTGCACCCGGCGTTCCGCGGGCTTCTCGTCACGACGCACATGCCTCTGGGCGAGCAAACCACGGTCGAGGCGGCGCATGAGCGCTTGAGCTCCGCCTACGACGGCGAGGCCCTGGTCGACGTCCAGGAGGAAATCCCGACGCTGAAGGACGGCACCGGGCGTAGAGGTGTCCTCATCGGAGGGACCACCATCAGTGAGGACGGGCTGGGCTTGACCGTGGTGGCGGTCGAAGACAACCTCCTGAAGGGAGCTGCTGTGCAGGCGGTGCAGAACCTCAACCTCGCTCTGGGCCTCCCCGAGATCTCGGGAATCCTGTGAGCGAGCACGACACGGGCATTACGGTCGTCGGTACCGGTTCGACCGAGTCCACACCTGATCTCATGACAGTGGACATAGGTGTGTCAGTCAGGTCGGCGACCGTTACAGACGCTTCCTCGCAGACCCGGCAACACGCTTCCTCCCTGATCGAAGCGCTGACCGGTGCGGGACTCGATCGCAAGGACATCGCTACCCACAACTTCTCCGTCCACCCCGAGTACGACCATCGGGACGGTCAGCAGCGGTTGCTCGGCTACCGGGTCGCCAACGAGCTGAGCGTGACTATCCGGGACATCGCTGCAGCAGGCTCGATCCTGGACATCGCCGTCTCGGCCGTAGGTGACCCGGTGACCATCAACCGGGTTCAGCTCTCGGTCGAGGACGAGACGGCGGCCAGGGATCTGGCCCGTGAAGCGGCTTGGGGGGACGCCGTTGCACGTGCCGAGCACCTGGCCCGGCTGGCGGACCGTACCCTGGGACCGGCGGTGAGCATCATCGAGTCCGCCGGCGCCCCGGTGCCACCGAGGCCAATGATGCGGACTGCGATTGCCGAGGCCACGCCCATCGAGGCCGGCACCGCATCGACGACGGTCACCCTGGAGGTGCGGTTCGCATTGGACTGACTCAGCGGACCTTCGGCTCGGGTAGCTCAGGCTGGGTCAGAGCCGGACGGCTTGCGAGGAGGTTCAGCGCCTCATCCATCGCCCGATCGAGCTGAGGGTCGTTATCTGAGAAGAAATCGGACGGGGAGTGCACGACTTCGATATCGGGGTCGACACCGTGGTTCTCGACGCCCCAGTCCTTGCCTTCCAGCCAGAAGGCATAGCGAGGTTGGGTGACAGAGGTCCCGTCGACGAGATTGAACCGGCCATCGATTCCGACCACCCCTCCCCAGGTCCTCTTCCCAACGACCCCATCGAGACCTACTGCCTGACTCGCCGCGTTGATGATGTCGCCGTCCGAGCCGGAGTATTCGTTGGCGACGAGGACCACCGGCCCCCGGGGTGACGAGGCCGGGTAAGTCCCCGCCGATTGGTAGTGCCGGGCGACCGT
>Ga0214469_1001110_pt1 | contig 9940 bp, 11 predicted proteins | sample RVTome_10_FD_187340 | JGI IMG/M metagenome (GOLD analysis project Ga0214469, IMG submission 187340) | Soil microbial communities from uranium-contaminated site in the Upper Colorado River Basin, Wyoming, United States - RVT153D57 HiSeq ... | reverse complement strand
CCCTAGCGACGCCCGCCTGGCCCGGCTGCTGGCCGAACGCCGCGCCTGGTGAGGGGTCGTCCCGCCGGGCCGCATGGCCGACCGCCACCCGTCACCGCCGTGTGACGCGCCTGATCCGCGGAATCAGGCCTCTTGTCAACCCCCGCCGATGATCGCCCCGGTCTCGCCGGGGGCCCCCTGGAGTGTCACAGCCCCTCGGTAGTGTCCTCGCATCACGGGTTCGTGATCGCCCGCCGGCGCCGCCCGGTGCAGATCGCCTCTTGCACGGCATCTGCAACACCGGAGGCGTCCGATGTCACCGCCCGTTCTACCCCCGCCCGACCTCGCCCTCACGGCCCACGTCGAGACCGCCGACGCCGCCTTGGCCGGGCGGGGAGCCGGTGCGCCCACGGGCGCGTTGCTGCGGGTGTCGGCGCCCGACGCCCACCCGCCGGGCGAGCTCGCCTGCTATCCCATCGATCCGGTCCATCCGCTCGACGTGCTCCTGGGCTTCGTTGCCCCGGTGCACTGGTGGGCACTGGGCGTGTCGAGCTGTGGCCTGCAACATTCGATCGGCGCCGGCGGCCGCGTGATGCGCAGCGCCGATTCGCCCCGGGTGCGCGTCACCGTGCTCATCGACCGGTCGGGTCGAAGTGCCGGGCTGCTCCGGCGGGGCGAGGATCTCACCGCACTGCCAGGGCCGCCCGACGGCACGGTGGCCGACGCGTGCCGCCGGGCACTGGGCCTCGCCACAGCACCGCCGCCTCCCACGACAGTCGAGCTGTGGACCCGCTGCTGGCTCGACCGCCTGGTCGACGCCCTGGCCGGGTCGGGTGGTGCCGCCGGCGGCGGCCCGGGCGCGCCCACGTGGCGAGAACTGACGCGGCTCCACCCGGCGTCGTCTGTGGCCACCACGCGGTGGTCGGGTGTCGGCCTCGGTCCCGACGCGGACGCCCTGGCCGACGCCACCCGGGCCCTCGCCGACGCCTGGCCGTGGGCCCGCCTGCGCGCCGACCCCGAAGTGGTCGACGTTCCCGGGCCACTGCCCGATGCCCGCGTGGCCGCATGGATGGACGACGGCATGTGGGCCCGGTGGTTGCTGGCGGCGTTCCCCGCCCTCGACGACCTGGTCGACGCCGCGTGCAGCCTGCTGGCACCCAACCTCGCGAGGGCGGCGACGCAGGTCGTGCAGGCGTCGGTCGGCCGGGCGCCGTCCGCCACCACCCCGGAGGAGACCGCTTGATCCGCCGGAGCGTGTCCGCGGCGCCCCGGATCGTGCCGACGACCGCAAAAAGTGGTGGTATTACCACCGATCGTCGCATCCCGCGGTCAATTTCGGGCGGAGATCACCATCCGGTGCGGGCGCAGGGGGTCGCCACGATCTACGGTGACAACCGTCCTGGGGAACTGTCGGCATCGCCGCTTGGGGGCGGCTGGCACCAACGTATGGCGCCTGATGTTGCGAAAGCATTGCGATAGTGACAAACTCCTTTCACCAACCGCATAGGTCGGCACGCGCTGGGGCGCCCCTGGTTGCAGTTCCCAATCGTCTTTCCCACGTCCCGCCGCGCGCTTCGACAAAAGGAGTTCCCCCCTGATGTCCGAGCGGACGGATCACCCTCCCAGTACCAACGACCAGACGGGCGTCCCGACACCGGGTCGCACTACCCGGCGAGCCATCGTCGGTGCCGTGCTGGGCCTGGCGCTCCTGATCGGGCCCGTGGCCCTGGCAACCGTCGTCCTCCCCGACGGCAACGGCGACGATCGTGTCGAGGCCGCCGGAAGCGGCTCGGAGACTTCGCTCATCAGTGCTCGGAACGCGTCGCTTCGGATGAAATACGACAAGGATCACGCGCTGGGCCTCCGGCGCATCACCACCACCACCACGGCGCCACCCACCACGACCACCACGGCTCCACCCACCACGACGACCACCGAACCGCCTCCGCCGACGACCGAGGAACCACCGACGACCGAGGAACCACCGACGACGCAGGAACAACCGCCACCCGACAGCGGCGGCGGACTCGGCGATCCCAACAGCTACGCCACGTGGGACGCCCTGGCGGAGTGCGAGTCGGGCGGCGACTGGCACATCAACACCGGCAACGGCTACTACGGCGGCCTGCAGTTCTCGCTCGGCTCCTGGCAGGGGGTCGGTGGCACCGGCTACCCGCACGAGCACTCCCGTGAGACCCAGATCGCCATGGGCCAGCGGCTCTACGCCTCGTCCGGTTGGGGGGCCTGGCCCGCCTGCACCGCCGAGCTCGGCTGGCGCTGACGATCGGCACATAGCCACCCGATCTGGGGGCAGACGAAGGCGGCGCTGCTGGGGTTGCGCCGCCTTCGTCGCGTGCGGTCTCAGACGGCTGCCCGCGACCCCAGCCGTGGCCGGGCACACACGAAGACGCCAGTCTCCTTGCTGACGCGCATCCGACCACCGCCGGCAGCGAACCGGCGATGGACGGCGTCCACCACTCGGCGACGGTCCTCGTGGTTGGCGTCCTCCACCGGCGGCGTCGAGGCGAGGAACGCCAGAACGTCGTCGGGATCGGTGCAATCGAGCCAGTCGTCGTAATTGCGCCACTCGACGTCGACGAAGCACCGGCGCAGCATGGGCTCGGCCACCTCGATACCGAAGATCCCAACCGTGGCGAGGACCCGTGGCCCGCCGAACACCTCGGCGCGGATCTCGGCCAGTTCACGCAAGTGGTCCGCGCCCGAGGTGCCCGCCATCAGCACACCGTCGGGACTCACCACCCGCGCCAGCTCGGCGACCGCCAAGCGGGGATCGGGGACGTGGTAGAGCATGTGGTTGGCGACCACGACGTCGAAGCTGTCGGCGGCGAACGGCAAGGCCTGGACGTCCGCGACGCGGCCGTCGACCCGCCGGTGCCGCCCCAGGCCGCCGACCCGCGCCACGGCCTCGGCCACCATCCCCGGCGACAGGTCGATGAGCGTCAGGTGGAGCCCGCTGGGCAGATGAACCGACGCCTCGGCCCACAACCAGCCGGCGCCGCAGCCGACGTCCAACACCCGGGCCCCGAGCGGCCAGGCGACCTGCGTCGCCACCCACGGAAACCAGGCCACGGGCGCCGTGCCGTACTTGACGTGGAGGCTCGCGCGGGCCGCCAGACGCGAGCTGTCGCGGTACTGCACGTCGCGGAGGTAGGCCTGGTCGCCGCCCGCGAACGCGTCGCGTCCCTGTGTTCCCCCCATCGCGGCGACGTTAGCGACTATTGGGCGCCGAGTACCGAGACGATCTCCTCGGTGACGTCGGCCTCGGTGCGCTCGAGGTTGATCGCCACGATCCGCACGATGGACAGCAGCGCCAGCCATGCCCCGAACAACGCCCGCTCGGCCCCCATGTCGGCCACGATGGGGTCCGCCGCGGGCCGGATCCCGCCCGCCGTCGCCGCCGCCGCCGTCATGGTCCGCGCCAGCACGTCGACGCTGTCGGGCGCCACGGCACCATCGACGGCCATGCGTTCGAGCAGCTCTTCGAGATCGAACGTCTCGTCGGTCTCGGCCACCATCCGCCGCAGCGCGACGGCGGCGGCGTCGAGCAGTCCGCCCGCCACCGCCTCGGGGCCGAGCTCGGCCACCGCGTCACGCAGCGTCAGCGCCGCCTGGCCGGGCTCGTGCTCGAACACCTGCACCTCGAGCGCTTCACGGACGACGGTGTCCACCTGCATGCCCGCGCAGCCTAGGACCCCCCGGCATCGAGTCGACGGTAGCCGTGCCTACGGTGGAGGGATGCCGAAGCAACCCCTGGTCGTCGAGTTCCACGAGGACCGGCGTGATGCGGTGATCGACCGCATGGCCGACATGGCCTCAGCCCACGCCGGCTGGCTGAACCTCACCCCGGGGCTCGACATGGACATGCCCCCGCCCGACCGCACCCCGCTCGCGTCGGTCCTCGGCAGCCGCGGCCCGACCGTGCCCCTGGGCACCTGGACGCCACCACGCGGGCGGGATCCGGCCACGGCCGGCATCGTGCATCCGGAGGGCCCCAAAGCGGTGCGGCTGCTGGAGGAGCGGGGTGCGCCGGTCCCGGCCGGCTGGCGGGTGCTGCAGGACCATCCAAAGCGGGGCCTGGTCGTGGCGATCGTGGGCGGTTCCGAACGCGGCGATCTCGACCGGGCCCTCGTGTGGCTGGTCGTCGCCACCGGCGCACTTTGCCGCTGGCCGCGCACCGGTGAGTGGCGGGCGCTGTGCTATCTGCCCTGACCCCGACGGCTACCGGCCGACGGCTGACGGCTCACGGCTGGAGGCGCCCGCCCCCACCCGCATCCCCGGGCTCAGCTCCCGACCGCCTTCTCTGCGGTGTCGCGGGCCCAGCGGTAGTCGGCCTTGCCGGAGGGTGATCGCACGATGCGCTCGACGAGCACGAGGTGCTTGGGTGCCTTGTACCCGGCCAGCGACGCCCTGCAATGAGTGGCCAGCTCGAGGAGCGTTGGCTCGGCGCCCGGCGCCGGCTGTACCACGGCAGTGACGGCGCTACCCCAGCGTTCGTCGGGCACGCCCACGACCACGCAGTCGTAGATGCTCGCGTGGGCCTTGAGCGCCGCTTCCACCTCCTCGGGGAAGACCTTCTCGCCGCCCGTGTTGATCGAGACCGATCCCCGGCCCCGCAGCTCGATCGAACCGTCGGTGGTCACCGTGGCCACGTCGCCGGTGATCAGCCAGCGCTGGCCGTCGCGCTCGACGAACGTGGCCGCCGTCTTGGCGGGATCGTTGTAGTAGCCGAGCGGCAGGTGTCCCCCGGCCAGCACGTGACCCACGGCGCCGGAGCCGGGCGTCACCTCGTTGCCGTCGTCGTCGACCACGATTGTGGGCTTGGCCGCGGCGTTGAACCGCACGGGGCTATCGCCCGCCGGACGATTGCTGGCCGACACCCGCATCGACGCCTGGGTCCCGGCCTCCGACGAGCCGAAACCGTCGGCGAGGCCCACGTGGGCGGGCAGCGTGGCGAACACCCGCTCCCGGGTGGACGGTGACATCGGCGCACCGCCGTTGGAGAACGTGTACAGCGAGGTGACGTCGTAACCGCCCGCCCGGTCCCACGCGTCGAGCAGCGGGCGCGCCACGGCGTCGCCCACCACGGTGAGCCCGTTCACCTTCTCGCGCTCGACGGTCCGCCACACGGCGTCGGCGTCGAGGGACCCCGGCATCAGCACCACCTTGCTGCCCGAGAACAGCCACCCCAGCGACGTCCACTGCGCGGCGGCGTGCATCATCGGCGCCAGCGGCAGGAAGCAGATGGGGTGCTCGGCGATGCGCCCGGGCAGCTCGTCGGGACGCTCGACCACACCGAACAGCCGCATGGGGTCGCCGCCGCCGATGCAGGCGTAGAACGCGTCGATGTGCCGCCAGACCACCCCCTTGGGCATCCCGGTCGTTCCACCCGTGTAGATGATGTAGTGGTCGTCGTCGGATCGGGCGACGGCCCGCCGTTCGTCGTCGGCGGCGCCCAGCACAGCGTCGTACTCGTCGCCGGTGACCAAGGTGAACCGCACCGCCGGCAAGTTGCCCGAGCCCACCACGGCGTGCATGGTTGGCGCCAGGGACGGCTGGGTGATCACTGCGACTGAGTCGCTGTTGTCCAGCAGGTAGCGGAGCTCTTCGGCAACGTAGCGGTGGTTGACGTTGATGGGGACCGCCCGCAGCGTGAACGCCGCCAGCATGGCCTCGAGGTACTCGGGGCAGTTCTCGAGGTAGAGGGCGACGTGGTCGCCCTGGCCTATCCCCTGCCCGGCCAGATGGTTGGCCAGGCGCCTGACCCGGTCGTCGAGCTGGGCGTACGAGCGGCGCTGATCGCCGACCACCAGCGCCTCCCGCTCAGGGACCGCATCGGCGGCCATCTCCCAGATGTCGGCGAAGTTGAAGCTTGGGGGCGCTGACCTGCGGCTCACGTCGTTGACCTGGGAATCCTCGCGCTGCCAGTGTCCATGTCTTCCGTGCCAGCCTGTCGGATGACTGACAGAAGACTGAACATCCGCCGGACACATGCCCATGTCGGCAGCGAGCAGGAGGCTACCGCCTGCCCCGTGCTCGGTCTCCTCGGCCTTGAGCTTCCGCTCGCACCGGGCGTGCGGATGACGTTCTCCAAATCGGGCGTCAGCTACTCAGCGGGCACCAAGGGCTACCGGGTCACGAAGACTGGGTTGGTGTGGACGGGAGCCCCCCTCGGCTACATCCGCAAGGGCTGCGATGCGAACGGTCGGTTCTACGCCCACGTGAGCCGTCTCACGGGGCGTGTGGATCGTCTACGTGGCGCCGTGGGCCTGTGGCCTCGAGGGCGGTCCCCGTTCGGTCGGTTCGACGACGTGGAGGAAGCGTGGACAGCCGACCGCTACGTGGTGGCTCACGTCGACACGCTCGACCAGTAACCGCGCCGGCCCGACCCGGGTCCGCGGGCGTGGATCAACCGGTGAAGCTCGCTGGGGGTCGGTCCGCGTCGTGACTAGTCAGCGAGCAGGTCGTCGATCCCGGCAACGTCGGTTGCTCGCCGCAGCGCGGGCGACCGCTCGCTGATTCGAAAGCCCACGCCGGCCGTGCCAGCCGCAGCGCGCGAACGGAGCAGGGCGGTGAGGCCAGACGAGTCGATGAACGTAAGACCGTTGGCGTCGACAGCGATCGATTCCGGATAGGTCTCTAGGGCGTCGACGACGGATGCCACGAATCGGTCGACACCGGTCGTGTCGAACGCGCCCTCAACGACAATGATGGCATCGCTGCCCTGGTAGCGGACCTCGATCCGCAGCAGCTCAGCGCGGCAGGACTCCACGTCATCTGACATACGTCCCTCCAGCCAGCGGCACGCGGGTGCCGCTTGGACCACAGTACCCGGACGCGACGGAGCCCCCGGACAGCACTCGCGGCGGGGGCTCCTCTGGACAGGGTGAGTAGTCCGGCCCTCAAGCTACTCCCTACGTCCACCCTGTAACGGCGCGAGGCCCCGACGCGATCTCTATGCGTACGGCTCAGACCGCCGCTGAGCCGTCCCGAGGAGCCGGGGTAGGGACGTGCCGGGGACCGGCGGGCGTCCCCGGCCCCCTCGGGTTAGGCGGCGCTGCGTCATGCGGCTCGCAGCCGCCGACGGGCTGGTGCGCTCAGGAGCTTCTGCATCTCGGCGGCTTGGGCGTCCTCGGCTGCCTTGGCCTCTTGCTCCTCGATCGCCCACGTCACACGTACGATGTCGTCGACCTGGTCCGGGTGGGTGGTGCGCCGAATCAACGTGAACGACGCCGCCGGGAAGCCGCCAAGGCCGCACGTGCCGAGGCTGCACGGCAAGAGAGGAGTGCCCGGCGGTGGGCGAACACCCGGGGCGTGGCCATCAACACCGGAGGTTCATGACCTGGCTGAGCGGACGCCACGAGCGAACCGGTATCCGGAGGCCTGCGCTGACCGACGGATTTCCCTGCGAACCCGTGCGAAAGATGCACGGCGACTGCAAGAGGCTGGTGGCCTACGCGGCTGAGCGTCTCGGCCGGTGGTGTCGTCTTTGGGGCTGTCGACGGGTTGTGAAGGGTTTCGGGGCCCTCGAAGCGGGAAGGGCGCGGGAGCCATGCTGCGGGAAGGGAGCTGGGAACCATGCTCAAAGTCCGCAAGAGCTACCGCCGCGTGGTACGCGACGCTCGACGGCGCGACACCGCGGAACTAACCAGGATTGAACGTGCTCTACGTCGCAACGTGCAGTCGCTCGACAACGGGACGCTGACCAACTTGTTGGCCATCCGGGCTGTGTTGCGGGCGCGGGGTGTCGAGCTGCCCACCTTTGGGCCGCGGCGTACCACCGAGCCGTGAGGCGCTCCTGAGCGGTCACGAGAGTGCTGGCGCAGACAGACGAGGCGATGCGCCGCTGGTCCTCGAGGCTTCTTGGTGCTGGTCAGTGGGCCACCCAGGCGATCAGGAAACCGAGTGCCAACGCCACGAGGGCGAAGCGGTCGATGTGATGGATGAAGCGGCTCATGCTGCGGTCGGGGGCGGTCGTGGTAGGCGACGACATGACTGACCGATGGCTGCCAAGCGGAACGTGGTTTCCCTAGGTCAGGGCGTTTGGCCGCTAGCTCCCAGATGTCGGCGAAGTTGAACGTGCGCGGCGCCGCGGACATCAGGGGGACAGCATGGCAGAGGCCGCGCGTCGGTACCTCGTGGTGGAGTGCTCCAGGTCGCCGTCGAACTGGGGGATGACCTCACGACCGAACAGCTCCATCGAGCCGACGACGACGTCGGTGGGCAGCGTGTTGGTGGTGGGGCTGAACGTGAGCTGGTCGAAGCCCATGTCGACCCAGCGCTGGACTGAACGGGCGCAGTCGTCGGGGTCGCCTACGGCGATGTAGCCCTCAGCCGACAGGCGCTCGACTGCGTCGGGACTGGGCTCCGGGATCTTCTCGGGCCACGGCGGCAGGTGCTTCGGCCGCGGGACGTTGTCGAGCCAGTGGTAGGCCAGCGACGAGTAGTAGTTCATGCCCATCGCCGATGCGACCTCGAAGGCCTTGCGCCGGTCCTCCATGCACAACATGTTGGTGACGCCCATGATGTTGTCGTTGGCGTAGTCGCCCACGGGAGTGGCGCTGCCGATGGCTGACTTGTAGGCCTCGACCAGCGACTGCATGTCGGTGGGCCGGCCGATGGCGAAGCAGAACACGCCGAGACCCAACTCCCCGGCCTCGGTGAACGTGCCGGGACTGCCGCCGGCCACCCAGATGGCCGGGTGCAGCGGGCCGTAGGGCTTGGGGAAGACCTTGCGCTCGGGCATGCGGAAGAACTCGCCATCGTGGCTGTAGGGCGCGTTCTTCCACATCTTCGGAATCTCGTGGATGGCCTCGCGCCACATCGCCTTCGTGATGTCGACGCTCGGAATGTCGAAGCCGAGCACCTCGGTGCTCGACGATCCTCGCCCGGTGCCGAACTCGAAGCGGTTGTTGGTCAGGTGGTCGAGCAGCGCCACGTTCTCGGCCACCCGCTGTGGCTTGTTGACCGGTGGCGTGATGTTGAAGATCGCCGAGCCGAGGTGCACCCGCTCGGTCTGCCCCGCGCAGTAGCCGAGGAACGCCTCGGGCCCGGGCATGTGGCTGTACTCGTCGAGGAAATGGTGCTGCGGGCACCACACGTACTTGAAGGCGTTGCGGTCGGCCGCCTTGGCGATCTCGACATTGCGAAAGATGCGCTTGTGCTCTGCGTTGGGGTCCTGGTCGCGCTCGAACTGGGGCACGAACAGCTGGGCGAAGACGCCGAACTCCATCGACGCAGAGTAGAACGTGTTCTAGTTTCCGGCAAGCACGTCGACCCAACAACCCTCGAGGTGGTCGTCGACCACACCGCCGGCCTGCATCAGCGAGTACGCGACCACCGGCCCGACGAAGCGGAAGCCCCGATTGCGCAGGTCCTTGGCCAGCGCCGTGGACGCCGGCGTCGCGCTGGGCATGCCGGCGAACGCCCGGAAGCGGCCGGGCGGGCGCTCGTCGGGGCCGGGCGCGTGGGAGAACACCAGGTCGACCAGCGACCCGCCCTGCTCGTGTAGGGCGACGACCGCCCGGGCGTTGACGATGGTGGCCTCCACCTTGGCCCGATTGCGGACGATGCGTTGGTCCGCGAGGAGCAGTGCGACGTCGTCGTCGCCGTAGGCGGCCACGACGTCGGGCTCGAAGGCGTCGAACGCGGCTCGGAACCCGGGACGTTTGCGGAGGATGATCAGCCACGAGAGCCCGGACTGGAACGCCTCGAGGGACATGAGCTCGAACATGGCCCGCTCGTCGCGCAGTGGCCGCCCCCACTCGTGGTCGTGGTAGTCGATGTAAAGCGGGTCGCTGGTGCCCCAGCCGCAACGCGGCTTGCCATCGTCGCCCACCCGTATGTCGTTGGTATTGTTGATGTCCGTCATATATCGGAGACTAACGATAGGGTATGACAGTGTCGGTCGTAGGTCCGACACCTTCAGGGGTGGCGGGTGGGG
>Ga0214469_1001108_pt1 | contig 9944 bp, 9 predicted proteins | sample RVTome_10_FD_187340 | JGI IMG/M metagenome (GOLD analysis project Ga0214469, IMG submission 187340) | Soil microbial communities from uranium-contaminated site in the Upper Colorado River Basin, Wyoming, United States - RVT153D57 HiSeq ... | reverse complement strand
CGTGATCACGCGGTCGAAGCCGGCCAGGCCGGCGACGAGCGCCGCGCCCAGCGTGCCGGCCGCGGGGCCCGAGAGGATCGTCGTGATCGGCTGCCGGTGGACCTCGCTGCCCGCGATCACACCGCCGTTGCTCTTCATGATGTAGAACGGCGGCCGGTGGGCGGGCAGGCGCTCGTGGATCGACCGCGCGTAGGCGGCCACCCGCGGCTTGACGAACGCGTCGACCAGCGTGGTCACGGAGCGCTCGTACTCGCGGTACTCGCTCAGCACGTCCGAGCTCAGCGACACGGTGCAGTCGGGGTGCTCGGCGGCCAGCACGTCGCGCATGCGGCGCTCGTGCGCCGGGTTCATGTAGGCGTGGACGAAGCAGACGCCCACGCAGTCGATCCCCTGGTCGCGGAACCAGCGGGCCACCGCCCGCGCGCCGGCCTCGTCGAACTCGCGCACGACGGCGCCGTCGTGGTCGAGCCGCTCGTCGACCTCGCGGACGAGGTGGAGCGGGACGATGCGGTCGGGCTTGACCCAGAAGTAGGAGTTGCCGTAGCTGTCGGGAACGCTCTGGCGGCCGATCTCGAGCACGGCGCGGAAGCCGGCGGTGGTGATGAAGCCGAGCCCGCGGAAGTCGTCCTCGAGCAGCGCGTTGGTGGCGACCGTGGTCCCGTGGGCGACGTCGCCCACGGCGGCGGCAGGCTCGCCCGCGAGCGCGAGCGCCTTCTCGATCCCCTCGAGGAAGGCGGTCGAGGGGTCGCCGGGAGTCGACGGCACCTTCGTCGCCACCACGCGCCCGCCGGACGCCACGGCGACGACGTCGGTGAACGTGCCGCCGGTGTCGATCCCGACGCGGACCGTCACGCGCCGCCGTGCACGAGCTCGAAGATGTCCTGCGGCGAGATCGGCATGGTGTCGATCGGCGTGCCGAGCGCGTCGGAGATCGCGTTGGCGATCGCGCCGGCGACGGGGATCGTGCCGGCCTCGCCGACGCCCTTGACGCCGAGGACGTTGTTGGGCGACGGCGTCTCGGTGTGGAAGAGCGCCGGTCGCGGGAGCTCGGTGGCGTAGGGCATCAGGAAGTCCATGAAGCTCGCGTTCAGCAGCTGGCCGGTCTCGTCGTAGGCCATCCGCTCGTAGAGCGCGCCGCCGATGCCCTGCGCGACGCCGCCGTACATCTGCCCGTCGACGATCATGGGGTTGATGATCCGCCCGCAGTCGTGGCCGACGACGTAGTCGAGGATGCGCACGTCGCAGGTCGCCTCGTCGACCTCCACCACGGCGGCGTGCGTGCCGAAGCCGAAGACGCCCGACGCCGGGCTGTAGTACTCGACCGCGTTGAGCCCCGGCGTGGTGCCGTCGGGGAGCGGGACCTCCTGTGAGGCGTACACACGGCGGGTGAGCAGCGCCGCCTCCGCCGACTCCTCGCCGAACGCGTAGCGCAGCGGGTTGGCCATGGCGGCGAGCTGGCCGAGCGCGAGCTCGTGCCGGGGCGAGCCGACCACGCGCACGACGCCGTCCGCGAGCTCGATGTCCGCCGGGTCGGCCTCGAACATGCGGGCCGCCAGCTCGGCGGCCTGGCGGCGCACCTCGGCGGCGGCCTTCTGCACCGCGTTGCCCGACACCACCGCCGTGCGGCTCGCGAAGGTGCCGACGCCGTAGCCCTGCAGGCGCGTGTCGCCCGTCCGCACCCGGATGCGCTCGACCGGCACGCCGAGCTCGTCGGCCGCGATCTGGGCGAGGATCGTCTGGTGGCCCTGGCCCTGGCTGGCGAGCCCGGTCGCGACCGTCACCGTCCCGTCGACCTGCACGTTCACCGCCGCGCCCTCGTAGGGGCCGATCCCGGTGCCCTCGACGTAGGCGGCGATGCCGATCCCGATCCGTCGCCCCTCGGAGCGCGCGGCCTCGCGCCGGGCCTCGAAGCCGTCGTAGCCGACCGCCTCGAGCAGCAGCTCGAGCCCTGCCGGGTAGTCGCCGGAGTCGTAGACCGTCGGCCCGCCGTCCTGGAACGTGACGCCGACGTCGTACGGGAACTCGTCCGGCCCGATCAGGTTGCGGCGCCTGATCTCGGCCCGGTCGATGCCCAGCTCCTTCGCGAGGCGGTCCATCACGCGCTCCATCACGAACGCCGCATGCGGGCGGCCCGCGCCGCGGTAGGGCGACGTCGGGACCATGTTCGTGTAGACGGCCGTGAAGTCGTAGCGGTAGTTGTCGAGCCGGTAGGGGCCCGGCAGCTGGGCGGCGGTGATGACCGGGATGATCAGCCCGTAGGGGCAGTACGCGCCGCTGTCGTGCAGGAAGCTCGTCTCCAGGGCGAGGATGCGCCCGTCGTCGTCGGCGCCGACGCGTACGCGGTGCACCTGGCGGCGCTCGTGCGTAGAGCCGATGAAGTGCTCGCGCCGGTCCTCGGTCCACTTGACCGGCATGCCGAGCCGCTGCGCGGCGAGCGGGACGAGCACCTCCTCGGGGTAGAACTGGATGACCTTGACGCCGAAGCCGCCGCCGACGTCCGGCGCCACCACGTGGACGCGGTCGAGGTCGAGGTCGAAGAGCCGGCTGAGCCCGTTGCGGATGCCGGTCGGCGCCTGCGTGGCGTCGTGCACCAGGAGCCCGCCGTCCTCGTCGAAGCGTGCGACGATCGCCCGCCCCTCGAGCGGCGTCGCGGCGCTGCGCTCGACCTGCAGGCGCCACTCGAACGTGTGCGCGGCGGCGGCGAGGCCCGCGTCGACGTCGCCGTGCTCCTCGGCGACGCGGGCGACCACGTTGTCCTCGCGGTCGCGATGCACGAGCGGACCGCCGGCCGCGGCCGCCGACTCGAGGTCGGCGGCGACCGGGTACGGCTCGTAGGTGACGAGGATCGCGCCGGCGGCGTCCTCGGCGACGTAGCGGTCGGTGGCCACGACCATCGCGATCGTCTCGCCGACGTAGCGCACCTCGTCGCGCGCGAGCGCGTACTGGGTGCGCCCGTCGGCGATCGCCTCGTGCGGGATGATCAGCGGCAGCGGCTCGGCGAACTTGCCGTCGAGGTCCTCGTACGTGTAGACGGCGTGCACGCCCTCGACGTCGAGCGCCCCGGACACGTCGATGTCGACGATCCGGGCGTGCGCGTGCTCGGAGCGCACGAACGCCGCCTGGGCCGCGTGCGGCTCGAAGTCGTCGGTGTAGCGGCCTTCGCCGAGCAGGAGCCGGTCGTCCTCGCGCCGCTCCACGCGCTCGCCGAACATCCGTGTGGTCACGGCGCGGACGATACAGCGGCGAGCCGGGCCTCAGCCGCGGCGCGGGTAGCCTCCTGCCATGGACGAGGGGACGCTGCGGGCGCGGCTCTGGGACGGGTTCGCCCGGCTTCAGCTGCTGCTCGGCGGCCATGCGGGACGGGGGCGCACGCTCGAGCGCGACGGGCTCGTCGCCTCGATCGTCCCCAACGCCCCCGACTCGCCGACCCTCAACGCGGCGGTGGCGATCGAGCCGGACCGGGCCGGCGAGCATGTCGAGGAGCTCGCGCTCCGGTACGCCCAGGCGCGGGTCCGGCGCTGGGGGATCTGGCTCGACGGGCGCTCGCGGCTCGCCGCCCAGGCGCTCGCCCAGCACGACATGGTGGTCACGACCGCCAGCCCCGGGATGGGCGCGACGCTGAAGGAGCTCCGGACCGCGCGCGCCGCGCCGGTCAGCGCCGACCTCGCGACCGTCGGCCGGGTCAACGACCTCGCCTACGGCAACCTCGACGGCCGGCTGGAGCGCACGCTCGCGCCGCTCCCCAACGGTGTCCTGCGGGGCTATCAGGCCCGCGTGGACGACGCTCCGGCGGCCGTCGCGCTCGCGCTGCACCATGACGAGGATGCCGGGATCTCGTTCGTGGCGACGATCCCGAAGGCGCGGCGCCGCGGCCTGGCCACCGAGGTGATGCAGCAGGCGTTGACCGAGGCCCGCGAACACGGCTGCACGACCACCACGCTCCAGGCCACCGACGTCGGCGAGCGGCTGTACGGCGCCCTCGGGTACCGCCGCCTGACGCTCATGCAGCTCTGGGAGCGGCGACCGTGACGTGCGTCGCTGCGCGGTGTCTACCCTCGAAGCACCGACCGGATCGTGTCGTGGTGTAGGCAGCCCGCAGCCGGGGCACGCCGATCCGGACCGATGAAGCGCTGGACGAACATCCCATGGGACCAACTGGCGTTCTGGAGCGACGGGCGCGCATCGCGCGACTACTCGAGCCTCGCACGGGCGAGCGCCGCCGCAGGCTCCTCCTGAGCGCCCGTCACGCGCTCGTCGTCGTGCTCGTGGTCGGCGCGTCGATCGTCGGCGCGTACGGCGTGCTCGACACGTACGACGAGACGCGCCAGCTGTCGGTCGGGCAGATCGAGCTGTCCGCGGACCCCGGGTCCGCCGGCGCGCTCGACCTCTACGTCCCGCTCGTGGACTGGGGCGTGCGGTTCGAGGACGTCATCCGCCTGCCGATCCGCCTCAACGTCGACCTGCGCACGGTCGACCGCAGCGTGGTGAGCCGGGTCGCGCAGGGCGGCACGCTCGACCTGCAGGACGTCCGCGACGAGGCGCGCGACGCGATCGCCGCCTACCTGCTGAAGCTGATCGGTTTCGCCCTCGTCGGCGCGCTGGCGCTCGGCATCCTCGTCGCCTTCGCCGTCCGCCACCACTCGAGCCCGCGGCTGCGCTACACGGTCGCCGCCGCGGCGCTCACCACCACGGCGATCGGCGTCGCGTTGATCGTGCTCTTCCCCCCGCGCGGCACGTTCGACGAGCCGCAGTACTACGCCTTCGGGCCCGACATCCCGCGCGCGCTCGACGCCGTCGAGGCCGCCCAGCAGTCGACGCTGGCGCTCGACCAGGAGCTCGACGCGCAGCTCGTCGGCCTCGCCCGTCTCGTCGCCGACCCGGCCGGCCGCGTCACGCTCGCCGACCGGCCCACGATCACGATCGCGTCCGACCTGCACAACAACTTCCTCGCCAAGCCGATCCTCGACCGTGCGACCGGCGACAACCCGCTGTTCTTCGCCGGGGACCTCACCGACCGCGGGTCGCCGCTCGAGGCGCGGCTCGTGAGCCAGGTCACGGCGCTCGGCGACCCGTTCGTGTTCGTCTCCGGCAACCACGACTCCGACAGCCTCCAGCGCGACCTCGCCCGCCGCGACGCCGTCGTCCTCACGCAATACGGCCGTCTCAACCCCGACGGGACGTACGGCGACCGGATCGTGGACATCGACGGCCTCAGGGTCGCCGGCTACAGCGATCCCTTCGAGCGCCGGTCGAGCGAGAACTTCCGCGACCGCTACCAGCCGGCGCCGACGCCCGCCCAGCAGGACGCCTTCACCGCCTGGCTGATGCCGCTGATCGGCGAGGTCGACGTCGTCATGGTCCACGAGCCGGCGCTGTTCGAGCCGGCGCTGGCCATCCTCCAGGACGACCCGCCCGACCGGCCGCTCGTGATCGTCACCGGCCACACCCACGAGGCGTCGCTCGAGCTCTACCCGGGCGTGACCGTGGTCAACGGCGGGTCGGTCGGGGCCGGCGGGACGGGCAACCTCACCGAGTCGACCGACTACGCGCTCGCCCGGCTGATCTACACGACCGAGCCGGAGTTCCAGCCGCTCGCCGCCGACCTGATCACGATCGACCCCGGCGACGGCTCCTCTAGCGCGCGTCGCGAACGTCTCGAGGGCGAGCCCGAGCCCTAGACAGGTCGTGCAGCGCGGCCGAGATGACGAGGTTCACGACCCAGACGATGATCGCCGCGGCGACAACCGTCCAGAACCCGCCGGCCTCGAAGTCGCCGACCACCCAGTCGGTCAGCAGCAGCATCAGCACGTTGACGAAGAAGTAGGCGACGCCGAGCGTGAGGATGATCAGCGGGATCGCGAGGATGGCGACCACGGGCTTGACGATCCAGTTGACGATCGTGAACACGAGCGCCGCCAGCACGAGCACGCCGAACGAATCCCCGTAGGTCATCTCGCCCAGCAGCTCGCTCGCCACCCACAGGGCCGCGAGGTTCCCGGCGAAGCGCAGCGCGAGGTCAGCCACGTTCGAATCGTCGCACGAACCGCCACGCGGAGGGCGGAACGCTCCCGGCCTACGCGCCCGGCCGCGCCCGCAGGTCGCCCTCCAGGTAGCGCTGGAGGGTCGCCCCCACGACCGGCGCCAGCTCGTCGGCGGACAGGCCCGCCAGCGGCTGGAGCTGTGCGATGTAGCGCGCCGCGATCAGTCCGATGATCTGCGACGCCACGAGGTTCGCGCGCAGCTCCGGCCCCTCCGCCTCGATCACCCCGGCGATCCGTCCGACCATCTCCCGCCGCAGGAACTCGCGCAGCGCCTCGGCCGCGCCCGGATGCGCGCTCGCGCCCTGCACGATCGCCAGCAGCGCAGCGCGGTTCGCGGGCTCGTCCCACACGCTCAGGAGCCGCCGGACGATCCGCTCCCCGAGCCCGTCCAGCCCCTCCGCCAGCACCGGGGCGATCACGTCGGCGGGCCGGAACGGGAGCTGCATCGCGGCCACGAACAGCCCGTCCTTGGACTTGAAGAAGTAGTGCACGAGCGCGGCGTCCACCCCCGCGTCCTCGGCCACGTCGCGGATCCGCGTGCGGTCGTACCCGTGGCGTGCGAAGCGCTCGCGGGCGGCGGCCAGGATCGCGTCGCGCGTGTCGCTGGAGCCGGGCCGGCGGCCGCGGGGACGAGAGGAACTCACTCGCCGACGAAATATACTGTCGCGGATGCGGATCGCCGCCATGGCAGCCGTCGCCGGCGGCGCGCGCCACTACCGCCGCTGGATCGACCGCTTCGCGCGCGGCATCGGCCGCCGCAGGTCCGTGGTGATCGTCGAGCCCGATGCGCTCGCGGCCGGCTGCGTCGAGCGCCGCCGCGTTCGCGCCGCGGTGCTGCGGCTGAGCCGGCTCCGCCGGGCGGCCGCCTACGTCGACGCCGGCCACAGCCTGCCCCGCCGCAGCCCGAGTACACCAGGGCCCCGGCGAGCATCGGTGCGATCGCCATCGCGACCGGTTGTCAAGGGGCGAGCGCACCCTTGACTCCGCGACGCGCCCCGGTTGTCAAAGGGGCGAGCCGCACCCTTGACTTCGCGACGTAGTTAACGTAGTAGTTACGTAACGATGTCGTTAACCACTGCGGAGCTGAGCGAGACCTTCGCGGCGCTGGGGGACCCGACGCGGCTGGCGATCCTCGAGCGACTGGCCGAGGGCGACGCCACGGTCACGGAGCTCGCGGAGCCGTTCCCGGTCAGCCTGCCCGCGATCTCGCGCCACCTGAAGGTGCTCGAGCGGGCCGGGCTGATCACGCGCGGGCGGGCGGCGCAGTCGCGCCCCAGCCGCCTGCGCGTCGAGGCGCTCGACGAGGCGACGACGTGGCTGCAGGCGCGGCGCGAGCTGTGGGACGGCCGGCTCGACCGGCTCGACCGGCACCTGAGGAAGATCCAGAAGGGAAGGGACGATGGCTGACGTGACGACCGCCCAGGACCAGCAGCTGACGATCACCCGCGTCTTCGACGCGCCGCGCGAGGCGGTGTTCGAGGCGTGGACCGATCCCGACCAGGTCGCGCAGTGGTTCGGCCCCGACGGCTTCGACACGCCGCGCGAGCGCGTCGCGATCGATCTCCGCGTCGGCGGCCGCTACGACCTCACGATGGTGCAGCGGGACGGTGGCGCGCAGCACCCCGTCAGCTACGAGATCGTCGAGCTCGACCGGCCCCGGCTGCTCGTGCTCCGGAGCGAGCCGATGCCCGAGATCGGGCTCATGAAGCCGACCTTCACCCGTGTCGAGCTCGAAGAGGACGGCGACCGGACGCGGATGACACTGGTCGACGGGCCGTACGCGGAGAGCCAGCACGCCGAGGCGGGCTGGCACGGGGCCTTCGCCAAGCTCGCGGCGCTCGTGGCCCGCTGAGCCCGGCGGCGGGGCGGTCCCTGGCGTCTTTACCTCGAAATGCGAGGCAAAGACGCCAGAGAGCGCGCCCGGATCGACGCTAGGCCTCCGCCCGCGCGAGCCGGTCGCGCGTCGCCGGGATGAGCCCGGCGAGGGCGACGAGCAGCCCGAGCGCCGAGAACCCGGTGACCACCGCGATCGCGGGCCGGAACGCGTCCAGGCTCGTCTCGCCGCTCACGACGGCGCTCACGATCGCCAGGCCGACGGCCCCGCCGAGCTGGAACGACGTGTTCACGAGCCCGGAGGCCAGGCCCTGCTCGTGATCGGCCACGCCGGCCGTCGCCTGGATGTTCTGCGTCGGGAAGCAGAGCGCGAAGCCGAAGCCGATCAGCAGCATCGTCGGCAGCATCAGGCCCACGAACGAGGGCGACGCGTCGAAGCGCAGGAACAGCGCGTAGCCGACCACGAACGCGAGCATGCCGACCGCGATGATCCGCGCCGTCCCGTAGCGGTCGACGAGCGGCCCGATGCGCGGCGACCCGAGGGCGACGAGGATTCCGCCGGGCAGGAACGCGAGCGCGGTCTCGACCGGCGACCAGCCGTGCATCGTCTGCAGGTACAGGGTGCCGACGAACTGGAAGCCGACGTACGCGGCGAACATCGTCGCCATGCCGAGGTTGGCGCGCACGAGCGGGCCGGAGCGCAGGATGCCGAGCCGCACGAGCGGCTGGGGCGTGCGCAGCTCGATCGCGACGAACGCCGCCAGCAGCCCGGCGACGAGAGCGAACGAGGCCAGCGTGGTCGCCGACGCCCAGCCGATCTCGGGCGCGTCGACGACCGTCCGGACCAGCAGCAGCATGGCGCCGGTGATCGTCACCGCGCCGGCGAAGTCGTAGCGCCGCCGCACGCCGGGGACGATCCGGTCGCGCGGGATCACGCGCCGGGCGAGGACCAGGATCGCGAGCGCGAACGGCACCGGCAGCAGGAACGTCCAGCGCCAGCCGAGCTCGGTCAGCAGGCCGCCGAACACGAGCCCGAGCGAGAAGCCGCTCGCGCCGGTGGCCGTGTAGTAGGCGAGGGCGCGGTTGCGGTTCGGGCCCTCCTCGAACGTGGTGGTGATGATCGAGAGGCCGGCGGGCGCGGTGAAGGCCGCGCTCATGCCCTTGAGGATGCGCGTGATCACGAGCAGCGTGCCGTCTTCGACGAGCCCGCCGACGGCCGAGGCGACGACGAACACGCTGAGGCCGGCGATCAGCACCCGCCGGCGGCCCAGCAGGTCCGCGGCGCGCCCGCCGAGCAGCAGCAGGCCGCCGTAGCCGAGCACGTAGCCCGACACGACCCACTGGAGCTGCGAGGTGCTCAGGCCGAGATCGGAGCGGATCGAGGGCAGCGCCATCCCGACCATCGAGACGTCGAGCCCGTCGAGGAAGAGGACGCCGCAGAGCACGACCAGGAGCGACCAGGTGCGGGCGTCCCAGCGCGGAGCGGCAGAGCTTGGGGAGGAAGCCATCCCGGCAGTTTATATGCGTCTGCAACTATTGTCTAAGGATATTTTGTGAACGCATAATATGCGGAGGTCTGGTATGGTCGCGCGCGGGATGTCCGCTGAGACCGAGCTGATGGACGTGTGGCGCGAGCTGCTCGAGCGCCATGCCCGCACGACGTCGGCACTCGAGCGCCGGCTCCAGCACGAGCACGGCCTCGGGGTCAGCGAGTACGAGGTGCTGGACCGCCTCGCCACCTCGGGCAAGGACGACTGCCGGATGCAGGAGCTGGCCGACGCCGTGCACCTGAGCCAGAGCGCGCTCTCGCGCGTCGTGGCGCGGCTGGAGACCGACGGCCTCGTCACGCGCGGGATGTGCCCGGAGGACCGGCGGGGGATCATGGCCTGCCTGACCCCCAGCGGGCGCGAGCGCTACGAGGCCGCGCGCCCGACGCACCGCGCGGTGCTCGAAGAGACGCTCGGCTAGCTTCCCGAGGGCGATGCAGGAGCAGGAGCTCGAGGCCGCGGGGCTGCTCGACGGGCTGACCGACGCCGAGCGGGAGTCGCGGCTGCGACTGCTGGCGCGGCT
>Ga0214469_1001107_pt1 | contig 9944 bp, 8 predicted proteins | sample RVTome_10_FD_187340 | JGI IMG/M metagenome (GOLD analysis project Ga0214469, IMG submission 187340) | Soil microbial communities from uranium-contaminated site in the Upper Colorado River Basin, Wyoming, United States - RVT153D57 HiSeq ... | reverse complement strand
TGGCGCCGGCCCGCGAACCGCTTCGGCGCCCTGATGGCCGCCGTCGGCTTCACCTACATGCTCGGCTCGCTGACCGCGTCGGACGACTCGGTGGTGTTCACGATCGGCGTGCTGCTGGCCAGCCTCTACTTCGTCGTCTTCGCGCACATGCTGCTGGCCTATCCCGACGGGCGGCTCCGGCGGCGCTGGCACGCGTGGCTGCTGGCCGGCGGCTACGCGCTGTGCGTGGTCGGCCCGCTGCCGCAGCTGCTGTGGGGCTTCAACGAGCGCATGTTGGAAAGCTGCGCGGACTGCCCCGAGTCGGCGCTGCTGATCGAGCGCAACGACACGCTGCGGGACGTCTTCAACGCGCTCGCGTCGGTGATCGGCGTGGCGATCGTCGCCGTCGTGCTCGTCATCCTCGTCCGCCACTGGCGCGCCGCCACGGCTCCGCAGCGCCGTGCGATGGCGCCGGTCCTGTGGTCGGGCGTGGCGATGCTGGTGGTGCTCGCGACCGCCCTCGGCTCCGACGCGGCCGGCATCTCGCGCCTCACCGACCTGCTCGGCTGGCTCAGCCTGCTCGTGTTCGCCTCTGTGCCGTGGGTGTTCCTGATCGGGCTCGTCCGCAGCCGCGTGGCCCGCGCCGGCGCCGTGTCGGAGCTGCTCCTGCGCCTCGGCGAGGCCCCCGGCACCGGGACGCTGCGCTGCCGCCTGGCGGACGCGCTCGGCGACCGGTCGCTCCAGCTCGCCTTCTGGCTCGACGACAAGGGCCGCTGGGTCGACTCCGACGGCCACGCGGTCGAGCTGCCGGCGGAAGACGACCCCGCCCGCGGCCGCACCGCGGTCGAGCTCGAGGGCCGCCGCGTCGGCGCCATCGTGCACGACCGGTCACTGTGCGAGGACCCCGAGCTGCTCGGCTCGGTGGCGGCCGCCGCCGGCCTGGCGATGGAGAACGAGCGCCTGCAGGCGCAGCTGCGCGCCCGCGTCGAGGAGCTGCGCGCCTCGCGCGCCCGGATCGTCGAGGCCGGCACCGACGAGCGCCGGCGGCTCGAGCGCAACCTGCACGACGGCGCCCAGCAGCGCCTGGTGGCGCTCTCGCTCACGCTCCGGCTCGCGCAGGCCAAGGTCCGCAAGGAGCCCGACAAGGCCGACGAGCTGCTCGGCGCCGCCCAGCAGGAGCTCACGCTCGCGCTCGGCGAGCTGCGCGAGCTGGCCCGCGGCATCCATCCGGCGATCCTGTCCGACCGCGGGCTGGGCGCGGCGCTCGAGGCGCTCGCCGGGCGCGCGCCGATGAGGGTCGACCTGGCCGACCTTCCGTCCGACCGCCTGCCGGAGCCGATTGAGGCCGCCGCCTACTTCGTGGTCGCCGAGGCGCTCACAAACGTGGTCAAGTACGCGCACGCGAGCCAGGCGACGGTGAGCGTGACGCGCCTGAACGGGCACGCCGTCGTCGAGGTCGCCGACGACGGCATCGGGGGTGCCGATCCGGACCGCGGGTCGGGCCTGCGCGGGCTCGTCGACAGGGTCTCGGCACTCGATGGCCGGATGTTGCTCGACTCTCCCGCCGGGTCAGGCACTAGGCTGCGCGCCGAGATCCCCGTATGAACGACTCCCCCGTCCGTGTCGTGATCGCCGACGACTCCGTGCTCCTGCGCGAGGGTCTCTCGCGCCTGCTCGAGGAATCGGGCTTCGAGGTCGCGGGCCAGGCGGGCGACGCCGAGGACCTGCTGCGCAAGGTCGGCGCCCACCATCCGGACGTCGCGGTGGTCGACGTCCGCATGCCGCCCACGCACACCGACGAGGGGCTGCGCGCCGCCCACCGGATCCGCGCCGAGCACCCGGACACCGCGGTACTGGTGCTGTCGCAGTACGTTGAGGAGGCGTACGCGCTCGAGCTGCTGTCCGAGTCGACCGAGCGCACCGGCTACCTGCTCAAGGACCGCGTCGCGGACGTGGACACGTTCACCGACGCCGTGCGCCGCGTGGCGGGCGGCGGCTCGGCGCTCGACCCCGAGGTCGTGGCCCTGCTGCTCGGCCGCCGCCGGCGCGAGGACCCGCTCGAGGCGCTGACGGCGCGCGAGCGCGAGGTGCTGGGGCTGATGGCCGAGGGCCGCTCGAACGCCGCCATCGCCGAGGCGCTGGTGGTGACCGAGCGCGCCGTCGAGAAGCACGTGACCTCGATCTTCTCCAAGCTCGACCTCACACCCACGGTCGAGGACCACCGGCGCGTGCTCGCCGTGCTCGCCTACCTGCGCGCCGGCGACTAGCCGCCGCCGGGTGCGGTTAGCCGTACCCGCGGTTCACAAGCCATCCCCACGGATGGTCCCGGGTGCGACGACGATGCTGTTTGCATGACCGACACGACGTCGCGCCCGATCGTCAGCACCTCCGACCTCCGCCGCGTCTACGGCGAGGGCGAGACGGCCGTCCACGCCCTGCGCGGGATCACCACCGCGTTCCCGAGCGGCCAGTTCGCCGCCATCATGGGCCCCTCCGGATCCGGCAAGTCGACGCTGATGCACCTGCTCGCGGGCCTCGACCGCCCGACCGCGGGCTCGGTCGTCGTCGACGGGTCCGAGCTGGCGAACCTCGACGACAAGGCGCTCACGCGCCTGCGGCGCGACCGGCTCGGCTTCGTCTTCCAGGCCTTCAACCTCGTGCCGGTGCTGACCGCCGAGGAGAACATCCTGCTGCCGCTCACGCTCGCCGGCCGCAAGGCGGACCGCGACTGGCTGACGCAGCTGATCTCCGCGGTCGGCCTCGGCGACCGGCTCGACCACCGGCCGGCCGAGCTGTCGGGCGGGCAGCAGCAGCGCGTCGCCGTGGCGCGCGCGCTGATCCACCGCCCGGCCGTCGTGTTCGCCGACGAGCCGACCGGCAACCTCGACTCGGCGTCCTCGGACGAGGTGCTCGCGCTGCTCCGCCAGGCCGCCGACGAGTTCGGCCAGACCGTCGTGATGGTCACGCACGACGCCCACGCGGCCTCGGTCGCCGACCGCATCGTGGTGTTGAGCGACGGCCACGTCGTCCACGACGGCGGCGGCGAGAGCACGGAGGGCGTGCTCGACCTGATGAAGGCGGTGGCCTAGCTTGCTCAAGGTCGCGCTGAAGGGCCTGCTGGCCCGGAAGCTGCGGACCACCCTGACAGGCTTCGCCGTCGTCATCGGCGTCGCGTTCGTGGCGGGGACGTTCGTCTTCACCGACACCATCGACGCGTCGTTCAAGGACCTCTTCGAGCGCGCGAGCAAGGGCACCGACGTCTCGGTGCAGTCGCGGCTGGCCGTCGAGGAGGACTTCGCCACGCCGCCGCCGATGGAGCCCTCCACGCTCGAGCGGGTGCAGTCCGTCGACGGGGTCGCCGAGGCCGCCGGGTTCGTCTCGGCCGACGCGACGCTGCTCGACCCCGACGGTGAGCCGATCACGTCGGGCGGGCCCCCGACGCTCCTGCTCTCCAGCGGGCCCGAGCGCTTCGACCCGTTCACGTACGACGAGGGCGGGCCGCCCGAGTCGCCGGACGAGGTCGTGATCGACAAGGCGACCGCCGACGAGTTCGGCTGGCACGAGGGCGACACCGTGACCGTCGCCGCCCGCGAGCCCCAGAAGCAGTACACGGTGGCCGGCGTCGCGCGGCTCGGCGATTCCGACAACCTCGCCGGCTCGCGCATGGTGCTGATGACGCTCGAGGAGGCCCAGCGCGTCCTGCGCGAGGCCGGCTACCACGACATCTCGGTCGCCGCCGCCGGCGGCACGTCGCCCGAGGAGCTCAAGGCGCGGATCGGCGCCGCGCTCGGCAGCGGCTACGCCGTCCGCACCGGTGAGGAGCAGGCCGAGAAGTCGGCCCAGGACCTGTCCGACGCGCTCGGCTTCATCCGCATCGCGCTGCTCGTGTTCGCCGGCGTGGCCGTGCTCGTGGGCGGCTTCCTGATCTTCAACACCTTCTCGGTGACCGTCGCGCAGCGCTCGCGCGAGTTCGCCCTGCTGCGCACGCTCGGCGCCTCGCGCAACCAGATCATGAACTCGGTGATCATCGAGACGCTGGCCATCGGCCTCGCCGCCTCGATCGTCGGCATCGCCTTCGGCCTCGTGCTGGCCCCCGGCCTGCGGGCGCTGATGGCGGCCTCGGGCATCGACCTCGGCGACACCAGCATGCAGCTCCAGACGCGCACGGTGATCGTCTCCCTGCTGGTCGGCGTGATCGCCACCGTCGTCTCCGGCTTCGTCCCCGCCCGGCGCGCCACGCGCGTGGAGCCGGTGGAGGCGATGCGCGAGGCGGTGACGCCCGGCACGCGCCGCGTCGGCCCGGTCCGCATCGCGGTCGCGCTGCTGGTCGAGGTCGCCGGCGTCGCGTTGCTCCTCTACGGCCTGCTCGGCGATCCCGGCACCGCGACCGCCACGGCGACCGTGCTCGGGTTCGGGACGCTCCTGATGATCTTCGGCCTCGCGCTCCTGGCGCCCACGCTCGTGCGCCCGCTGAGCAGCCTGATCGGGCGGCCGCTCCAGCGCCCGCTCGGCCTCGCCGGCCGGCTCGCGCGCGAGAACGCCACGCGCCAGCCGCAGCGGACGGCCGTCACCGCCTCGGCGCTGATGATCGGCGTGGCGCTCGTCGTGCTGGTCGCGATCTTCGCCGCCGGCCTGCGGGCGACGATCGACCAGGGCATCGACGAGCAGGTCCGGGCCGCCGGCATCGTCACGCACGAGGACGGCTTCTCGCCGCTCCCGACCGGCGTCGCCGAGCGGCTGGCGGAGGTCGACGGCGTCGCGGCCGTCTCCGCCATCCGGTTCGAGACCGGGCGGCTGGCCGGCGAGTCCTCGAACACGGGCGTCACCGGCATCGACACCGAGAGCGTGGGCGACGTCCTGACCCTGAACTGGGACGAGGGCTCCGACGAGGTCCTCTCCCAGCTCGGCAGCGACGGCGCCGTCGTCAACGACGAGTTCGCCACCGAGCACGACGTCGGCGTCGGCGACACGCTGCGCTTCACGACACCGCGCGGCGACGAGGTCTCCTACGAGATCCGCGGCATCTACGACGCGGCCGCCGGCGTGGTGGGCGGCGTGATCGTCTCCAACGCCTCGCTCGAGAGCGCGTGGAACGCGGACGACATCGCCTTCGCGCTCGTCGCGGGGGCGCCGGGATCGGCCCCGGAGGCCATCAAGGCCGGCGAGGAGACGGCGCTCGCCCAGTTCCCGACGGCCAAGCCGCAGACGATCGAGGACTTCAAGGAGGAGCAGAACAACCAGGTCAACGGCCTCGTCGGCCTGATCTACGGCCTGCTGTCGCTCTCGGTGATCGTCGCGCTGCTCGGGATCGTCAATACGCTCGCGCTGTCGGTGTTCGAGCGCACGCGCGAGCTCGGGATGCTGCGCGCCGTCGGCATGTCCCGCCGCCAGGTGCGGCGGATGATCCGCGCGGAGTCCGTGATCACGGCCTTCATCGGCGCCGTGCTGGGCACGGTCCTGGGCATCGCGTTCGCGGCGCTGTTGTCGCGGCCGCTGGCCGACGAAGGCTTCGTGTTCGAGATCCCGGTGGCCTGGCTCGTCGGCGTCGCGGTGCTCGCGCTGGTCGCCGGCGTGCTGGCCGCGATCCCGCCCGCCCGTCGCGCCTCGCGGGTGGACGTGCTCCGCGCTGTGACAACCGAGTAGGCGGCTAACCTACCCGCGGCATGCGTGCCGCTCCCACGGACCTCGAGTCGCTGAGCGCGCAGGAGGTGCTGGCCCACGTCGTGGACGAGCATCATCCGCGCCTCTACGTCGCCTGCTCGTTCCAGAAGGAGGCGTCGGTGATCCTCGACATGCTGCTGGCGATCGAGCCGGCGGCGCGCGTCTTCACGCTCGACACCGGGGTGCTGTTCCCGGAGACCTACGAGACGTGGCGGCGGATCGAGCAGCGCTACGGGATCGAGATCGACGTCTACAGCGGCGAGTGGATCGACGGGCTGTGGCAGCGCGATCCCGACGCCTGCTGCGGGATGCGCAAGGTCGACCCGCTCGAGCGGGCGCTGACCGAGGTCGACGCGTGGATCACCGGCCTGCGTCGCGACCAGTCTCCCGCCCGGGCCGGCACGCCCAAGCTCGGGCCGGACGACGGGCACCCCGGCAAGCTCAAGTGCGCGCCGCTCGCGGACTGGTCCGAGAAGGACGTCTGGCGCTACATCGCCTCCCGCGACGTCCCCTACCACCCCTTGCACGACCGCGGCTACGCGTCGATCGGCTGCACCCACTGCACCTCGCCGGGCGGCGGCCGCGACGGGCGCTGGGCCGGCACCGACAAGATCGAGTGCGGCCTGCACCTCCCGGGCACCTGATGGATCCCGCGACCATTCTCTTCGGCCTCGGCGTGGGTGTTCTCGTCGGCATCACCGGGATGGGCGGCGGCTCGCTGATGACCCCGCTGTTGATCCTGGTGCTCGGGGTCAAGCCCGTGGTGGCGGTCGGCACCGACCTCGCATACGCGGCGATCACCAAGACCGTCGGCGGCTGGCGGCACTTCACCAAGGGGACCGTGTTCCCGCGGATGGCGTTCTGGCTCGCCGTCGGCTCGTGCCCGGCCGCGCTGGCCGGCGTCTGGCTGCTCGACCGGCTGCGCAACGCGTGGGGCGACGACTTCGACACGTTCATGCTGCTCGCGATCGGCGGCACGCTGCTGCTCACCGGCGCCCTCGTCCTCCTGCGGGCGCTGGCGCTCGCCGACCTGGCGGCGCGCGAGCGCGGCGCGTTCCGCATGCAGACGCGGCACAAGGTCGCCGCCGCCGGGCTCGGCGCGACGATCGGCTTCGTGCTCGGCATCACGTCCGCCGGCTCGGGCACGCTGATCGCCATCGGCCTCATCCTCGGCTTCAGGCTGAGCCCGCACCGCGTGGTGGGCACCGACGTCGCGCACGCCGCCGTGCTCCTGTGGGTCGCGGCGCTCGCCCACCTGGTCTCCGGCAACATCGACTTCGGCCTGGCGGGCACGTTGCTGATCGGCTCGATCCCGGGCGTGTGGGTGGGAGCGCACATCGCGACGAAGATGCCGCAGGACTTCCTGCGCGGCGCCCTCGGGGTCGTGCTGCTGGCCTCCGGCCTCGGCCTGCTCAGCAAGGCCGGCCTCGAGCTGCCCACGGTCGTGCTCGCCGGCTTCCCGATCGTGCTCGCCGCGGTCGTCTTCTTCGTGCTGCGACGGCGCTCGCTCGTGGGGGCGCCGTCGTGACCGCCGCCACCGCGACCCACCTGCACGTGCTCGAGTCGGAGGCGATCCACATCATCCGCGAGGTGGCGGCCGAGCTCGAGCGTCCCGTCCTGCTGTTCTCCGGCGGCAAGGACTCGATCGTGCTGCTGCGGCTGGCCGAGAAGGCGTTCCGGGTGGGTGGGGACGGTTTCCCGTTGCCGTTCGCGGTCATGCACGTCGACACCGGCCACAACTTCCCGGAGGCGATCGAGTTCCGCGATCGCCGGGTGCCGGACATCCTCGTGGCCTCCGTCCAGGACTCGATCGACGCCGGGAGGGTCCGCGACGAGCCGTCGCGCAACCGGCTGCAGACGACCACGCTGCTCGACGCGATCGCCGAGCACGAGTTCGACGCCGCGTTCGGCGGCGCGCGGCGCGATGAGGAGCGGGCGCGCGCCAAGGAGCGCATCTTCTCCTTCCGCGACGACTTCGGGCAGTGGGATCCGCGCCGGCAGCGGCCGGAGGTGTGGAGCCTCTACAACGGGCGCGTGCGGCGCGGCGAGCACGTGCGGGTGTTCCCGCTGTCGAACTGGACCGAGCTCGACGTGTGGGAGTACATCCGTACCGAGGAGCTCGAGATCCCGTCGATCTACTTCGCCCACGAGCGCGAGGTCTTCGAGCGCGACGGGATGCTGTACGCAGTGTCCGAGTTCCTCCCGCCGCGCGACGGCGAGCAGCCCTTCACGGCCTCGGTCCGCTACCGCACGGTAGGCGACATGACGTGCACCGGCGCGATCCGCTCGGAGGCGGCCAGCCTCGACGACGTGATCGCCGAGATCGCGGCGACGCGGATCACCGAGCGCGGCGAGACGCGGGCGGACGACCGGACCTCCGAGGCCGCGATGGAGGATCGCAAGCGGGAGGGCTACTTCTAGGTGGCCTCCACGCAGGCGGTTCCCACCGCGCCCGCCGTCAAGGCGCCACAGCTCCTGCGCTTCGCCACGGCCGGCTCGGTCGACGACGGCAAGTCGACCCTGATCGGCCGGCTGCTCTACGACTCCAAGGCGCTGATGGCCGACCAGGTGGCCGACGCCGAGGTCGACCTCGCGCGCCTCACCGACGGCCTGCGCGCCGAGCGCGAGCAGGGCATCACGATCGACGTCGCGTACCGCCACTTCTCGACGCCGCGGCGGCGCTTCATCATCGCCGACACCCCCGGCCACGCCCAGTACACGCGCAACATGGTCACCGGCGCGTCGACGGCCGACGTGGCCGTGGTCCTCGTCGACGCCCGCGAGGGCCTGCTCACGCAGAGCCGCCGCCACGCCGCGATCGCCGGCCTGCTGCGGATCCCGCGGATCGTGCTGGCCGTCAACAAGATGGACCTCGTCGACTACGACCAGGACCGCTTCCGCCGTATCTGCGCCGACTTCCGCGCCTGGGCGGGGCGGCTCGAGGTCGAGGAGATCACCTGCATCCCGATCTCCGCACTGCAGGGCGACAACGTCGTCGAGCACTCGGAGGCGATGGACTGGTACCGCGGGCCGACGCTGCTCGAGTTCCTCGAGACGGCCCCGGTCGCCGCGGGGGTCGCCGGCGGGCCGCTGCGCCTCCCGGTCCAGTACGTGATCCGCTCCGGCGAGCAGCGGGCGTACGCCGGCCAGCTCGCGGGCGGCGGCGTGCGCCCCGGCGACGAGGTCGTGGTCCCGCCGGGCGGGCTGTCGACGCGCATAGCCGCCGTCGAAGGCCCCGCCGGCCCGCTGGACGCCGCGGGCGCCCCGCTGTCGGTCGCGGTCGTGCTCGAGGACGAGCTCGACGTGGGGCGTGGCGCGCTGCTGTGCGGCGCCGAGGAGCAGCCGTACGCGTCCCGCAACGTCGAGGCCACCGTCTGCTGGATGGGCGAATCGCCCGGCCGGGTGGGCGGTCGCTACGTGCTCAAGCACACCACGCGCAGCGAGCGCGTGCGGCTGGAGATCGTGCACGAGACGCTCGATGTGGCGACGTTGACCGCGCGGCCGGGCGCCGACTCGCTCGGCCTCAACGACATCGCGCGGGTATCGCTGCGCTGCGCCTCCGAGCTGGTCTTCGACCCCTACTCGTCGAACCGCACGACCGGCGCGTTCATCCTGATCGACGACGCGACCAACGACACGGTGGGAGCGGGGATGATCGCCGATGCCCGATAGTGCCCCGCGTTCGGCGAACGTCGTCTGGCAGCGCGGCGAGCTGGACCGTGAGCAGCGCTGGGCGGCCCTGGGCCATGCGGGCGCGACGGTCTGGATGACGGGCCTGCCGGCGTCCGGGAAGTCGACCGTGGCGGCCGCCGTCGAGGCGCGGGCGCTGGCGGAGGGGCGGAGCGCGTACGTGCTCGACGGCGACAACCTGCGTCACGGCTTGAACGGCGACCTTGGCTTCAGCGCCGACGATCGGGCCGAGAACGTGCGCCGGACCGCGGAGGTCGCGGCGCTGCTGGCCGACGCGGGCGTGCTCGTGCTCGTGGCGCTGGTGTCGCCGTATCGCGCCGACCGGGAGGCCGCCCGGGCGGTCCATGCCAGGCTCGCCCTGCCGTTCCTCGAGGTCCACGTCGCGACCACGCTGGAGGAGTGCGAGCGGCGGGACCCGAAGGGCCTGTACGCGCGGGCGCGGGCGGGGGAGCTGCGGCACATGACGGGGGTCGACGACCCGTACGAGCCGCCGGAGGCACCCGACGTCGTCGTCCAGGGCTCGGACCGGCTCGACGAGGCCGTCGCGCGGGTGTGGGCGGCGCTGCCGCGCTGACCCCGGCGAACGTCAACTGCGCTGGGTGGGAGGCGACGGG
>Ga0214469_1001105_pt1 | contig 9949 bp, 9 predicted proteins | sample RVTome_10_FD_187340 | JGI IMG/M metagenome (GOLD analysis project Ga0214469, IMG submission 187340) | Soil microbial communities from uranium-contaminated site in the Upper Colorado River Basin, Wyoming, United States - RVT153D57 HiSeq ... | reverse complement strand
GGCGTCGTTGCGGACGCCGTGCGGTGTCCCGGCCGGGATCAGCACCGCCTGCAGCGGTTCGAGCGCGACCTCGCTGTCGTCGGTGACGACCCACGCGCGGCCCCCGATCACCGTGTAGACCGCGTCGGCGTCGGCGTGCGTCCTGGCGCCCAGGTGCTGGCCCGGTTCGAGGCACAGCATGTCGAGGGCGAACAGATCGGTCTCGTAGATGCGCGAGCGGACGGCGCGCTGCTGATCGAACGCGACGTAGTCGCGCAGGTCGGTGGCAACTGGTTCGGTCATCGGTGGCGATTGTGCCAGGTCTCCAGCCACCAGGTCGTGGGAGGCGCCGCGAAGGGGACGACGTGCGCGGCGCTCTACACTCGCCACGGCCACTTGCGCCCACTCGAGGACCAACATGACACCCATCGAATCCGCAGTCTCCGCCATCGAGGACATCGACGCGCAGGTGATCGCCTGCGTCGTCGCCGCCGTCGACGACGCCCCGCACGCCGGCCGCGACGCAGATCGGCTGGCCGGCGCCGCCGGCGTGGACCTCGCGGCGGTGCTCGAGGCGCTGCACAGCACCGCCGACGTCGGCGATGTGACCCGTGTGCCACTGCGGCTGGGTGACCGCACGGTGCTCGGGCTGTTCGTCGGCGTGGGACCGCGCGATGAGGCCGGCGCCGACGCGCTGCGGCGCGCCGCCGCCGTCGCGGCCCGCAACGCCACCAAGGACGCCACGCTCGCGATCGTGGTGCCGGGTGACGTCGCCGGTGACGTCGACGATGCCGAGCGCGGTCGCGTGATGGCGGAGGGCGCCGGGCTGGGCGCCTACGCCTACACCGAGCACCGGACCAAGAGCGCCGACGCGCCGTCGCTCGAACGCATCACGCTCGTGCCCGGCGAGGACGTCGACGCCGAGGCCGTTGCGCGCGGGGTGGCGCGCGGCCGCGCGGTCGCCGATGGCGCGAACACCGCGCGCGACCTGGTCAACACCCCACCGGCGTTCAAGCGACCGCCGGAGCTGGCGGCGCGGATCGTCGGCCTGGCCGAGTCGGCCGGCATGACCGCACGGGTCTTCGACGAGGATGCGCTGCGCGAGGGCGGGTTCGGCGGACTGATCGGAGTCGGTCGCGGCTCGTCGGTGCAGCCGCGTCTGGTCGAGCTCGCCTATGCCGGCGACGGCGTCGGCGACGACCATGTCGTGCTGGTGGGCAAGGGCATCACGTTCGACAGCGGAGGGCTGTCGCTCAAGCCGTCGGAAGCGATGGTCACGATGAAGAGCGACATGAGCGGCGCGGCGGCCGTCGCCGGCGCCATGCTCGTCGTCGCCCGCCTCGAGCTGGGCGTCCGGGTGACCGGCCTGCTCGCGCTGGCCGAGAACATGCCCGGCGGCGATGCCACGCGCGTCTCCGACGTGCTGACGCACCGCAACGGGACGACGGTCGAGGTGCTCAACACCGACGCGGAGGGTCGCCTGGTGCTCGCCGATGCGCTGGCCTACGGCCAGGAGCTCGAACCAACCGCCATGATCGACCTGGCTACGCTGACCGGTGCACAGGTCGTCGCGCTCGGCGGCCGCATCGCGGGCCTGATGGGCACCGACGATCAGCTGCTGTCGACGCTGGCCGATGCCGGGACCGCCGCGGGCGAGTCGCTGTGGCGCCTGCCACTGCCCAGCGAGTACCGCGAGCACCTGCGCAGCGAGGTCGCCGACCTCAAGAACATCGGCAAGGCACGGGAGGCCCAGACCATCGTGGCCGGGTTGTTCCTCAAGGAGTTCACCGGCGAGGTGCCCTGGGCACACCTGGACATCGCCGGCCCCGCGTTCGACGACGCCGGCGACGGCGGCATCATCCCAAAGGGCGCCACGGGCTTCGGGGTGCGCACGCTCGTGCGCTACCTCGAAACGTTAGGGTGAGGCACAGATACGTCGTGGAGCCTGGTTCCACGAGGCGCGTGGGCGGACCGACGGTCAGAGGTACTTCTTGCGCTCGACGATGACCCGCCGGTGCCGGACGTGCGCGACTTCCTTGTCCTTCGAGGTGATGGTGACCGAGAACTCCAACCGGCGACCATGTACGCCGAGCAGCACCGCGTTGGCCTCCACCTCGTCGCCGACCCTGCTGGGCGCGAGGTGTTCGATCTCGACCCACGAGCCGACGGTCGTCAGGTCGGGGCCGAGCACGTCACCGAGCGCCCTGCTCGACGCCTGCTCGGCGATCGCGAGCACACGGGGGGTTCCGAGGATCGGAAGGTCGCCGGAGCCGATATCGACGGCGGTGTCCTCGTCGCTGACCCGCAGTTCGACCGTGCCGCGCCGTCCGGGTACACAGGCATCAAAGTCGGCCACTGATCTGTCCTCCGTCACCAGCCGGTCCTCCGGAGAGGGTTCGCACGCCGAGTATCACCCGCTGCTGGCGCGTCCATCCCTGATCGTTCGTGGTGGTTGGGAGCTGACATGAGTGGCCCGCTGGCCGTGATGGCCGTCCTGCTGGCCGAGACCGCTGTCGGTGGCACCGTGGTCCTGTGGGCCAGCGGTGTCCACGACGCGGTGCGCCGGGGGTTCTTCCTGCTGTCGGGTGTCATCCTCGCACTGTGCGCGTGGGCGGCGTGGGCCACCGCGCGCGGCGCCGTCGGCCAGGACCCGACCGCCGCCGAGGCCCGCATGGTGACGGCGTTCATGGTCTTCGCCGCCCTGTTGACCGTGTGGCAGGTGCTCGTGCTCGCACGGCTGCGCGTCGAGCGCATCGTCGGCCTGGCCGCCGCGGTGCTCGGCGTGGGCGCGCTGGTCACGTTGGGCCTGGCGCGCGAGACGCGGGTCGTGCTCGCGCTGGTCGAACTGGTCGCCGGCGCGTTCTTCCTGGGGTCGACGTTGTTCGGCCTCCTGCTGGGCCACTGGTACCTCGTGGAACGGCGGCTGTCGAACCGCTACATGGTCCGCAGCGCCTGGTTCTACGCCGCGGGCGTCGGAGCCGCGGTGGTCGGAGCCGCACTCGCCGCACAGAACCCCGCGCCGGCAGTGCAGGGCTTCTCGCCGTTCCTGGCGGTCCCTGGGTTCTCGTTGCTGCTCGCGGGTGGCCTCGTGGCGATCTGTGCGCTGATCGCAGGCTTCGTGTGGAAGCTGGCGCAGGAGGGCGGCCGGTCGATCCAGGCGGCGACCGGCATGTTCTACCTCGCGGTGATCATGGCGTTCAGCGCGGAGCTGAGCAGCAAGATCCGGTTCTTCGGCTGACGGCCCGCTCGTCGCCGCCCGCGGTCAGTCGGCGCGCAGTCGCGCGACCAGCAGGCCGTCGCCGACCGGCACGATCTGCGCGTCGAACGCGGGGTCGTCGTGGACGGTCGTGGTGAACGTGCGCAGCGCGACGGTGTTCTCGTCGCGGATGCTGGCGTCGGCGACCTTGCCGCGCCACAGCACGTTGTCGGCGACCAGCAGCCCACCGGCGCGCAGCAGGCGTTTGGCGTGGGCCAGGTAGGCCGGGTACTCGGTCTTGACGGCGTCGATGAACACCAGGTCGTACGAGCCGTCGGCGAGCTTGGGCAGGACGGTCAGCCCCGCGCCGAGGATGCTGCGCACGCGCTGGCCGTGCCCGGCGTGGGTCAGCAGCCGCTGGGCGCGCGATCGCCGGTCAGGGTCGATCTCGATGGTGGTCAGCATGCCCCTGGGGTGCATGCCCGCCAGCAGCCACAGCGCGCTGTAACCCACCCCGCCGCCGACCTCGACGACGTCGTGGGCCGGCTGCATGCCCGCGAGCCAGCGCAACCAGGCGCCGGTCACATGCGCCACCAGCGGCACGTCCTCTTCTTCGCTGAGCGCCCGTGCCGCCCGGAGCGCCTCGTCCTCGGGTTCGGCGTACGCGTCGAGATACTCAGCGGTTGCCTGGTTGATCTCCACAACGCCCCCTGATCGGGTCTGCTCTGCATCCTGCCCGGCGGTGCGGTCGTCGTGCGTGTCCCACCGGACGGCACACGGCGGCGGTCATGCGCCGCGCACCGTGCATGCAGCAGCGTAGCCTTCTGGGCAGGCCATGCGGCGCTGTGGTGTCCTGCGTGGCACGCTGCCACGGCGCACGACAACCGACGGGGTCGACATGAGGCAGGAGCCGGGACAGGCACGGCCCGACCGTGCTTCGACGCAGCGTCGCGCGATCGCTGCGGACCGTCGCCCGCCTGCATTCCCACGTGTGCCCTCCGTCCGCCGCAAGCGCCGCCGACGGCTGCATGTGATCACCGCGCTGGTGGCCAGCGTTGTGGGTGGGCTGACCGCGACCGTCGTGGCGCCGGGCCTTCTGGGATCGAGTGAGCCGGTGCCGGGGGTGACGCCGGTGTCCGCGCCCTCTCCCGACCAGGATCCCCATGAGCAGGTCGCGGGCGGCACGGTGGTGCGCGTCGCGCGCACGGTGCTGCCGTCGGTGGTGCGCATCAACCGTGCGGCCGCAGGCGACTTCGAAGGTGGCGGCAACGGATCCGGTGTGGTGTTCCGCGCCGACGGGCTGGTCGTGACCAACAACCACGTCGTCGAGGAGGCCGGCGACGTCGAGGTCGTGTTCGCCGACGGTGAGACCCTCCCGGCCGAGATCGTCGGTCAGGACCCGTTCAACGACCTGGCGGTGATCCGGGTCGATCGCGACGGGCTCGACGCCATCGAGCTCGGCCGTACCGCGCGGTTGCAGGTGGGTGACCTCGCGGTGGCGGTTGGCAGCCCGTTCGGGCTCGACGCGACCGTCACCGTGGGCGTGGTCTCCGCGCTCGGGCGGGGGGTCCACGCGGGCGGTGATGAAGGTGCCTCGGTCTACCTGCCGGAGGTCATCCAGACCGACGCGCCCATCAACCCTGGGAACTCCGGCGGTCCGCTGGTCGACCGCGACGGTCGCCTGATCGGGATCAACAGCGCCATCCTGACGTCGGGAGAACCGGCCAACGCCGGTGTCGGCTTTGCGATCCCCGTCGACACCGTGATCGATGTCGCGGAGGAGTTGATCGCCCAGGGCAGGGTGAGCCATCCGTTGCTGGGGGTGAGTGGGGGACCGGTCAGCGAGCAGGCGGCACAGCGGCTGGGCGTTGACCGGGGCGCGTGGGTGCGTGACGTCAGCCCGGGTTCGCCAGCGTCTGAGGCCGGGCTCGCCGCTGACGACGTGATCGTCGGTGTCGCCGATCGCGAGATCACGTCGATGGAGGAGCTGAGCATCGCCATCCGCGATCTGCGTGTCGGCCAGCGTGTGACCATCACGTTCGTGCGGGCCGGTGAGCGGCGCACGGTCGACGTCGTGCTCGCGGAGCGGACCACCGATCCGGCGCAGTAGCATCGCTGCCACACACCGATGTCGCCGATAGACCAAGGAGCACGTGCGTGGACGTCGGGTTCTGGGAGATGTTCATGCTGGCGGTGCTTGCGCTGCTCATCTTCGGTCCTGAGCGGTTGCCGGGCATCGCCCGGACGGTCGGACAGACGATCGGACGCATCCGCCGTGAGGCCACGAGCACCTTCGACGCGTTGCGCGAGGAGACCGAGCTGTCCGAGCTGCGCGAGTTCACCACCGAACTCCAGCGTGAACGCGCCGAGCTGACCTCGCTGACGCGCGTCGATGATGCGGGCGGCCGGACCAAACGGGCGCGACCGTCGCGCCCGCCGCGGTACGACCCGCAGTCGACGTGAACCCTTCGCGGAGCCTGGTTCCGCGAAACGCGCGGCAGACCTTCGGCCAGAGCACCCGGCTGTCGCGGCTGGGTGGCGGGCCGGTACGGCGGTCGCTGGGCGTCGCGGGTGCGGCGATGGTCGTCGGCTCGCTGGCGTTGCTTTCGAGCACCCGTCTGCAGCGCGCCGACGTGCGCACCGGCGATCTGCTACGCAGGACGCGATCGGGACCGTCGGATCGGGTGATCGCGGCCGCGACCGACCTGGGCTCGCTCTACGGGGTGGTGGGCGTGTCGGCCGCGCTCGCGCTGCGCGGACATCTCAAGGTCGCGCGTGATGTGGCGATCGTCGGATCGACGGCATGGATCCTCTCGCAGGGCGCCAAGACCCGCGTGAAGCGGGCGCGACCCTACGAGGCCGATGGCGTGATCCGGCTGATCCGTCCCCCGACCGGATCGTCCTACCCGAGCGGCCACGCGGCGGTGGCGGCGGCGATGATGAGCGTCGTCGCGGCCGACGGACCGACGCCGCTGCGGGCGGTGTGCGCGGCGCTCAGCGCGTTCGTAGGATGCAGCCGCATCTACGTCGGTGTGCACTATCCCAGCGACGTCGTGGGTGGCGCGGGCATCGGCCTGCTGCTGGCGGCCGGATGGCGCGCAATGCTCAGGGCGGTGGTCAGCGGTTGAGCGCTGCCGAGGCCACGCTGCGGCGGTCGACGCCGGGTGGGTGATCCCGTGACCGCGATTCCAGCCCCCAGCGCGGGACGCGCCACAGCGCCTCGAGGACGATGCTGCGGCTCATCTTGCTGGCGCCCTCGGTCCGTTCGACGAACGTGATGGGGATCTCGACGACACGGAACCCGGAGGCGTGGGCGCGGAGCGCCATCTCGATCTGGAAGCTGTAGCCGTCGGACTGCGCGCGATCGATGTCGAGCGCCATCAGCGCCTCGCGGCGGAAGATGCGGAACCCGGCGGTGGCGTCGTTGACGGGCAGGCCCGTGAACGCCTGCACGTACTTGTTGGCGCCGCGGGACAGCAGCTGGCGGTGCAACGGCCAGTTGCGCACCGCGCCGCCGGGCACGTAGCGGCTGCCGATGACCATGTCGGCGTTGCCGAGCGCGTCGAGCAATCGCGGGACGTCGGCGGGATCGTGGGAGCCGTCGGCGTCCATCTCGCCGAGCGCCTCGAAGCCCGCCGCCAGGCCCCAGCGCAGCCCCGCGCGGTAGGCCGCGCCAAGACCCGCCTTCGTGGTGCGGTGCAGCACATGCACGCCGTAGTCGCGCTCGGCGAGCCAGTCCGCGATGTCACCGGTGCCGTCAGGCGATCCGTCGTCGACGATCAGCACGTGCGCCCGCCCGCTCGCGCGCACCGCCTCGACGATCCGGCGGACGGTCGCGGCCTCGTTGTAGGTGGGTATGACGACCAGCGCGCGCATGCGGTCGGTGACCTAGATGGCCAGCGGCAGTGGCTTGCCGACCAGTGACGTGCTGCGCCTGCCCAGCCGCTGCGCGATCTCGCGCAGGCGCGCCGCCGCCGGGGCGTTGGGATCGCCGATGACCAGCGGGACACCCTCGTCACAGCCCTCGCGCAGCCGCGGGTCGATCGGGATCGAGCCCAGCAGTTCGGTGTCGAGCTCGGCCGCCAGCAGCGCACCTCCACCCTCGCCGAAGATGCGGTACTCCGTGCCGGTGTCCGGCGCGATGAAGGCCGACATGTTCTCGATCACGCCTGCGACCCGCATGCCGGTCTGCGCGGTGGTCTGCCCCGCACGCAGTGCGACGCGCTGGGCCGCCGGTTGCGGGGTCGTGACCACCAGCATGTCGGCCTTGGGCAACATCTGGGCCAGCGAGATGGCGATGTCACCGGTGCCAGGGGGCAGGTCGCACAGCAGGAAGTCCAGGTCGCCCCAGTGGACGTCGGCCAGGAACTGCTGCAGCGCCCGGTGCAACATCGGCCCGCGCCAGATCACCGGCTTCTCGCTGTCGAGGAAGAACCCGATCGAGATGACCTTGACGCCGTTGCCCTGCAGCGGCATGACCATGTTGTTGAACGCCACCGGCCGGCCGGAGACGCCCAGCATGCGCGGGATGGAGTAGCCCCAGATGTCCGCGTCGAGGATGCCGACGTCGTAGCCCTCCTGGGCGAGCGCGACGGCCAGGTTGACCGTGATCGATGACTTGCCCACGCCGCCCTTGCCGCTGGCGATCGCGAGCACGTTGGTCTTGGAGTCGACCTCGTTGAACGGGATGGCCGGCTGGCCCGACGCGTCACCTGCGCCGCCGCGGACCTGCTGGGCGACGGCAGCGCGCTGTTGTTCGGTCATGGTGCCGAAGATGATCTCGACCGCTTCGACGCCCTGCACGGCCGTCACGGCCGCCGTGATGTCGCGGTTGATGCGGTCCTTCAGTGGACAGCCCGGCACCGTGAGCAGGATGTGCACGGTGACCACGCCTGCTTCGATTCGCAGGTCCGCAACCATGTTGAGCTCGGTGATCGGACGGCCGATCTCAGGATCGTTGACCGTCGCGAGCGCCTGCATGACCTGGTCATTGGTGGCCATAACGTTCGTGCACTCCTGTGGGGAAGAGGGAACTGTCACCGAACCCGCACCCGCGGCTCGCGGAGCACGGCCTTCGTCAGGACCACTCTAATGGGTGCGGTCGAACGCCGCGGGAGCAATCACGTGCGCCGGCGCCGCGGTGGCGCCTGGGCACCGCGGCACGGTCAGGAGGCGATCGGGGGCCGGGTCGAGCCGTCGGACCGCGCACCATCGCTGCTGGGAGTCGGTGTCGCGCAGCGTGGGCAGACGCGCCAGCCGAAGTGCAGCTCGCGGCTGCAGTTGCGGCACTGCGCCGCACGCAGGTCCGCGGCGCACCATGGGCAGTGGTCGTAGTCCTGTTCGACGTGCTGTCCGCAGGTCGGGCACGCGTCCTCGTCCGCCGCGTCGTGGGGTGTGACCCGCAGCACCTCTTCGAGGGTCGTCTGGCCGTTCCTGGCCTTGAGCAGCGCGTCTTCGCGGAGGCTGCGCATGCCCGTGACGAGCGCCGCGCGGCGCAGCGCGGCGGCGTTGCCGCCGGCGACGAGTTGCTCTCCGACGCGGCCGTCGGTCGACATCAGCTCGTGGGCGCCCAGGCGCCCCCGGTAGCCGGTGTCGTCGCAGTTGTCGCAGCCGCGGCCCTTGACGAACGTCTGTGCGTCGACGTCGACCGCGGACAGGTTCAGTGCGGCGATCTCCTCGTCGGTCGGGCGCGTCGGCTCCACGCAGTGCGGGCACACGCGGCGCACCAGCCGCTGGGCGATGACCAGGGTCAGCGCGGCCGACAGCAGGTACCGGGGGATGCCCAGGTCTGCGAGCCTGGTGACCGCGCCGGGTGCGTCGTTGGTGTGCAGCGTCGAGAACACCAGGTGACCGGTCAGTGACGCCTGCAGCGCGAGCTCGGCGGTCTCGGGATCGCGGATCTCGCCGACCATCACGATGTCGGGGTCCTGACGCAGCACCGTCCGCAGCGCGGCGGCGAACGAGAACCCGATCTTGCTGTTGATCTGCGACTGGTTGATGCCGTCCAGTTGGTACTCGATCGGGTCTTCCAGCGTGATGATGTTGTGCGTCGACTTGGCGAGGTGGGCCAGGAAGGCATACAGCGTCGAGGTCTTGCCCGAGCCGGTGGGACCGGTCATCAGGATCATGCCCTGCGGTCGGCTGATGCTGTTCAGCGACAGCTCCAGGTTGCGCTCGGTGAAGCCGAGCTGGTCGAGCGTCAGCTGCTGGGACTCCTTGCGCAGCAGACGCGCCACCAGCGTCTCGCCGAACATGCTCGGCAGCGTCGACACGCGCAGATCGACGATGCCCTCCGCGCTGCGCACGCGGGCGCGGCCGTCCTGCGGCCGGCGTCGCTCGGCGATGTCCAGGTTCGACATGATCTTCAGGCGTGACAGCAGCGCGGGTGTGGCCTGCCGTGGCACGGTCGTGACCAGCTGCAGGACGCCGTCGACGCGGTAGCGCACCGCCGTGCCGTCCTGGCCCGGTTCGACGTGGATGTCCGAGGCGCCCATGCTGATGGCATCGTGGATGATGCTCTCGGCCAGCCGCACGACCGGTGCGTCGTCGGCGGTGCGCAGATCGTCGTCGGGCGTCTCGTCGACGAAGTCGATCTGCTCGAGCAGTTCGGTGGTGCGCTGGTCGAGGCTGTAGGCGTGCTCGCGTCCGCGCGTGATGACCGACGACGGTGCGATCACCAGCCGCAGGGCACGGGCGCTGGTCGCCAGGCGGACGTCGTCGATGGCGACGACGTCGGTGGGGTCGGCGACGGCGAGCACGAGCGTGCCGTCGGGT
>Ga0214469_1001104_pt1 | contig 9949 bp, 9 predicted proteins | sample RVTome_10_FD_187340 | JGI IMG/M metagenome (GOLD analysis project Ga0214469, IMG submission 187340) | Soil microbial communities from uranium-contaminated site in the Upper Colorado River Basin, Wyoming, United States - RVT153D57 HiSeq ... | reverse complement strand
CGACGCCGGCTCGCCGGCGAGCGCCGCCGTCGCGGTGCCCGCGACCTCCTCGGCCGTCGACACCGCCGGGACCGCCAGCGCGAGCGCCGCGACGACCGCCGCGGCAAGGCGGCCGCAGGTCCTCACGAGGACGTCGGGCGGCCCTCCGGCGGCGCGAAGCCGCCGCCCGCGTCCGGCGGCGGCGCCTGGGGACGCTCCGGCGCGACCTCGAAGCGCGACGTGTCGGCGCCGACGCCGCGCGCGAGCAGCTGCAGGTCGAAGCCCTCGTTGCGCACGCGCAGGTCGTAGTAGAGGACGCTGACGACCGCCGCCCACAGCGGATACGTCACGACCAGCGCGAGCACGTTGACCAGCGTCAGCACGACCGCGACGGCGAACTCGCCCGAGTCCGACGCCCCGAGGATGCCGCCGGCGATCCCGCCCAGCACGAGCTGGAGGATGAAGGTGATCAGGAACACCACCAGCAGCGTCCCGAGCGTGCGCCAGAAGTTGCCCTTCGTGAGCTGCCAGGAGCGCCCCAGCGAGCCGAACGGCCCGGTGCGCTCGAACACCAGCGCGGCGAACGTCATCGACAGCCTGGTCGCCAGGAAGATGCCCGGGATGATCAGCAGGATCGTCCCGATCGAGACGATGATGAGCCAGATCAGGTACGTCACGAGCAGCGGGATCGCGCGGCCGAGCGCGTAGCGGAGCGACTCCCCGGCGTCGGTCCGCTCGCCGAGATAGGCGGCGCTGATCGCCTTGAAGCAGGCGGCGATGGCGAGCGCGACGGCTGCGGACTGGATCAGCCCGCCGATCAGCGTGCCGGCCAGCGCCGTGCCGCTGTCCGCCGTCGACGCGGGGGCGTTGAGGTCGAACGCGTTCTCGTCGATCGACGCCTGGATGATCGTGCCCAGGATCGCGAACGGCAGGATCGGGACGAGCACGCACAGCATCAGCGTGCCGAAGCGCGCGCGGAAGAGCCGGAACCCGGCGTCGAGTATCTCCCCGACGGACAGCGGACGCAGCTGCGGGGTGTACGACGGCGCGGACAAGTCGGTCCCTCCTCAGGGTTGGCGGCGGCTGCCCAGTACCCCGCGCCGCCGGACCCGAATCCGGCGCGTCAGAGTGCCCTCCTCCTCAGCCCAGGGCGCGGCCGTACTGGCGCTCGTAGTACGCACGGTAGTCGCCGGACCGGATCGGTTCCCACCACGGGCGGTTGTCGCGATACCACGCGACGGTGCGCTCGAGACCGTCGCCGAAGCGCACCTGCGCCTCCCAGCCGAGCGCGCGGGCCTTCTCGGACCCGAGCGAGTAGCGGCGATCGTGTCCCGGCCGGTCGGTGACGTACTCGATCAGCGACTCGTCGGCGCCGGTGTACTCGATGATCTTCTCGACGACCTCGATGTTCGGCGCCTCGTCGGGCCCGCCGACGTTGTAGACCTCGCCCGGCTCGCCCCGCTCGAGCACGGCGCCGATGCCGCGCGCGAAGTCCTCCACGTAGATCCAGTTGCGGACCTGCATGCCGTCGCCGTAGACCGGCAGCGTGTCGCCGTGCAGCGCGTTGAGCACCATCAACGGGATCAGCTTCTCCGGGTACTGGTACGGCCCGTAGTTGTTCGAGCCGCGGCAGATCAGCGTCTCGAGCCCGTAGGTGTGGCGATAGGAGGCGACCAGCAGGTCGGCGCCCGCCTTGGTGGCCGAGTAGGGCGAAGACGGCTGGAGCGGGGACTCCTCGGTGAACGAGCCCTCCTCGATCGAGCCGTAGACCTCGTCGGTGGAGACCTGCACGTAGCGGATCCCGCGCTCGCGCGCCGCCTCGAGCAGCGTGTACGTCCCGAGCGCGTGCGTGGTGACGAACGCGTCCGGCTCGGTGATCGAGCGGTCGACGTGGGTCTCGGCGGCGAAGTTGACCACGGCGTCGGCGCCCTCGATCGCCTCGGCCACGGCCTCTGGGTCCTCGGTGCCGCCGACGACGAGCTTCGCGTCGAGCCCCTCGAGGTTCTCGCGCCGGCCGGCGTAGGTGAGCTTGTCGAGCACCGTGACCGCGTCGCCTCCGGCGAGCCGCAGGCGGACGAAGTTGGAGCCGATGAACCCGGCTCCGCCGCAGACCAGCAGTCTCATGCAGTGACCTCCACGCGAGCGAGATGAGCGCGCAATCCCTCGCGCCAGGGGGGCAGGACAGGCGCGTCGCCGCGTGTGCAGGCGAGTGCCGAGAAGGCCGGGCGGGGCGCCGGGCGGCCCAGGGCCTCGGTCGTCTGCGGCCGCACGCGGCAGGCGAGGCCGGTCTCCTCGAACGTCGCCTTCGCGAGGTCGAGCCACGAGCAGTGGCCGCCGCCGGCGACGTGCAGGATCCCGGTCACGCCGCGCTCGGCGACCGCGACGAGCGCGGGGGCGAGGTGGCCGGTGTACGTCGGGCAGCCGACCTGGTCGTCGACGACCGCGAGCTCGTCGCGCTCGGCGCCGAGCCGGCGCATGGTGTCGACGAAGTTGCGCCCATGCGGGCCGAACAGCCACGACGAGCGGACGATCGCGCTGCGGCCGCCGGTGGCGGCCACCGCGCGCTCGCCGGCCAGCTTCGAGCGCCCGTAGGCCGAGCGCGGCCCGGTCGTCGCGCCCTCGTGGTACGGCTCTTGCGCCTCGCCGTCGAACACGTAGTCGGACGAGACGTGGACGGCGAGCGCGCCGGTCTCGGCCGCCGCCGCTGCCACGTGGCCGGCGCCGGCGCCGTTGATCGCCGTCGCGGCCTCCTCGGCGGCCTCGGCGCCGTCGACGTCGGTCCACGCCGCGCAGTTGACGACCGCGCCCGGCCGCGCGGCGGCGACTGCCGCGCGCACGGCGTCGGCGTCGGTGATGTCGAGGTCGGCCCGGGCAAGGGCGACGACCTCGTGGCCGGCGTCTCCCGCGGCCGCCACCACGTCGCGGCCGAGCATGCCCGCGGCCCCCGTCACGAGGAGGCGCATGGCAGACATGAATAGCGCACGAGCGGCCGGTCAGCCCACCCGAAGGGCCAGGGAGAGCTCGAAGCGCGCCTCGGGATCCTCGAGCCGGGTACCGAACAGCTCACGTAGCTGGCGCAGGCGGTAACGCACGGTCTGCGGGTGGACGCCGAGCTCGGCGGCGACGGCCTGCACCTGCCCGGGCCGGTCGAGCCACGCCCGCAGCGTCTCGGTCAGCCGCGACCGCGGCCCGTCGGCGAGCGTGGCCAGCGGCGCCAGGCGCGAGGCGGCGAGGTCGGCCGCCAGGCCGCGGTCCGACGCGAGCAGGAGCGTGGCCAGGTGGTCCTCGGCGATGATCAGGGGACCCTCGACGCCGCCGGCCGCCGCCAGGCGATGCGCCGCGGCGGCGCGGCGCAGGCTCGCGGTCGCCTCGTGCCAGGGCACCGTCGGGCCGATGGCGACGGCCTCGTCGCCCGCCTCGCCGACGGCCGCCACGATCTGCCGGCGGCGCCCCGGCGCGTCGGGATCGGGCAGGAACACGCATGCCAGGCCGCCGGCCGCCCCACCGATCGCGGTGCCCCCGAGCTTGCGCGCCAGGCGCAGGCCGATCGCCTCGACGATCTCCTCGCCCGGCACCGGCTCGCCGCCGCCGCCCGGAGGCGTCCCGCCCGCCTCGGCGCCCGCGGCCGTGTCGGCGGCGGCCGCGACGAGCACCGCCAGCCGGCGCGGCAGCGCCCAGGCGGCCGCCTGGGCGGCGGTCCGGATCGCCTCCTGCGAGGCGGGCGGATCCTGCGCCAGCAGGCGGACGAGGCGGCGGCGCCGGCGATGGCTCTCGCCGGCGGCGACCGACTGCTCCTCGGCATAGCCGTCGGCCGACTCGGCCGAGATCTCGTCGATGTAGGCGAAGATCGCCTCGCCGAGCGAGTAGAGCGCCTCCGGCGGCAGGCCGGCCGCCGTCCCGGCCTCGACGAACCGCCGCCACGCCAGCCGCGCGCCGACCCGGTAGGCGGCCATCAGCGCGTCGAGGCTGCGGCCGGCGTGGAACTCGCCGCGCCCGAGGTTGACGTACGTGTCGCGGGCGCGCCCGATGTCGGCCGCGGGGTTCGCGACCATGTCCATGAAGCGGTTGAGGGCGACCTCGACGCCGAGCCGCACGAGCTGCCCGAACGTCCCCTCCATGGCGCGCGCGTAGTCGGGCACCTCGAGCGAGATCGCGGCGATCATCTCGTCGGCCAGGCCGGGCAGCGCAGGGCGCAGGACGTCGGCCGCCTCGGGCGGCACCGCGGCGAACGTGGTGCGGGAGGCCGGCGTCGCCATTTGTCACGAGGCTACAGGAGCGCACGCGTGAATCGTTCGCCGGGAGCGGATGCGCGCGGGCTTCGCTGCGGGTAGGACTCAAGCCATGTCCGCCCTGCACCGCTGGTTGAACCTCGCGGGGGTCCTGCTCCCGTTCCTCGGCTTCGTCGCCGCCGTCGTACTGCTGTGGAACACGCTCGTCGACTGGAGCGACCTGGCGGTGATGCTTGTCATGTACGTGATCAGCGGCTACGGCGTCACGCTCGGCTTCCACCGGCTGCTCACGCACCGCTCGTTCCAGACCTTCAAGCCGGTCGAGTACACGCTCGCCATCCTCGGCTCGCTGGCCGTCCAGGGCCCGGTGATGTCGTGGGTGGCCGACCACCGCAAGCACCACGCGCACACCGACAAGGAGGGCGACCCGCACTCGCCGCACGGGCACGGCGGCGGCCTGAGGGGCGCGATCGCCGGCCTCTGGTACGCGCACATGGGCTGGCTGTTCGAGGCGTCGGGCACCTCCGAGCACGCGCGCTACGCCAAGGACCTGTACGAGGACCGCGGGATGCGCGTCATCCACCGGACGTTCAGCCTGTGGGTGGTGGTCGGCCTGCTGCTGCCGTTCGGGCTCGGCTACGCGATCGACGGCACGCTGGCCGGCGCCCTGACCGCGGCGCTGTGGGGCGGCCCGGTGCGGATCTTCGCGCTCCACCACGTCACCTGGTCGATCAACTCGGTCTGCCACTTCTTCGGAACGCGGCGGTTCGCGGTCGAGGACCGCTCGACCAACGTGTTCTGGCTCGCCCCGCTCTCGTTCGGCGAGAGCTGGCACCACAACCACCACGCGTTCCCGCGCTCGGCGGTCCACGGGCTGCGCTGGTGGGAGGTCGACCCGACGGCATGGCTGATCCGCGCGATGCGCGCGGTGCGCCTGGCCTGGAACGTCGTCGAGATCAGCCCGGAGCGGCAGCGGGAGAAGATGGCGGCCCCGGCGGGTTCTTGAACCGCGGCCCCCTTAAGGATGCGGGTCGGCGGCCACGGCGGGCTCTTGAACCGCGGCCTCTTAGGGATGCGGGTCGGCGGCCACGGCGGGTTCTTGAGCCGCGGCCTCTCAAGGATGCGGGTCGGCGGCCACGGCGGGTTCTTGAACTGCGGCTCTCAAGGAGGCGGATCGGCCTGTCCCGGCCGTGCGAAGGGCCGCCGAGCGGGCGTGAGATTCCGCTTGGCGCAACGCGAGGCTGCGATTCGGGGCGAGAATAGGTGCACGTGCAGGTTGGGGTTGTTTAGGCGCGCATGGCGACACCAAACAGCCCCACGTCGCCCGAGTCCGCCTCCGGCGGCGCGGCGGCTTCCACGATGCGCAACCGCCCCCTCCGTGTCACCCTCAATGCGCAGTTCGAGACCCGCCACGGCGACCTCTCTGGCATGCCCGCGGACCGCCCACCAAACGGGCAGAAGCGTGCAGTTCCGTGCTATAAGGCGCACGTATGCTGACCGCCGAACGCCGCCAGGCGATCCTGACCCGTCTCGAGCGCGACGGCAAGGTCGTCGCCTCCGAGCTGGTCGCATCGCTCGGGGTGTCCGAGGACACCGTCCGGCGTGACCTGCGCGAGCTCGCCGCCGGCGGGCACGTCCTGCGCGTGCACGGCGGCGCGCTGCCGCCGCCCCCCGCCCCCGCCAGCTTCGCCCAGCGCCTGTCCGTCGCGCCCGAGGCGAAGGCGCACCTCGCCGCGGCGGCGCTGCCGCTGCTCGAGGGCGCGAACGTGCTGGTGCTCGACGGCGGCACGACCGCGCTCGAGCTGGCCCGACGCCTGCCGCCTGAGCGCGCTTGCACGGTGCTCACCAACTCGCCGCCCGTGGCGGTCGCGCTCGCCTCGCACCCGCGCGCCGACGTCGTCCTGATCGGCGGCCGGCTGCTCAAGGACTCGCAGGTCACGGTCGGCGCCGCGGCGATCGACGCGCTGCGCCAGGTGCGCGCGGACGCGTGCGTGCTCGGCGTCTGCAGCCTGCACCCGGAGCTCGGTGTCAGCGCCACCGACCACGACGAGGCGCACGTCAAGCGGGCGATGGTGGCGGCCTCGGCCGAGGTGATCGCGCTGGCGACCGCCGACAAGCTGCGCACGGCCGGCCCGTGGGTGGTGGCGCCGCTGGCCGACGTCACGCACCTGGTCACCGACGCCGGCGCGGACCTGACGGACGCGTATGCGGCCGCCGGCGTGAGCGTGGTGCGCGCATGACCGCGCGCGTCGCGACGTTCGGCGTCTTCTTCGTCAACGGGGCCGTGGTCGGCACGTGGGTCGGCCACATCCCGTGGATCCAGGCGCGCTTCGACTTCTCCAAGAGCACGCTCGGGCTCGTGCTGCTCGCGATGTCGATCGGGGTGATCGTGGCGCTGCCGATCATGGGGCAGGCGATCGTGCGGCTCGGCAGCGTGCGGTCGACGCGGCTCGCCGGCGCCGCCTGCGTGGCGATGCTGCCGTTCCCGATGCTGGCGCCCGAGCCCTGGCTGCTGCCGATCGCGCTCGCCGTGCTCGGCGCCACCAGCGGCGCGATGGACGTCTCGATGAACGCCCACGGCGTCGCCGTCGAGCGCTTCCTGCAGCGGCCGATCATGTCCTCGCTGCACGCCGGCTGGAGCTTCGGCGGGCTCGCGGGCGCGGCCCTGGTCGCCGGCGCCGGCGGGGCGGGGCTCGACCCGCGCGCCGAGGCGCTGCTCGCCGCCGGGCTGCTCGCGCTGCTGCTCGCCGTCTGCCTGCGGCGGCTCGGCGAGGGGTCGGCGACGGCCGAAGCGCCGGCCGGCTTCGTCCGGCCCTCGCGCGGCGTCGTGGTGCTCGCGGTCCTGTGCCTGATCATCATGGTCACCGAGGGCGCGATGGCGGACTGGGGCGGGCTCTACCTCACGCGCGACCTGGGGACGGGCACGGCCGTCGCCGCGCTCGCCTTCGCGGCCTTCTCCGGGGGCATGACGGTCGGCCGGGTGTTCGGTGACTGGCTCAACCACCGGCTCGGCGCCGGGACGCTGATGCAGGGCGGCAGCGCGCTCGCGGGCCTGGCCCTCGGCGGCATGCTGCTGGTCGGCGAGCCGGCGCTGGCGATCGCGGGCTTCTTCCTCGTCGGCATCGGCGTCGCCAACGGCGTCCCGCTCGTGTTCAGCGCCGCCGGCCACGCGCCGGGCCGCGAGTCGGGGCCGAATATCGCGGCGGTCAGCTCGATGGGCTCGATCGGCTTCCTCGCCGGCCCGCCGTTCATCGGGTTCCTGGCCGAGGCGACCTCGCTGCCGCTCGCGCTCTCCACGCTGTGCCTCGGGCTCGCCCTCGTGACCGTCGCAGGCCGCCGCATCGGCGCCGGCACCGTCGGGCCGGGCGTGCCCGCGATGGAGGCGGCGCGCTGAGGTACGTCCTCTCCGACCTCGACGGTGTGCTGGTCGACTCCGGCGCGGCGGTCGAGCGCGTGTGGCGCGATTGGGCGGCCGAGCACGGCCTCGACGCCGGGGAGGTCGCGCGCGCGAGCCACGGCGTCCCGGCCGCGGGCGTGCTCGCGCGCGTCGCGCCCCACCTCGCGTCCCCGGAGGAGATCGACCGGATCGAGCGTCGCCATGCGGCCACGGGCGGCCGCGCGCTGCCCGGCGCCGCCGAGCTGCTGGCGCTCGACCGCGTCGCGGTCGTCACGTCGTGCAGCCCGCTGCTCGCCGCGGCCCGGCTCGCGGCGGCGCGCCTGCCGACTCCCGCGGTGCTGATCACCTCGGACCGCACCGAGCGCGGCAAGCCGCACCCCGATCCCTACCTCGCCGCCGCTGCGGCGCTCGGCGCCGAACCGGCCGAGTGCCTCGTGGTCGAGGACGCGCCGGCGGGCGTGGCGGCCGGGCGGGCGGCCGGCATGACGGTGTGGGCGGTGCTGACGACGCACTCCGCCGCCGAGCTGGCGGCTGCCGACCGGGTGCTGGGAGGTCTGGTCGACGTGTTGCGCGAGCGAACGTCAACTGCGGCAGGGTAAGGGAGCCGTCGCCGCCGCCTCAGCCGCCGAGGTTGAGCTCGTCGACCGCGCCCATGACGTCGCCCCGCTCGACGAAGTCGACCGCGGCCAGGTTCACGCGCTGCCCGCGGATCCGCTCGCACTCGCGTGCGCGCCCGACGAGGACGTCGCGCCGGTTGACGATCGCCGCGTTGGACGGTCGCGGTGTCGGGTCGGTGTTCACCCAGTGGTTCATGAGCAGCAGCGGCGCGTCGTCGGTCCCGCGGTTGGGGACGCAGCTCGCCGGCCAGTTCGACGGCTCCGTCAGCAGCGCCGGCCGCTTGAACGTGAACGGGGTCTCCTGGATCGCCCGCTCGTAGCCGGCCGTGTACCACGGCGCGCCGTCCCCGACGCGCTCGGCATAGACCACCACCTGCTGCCCGCTGTCGATCATCTCACGCAGCGTCGGGAACGGGCCGGCGGGGGGGCCGCGGTAGACGTTCTCGGCCAGGCCGGAGCGCTCGAACGCCTCGACGACCGCCGACGGCAGCACGTAGTCCTCGAGCACGATCACGAGCACCTCGTCGGGGCGCTCGACCAGGAACTCGCGGACGTCGCGCAGAGCTTCGGTGAGCTCGGTCGCCCCCAGCTCGCAGAAGCGGTGGCAGAGGAAGACGCCCGGCTCGCCCTCGCCGGGGAGCACGCGATCGCGGATGCGCTGGATCGCGGCCAGGCCCTCGGGGCCGAGCGACTCCTCGTACAGCTTGCGGTCCACGTTGCCCGCGCGCTCGGCGCGCACGGACAGGTCGGTTCGCACGTCGGTACCGACGCGCAGGCCGTAGTGGGCGTCGATCAGCAGGCCGCGGACGCCGGCCCGTAGCTGGTCCCGGATCGACAGCGTCTGGATGCTCGAGAACCAATCGCCCGCGGCTGTCGACATCGAGTTGTGCGTCGCGGCCAGCGTCACGTCGTCCAGGCGCCGGGCACACAGCTCGACGTGGCCGTTGCACGCCTCGCTGCGGACCACCGCGGGCGCCGTCGTGCCCCCCGCCTGGACGAACAGGAGCAGTCCGGCGACGGCGAGCACGCCGACGCCGGCCGGCGCGAGCGAGGCGGCGATGTCGCGGCGCCCGAGCTCGGCACGGGCGGAGCGGCGGGCGCGGGCGAGCGCCAGCAGCTCCGCGACGCCGACGTACAGCACGAACAGGCCGCCGACGACGGCGACGACTCGCAGCGCCGCCACCGGCTCGAGCACGATCAGCGCGCCGGCGACGACGAGCGCCACGCCGCGGGCGACCCGCCAGACCGCACGCCGCGGCGGGCGCGACGCGACCTCCCACCCGTGCGCGAGCGCCGGCACGAGGTTCGGCAGCGTCGCCTGCGCGGCGACAGCGGCGGCGACGACGGTCGCGAACGCGGCGACGAGAAGCAGCAGGCCGGTGAGGTCGCCGAGGAAGGCGTCCCACACCGCTCCGGCCGCGCGGCGGTCGGGCTCCTGCTCGCTCGCCAGCCGCTCGACGGCGAGCCGCCCGACCGCGAGCAGGCTCGCCGCGGCGACGGCGAGGCCCGCGACGGAGAAGCCCAGCACCTGCACGCTGCTCCGCCACTGCCCTGCGAGCGCGATCGCGGCGGCTGCCGACAGCGCCGCCGCGACGATGAGCACGAGCGCCGCGATGCGCAGCCGCTGCGCGGTCTCGGCGGCCGTCTGCGTCACGCGGTTGACGAAGGCCAGCCGCAGCGCGACGTCCGCCTGGATCCGGTCGAGTCCGCGCACCGGCAGGCGGCCG
>Ga0214469_1001102_pt1 | contig 9970 bp, 13 predicted proteins | sample RVTome_10_FD_187340 | JGI IMG/M metagenome (GOLD analysis project Ga0214469, IMG submission 187340) | Soil microbial communities from uranium-contaminated site in the Upper Colorado River Basin, Wyoming, United States - RVT153D57 HiSeq ... | reverse complement strand
CCGAACCGTCTTCTACGCAAGGGGAGGGGGCCAGCCCGGCGACGTCGGGACCATCACCTGGGATGGTGGTGCCGTCGACGTGATCGACACGGTCCGTAAGGACGGGAAGCCTTTTCACGTCGTCGCCGAAGGGATGGCGCTACCTGATCCGGGGACACCGGTGGAGGGGGTCATCGACTGGGACCGGCGCTACGTCACCATGCGCACTCATACGGCCCTCCATGCCCTTTCCGGGGTGGTCTACCGCGACTACGGGGCCAAGGTGACCGGCGGGAACATGACCCCCGGGGAAGCCCGGATGGACTTCGAATTGGACGGGATCTCGGTCGAGTTCGGCGCAGAGGTGGAGCGGAAGCTGAACGAGGAGCTGGTCAAGGGCTACCCGACCGAGATCATCACCATGGCCCGGGAGATCGCACTCCAAGACCCCGACCTGATCCGCACCAAGGTGAATCTGATCCCCGAGTTCGTGCAGGAGATCAGGGTGGTCGACATCAAAGGTCTCGATCGGCAGGCCGACGGGGGCACGCATGTGAACTCGACCCTCGAGGTGGGGCGGATCGAGGTGGTCAAGACCGAGTCCAAGGGCAAGGCGAACAAACGGATGAGGATCAGGGTCACCGAGGCCAACTGAACTTTGGGCCGTGGACGTCGTTGGGCGACGTCTGTAACCCTGGGTTCGCTTCGTGGACCGGTTCCGTGTGAACTTTGGGCCGTGGACGTCGTTGGGCGACGTCTGTAACCCTGGGTTCGCGGAGGAATTCCCGGTCAGAGCATCACGTACCGAGTACCAAGTACCCGGAGATGATCGATTTCGTCCTGGGTCTCGTGCTCGCCGGCATGCTCGTGCGTGGCTGGATGCGAGGGTTCGTCCGTGAGATCCTCGACCTGGTCGGGCTGGTCCTGGGTCTGTGGCTGGCCTTCCGACTGTCGGGACCGTTCGGCGACTTCTTGACCAACGGGTTCGGGGTCAGCCCCGAAGTCGGTCGGATCGGAGGAGGGATAACCCTCTTCGTCCTCTTCGGCGCCCTGCTCAGCGTCGCCGCCCATTACCTGTCCAAAGTCATGAACCTGCCCGGTCTCTCCATGGTCAACCGGGTGGGCGGTGGCGCGGTCGCGGTGGCCTGGGGGGTCGTGATCGTCCTCGTCCTCGTCAGCCTCATCTCAGTGCTCCCCGTCCCCGCCGGCTGGCAAGACGCGATCGACGACTCGAACGTGGTCGAGCTCATCGCCGGGGAGGAGGCCCTGCCCCGTCGGGTCTTCGAGAGCGTGGCCGGGGACAATGTGATGGCAGCAGTCGCCTCATTGCAGGAGCTGTTCGGTTCCAACCGCGCAGTTCCCCAAGGAGACGAGGTTCTCGAGATCCCACCCGCGGGCGGGGACGAGATCCGTCAGGTGCGCCCCGAGGCGGAGGGGGTCGTGGAGCGCCTCAACCAAGACCGTCTGGGTGCCGGCGTGACGGCGTCGAGAACCGTCCGCTCGCTGACGGCTCTGGCCGAGGAGCATGCCGTGGCGCTGTACACGTCGGGGCGTCTGCAACGAATCCCCGACTGCGTCGCCACCCTGGCAGCGCGGGGCTACCAGGTGTTGCGTTGCGACAACGCCGTAGCCCTGGCGGGTACCGCCGGCGGCGCCTACCAGGGGATCGCGGAGTCGCCGGGAGGCGGCGCCATGGTGACCGCTCCCGGGTTCGACCGGGTGGGGGCGGCCGTGGTCGACGGTCCCACCGGCCGTCTCGTGGTGATCGTCCTCGCCGGCTGACCCGATCTCGCGCTGAAGAGCCCCGGTCTTGCGAGCGCAGACCTCAGACGATGGCCGGTTCCACGTCCGGGCGGCGTGCCCTCACCCAGGCCACGAAGGCCACCCCGCCGAGGACTATTGCGGCCCCGACGATCTGGAGTGTCGACGGCCGCTCAGCGAAGATCATCGCCCCCCAGATCAGGGTCAGCGCGGGTTGGATGAGGATGATCGTCGCCGTCTCCACGGCGGGAAGCCGGGGCAGGGCGTAGCTGATCGACAACCAACCAACCACCTGGGAGCCGACGGCGAGGGCGATGAGCCAACCGTGTGCCGGCCAACTGATGTCGAAGTCGATGGCCGATGAGACCAGTCCGACGATCAGGGATGTGACGGCGGCTCCCAACGTCGCCTCCATCAGGGGCCCGGCCGCCGGGGCCTGGTCGCTGTTGGAATGGCGGAAACCGAGGATGAAGGTGGCATAGAAGACCGCAGCGAGCAGGGCGAAGGCGGTTCCCCGGATCGGGTCGGTCCCGAAGGGGTCTCCCTGACCCAGACCCGAAACCAGCGTGACACCGACGAGGATGACCGGTATCGCCGCCATCGTGGTCGGGCGCGGCTTCTCCCCGAGCAGGATCCAGGCTCCGATGGCGACGAATATCACCGACGTGTTGGCGAGCAGGGTGGCGAGCCCGGCACCGATGAACTCGATCGACGTGTGCCAGGAGACTAGGTCCGCGCCCAGGGCCAGACCGGCGCCGACCGCCATCCAGCGGCGTGACATCGGTCTCCGATCCTCTCCGCGACGGATCAGCCACAGGACGAGGAGCACTGGAAGGGCGTAGACGGCGCGGAAGAAACTCCCGGTGATCGGAGAGACTTCGGAGAGCCCGAAGAAGATCGCCGAGAACGAGATGAGAACGGCGCCGGCGAGGGCGGCGAGCAGTGTCACGACGTCGGTCCGGAGTTCGGTCGGGTCATGCAGCCCCGGCCAATTCCTGCAGCTCCCGGAACGACTCGTGGACAGCGACCACGAATTCGTCCGAGTCGGGTATCGCGTCGTAGTCGGCCTGGATCCCCCAGAGCAGCCGGCCGTTGTAGGAGAACAGGGCGACTCCAATCCCGTGCTGGCCCCACAGCGGCACCATGGGGTAGTTGGCCAACATCTGCGACTCGAGGAGGTACATGGGGAACTGCGGTCCGGGGATGTTGGTGACGGTCATGTTGAACGGCCTGATCCGCGGCCCCGCCAATCGACTGGCCAGGGACAGGAGCGTCATCGGCGTTCCCGCGCTCAACTCGACGATCGTGGCGGCACCCAACGCCTGGTTCGTGGCTTTGAGATTGGCGGTGGTCTCTTTGATCGCCTCGTATCTCCGTGCGGGATCGGGTTCGGATATGTGCAGGTCGACGAGCCACATCGCCACCTGATTGCCCATCTGGCCCTGTTGGCTGGCACTCCGGGTGGAGACCGGGTTCATGACGCGAAACTCCGCGTTGGACGGGTCATAGTCACGCTGCTCGATGAGGAACCGGCGCACCGCTCCGGCGGTGATGGCCAGGACGACGTCGTTGACCGATCCCCCGAGGGTGTCCTTCACGTGCTTCACCCCGGCCAGGTCCATCTCGGCCCAGTTGAACCGACGGTTGGAGCCGATCTCCGGGTTCAAGGGGGTCTTGGCCGAGGCCGTCAACCAGCCGGAACGCAAAGAGCTGAGCGCGGCCGCGGACTTGTCGAGAGCGCGGTCTGTCGCCGCCATGCCCTCCTTGACGACCTCGCCCACGTTGGTCAGGCCGTCGATGAGACGGCGGGTGAGCCTGGCGGCTTCGGCCACCGCGAGTTGGGTGGGTGTCGGGGCGGGCCGCGGCGTCCACTCCGGCGCTTCCTCGATGGCGGAGTCGGGGACCACGTTGAGCAGGATCGTGGTGAGGTCGACCCCGCTCAACCCGTCGATCATGCAGTGGTGGATCTTGGCGATGATGGCGAAACGGTCGTTGGACAGCCCTTCCACCACCCAGAGTTCCCACAGGGGCTTGTTCCGGTCCAGCTTGGTGGAGACGATCCGTCCAGCGAGACCCCGGAGCTGCTCATCGTTTCCCGGCCGCGGAAGCGAGGTGTGCCTCACGTGGTAGTCGAAGTTGAAGTGCTGGTCGTCGACCCACACCGGACGCCGGTCATAGGGGACCCACTCCAGTCGTTGTCGGTAGCGGGGGATGTATTGCAGCTTCGACCCGATGTGGGCCTTCACTCTGGTGAAGTCGATCCCGCCATCGTCTCCTTTCAGCGGGGCAGCGTCGAAGAGAGCCACACCGGTGACGTGCATGTGCGAGCTCCTCGTCTCCAGCGCGAGGAAAGAGGCGTCCAGATAGGTGAGAGGCTCGTAGTGGAAGTCGGTCATCGGTGCGCTCTCGACGCTATCAGCTGAGACCTTGGTAGCTTCTCGGGCATGCTGGTCGACATGCTCGTCGAGATCCCGAAAGGTAGCCGCAACAAGTATGAGATCGACCACAGCACCGGTCGCATCTATCTCGACAGGATGCTGTTCACGGCCACCCGCTACCCGGCAGACTACGGGTACATCCCGGAGACGCACGCCGACGACGGAGACGCTCTCGACGCCCTCGCTCTGGTGAGCGAGCCCACGTTCCCCGGATGCTGGGTCACGATTCGACCGGTGGGGCTGTTCGTGATGGAGGACCAGGGCAAGGAGGATCTGAAGATCCTCGGCGTGCCCACGGGTGATCCGGTGTGGCGCGACGCCGAGGAGCTGGCCGACATCCCCGCCCATCTGCTCCACGAGTTGGAGCACTTCTTCGCCATCTACAAAGACCTGGAAGGGAAGAAGACCGCGGTGGACGGCTGGCGGGAGGCAGCCGAGGCTCTTTCCGCCATCGAGCGAGCCAGACGCGCCTACGAGCGGGGGAGCTGAACGCCCACACTCCCTGGTCAAGGCCGGCAGCGTGCCGGCACCCTGGCCGCGGATTGATCCGATGGGTGAGCCCCTCGGGACATCCCCGATTTCATTCTGTCCCGGCCAAGGGCATGATTCCACCCGTGGAGAACTTTCTCGCCTCACTCGACCCGTGGTCGATCTATCTGGTCATCGGTCTGCTCACCCTCGGGGAGTCGGCGGCGTTCCTGAGTCTGGTGTTCCCCGGTGAAGTCGCTCTCGTGGCCGCGGCCGCCTTGGGTGTGTCGGCGGGATTGGACCCGGTGCTTCTCGGTGGGGTGGCCGCGCTCGGGGCGTTGGTGGGAGGAGGTCTCGGCTATGCCATCGGTCGGCGATACGGGGCAGACCTCATGCAATGGGAGCCCATCGACCGGCGTCTCGGCCATCGGATGGAGCAGTTACTTCCCCTTCTCACCGGGCACGAGGCGGGAGCGCTCGTAGCCGTCTCCCGCTTCAATCAGATCACGAGGGCCGTGGTGCCGGCCCTGGCTGGCATGGCGGAGATGGGTCGGGTGAGGTTCGCGGTCGCCAACGGCATCGGGGCAGTGATCTGGGCGGCGGCGTTCACCGCCATCGGTTTCTATGCGGCGGAGTGGTGGCGGTCCACATCGGGCCTCGTCCATCTGATGGTGGTCCTGGTAATGGTGGCCGGCCTGTCGAGCTGGCTGTTCGTCCGGCGGCGGCGACGAGCCCACTCCGGGGATGACGTTGGCGCGGGTGTCTGAACGATCCCTTCCCCGTCTGGAGTGCGGCCTCGATCGCAGCCCCGCAGCTCCGGGGATGTCAGATCAGCTCGCGCGCCCGGCGCCGATGGCCATGAGATAGCCGGTTGCTCGTTCGGTCAGCTCGTAGCGATCGACCAGTTCCTGGAACTCGGGACCGTGCCCTGGCTGTCTCAGATGAGCCAACTCGTGGATCAGAACGGCGTCGAGCACCCACGGCGGGACCGAGGCGAGTCGGTCGGAGATGCGGATCCGGCCCTGGTCGGGGGTGCATGAGCCCCATCTCTGCATCTGTCGGCTCGACCATTGGATGCCTGCTGGTCGGGGAAGCCCATACTCATCGGCCAGACGACGGGCGCGGGTAGCGAGGTCGATCCCCGCTGAGGAGGCTTTGGTAGCGAGCTTCGCCGCCAGCTCGGCCACTACACGCTCCTCTCTCTCTGGCTCCATCCCATCGGGAACCATCACCTTGATCCTCCCGTCCCGCAGTGCGGCCTGGACGGTGCGTTTCCGGCGTTTGCTCCGGATCACGTCTATCGGGAAATCGCTCATCCCGATGACGGTAGGACCGGTGGGCGACAGAAACGGGTTCCGTGCTGACCGTCATACGGCCACTCCTACTCCTCCCCGTAGAGCCTCACTCCTTGTCCGTATGCCTCCACAAAGAGGTCGAGAACCTCGCCGGGCTCGGCGTGCCGACCGGTCTTGGACTTCGAGTAGATCGGATGCCCATCGACCATGACATCGAACACACCTTTCGATCCTGTGGTGAGCGTCAAAGACCGGACGATGTGCTGATATCGCGAGAGGATGTCATTGGCGGCGCTCACGGCGCGGTCTAGATAGTTTCAGGGGACGCAGTAGACGATCTCGATTTCGTGCATGCGCAGACCAAGGTAGCCGTCCCGACCTCATCGCCGGCGCCACCAGCGGGCACCAAGAGCGCCCCAAGTGCGAGTTGCGCCCTCGCCAGGATTCGAACCTGGGACACCCGGTTTAGGAAACCGGTGCTCTATCCCCTGAGCTACGAGGGCGAAATGGGTCGAGAACGCGGCTGGACACCGAGGGTCGTCGCTCCCAGAGGTAAGGGTAGGCGCCGGAAGGCAATCTGTTGGCGGCCGGAATCGTCCCGAAGGACAGCGGGGCCCCCACACACCCGGCGGATGAAGTTCGGTGAGCGGAGCGGATGACCATCCGAAGGATTAGAAGATCAACTTGCCATCTGGTCATGGGAACGGGGGAAGCGCCTCGTCGTCGATCCAGGGGGAGACCATGGCTATCTCTGACGCCGATCGGCTCAGCCTACCGACCGCCGGTCACGGCCATCGGGATGGAGCCGACCTTCAGCCCGGTTTGAGCGCTCGCAGAGTGATCGCGGTTGCCACCTCGGCCTGGCGCTCCGGGGGGAGGAGCTTGCGCATCATGTCGATGAGGTCGGGGGTGAACAATGGGTATCGAGCGGCGTCTTCGAGTCGAAACGGGTGACGCTCCACGATCGCCACTTCGCTGAACCCGACGTTTCTCAGTTTCTTGACGAAGACACGCTCCGCCAGGGCACCGGACACTCAACCGGCCCAGGCGGAGGGATGGGTGAGGATCTGGGGTGGCAACTCATCTTCGGAGAGGGTCAGATCGGTGACACAGACCCGGCCGCCAGGCCGCAGGACACGATGGGCCTCGGCGAGGACCCGGCTCTTCCTCGCCGACAAGTTGATCGAGCCGTTGGAGATGACCACATCGGCGCTGTCGTCGGGAAGGGGGAGGTCCTCGATCTCACCCTGGATGAACGACACGTTGTCGAAGCCACCGGCCCGGGCGAAGCTTCGCCCCCGGTCGACCATCTCGGCGAGGAAGTCGACACCCGTGACGAAACCAGTTTCGCCGACACGGTCGGCGGCCAGCAGCACATCCACACCAGAGCCACAACCCAAGTCGACCACGTGCTCGCCCGCGGCGAGCCCGGCGTGGGAGACCGGGTTGCCGACCCCCAAAGCCCACTGACGAGCACCCTCCGGCAATTGTTCGAGCTGCCCGTCGTCGTAGAACTGCGACCCTGCTCCCATCGCGGAGGAGAGACCCGAATATGCCTCATAGACGAGGTCGTGGATCTCGTCGCTGTACATCAGGTCTCTCCTCATGGCGTCCCCTTCGTCTCCAGGTGGTCGAGGAGCCGCTCGAACCGTTCGCTGACCGCGGCGGGCATGCCAATCTCGGGCTCGCGTGCCATGAAGTCACGGAGGTGTTCGGCGAATTCCATCTCGCCACAGCAACGACGACACAGGGCGAGATGCTCCTCGACTTGGCGGCGATCTCCGTGGTCCAGGTCCTGTTCCACGTATTGCCACAGCTGACGGACAGCTTCCGAGCATGTGATCATGATCTCGATCTCGCCTTCTCCCTGAGCATCCCCCGGTCGCGCGCGTATTCCCACAACTCCCGTTCGAATTGCTTGCGGCCACGATGAAGCCAGGAGAGCACGGTGTTCTTGGGTGCACCGAGCATTCGGGTCACATCGTCGACGGCCATCCCCTCCATGTGCACTAGGACCATCGGAATCCGGTGCTTGGGGCTTATCCGGTCGAGGACCGCCCACACGTCGTCCTCGCTGAACGAATGGAGGAAGTCGATGTGGACCGTGTCCGAATATGGCCAGGGGTCCTCCTCGGCGATCTTGCGGTATAGGGAGTAGTCGGAGACATCATCGATCGGCGTCTCAACGATCCCTGCTGACTCCTTGCGATACAGATCTCTCACCGAGTTGAGGAGGATTGAGCGGAACCAGCCAGGGGCGGCTTCTACATCGCGCAGCTTGTCGAAGCTCTCGTATGCCTTGACCAGGCACTCCTGCACGATGTCCTCGGCCCTGGCACCGGCCAGACGCCGGGCCAATGCGTAGAGCCACGGCAGCTGTTCTCGAGCCAGGTGTTGGAACTGTGGTCGGCGGTCGGTCACGACTGGAGACTCACCGTAGGCGGGACTGGCTCGCATATCACTTCGTGGGGCGCCGACCTGTGATCGGGACCCCATGTGTCCCAAACGTCCGGGCGTTGGCTTCGCCGGGAGCACCCGCGAAGGTGTCCACAAGAGGCCCGAACTCGACCTCGATGAGACCGGCCCGCTCGATTACCTCCTGCCACCCTGCGCCCGGCAGGGCCCCGGCGATTCAACCGGCCCACAGGTCTACGTCTCGGCGAGTGCCTTCTGGTATCGGCTTCTCGACGACTATGTCAGCCACCTGAAATCGGCCACCGGGTTTGAGCACACGGTGGATCTCCTGATAGGCGCGGAGCTTGTCGGGAACCAGGTTGAGCACACCATTGGAGATCGCCAGATCCACCGAGCCGTCGTCGATGGGGAGCGCTTCGGCCCGTCCCTCCCGGAAGTCGATGTTGTCGACGCCCAACTTCTCCGCTGACCGCCGGGCACGGCTGAGCATGTCGGGTGTCATGTCGACGCCGATGACGGAACCGTCGCGGCCGACCGCACGTGAGGCGATCAGTGAGTCCAGGCCGGCACCGCAGCCGACGTCGACGACTGTCGCGCCGGGAGCCGGCATCCCCCAATGGAAGGGGTTGGCCACGCCTGCAAAGGCCGCGACCACGTCGTCGGGAAGGTCGTTCAGGGCCCCGGATGGGTATCCGACGTGGTCGGCCGCCTCCTTTCCCGTGAGGAAGTGGTATCCGGCTTGGGGATCGGCCGCGACCGAGCGGTACATGGTGCGGATCGCCACCTGCAGTTCGTCGATGTCGATCGTCGGTCTGTCGACTCTCTCTGACTGTCGCGTCACATGTTCTCCTCGTTCGTTGGGCGAGGGGGACCGGGCTCGTGGCGCGATCCCCCCGGGCCCCTGGCTACAGAACCTCGAGGGTCGTGGTGACCGGGACCGGATTGGCCAAGCTGTCCCGCACGGGCGAGGTCTCCTGCACGTACCGGCACAGCTCCTCGAGCTGCTCGGCACTGGCGTTGGGGCTGGAGACACGGCCCCTGGCCCGGATCTCGGTGAAACCAGGGCGGGAGCCTTCCAACCCGAGGAACGAGCGCACGTCGAAGTCACCTTCGATCTCGTATTCCATCGACTCGATCTCGATGCCCTTGGCCGCGGCGTTGGCGACATAACCCACCGCATAGCAAAAGGCCAGACCCTGAAGCAGCAGCTCCACGGCGTTTGGCCCCTGGTTCGATCCCAACAGGACCGGCGGCTCGTCGCCTTCCATCTCGAAAGGTGCGTCTCTCGACTCGTCCTCCTGGCCGGCATGGGCGAATTGGGAGATCTGACCCGTGTTGTGAGTGCCGTCTCGCCACGTGCTCCGTGCCTTGAAGGTGAACGAAGCAAGCGATGGGTCGTCCCCGATCGCCGCGATCGTCTCGACGAGTTGCTCCACGTCGATTCCGTTCCTGGTCTTGACCGTAGTGGTCATCGCTGTCCTCCTTGGTCGCGTCTTTTCAGGCGACTTACACCTGTAGAGACGTGACCGCGGCCCTCTCGATTGCGCGAGCCTCGATCAGGAGTCGGCCGACTGAGGGTTGGACGGTTCTTGACCCGCTTCCAACTCATCCCGG
>Ga0214469_1001100_pt1 | contig 9990 bp, 7 predicted proteins | sample RVTome_10_FD_187340 | JGI IMG/M metagenome (GOLD analysis project Ga0214469, IMG submission 187340) | Soil microbial communities from uranium-contaminated site in the Upper Colorado River Basin, Wyoming, United States - RVT153D57 HiSeq ... | reverse complement strand
CGCCGTGGCGACGCCGCCGTCGGCCTCATCTCGACAGGTGGCGGTTGGGCCACCGGCTATGCGATGTCGCGGCTCGCACCCACCGAGACTCTGGCGTTGTTCGCCGAGGTACAGGACCGACTCACGCCCCACTCCTGGGTGACCGGGGCACTCGGGCTGCACGACACCGTGAGCCAGGTGCGGTCATGCAGGACCATCGGGCCGCATTGGAGGATGATCCTCGACGAACCTCGATTGATCGAGCACGACCTCGCGATCACGGAACTGGGGGCCTCCGACGTCGAGGCGTTGAGCGAGCTCCACTCGGCTGAGCCGGGTCGGGCGTTCTGGCTGGTCGGAATGCTCTCGGCCTACCCTTTCGTCGGCCTATGGGAGGGTGAGCGTCTGCTCGCCTCGGCCGGGTGTCACGTGGCCAGTGAGCGATACGGGGTGGCGGCGATAGGCGCTGTCTTCACCCACCCTGATGTCAGGGGGCGAGGACTGGGCGCAGCAGTCACCTCCGAGCTTCTTCGCCGGCTGCACGGTCGTTTCGATACGATCGGCCTGAACGTTGAGGTTGGCAACAAGCCGGCCATCCGCATCTACGACCGTCTCGGGTTCCGCCGAGCCTTCCAATACGAGGAGATCGAGCTGCTCTAGACCGTCAGGAACCGCGTCCCACCGCCAGCAGCACCCGAGCGACCACCGAGTCCGGGTCCATGCCGACCGACTCCATCACGTCGCCAGCAGAACCGAACGGCAGAAAGCCATCGGGGACTCCGACGTTGATGACCTCTTTGCTCAAGCCAGCGGCGGCAAAATACTCCAGCACGGCGGCGCCGAAGCCACCGGCGATCACGTTGTCCTCGAGCGTGACGATGAGAGACGCCGGCGCCGCCCACTCCAGGATCCTCGGGTCGAGCGGCTTCACCCAGCGAGCATCGACGACACCCACCGACACGCCCTTTTCCCCCAGGTCGACCGCAGCCTTCTGAGCTACCTCGACCATTCGCCCCACCGCGACCAACAACACGTCGCCCCCTTCGCTGAGCAGTTCCGCTCTTCCGATCTCGACCGGCTCGACAGGGAGCGACGGGACCGAGACGGCGCCACCTTTGGGGTAGCGAACGGCGATCGGGCCATCGTGGTCGACCGCGGTCTCGATCATGGCGCACAATTCGGTGGCGTCGGCGGGGGCCCCAATGACCATGTTGGGGATCATCCTCAGATACGAGAGGTCGAAGACGCCGTGATGTGAAGGGCCGTCGGGCCCGGTGACGCCGGCCCTATCGATGAGAAAGGCCACGGGCAGGTCGTGCATGGCGACGTCGGTGACGATCTGATCGAAGGCACGCTGGAGAAAGGAAGAGTAGAGGGCGACCACCGGTCTCTTGCCGGCCATCGCCATCCCGGCGGCCAGGGTCACCGTGTGCTGCTCGGCTATCCCGGTGTCGAAGACACGATCGGGATATCGCCGCGCCATCTCCTTCAGGCCGGTGCTGGAGACCATCGCCGCGGAGACTCCCACCAGATTCGGTCGGGTAGCCGCGGCCTCGGCGATGGCCCGCCCGGCGACATCGGTCAGCTTGAGCTCTGACTTGTGTGCCCGCCCGGTTGCCACGTCGAACGCACCCACCCCGTGCAGCTTCTCCTCTTCGTCTTCGATGGCGGGCATGTATCCGTTGCCCTTCTCGGTGATGACGTGGACGACCACTGGCTCTCTGAACTTCTTGGCCTGCTCCAGGGTCTCTTCGAGCAGAGCGATGTCGTGACCGTCGATAGCACCCGAGTACTTCAAGTCGAGCGCATCGAAGACCGTCGCCGGCTCCAGGATCTGCTTGACGGCGTCCTTCATCCGGCTGGCCATCTCGTCTGCGGTCTCGCCAACGAGGGGGATACCTCGCAGCATTCGCCCGATGGCGTTCTTCGCCTTCTCGTAGCGGGGATCTATCCGGTAGTGGGCGAGGTTGGACAACGCGGCGAGCCCCCCCACCGTGGGGGCGTAAGAACGGCCGTTGTCGTTGAGGATGATGATCAATCGCTCCGGCTTGGCTACTGCGATGTGGTTGAGCGCCTCGTAGGCCATGCCTCCCGTGAAAGCTCCATCGCCAATGATTGCCACCGTCCATCCCTCATAGCCCGCCAGAGCGTGGCCCAGCGCGTAACTCAGAGACGTCGAGGCATGGCTGTTCTCGACGAAATCGTGCTCAGACTCCTCGCGGCTTGGATATCCAGAGAGCCCCCCGGTGTGCCGGAGTGTGTCGAAACGATCCACTCGGCCGGTGAGGATCTTGTGGACATACGCTTGATGACCGACGTCCCAGATCAGCCGATCACGGGGGGAGTCGAAGACCCGATGCAGCGCGATCGTCAGCTCCACGACTCCGAGATTGGGAGACAGATGGCCACCGGTCTTAGAGACCTTGTCCAGGATGAAACTGCGGATCTCCTCGCTGAGTGACTTCAGCTGGTCGAGGTTCAAAGGGCGCAGGTCGGATGGGTCAGATATCGATTCGAGCATGGGCTCCGTGCCGGGAACGGCTGCCAACAGGCTAGTTCGTCCGGGAAATTTCGCCTTTTGCGGCTAGTGGAAGGAGGATCGTGAAGGTCGACCCGACGCCCAGCTCACTCTCCACGGACACAGTGCCGCCATGGCCCTCGGCTACGTGCTTGACGATCGCCAGGCCGAGGCCAGTGCCACCGGTGGCGCGGGAGCGAGCCGAGTCCACTCGATAGAAGCGCTCGAACACCCGGTCGATGTCCCGGGTAGGGATCCCCTCGCCGGAATCGGTGACCGAGATCAGCGCGTGATGTCCCTCGATCGTCACTGCCACGACGATCGACCCTCCGTCCGACGTGTACCGGATCGCGTTGTCAAGGACGTTGCGAACCGCAATCGCCACGTCGCGTTGGTTCACTGCGGCGACCACCTCGTCGCTTCGGATCTCGATGTCGATCTCCTTGGAAGCCGCGTCCGTCCGGATTCGCTCCACCTCGTCCCGCACGAGGTTATCCAGGCGAGTGGAGCTGAGCTCAGGGCTCTCTTTCTCGAGACGGGAGAGATCGAGCAGGTCTCCGACGAGCCGGTCGAGCTGGCGAGCCGAGGATTCGATTCGAGCGGCAAAAGCCGTTGCCGAGTCGTCCCCCCGCTCGAGGGCGATCTGAAGAGCCTCCGACGAGGCGATGATTGTCGACACAGGGGTCTTCAACTCGTGCGAGGCGTTGGCGACGAAATCACGTCTGATCGAGTCGGTTCTCTCCCGCTCGGTGATGTCGACGACGAGCAGGAGGACGCGCTCATCCTCGCTGAATGGGGTCGCCACGCCACGAAGTCTCCTGGTCGGGCTCCCATGGTCGACGATTCTCTCCTCGGGCTGCTTCTTCTGCCGCGCGGCTCGAATCGCGTTCTGGAACTGGAGCGGGGCCAGGTTGGTGAGCGAGTCGGGCACCACCCCGATGATCTCCCCGGCGGCGGTGTTCACGTAGACGATCTGATCCTCGCCGTCGACGAGGATGGTTCCCTGGGGCAGTGCACCCAGCACCACCTCGAGGGTGGACATCGCATGTTCGGCATCGGACAGCCTCGATCCGAGCCGGTTTGTCATCGCGGAGATGGCTAGCCCCAATTGATCCAGCTCTTCGACCGGGGAACGGCGAAGTTGCACATCAGTCTCTCCCTCGGCCACGGCGCGGGCCTGCGCGGTCAGCTCAATGATCGGACGCGCCAGACGCCGTGCCAGGAACACCATGAGCCCTATGCCGAGAAGACCCAGCGCAGCTGCAGTGACGATGATCGAACGCCTCACCCCCCAGAGCTCGCCGTCGATGACGCGGGTGGCTACCGATGTGCGCACGATGAGACCCTCTACGGGCGGAAGCGCCACATATCGCTGCTCGAAGCCGGTGCTGTCGCTGACCCGATTGGCCTCTCCCACTTCACCGCTCAACGCGATCTGGACTTCTAGCCGCTCGCTGTGGTTTTCCAACACATCAGGGTCGGAATGGGAGTCTGCCTGCACCACACCTTCGGTGTCGATGAGGGTCACCCGGAATCCGCTCGCCTGAAAGGTCGCCTGCGCCCACTCGTCATATCCAACCGGGTCCTCCGGGAGTGCCTCCCCAGCGAGACGAGCAGCCACGGTCAGGTTCTCATCCACTTCGTTGGCCAGCGCCGATCGTGTCGAACGATCCACGATGAAGCCCATGAGCCCGATCAAGACCAGATAGGTGATGGCGAAGTAGGAGATGAACCTGGTGGAGAGTGTGGTTCGGTAGGGCTGGCTACTCATCGACGAACTTGTAACCCAATCCTCTCACAGTGACGATGTGCTTGGGTCTCGATGAGTCTCTCTCCAGCTTCTCGCGAAGTCGCTTGATGTGAACGTCGAGCGTCTTGGTGTCGCCGAAGTAGGAGGGTCCCCAGACCTCGTCGATGAGCGTGTGACGGGCAGCCAGCCGGTTCTTCCGCCGCATCAGCGACTCGAGAAGCTCGAACTCCTTTGGCCTCAGCTCGACCTCGTCGCCATCGACACGGGTCACATGAGCATCGATGTCGAGCTCGATGGGACCGCCTCGCAGCACTTCGTTGGACTCGGCCAGGATCCCGGTTTTGGCGGCTCTCCGCAGCTGGGCCCTGATCCGGGCGACGAGCTCCCGCATCGAAAAGGGCTTGGTCATGTAGTCATCGGCACCCAACTCGAGCCCGCTGACCTTGTCCGCCTCGGAGTCCTTGGCGGTCAGCATGATGATCGGCACATCGGACGACGACCTGATCAAGCGACACACGTCCAAGCCCGACATCTCGGGAAGCATCAGGTCCAGCAAAACGAGGTCAGGGTCTGACTTACGCGCCAGCTCGAGCCCGGTGATACCGCCGTCGGCCAAGCTAACTTCAAACCCCTCGGCTTCGAGCGCGTAACGAACCGAATCGGCCAGGCCCGGCTCATCCTCGACGATGAGGATGCGGTGGGGGCGACGATCAGTTGTCGGTGTCTTCATTCAGAGCTTGGGCCAGTCCGTCCTCATCGAACTCGGCTCTCTCCCCCGTTATCAGATAGGCAGTCTGCTCGCCAAAGTCCACCGCCTGGTCACCGACCCGCTCCAACGCACGCGAGGCCATGAGCATCTTGGTAGCCCATTCCAGCAGCTCAGGGTTGTCCCGAACTGCCACAGTCTCTTTGTACATGTTGGCATTGAGACGATCGACCGGATGATCCATCGCCGGGAGCAGCCTCGCCTCGTCGAGATCGCGTCGGAGATACGCCTCGACAGCGGTCCGGATCATCGGCCGGACCAGGTCGCCCATCTCCCTGATTTGCTCACAGATCCGCTCCACCCGGGGAAGACCCTCGTTTAGCTGGGCGATCTTTGCGATGTTCACGCACTGGTCACCCATGCGCTCGAACGTCGCGTTGAGCTGGATCAGGGTCGTCATACGCCGGAGATCTGATCCCATCGGCTGGTTGCGTGCCATCAGAGACGTCCAGTCCTGATGGACTTCCAGGTAGGTCGAGTCGATGCCGTCGTCGAGGGTGACGACACGCTCGGCCAGATCGAGATCGCTGGTTATGACTGACTGGACGGCCATTTCGACCATCTGCTCGGCGCGCTCGACCATCGAGAGAACCTTGCGCTCCAGGTCCTCCAACTCCTGATGGAAGTGAACGTTGGTGTCTTTGATGCCTGTCATCCGAATCTACCCGTGATGTAGTCCTCGGTGTCCTTCTCACGAGGCGAGGTGAAGAGCTGTTCGGTGGGGCTGTACTCGACGAGACGACCAGTCCGCATCCCCGAGTCATCCAGCTTGACGTTGAAGAAGGCAGTCTTGTCGCTAACCCGCGCCGCCTGCTGCATGTTGTGAGTGACGATGATTATGGAGTAGTTCTCCTTCAATTCGAGCATCAGTTCTTCGATCCGGAGGGTGGCAATGGGATCGAGCGACGAGCAGGGCTCATCCATCAGGATGACGTCTGGTTTGACGGCGATGGCGCGGGCAATGCACAGACGCTGCTGCTGGCCACCGGAGAGGGAGTAGCCGGAGTCTCCAAGCTTGTCTTTGACCTCGTCCCACAAAGCGGCTCCAACCAGCGCCTCGTGGACCAAGTCCTCCATCTCGGACTTGTTTCCCCTGAACCCGTTGATCTTTGCTCCCCAGGCGATGTTGTCGTAGATCGACTTCGGGAACGGATTGGGTTTCTGAAAGACCATGCCGATGGTCCGCCGAACCTCCACGGGATCGACGCCTTCGGCGTAGATGTTCTGACCGTGATAGTGGACCTGACCTTCAGTGCGCGCGGTGGCGACGAGGTCGTTCATTCGGTTCAGGGATCTCAAGACTGTGGACTTTCCACACCCGGAGGGCCCGATGAGAGCCGAGATCTCGTTTCGGCCGAAGTCGAGCGACACGTCGGCGACCGCACGAAAGTCGCCGTAGTAGACGCTCATATCCTTGGTCTCGATGACTCCGGGAACCGAACCCGTGGCCGAATCAGACTCCACCTGGGTCTGCGGGTCTGTGGTCTTCCGTTCCTCAATCACTCGATCCACCCTGGTCTCGGTCGATGTCTCATTGGTCATCACTCGGCTCTCCTGGAGTATCGGTTGCGGAGTATCACGGCCACCGCATTGAGGGTCAACAGCAACACGAGAAGGGCAACGCTCGCCGCGGCGGCGATGTTGTGAAATTCCTGTTGGGGATAAGAAGTCCATTGGAAGATCTGGATCGGAAGCGCCGTGAACTTCGAGAAGGGACCTGTCGGGTCGGTGGTGATGAAGCTGGCTGCGCCGACCAGAATCAGAGGAGCTGTCTCTCCGATAGCCCGAGCCACGGCCAGAATCGTCCCGGTGAGGATTCCCGGCAACGCCACCGGGATGATCTGACTGCGCACCGTTTGCCACCGCGTCGCGCCGAGTGCAAGTCCAGCGTGGCGGAGGGAATCAGGCACGGCTTTCAACGCTTCTTGTGCGCTGATGATCACCACGGGCAAGGTGAGCAACCCCAGAGTCAGACCAGCTGCGATGATCGTGCGACCGTCTTCGGACGGAGGGACACCTTCAGTGAAGATCGCACCGGACGTGAACGGCTCGAGAACTCTCACGAAGATCGCCAAGCCCAGCATTCCGTAGATGATGGACGGAACGCCCGCCAGGTTGTTGATGTTGGTTTGGATGAAGTCGTTCATTCGGGACTGCTTGGCGTATTCCACCAGGTAGATCGCGGCCCCGACCCCGACCGGCACCGCGAACAACACAGTTATGAGCACCAACCAAGCCGATCCGAGGATGGCTGTGCGGATCCCGGCGACTTCGGGCGTCGAGTTCTGTGGCGTGACGAGAAAAGTCGGGTTGAACCAGGCACGCCATTCGATCTCCACCTGGTCGAGGGTGTGATCCGTGAACCGGCCCGCTGCGAAACCCTGCTCGACTTCCTGTTCGAACTCCTCGGGTCGGAGAAGTGACGGGACCAGCTGATAGGAGGCGATGACGTCGGGCATGACTACGCGTTCTTGGACGAGGGCTGCCAGATTCGCCTGATCGCGAGGTCCAGCGGTGCAACCTGTCGGGGGAGCATCCGAGGCGCAGATCTCGGTCCATGTCCCCTCGTCCTCGAACACCAGTCGGTGCTCATAGAAACGCTGCTCGCGTTCGAGACGCCGCCCGACTCCACTGGAGACGTTGGCCTCGAGGAGGTCAACCATCTCGTCATAGGACAGGTCAGCGATAGTGAAGACTTCGGGGTCATGACCCAGCCCGGCGACGATGTCCTCGGGATCGTTCTGATTGACGATGGCCACCAGCCCAAATGAGTCGTTGATGATCGTGTAGAGCAACGTGGCAAGGGCGAGCACGGCGATGACGAGGGCGAGCAGACATGCGGCCTGAAACCAACTCGCACGGCGGGTGCGACGGCCGAGCTGGCCCTGATACTCGTCCTCGGTGGGGAATTGCCCGTCGCGCTGCCCAGACTCGCGTTCGGGGGCGGTGACCGTCATTCGTACTTCTGCCTGAATCGACTGACGAAGCGTCGGCTCAAAGAGTTGAGACCGAGTGTCATGAAGAAGAGGGTGAGCCCAATGGCGAATATCGAGTTGTAGTCGATGGTGTTGTAAGCGATATCCCCGCTGGCCGTGATGGCCACATACCCGGTCATGGCCTGCGCCCCTTGGAATGGGTTCAGGATGTACCCGAAGAGGGAGTCCTCTCCAAATGTGAAGTTCCTGGCAGCAGCTCCCGCCGCCAATGTCACCACCATGGTCTCGCCGACTGCTCGTGACATCGCCACCACGACTCCGGCTGCGATCCCGGAGAGCGCGGCGGGAACCACCACGCGCGTCGAGACTTCCATCTTCGAAGCCCCCAGGGCATAGGCGGCTTGGCGCAGCGAGTCGGGAACAGCTCGCAGCGAATCCTCGGCTAGAGAGCTGATCAACGGGACGATCAGGATTCCCACGACGATTCCGGCGGAGAGAACGTTGAAGAAGCCGACGACATTGCTACCGAAGACCGACCTGAGCAGTGGCGTCATGAAGGTGAGAGCGAAGAACCCGTATACGACGGTGGGGATTCCCACCAGCACCTCGAGCACCGGTTTGAAGAAGCCACGTACCCGCTCCGAGGCGTATTCGGATAGATAGATGGCGGTGGCCAGGCCCATCGGAACGGCGACGACCATGGCAACCACTGCGATGTAGAGGGTGCCCAACACCAGGGGCCAGATCCCGAAACCGCCCACCTGCGGCTGCCATACCGTTGTCGTGAGGAAGTCGACGATGGTGACCCGCTCGTCCTGAAAGAACAGGAAGGACTCGGTCCCCAGCTCATAGACGATTCCGATCGTGATCGCGATCGATAGGGCGCCACATACGAACAGGAAGCCACGAATGAGGGTTTCGCCCAACCGGGGCTTGCTTCGGAAGGAGTTCGGGGACTGACCCTCTGCTACGCGCTGGTCGGAGTTCATTCGATCTCAATCACCATCCTCGTGAGGGTGGAACCCGGCCACCCATGGGAGACGACCGGGTTCCACCTGTCGGTAGTTCGAACTGTTCTCGTTCGACTACCAGCCTGCCGCGGCAGCGATGTTGTCAGCTGCCTCTTGAAGTGACTCGTCTGGGGCCGGGAAGTACCCGACCTCTCCGATGAGGTCATTGACGTTGTTCAGGTAATAGGCCATGAATTCTGCGACCTGAGGCTTGTCCTCGATCACCGCCGCTGCGGTGTACATGTAGAGAGGGCGAGAGATCGGATAGCTGCCGTCGTCGACCGTCTCTGCACTCGGCGTCACTCCGTCGACATTCACCACCTGGAGGACGTCGGCGTTCTCCTGGAAGTAGGCGTAGCCGAAGTAGCCGATGGCGCACGTCGTGCTGGTGTCACCCTCGGTGCAGCCGTCCTCGGAGACACCGACAACAGTCAGGTTGTCGTCCTCACCGACGATCTCGGCGATGGATGAGAGAACCGGCGGTGGGTCTGCTTCCTCGAAGACCACCTCGTTGAAGTAGTCGAACGTGCCTGAGTCGGCCCCCGGGGAGAACAGCTGGATCGGGTGAGCCGGGAAGTCCGGGTTCACGTCCGCCCAGGTGGCGCCGGCATCGGTGAGGGAGAAGGCCGTGGCCACCTCCTCCAGAGTCAGATCCTGGGCGAAGTAGTTGCCGGGGCTGATGACCAGAGAGAGGGCATCGCTGCCAACACGAACTGAGATGGGCTCGCCCCCCCAGGTGTCGGTGCAAGCCGCAAACTCTTCATCGTCGATGGCCCTGGAGGCGTTGGCGATGTCGGATGCACCTTCGATGCAGAATCGCTCCAGACCTCCACCGGACCCAATGGACTCGATGGTGTACTCGGGACCACCTTCGTCGATCCACTGTGTCATCACGGCCGTGGACAACGGGAACACCGTTGACGAGCCGGCGATACCGATCGTAACGCTGGGGTCGATGTCCAGCGGATCGATCACGGGCAGCCCCCACTGGGACAGGTCCCCATCCATGTCATCGTCCGCCGCCGCGGTGG
>Ga0214469_1001099_pt1 | contig 9991 bp, 11 predicted proteins | sample RVTome_10_FD_187340 | JGI IMG/M metagenome (GOLD analysis project Ga0214469, IMG submission 187340) | Soil microbial communities from uranium-contaminated site in the Upper Colorado River Basin, Wyoming, United States - RVT153D57 HiSeq ... | reverse complement strand
GGCACTGGCCCGGCTGAAGCAAGGAGCCGAGACTGGAACAAATAGCTCCGTCCGTGCAAGGGAGGCGCCCGATGAATTCCAGCACCCACACTCTCGGATATCCGCTGAGCCCGGCGAAGGAAGATATCCACGTAACCGGAAGACGGATCCTGGCGACGATCATCGATTCGATCATCCTGGGAGCCATCTACACACTCCTGATCATGTTGTTCGGAGAGCTCGAGAACCCGCGTCCGTGGGAGTGGAACGGCGTTCTCGACAGCGTGGCGGTGAACGTTCTCTATGGCATCGGCGTGGTCGCATATTTCGTGCTCATGGAAGGGTACGTCGGACAGACCTTCGGCAAGATGGTTACCGGCATCACCGTCATTAGCGAGGACAGATCCGGCGTTCCCGGTGTTAGGGCGGCGTTCATTCGGACTGTGTTGAGGATCGTCGACGGCATCCTCGGTTACTCGGTCGCCTTCGTCACCGTTGTGCTCTCGGACAAGAGGCAGCGGCTCGGCGACATGGCGGCGGGCACCCTAGTCGTCCGCAAATAGAGAGGAAAACCTCATGAACTCGGCCGTCGCAACCGGCGATGTCATCACCAAGAGGTCGGGATGGCGCGAGATCCATCCAACTACGGTCGCGCTTGCAAGCATCTGGCTTGCCGCCGTCGCGATCGCTCTCTTCTCACCAGACCTCATCAGTGGCAGCGAACACGAGCACATCCCGATCGGAGCGTTCACGATCTGGTTTCACTCCGGGCTGGCAACCGCATACGTGCTGACGGCGGCCGCGGTCCGAGGGCCGGTCGACCAAGACACTCCTTCCGGTGCTGGCTGGTGGACCGCGACCATCTGGGTGGCAGTCGCGGTCGCCGCGATATTTGGTCCCGAGATGGTCACCGGCACCGACCCGACTCGCATTCCAATCGCGGTTCTGGTAGCGCCCATTATCGGAATGGTGACGACTGGATTCATCGCGATCATCGAAGCAGGGGGTCGAAGGTTAAGTCCAAGCCGTTCAAACCGACTCTCCTTGGGCCGCACAATTCCCCGCTGATCGCCGATCGCGGATTCGGTGGATCCTCTCCCGGTACGTTGCCCCGGGCGGGGTATCAGAAGGGGGATAGAGATCAATCAGAAGGAGGTAAGCATGGCGGCCAAAGCACGTGACATCATGTCGGGCTCGCCCGAGTGCGTAGGAGAGAACGACTCGGTGGTGGATGCATCGAAGAAGCTAGCCAAGCTGGGTGTCGGAGCAATGCCCATCTGCGGACAGGACGACCGGCTGAAGGGCATGCTCACGGACCGGGACATCGTGATCAAGGTGATCGCCGAGGGCCGGGATCCCGCAAGGACAACCGCCGGTGAACTCGCCCAGGGGAAGCCGGTGACCATCGGTGCCGACGACTCCGTGTCTGAAGCCATCAAGACCATGGCCAGTCATCAGGTCCGGCGGCTCCCCGTGATCGACGGTCATGAGCTGGTTGGTGTCATCAGCCAGGCCGACATCGCCAGGAACGCTGACGACGAGGACACCGGCGCCCTCGTTGAGTTGATCTCCCAGCCGTAGTCATACGTTCCACTACACAGAAGCCCGCCGTCTCCATTGACGGCGGGCTTTTGCTAGTTACTGATCGCGGTTGTTAGGCCGTCTCGTTGGGATCCTCGTGTGAAGCGAGTTCGAGGGAGAGCTTCTTCACGTCATCGAAGTGACGCTCCTGTATTGGAAGGGCCCATCGCGCGAGATCGAGCACCTCGTTGTTGCCGGCTCTCTGGGCCATCTCACTGAGAACCATCCAGTGGCCGACCTCGCCTGCCTCTGCCATCGTGAGGAACTCGAAACCGTCGAGATCGTCGGCGTCGTCGTCGAGGTAGGTGGAAAGCATGTCCGAGGCCTTCGACTTGGTACTGCGAGCCTCATCGAGGATCGCAGTCTTTCGCCCCTCCATGGTGTCCACGAGCGTGGTCCCCCGCTCCTCGGTCTCCGATGCCTCCTGGTTCATTTGCTCGAGTGCGGATGTGGCGTCCGGGGAGTCGGTCAGCTTGAGTACCTTCTCGGTCGCCGTCTGAGCCGCCATAGCGAGTCCGACAACCTCAGCTAGTTTCTCTTCGAGATTCGTTAGCTCGGCCATTTCTTCCTCCTGTGAGTGAGACGCCCTTTCGCGTTGCGGATACCCAGGAGAGATCGGATAACGCAGCATTTAATGCAGTCGAGGACTTGGTTAGCGCATCCACCGTCGGGTAGACGAGGCACTCATCGGGCTCGCCATATATGGACGCTGGTGTCTTCAGGGCGACATCAGCAAATCAAGATCGAGTTGCGATGGGTGAAAGTCGTCCACTTCGAGGGTGAGGAGGTTGCGTTGTTTCTGCATCGCAAGGAATTGGCATACGAGGTAAAGGTCGACGACCCGAATCCTGTGTTCGCCCGGATGCTCCAGCAGGCCATAGGTGGAGTCGAGGGCGAGATGAGGGTCATGAATCAATACCTCTTCCAAGCATGGAGCTCGCGCGGGCCGGAGCGCTACCGCGACATGCTGCTGCACACAGGCACCGAAGAGATCGGCCACATCGAGATGCTCGCCACCGCTGTGGCGATGAATCTCGACGGAGCGCCGACCAGCGTCAAGGAGGAGGCTGCGATCAACCCGGTGGTCGCGGCGAAGATGGGCGGTCAGGATCCCCGTCACCTTTTGTCCGCGGGGCTTGGAGCCACGGCCTCGGACAGCAACGGGGTTCCTTTTAGCGGCTCGTGGGTGATCGCTACGGGCAACATCGCGTCCGATATGTTCGCGAACGTGCATGCCGAGGCATCTGGTCGGCTGTTGGCGACGAGGTTGTATGAGGCCACAGACGACGCAGGGATGAAGGACATGCTTTCGTTCCTCATCGCTCGCGACACCATGCACCAGAACCAGTGGCTGGCGGTGCTCGAGGAGCTCAAGTCACCAGTGCCAGTACCGAACGACTTCCCCGAGGACAAGCAGAACCAGGACTTCGCCTACACGTTCCTTCGTCACTCCGAGGGGGCCGTTCCCTCCGACGCCCGATGGACGAGCGGAAAGTCGGTCGATGGGAGAGGCGAGTTCTCCGAAGAGGAGGGCCGGCCGCTGGGCTCCGTGCCCAATCTCGCTCCCGCTCCCCCCGAGGTTCACGACGGATTGGAAGCAACCTCAAACGGTGGAGGGGTCATCCACAAGGTGAAGGACGCCGTAAAGAACTAACGGTGCTCGTGGGAGGGCGGGTTGGATCGGCCACCGCCCTCCCACGCCCTACCTTTGTAGCCTCGTAGCCGCGGCCGCCCTAACCGACAGTGATCCCCTCCTCTGCGATCAGAAGTTCGACGACCCGATGCCAGTTCGCATCCAAAGCGTCCCGCATGGCCTCCTCCTCGGCTCGGTTTGTTCTCGCTACGTCCGCGGTGAGGTTGTCCCCCGCACGCTGCGCGAGCCTCTCCAGCAGGTGGTAACTCGCGATCTCGAGAGCCTCCGTGACGTATCCATCGCGGGCGTTCTTGGCGGCCTTTTCCTTTCGAGCGACGTCACCCATCCCCTTGAAGAAAGCCGCCGCCACGGCACCAACGTCTCGGAGCGTAGAGGTGTTCTCGCCACGCTCCTGTAGCCGCCCCTCAAGTCGCTGTATCTGAGACTCCGTCTGCGACTTGTGCCGTTCGAGCAAGGCAGTCGTTTCGGGGTCCTTGGTCGTGGCAACCATAGCGACCAGCATCTGGTGCACGTTCATCTCCATGGCATGGGCGTCGCGGATGTACTTGTTCAGTACGGAGTCGATCGTTTTTTCCGACATGGTGTGTGACCCTCCTCATCGTGTCGCGTTCGTTCTAGGAACTCCTCCGGAACCACCGAGCGGACCCTCCGCATGAGGCGGGAGGGTCCGCTGAACGGGTGGTTCGTATTCAGCTAGGTGGTGTGTCCCGATGTACCTAACGCCGGGGCTGAGATTCCCCCACCTGTGGCGACACCGGCCGGGTAGGCCCGCCGACACCCGCCGGATGTGGCTGCGTCGGCTGCCCGACACTCTCCTGCGGCTGCGCCGGGCTCTCGCCGCGGACCTGCTCCGCACGAGTCTCGGCCCGGTCACGGATGCGGTCCGAGGCACCGTCCATCTCACTTCGCATGTTCGAGCCCTCTCGCTCGGCACGCTCGGCGGTACGCTCCCAATAGCGCTGCATTGTCTTGATTCCTCCACCGCCAACGGCGACGATCGCGGACCCGACGACGACGGCGAGCATCGCGTAGAAGAGACCGGTCACAACGTTCTCGGCGATGTTGAGCTGGTCCAGGGCGGCGAAAACCGTGATGACGAGAATCGTGGTGCTGGCTGCAATTGCCAGACCTTTCCCGTACGACAAGCCCCCCAACGACGCTTCCACGATCTCCTTCACGGCTGCAGCGATTGCGGCTCCGACAACGACGATGAGGATGGCCGCGAAGACGTTAGGCAGGTATGAAACGACGCCGGTGATGAGATCACTGACGGGATTTGGTCCGAACATGCCGAACGCAAGCTGCAGGACGAACAACAGGACAACGTAAAAGGCCACTTTGGCCAGCAGCGAAGACGCATCGTACCGAGACTTGGCCAGAGCCGTCCCGATGCCACCTCGCTCGACAGCGCGGTCAAATCCGACGCGCTCCAGTACTCCGTCCACGACCTTTGCAATCGCTTTGGCTACGAAGTAGCCGATGACCAGAATCGCCAGAAAGGCGATGAACTTCGGCAGGAAGGTCGCGACTGATGCCCACGCATCGCCGAGACCATCTTGGAACTCTTGCATTGTGGTACCCCCTCGTAAGACGGCGTTCGAATAAGTCAGCGCCGTCTACCCCTCTTTCCCTTTGCGTAACCAACAGATCGACAAATCTGACAAGGAGAGCAAACGCAACAGACGAATGCGCGGTGGATGGCTATCCGATCTAAGCGAGATACCAACGCAAGCGCGGGGGATTCGAGTTGAAGAGCTCGAGGTACGCGAGTAGACCACGCGATCCGATCGCGTTCGTTCCGTGATGCCGCAGTTTGAAGGTGGAGAGCAAGGGTAGCTGGGGGCCCGTGGCCAAAACGATCGAGGGTGCGACGCCCCGTTTGCCAGGGTTCCTACTTGGTATCGGTCTGGGCGGATTCGTGGATGGAATCGTCCTCCACCAGTTGCTACAGTGGCACCATCTGTTGACGGCCACGGGTGAACATCCAGCAACGACCGTCGCCGGCCTCGAGGCCAACACGCTCGCCGACGGTGCCTTCCATGTGCTGACTTGGATATTCCTGGTGTTTGGTACTGCCATGACCGTTCGTGCGTGGCAGCGCCGGGCCCCCGCGCCCCAGTGGCGCGTACACGTCGGGTTGCTCCTCACCGGCTGGGGAGCGTTCAACTTGATTGAGGGTCTCTTGTCGCACCAGATACTCAACCTCCACCATGTTCGTGACGACCTCGGGGGGCCGTTGTCGTGGGATATCGGATTCCTGGCCCTCGGTGCTCTACTGGTGGGGGTTGGATCGCGACTGGGGATGGGGCGCTGAGCTCGAAGACGAGCCTCATCAAGTAGTCGAGTCCGCGATGTACCCGACGACCGAAGTTGTGATTCCGCGGCACCCTTCGACTTGGTTTCCTCCTCCTTGGTTCTCCCATCGCGAGTCAAGACCGAACGGTCAGTCGAAACTCATCGGTGACAGCCGCCGGGCACTCGGACAATTCGACAATCCACAATGTCCAGAATCGGATGTGCCTGCCGATACAAACACCACTATGAGATGGCCTTCTGAAATATGGGCAAGTTGAGCGGCCCCGTCCTTTCGAGGGCGTGGACCATCCTGCCCAGAGGAAGCACACTCACCGCTGACTCCTGGAGACGCCGGCATCTGGCGATCCTTGTGCTCCTCTGGGCTCATGTTCCTGCGCTCCTCATTGTCGGGATCCAACAAGGCTACGGACTGGTTCACCCGGGCCTGGAGACTGCGGTTGTGGCGATATTCGCCGCGGCGGCATCGTTCAGGGGCCCGAGTCGTGACGTCAGGGCATCGCTAGCGACCATCGGCTTGGTTTCTTCCTCCGCGATCCTTGTGCACCTCACGGGCGGACTCATCGAGATGCACTTCCATTTCTTCGTGATGGTTGCCGTGGTTGCCCTCTATCAGTCGTGGTACCCGTTCCTCGTGGCGATCGGCTTTGTGCTTGTTCATCACGGCGTAATGGGCGCAATCGATAGTTCGTCGGTCTTCAATCACCCAGCGGCATTGAGAAGCCCCTGGAAGTGGGCCTCGTTGCATGCCATGTTCATTGCCGGCGAGAGCATTGCTGCGCTCACGACCTGGAAGCTCAACGAGTTGAGCTTGGATGCCGAACGGTCAACTCGTACCGCCCTGGAGGTTGCGATAGACGACCTTTCCGAGGCTCAATCCCTGACGCACATTGGGAGCTGGGATTGGAACGTCGTCTCCGGCCGGGTCGAATGGTCCGATGAGCTTTTCCGCATCTGTGGCGTGACCTCAGACTTCGAGCCGTCCTACGACAGCTTCATGGCGATGATTCCAACACCCGAGCGCAGCAGGCTAGAGAGCATCCTCGAATACGCGCTTTCCACCGGCGAGCCTTTCGAGTTCGAGACACGTCTTACCCGCCCCGATGGGACGACGCGGCTCATTCAAGCTGCGGGACGCACCATCGCAGATGAAGAGGGGCACGTCGGACGTCTCGTGGGAACCATGCAGGACATCACCGATCGCAAACGGCTTGAGGACAAGGTGACTCACCAGGCATTCCATGACTCGCTCACCGGATTGCCCAACCGAGCCCTCTTCATTGACCGCGTCGAGCATGCCCGAGCGCGACAAGCGCGCGATGCAAATGCCCTGGGAGTCCTGTTTGTGGACATCGACAACTTCAAGATCGTCAATGACACCAAAGGGCATCCGGCCGGTGACACCCTGCTCCAAGAGATAGGCAACGGGATAGCGGGAGTTCTCCGGTCGGCCGACACGATCGCTCGACTCGGTGGCGATGAATTTGCCGTTCTACTGGAGGACCTGGAAAACTCCGAGGAAGCAACACACGTCGCTGCACGTATCTTGAAGACCGTCGCATCGGCGATGTCGGTGGACCAGATTGGGGTCGCCATCAGCGCCAGCATCGGAATAGCAATCGAACCGACTCCTGGAACTAGAGGTTCGGATGAGCTCCTTCGCGATGCAGACATCGCTATGTATGAGGCCAAACGCAAAGGAAAAGGGAGCTACGCAGTATTCGAATCCGCCATGAGTAGGGATCTGAACGCGCGGCTTGAACTCCGCAACGACCTGCAACGAGCAATCGAGAATGAAGAGTTCTTCCTTCAATACCAACCGATTGTCCGGGTAGACGATGAGACCATCCGAAGCGTTGAAGCTCTTGTTCGCTGGCGCCATCCGGAGCGAGGCATCGTCCCTCCCCTCGATTTCATCCCCTTCGCGGAAGAGAACGGCCAGATTCTAGAAATTGGGCGATGGGTTTTGCAGCGCGCGTGCACGACCGTCGCTCAGTGGCAGAGTCGGTTTCCGAGAGAGGAAGCAATTCGGGTTTCCGTCAACGTGTCCCCGGTGCAGTTCCACGATCCCGACTTCCTCGACGAGCTGAAAACCATTCTCCATGACTCGAAACTCATGCCCAGCAGCTTGATGCTCGAAATCACCGAAGGTGTTCTCGTTCACGACACAGAGGCTGTTGCGAACCGGCTGAACGAGATCAAGAAGCTCGGGGTGCAACTTGCTATCGATGACTTCGGGACGGGTTACTCGTCCCTCGGTTACCTGCGGAACTTCCCGATCGACATCCTGAAGATCGACAAGTCGTTCGTTGATTTCGTCGCCTCCGGTCCAGAGGAATCCGCGTTGGCGCGCGCCATTGTGAAGCTGGGTGACACGCTCGGCTTGGGGGTAGTGGCCGAAGGGGTAGAGAGCAAGGATCAGGCAAATGCGCTGTTGGCGATGGGTTGCGATCTCGCGCAAGGGTATTTGTACTCCAAGCCCATAGACGGCGCCCGGATGGAAGAGCTGCTCTCGGAGCGGGAAGCGACTGTAGCAGAGATCGTCTAATTCAGACCTAGAAGCCCGATCTGGTCAGCACGATGACGATGGCCATGAACAAAAAGGTGGCGCCCGCATACCGGGCGACCCACTCGCCCAACCGTCCCGTCTTTTCGTAGACCATCAGCGCGGTCAGCAACGCCATCCACGTCAGGTTCGCCACGCCCACGGCGAACATCAACAGCATCAAGGCCCAGCAACACCCAAGGCAGAACAACCCGTGACGAACTCCCAGTTCGAGTGCCGCACCCGGCCCCCGTCGGTAGTGCCGCATCAGGAAGGGGCCGGGGTGACGGCATTCGCGCAGACAGCGGTCCTTGAGCTTCGTGAACTGGAACATGCCCGCCAGGGCCAAAGCCGATGCTGGAAGCAGCCAGGGTCGCGCTGACAACCATGCAGAGGAGTCCTCGAAGCGGTGCAGCAGCACGTCGCCGCCGAGGGCCACAAAGCCGAAGATCATCCACACGAGCGCGTAGCCCGACAGGAACGCAGTCAGCACCCGGCCCTGCGCCGGTTGCGAGCCGGAGGTCATCCGGAACAGCCGGATCATCGGCAGGCTGGTTGGCAGCATCATCGCCGTCACCATCGTCTGCCACGACAGCCCAAACAAGATGATCGCCATCGACAACGGCAACCCTGCATCCAGCAGACCATCATGGTGCACGACTTCGGCGGCTCCGGTCACTTGAGCCGCGACGATCAAGGTCCAGCACGCCGCGATGGCGAGAGGTATCGCCGGCGGGAGAGATTTCCCGCCGGCGAGGGTACCTATCACGCCGATTCCGCGTGCCTGATGAGGTAGTCCGACTGAATCGCATTGCGTCCCTCGAACGACCACACCATTCCAAACTCCGGCAGATTGACCGTGTGAGTCGAAGCCTTTCCTACGTATGCGGGTGATCCCGGCACCGTCGAGAAGACCGTGTTTTGCAGCGTTGTCGTGGACCCGTCCCCTCCCTTGTAAGGGGCCATCTCCGAGGTGAGGAAGTCGTCAATGCGAAGAGTGCCCGCCCCGTCGCGGATCTCATGGCTGATCTTCGCCCGCCGGACGTCGAGAACCTCACCGACGAGACCGGCCAGGTCGGCAAGCGGGCCGCCGAGCTTGCCACCGTATGCATCCACGAGGGCGTTGAGCTGCTCATCCGTCGCGCGATCGTCGACGAAGATAGCGACTTTCCACGATCCGGGGACCAGAACGTTGCCCGGGATCCGCACGACATTGACGAGGTTCAACCCCGCGATATCGACTCCGTTGATCGTGCCGGCGTCGAAATGGTAGGCGACGAAAGCGTCGCACGATCCTCCATCGGGATCCTCTCCGATCCAGCAGGGACACAACACGTCGCAAGAACATGCCTCCAGCAGCGACCCCTCCAGCTCGTAGACGAGGTCCTCGGATGCCACCTTGCTCTGAGCGACCGCCATGGTCATCACCCTTTCCGTTCGCGGGAACTAGAGAGGATTCTGGGGAGTGATGTTGCAACCGTGTTGCAACGAGGGCTCGTACCGTCTGGACACCGAAGCTTCGAGGGACAAGAGTGGTCACGACGGGAGGACCCATGAGAGCACGCGAACCGGATGTTTCCGGATACATAGTGCGCGACGGAATAAATGTCTTTTATGAGACATTCGGCGACGGTGACCCCACCGTTCTCCTTATGCCGACGCATCCGATCGTTCATTCGCGCATGTGGAAAGGTCAGGTCGCCTACCTGGCCCGACATTTCCGCGTGATCACGTTCGATCCGCGCGGCAACGGGAAGTCCGACCGGCCAACCGATCCCTCGGCCTACGACGACTCCCAATACGTCTCCGACGCTCTTGCGGTGATGGACGAGACCGCTACCGAAAGTGCGGTGGTGGTCGGACTATGCGTCGGAGCGGGCTGGTCCCTTCAGCTCGGCTCTGCCCATCCGGAAGCGTTC
>Ga0214469_1001097_pt1 | contig 9996 bp, 6 predicted proteins | sample RVTome_10_FD_187340 | JGI IMG/M metagenome (GOLD analysis project Ga0214469, IMG submission 187340) | Soil microbial communities from uranium-contaminated site in the Upper Colorado River Basin, Wyoming, United States - RVT153D57 HiSeq ... | reverse complement strand
AGCCGGTGAGCAGCACCAGCGACAGGGCGATGACCGCCGCAGTCATCGAGAACGCCATGTAGTTGACCGCGGTGGGCGCCAGGAGCTCGCGCAGCAGGAACATGACGCCCACCAGCACGAGCCCCGCCACCACCGCGCTGCGCACGCTGGGCAGGCGGAACCGCTCGCGGGTCCGGAAAATGGTGGTGCCGCGCAGGCGGTCCTGCGGCAGGAACAGCAGCACGACGAACAGGGCCATCATCGGCAGCGAGACCCGGAAGTTGCCGGTCCACGTCCAGCGATCGGCGGGGAAGTAGCCGATGACATAGCTGCCGGCGAGGCCCAGCACGAGCGCCCCCATGAACGTCCGGGGGAGGCTGCGGAGCCGGCCGAACATGGCGGCGGCGAAGGCGTCGATCACCAGCAGCGTGAGCGCGGTGGCGCTCATGGCCGAACCCTGGATCGGCGTGATGAGTATCCCTGCCAGCGCCGCGAGGAAGGCGCCCAGTGCCCACGACAGCATGGCGAGCCGCTCGGGACGCCCGGCGTTGAGCTCCAGCAGGTCGGGGTCGTCGACCACCGCCCGCATGGCCACGCCGTTGCGGGTGCGGAAGAACAGGAACCGCAGCGCCAGTGCGATGACGGCCGCAAGCACCATGGCCAGCAGCTCGTGCCAGGTGACGTTGACCCCGGCGATGCTCACGGTGTTGTCGGCGCCGAAGAACATGAGAAACAGCCGGGGTGTCCGGGGCGTCGGGTCCCAGACCCAGGTGGCCAGGGCGAGGAAGCCGAGCATCACGCTCACCGGCACGACGATGCGGGTGACCTCCGACGTTCCCCGCAGGCCCCGCATCACCACGCCGTAGAGCAGCGCCCCCAGCACCGGTGCCGCCACGCCGAGCACCGCCAGCAGGGCCAGCGGGGCGGGCCAGCCCCAGTCGAACCGCACCTGCCAGTAGGCGAAGGCGGCCAGCATGGCCACGGCGCCGTGGGCGAAGTTGAAGATGCCCGACGTCGTGTAGGTGACGACGAGGCCAGACGCGGCGATGCCGTACACGCCACCGGTCACCAAACCGAGGATCGTGTACTGGAGGAATGTCTCCATCGGCTACCGGAGCCTCTGCGCCGCGCACCCCCCGCCGGCGCTCGTCACGGGGCTTCCCTTCACTGCTGCGGCTGGTACTTGGTGGAGACGCGGTTCTCGTCGAGCTCGGCCTGGTCCACCACGCGGCCCGTCAGCTCGATGGCCCCATCGGGGGAGCAGGCGAACTCGCCTTCCTCCTCGGGGAAGGCCTGCACCCACGTCGTCCCCTCGAGCTTGAGCAGCATCGCGCACTCCGGGGGCATGTTCCCCCCGGGGTTCGACTCGGCGTGCAGCCCGCCACTGGTCCAGCTGGTGACCTGCGAGAGCTGGTCGAGCACGCAGTCCCGGGTGAGCTCGGCGCCACACTCCTTGGCCGCCGTCGCCCACAGCAGGAACGACGACGTGGCCTGCTCGCCCAGCTGGCTGGTGTCGCCACCGTGCTCGGTCACGATGTCCAGGTATTGCTGGGTGGCCGGGTTCGAGTCCGCCTGCTCGAACGGGGTGAACGCCGTGCGGATGTACACGCGGTCACCGTTGCCGGTGGCGTTCCAGTCGGCGAACGACTGGAGGTAGGCGTTGGAGTCGGTGAGCCAGATGGGGTCGAAGCCGACCTGCGCGGCGTCGTCGAGAAGGTTCTGCATGTTGGGGTACGGCTGACCCGCGTAGTAGACGACCTCCGCCCCGCAGTCGGCCATCCGTTGGGCGAAGGGCTTCCAGTCGGGCTCGCCGGCGATGTTGTACTCGATCGGGCAGTCGAGGAACTCGAAGCCGAAGTCGTCGAACGTCTGCAGCACCTTGTCCTTGGTGTCGATGGTGGCGGCGAAGTTGCCGAACATGACCGTGGAGCTCGCCACCTCGTCGGGGAACAGCTCGGCGACCTGCTCGGCCCAGCCGGCCGGATAGAGGTCGGCGGGGTTGGGCACCGACTGGTACATGAGCGGGGCGTTGGCGAACTCGGGGCTCACCGAATAGGTGGGCACCGAGGGCAGCCCGCAGCCCAGCCGGGTCTCCTCCTGTGCGGAGTCGAGCGCCCACGCGTTGCCCACCAGCATGAACACCTCGCCGCACGCCTGGGTCATGGCGTTGACGACGTCGGTGATGGCGGCGTCGTAGTAGTTGCCGACGAGCTGACGGCCGTTGATGCCGCCCTGCTCGTTGCACCAGTCGATCATCGCCTCGATGCCGTCGGACGCCTCGTGGCTCAGCCCGGGTGACGTCGGGAAGCCGGCGTCGTCGCCGTAGCCGATGACGATCTCGGAGTCGGTGACACCCTGGTCGGTTGCCCCGGCGGCGCCGGCCCCGTCGTCGGCCTCGCCACAGGGGGACTCGAGGTCCCCGAACATCACCGTGTCGCCGCTACCTTCGCCATCCTCGGCGGCGGTGGTGTCGCTGCCTCCCGCGTCGTCTCCATCGCCGGTTGCGGTCGGGTCGTCGTCGCGGTCCGAGCCGCACGCGGCGGCGGCGAAGGCCAGCGCGCCAAGTGCGGCGAGGCTGCGCAACCAGGTGTGACGCACGGCGTGTCCCCCCTCGTGTCGATGCTCGACGGTGGCATCGCGCCGGAACGCAACCTGCTGTCGAGAACGTGTTTCAGTTGTGACGCGGCGTCAGATTAGCGCGGGCGAACGGGCCCGCCGGTCGTCCCCGGGTGGGCCCGACGCGTCCTACCTGTGCCGAGTGGGGATCTGTACAGTGATTCACCGTATGTCCCCTACCGACCACGTTGCGTGCTCAACCGCCGTCCGCACCGCAGCCGTCATCCCCGCCTGGAACGAGGCCGCCACCGTCGGTGCCGTGATCTACGCGGCCCTCGACGCCCGGCTCACCGACGAGGTGATCGTGGTCGACAACGCCTCGTCCGACGCCACCGCCAAGGTCGCCGCCGCCCATGGCGCCCGGGTCGTCCACGAGCCGACCACGGGCAAGGGCGAGGCGATGCGGGCGGGCGTCGGCGCCGCCTCCGACGCCGCCATCATCGTCTTCCTCGACGCCGATCTGGTTGGCCTCCGTCCCCACCACGTCGACGGCCTGGTCGCCAGCGTGATCGCAGGCGACGCCGACATGGCCTGCGGCCTGTTCGATCGTGGTCCCGTCGCCAACACGATCTTCCTCGAGGGCCTGCCGGTGCTGACCGGCCAGCGAGCGCTGCGGCGCGAGCTGTTCGAGCAGCTCGACCTGCGAGACGTGCGTGGCTATCGGGTGGAGGCCGCACTCAACAGCCTGGTCGCCCAGCGCGGCCTGCGCCGCCGCGACCAGGTCCTTCCCGGGCTGTGGCACCGCACCAAGGAAGAGAAGCTGGCGAACCCGGTGGTCGGCTTCGTGACCAAGCTGGGCATGCTCGGCAGCGCCTGCTGGAGCTACACCCGCTTCGCGCTGGCGCGGCGCTCGGTGCAGCCGGCGTCGTAGGCGTCCTCGTCACCCGGTGCCGGCGAATGCCTCCCACGCCGCGCCCGACCGATCGGGGTCCCAGACGCCGTCGTGGACGACGATGCGGTGGCCCACAGCCCGTCGCGGCGGGCAAACGCGGCCGGTGCGAACGTCGAGGGCCCGAGGAGGTGGTCGCTGCCCCCGAGCCGACGTGGGAGCTGCTCGACGAGGTGGCGGCCGGGGGCAGGCGCCGCCGACCCCGCTGAGAAAGTTCGCCCGTCGCCCTATGGTCATCGCGGTCCGTGGACCTGGGGAGGAAACCCGGTGCGACGAGCCGGTGCGGCGGCGTTGGTGGTGGTGGTGCTGATGGCCGGGATGGCGTGCGGCCGCCCACCCCGGCCCGGCGGGGGTGGCGGAGGTGGCGGGGCCGGTCGGCTGGGCTCGGGGAACGGCTACGTCGACCAGCTCGATTGGGGATCGCGCCAGGACGACTACCTCGGCTTCGCCACCGAACGGCTCGAGCCCTCCTCGCTGCCCAACGTGCTCGCCCACTTCACCCGCGCCCAGCGTGACCGGCGGTTCGACTTCGACGGCGACGCCATCGGTCCCGATGCCTTCGCCGCCACCTTCGCCAAGATCGACACCCACACCGACACCAGCGACTTCGACATGATGCGCCTGATCGCCCTCTGGTACGGGCACCGGCGCGAGCTTCGCGCGGACCTGCGGGCTGCGATCGAGCAGCGCTTCACCGGCTTCCGCTACTGGTACACCGACCCGCTGCCCCCCGGGGTCGTCGACAACAAGTGGTTCTGGTCGGAGAACCACCGCATCATCCTCCACGTTCTCGAGTACCTGGCCGGCCGCGCACTCCCGCGCGATACGTTCGCCATCACCGGCGAGTCCGGCAGGACGCACGCCGAGCGCGGGCGCCGACGCATCGAGGCATGGCTCGACGAGAAGGCGAACTGGGGATTCTCCGAGTGGCATTCGGACGTCTACTACGGCGAGGACGTCGAGGCCTTGCTGCTGCTCACGGAGCACGCGCCGCGCGACCTGGCCCGCCGCGCGGCGGCGATGCTCGACGTCTTCCTGTACGACCTGGCGATCCATCAGGTGCAGGGCAACGTGGGCGTCACCCACGGCCGGTCGTACATGAAGGACAAGAGTCGGGCCGTCGACCAGGACGTGTTCGGCGCCGTCAAGCTGGCGTTCGCCACGTCGGACCAGCCCTACCGGTCCCGTTCGGACGCCGCGGCGACGGCGCTGGCGGCGGCCGAGCGCTACCGCCTGCCGGCGGTCATCGAGCGGGTGGCCCGGAGCTCCCGGACCGTCGTGGACCGCCAGCACATGGGCGCGCCGCTCGATGTCGACCAGCCGTTCACCGCCGATCCGGCCTCTCCGGTGCCGGGTGTGTCGTTCACCGACCCCGAGGCGATCCCGTTCTGGTGGGAGCGAGGTGCCCTCACCGCCTGGCAGGTCGTGCCGCTCACGCTCGCCACCATCGAGCAGCATGACCTGTGGGAGACCACGCTGTTCCAGCCCTTCCGGGCCCTGGCCGACGTGGCCGGGGGTGACCCCCAGGTGGCCGCGCAGCTCGCCCATGCCCTGCGCTGCCAGATCAACATCGGGCTGCTCGCCGAGGTGGACACGATCACATGGCGCACGCCCCACGCCATGCTGTCCAGCGCCCAGGACTACCGGCCCGGCTGCTTCGGCTGGCAGTACCACGCCTGGCAGGCCACGCTCGACGAGGACGCCGTGGTCTTCACGACCAACCCGGGGAACGAGCCCCGGCCCGGCGACCGCTGGGTCGACGCCGACCTGTACTGGAGCGGAGCCGCCACCATGCCCCGCAGCGCCCAGCACGGCGCCGCGGTGATCAACCTCTACGCCCCGCAGTACCCCGCGCCGACCGGCCCACCGCTCGACGCCTTCGGGTACCTGCCCTACACCCACGCGTACTTCCCCACCGAGCGCTTCGACGAGGTGCGCCAGGTGGGCGGCTGGACCCTCGGGCGCACGGGCGACGGCTACGTCGGGCTGTGGTCGTGGCGGCCGACCGAATGGCGCACCCACGATCCGGCGGCGACGTTCACCAACGGGCTCACGGAACCGTTCGACCTGGTGGCGCGCGGCGGGGCTGCCAACGTGTGGATCTCCGAGGTGGGCGACGTCGGCCGCTGGGGTTCGTTCGATGCGTTCGTGACGGCGCTGTCGACGGCCGCGATCGATGTGACGGACCTCGGCTCGACCGGCGGCGTCTCCCGCGGCTTCGACGTCAGCTACGCCTCGCCCGGCGAGGGGCCGATGACGTTCTCCTGGACGGGCCCGCTGACCGTCGACGGCACCGAGGTGCCATTGCACGGCGCCAACCGGTTCGACAACGCCTTCGGGACCACGGCGTTCGGCGACACCCGCATCGAGATCGGCGACGGGCGCGCCAGCCTGACGCTCGACCTCGCCACCGGCGACCGCCGGGCCGAGCTCCGCCGCCGGCGTTGAGCGCTACGCGCCACTGGCCCACGGGCGGTCGCGGGGTTCGTCGTAGAGGACGCCGACGTTCTCGCCCTGGATCGCCCGGAACGCATGCTCCCGCCACTGGCTCGCTCCGGCCAGCGGCTCGGGCAGGTCGGCGTCGGCGAACCAGCCGACTGCCCGGGTCTCGAGCGGGTGCGCCGTCAGCTCGCCACCGACCGCCCGGCACAGGAACACCAGGCTGTACAGCGGCACGCGGGTGAACCCCAGCCGTAGGCCGTCGAGCAGCGCGATGAGGCGCACGGGGACGCAGCCGATGCCCGTCTCCTCGCGCACCTCCTTGACCGCGATCTCACTGGCCGAGTAGCCGACGTCGGCCCAGCCCGTCGGGTACAGCCAGATGCCACTGTCCGCCCGCTGGACCAGCAGGATCTCGCCGTCGTCGTTGTGGACCACTGCGCCGACGGCCACCTTGGGCGTGATGTAGCCGGCCACGCCCTCGCCCACGCCCTTCATCCACTCTTCGACGAAATGCTCCGCGTCGAAGCCCTCCTCGGCCTCGGCGGCCGCCCGGATGTCGCCAGCGACCGCCAGCACCTCCTCGAATCGCTCGCGCTCGTAGAGGCTCCGGGTGAAGCCGAGCCCGGTGCGGGCAACGCCCGAGAGGGCCTCTGACCACCGGATCAGGTCCTGACGGGTGGGCGGCAACCGGCGGCTCACGCGGCCGACGTTATCCGGCGAGGGTCGTGTCCCAGCCCGAGGCAATGACGAACGCCGCGGCGAACCGGAGGCAATGACGAACGGTCTCCGAGCGCCATTGCCTCGGCCTTGACGGATCGTTCGCTATTGCCTCGCCACGACCGCCCCTCGCGCTCAGCCCGACTCCAGCGCGTGGAGCAGGGCCCGCTCGATCTCCGCGAGCACGCCGGGGTCGGTCACCTTGGCCCCCTGGCCGTCGCGCACGTAGAAGGAGTCGACCACCCGGGGCCCGAGCGTCTGCACCTTGGCGCTGGCGATGTCGAGGTCGAGGTCGGCCAGGGCGCTGGTCATCCGGTAGAGCACGCCCAGGGCGTCGGCGGCCTCGACTTCGACCACGGTGGCATCGGGCGTGGCACCCAGGTCGAAGCGGATGTCGGGCTCGACCACCTCGTGGCCGCGGCTGCGGGCCCGCCGGGATCCGTAGGTCCGGATGCGGTCGGCCAGCCGGGCCCGTATGGCCAACTGTCCCGCCAGAGCCCGCTCGACGTCGGCGATCACCTTGGTCCACGAGAAGGTGGGCCCGAAGCTCGACTCGACCCGGAAGACCTCGAGCGCCCAGCCCCGCTCCGTCGTCGCCGCGGCGTCGAGGACGTCCAAGCCGTGCAGGGCCAGCACGCCGGCCACCCGTGCGAACAGACCGTGGCGGTCGGCGGCGACCACGGTGAGCCGGTCGCCCTCGCTCACGATCACCTGCTCGCCGGCCCGCAACCTTGCCCGCTGGCTCTCGTCGGGGAACTCGCTGGCAACGTCCGCCGCCGGACCGCCACGCATGACGTGCTCGGCTCGTGCCACCAGCGCCCGTACCAGGTCGGCCTTCCACTCGCTCCACGCCGCCGGACCGGTCGCCAGCGAGTCCGCCTCCGTGAGCCCGGCGAGCAGCTCGAGCACCTGCCGGCTGCCGCCCAGCTCCCCGACGACCGATTCGACGGTGGCGGGGTCGTCGATGTCGCGCCGGGTGGCCACGTCCGGCAGCAACAGATGGTGCCGGCACAGCAGGACCAGCACCGCCGCGTCGTGGTCGTCGAGGCCCATCCGGCCGGCGATCTCACCCACCAGGCGCACGCCGTTGGCCACGTGGTCGCCCGGTTCGCCCTTGCCGATGTCGTGGAGCAGGCCGGCGAGCACGAGTAGGTCCGGGCGGCCGACGCGCCCGGCGAGCTGCGCCGATTGCGCGGCCGCCTCCCACAGGTGCCGGTCGACGGTGAAGCGGTGGTAGGCGTTGCGCTGGGGCTTGCTCCGGACCGACGGCCACTCGGGGAAGTAGCGCTCCCAGACGCCCTGCTGGTCGAGCGCCTCGAGCAGCAGGATGGCGGGTGGCCCGGCGAGGAGCAGCTCGACCAGCGCGCTCCGGGTCCCGGTCGCCCACGGCGCGGCCGGCGGCGGGGACTCGGCCTGGAGCCGCGCCAGCGTCTGGCGGTCGAGCTGGGTGCCGTGGCGGGCGGCGGCGGCCGCGGCCCGGAGCGCGATGGCCGGGTCGCCGGCGACGTCGGCACCGTCGGAGACGTGGACCTCACCGTCGCGCAGCACCAGGCCGCCGCCCAGCGGTCGCTCGCGGCGCAGGCGTCCCAGCGGGCCGGCCAAGGAACTCTCGATGCGCGCCCAGGAGTCGTCGCTGGTCCACGCGATCGTGCGGGCCGCGTGGGCGACCGCGCGCATCAGGGCGTCGGCGTCCTCGTAGCCGAGGGAGTCGGCAAGGGCGTCCTGCTCCTGGAGCAGCAGCCGGTCGCCGGGCCGGCCCGTGCGCCGGTGCAGCTCGACCCGCACCGCCAGCAGCCGCTCGTAGGCGGCGTCGACGCTGGCGCCGTCGGTGTCCCACAGGATGGTGCGTGCCGCCTGCGCCCAGCGGAGGGCCTGCACGTCCCGCAGCCCGCCCCGCCCCTCCTTGAGGTCGGGCTCGAGCAGGAATGCGACCTCGCCCGCCTGGGCCTGGCGGTCGCGCACGCGCTGGGCCATCGCCGCCAGCCAGCGCTTGGCCCGCTTGCGCCACTGGAGCGTCGCCTTGTCGGCCAGCTGTTCGGCGAGGGTTCGGTCGCCTGCGAGGTGTCGGGCGTCGAGCGACGATGTAGCCGTATCGAGGTCGTCTGCCGCGAGGGCGAGCGCCTCCTTGACGGTGCGGACGGAGTGGCCGAGCTTCAGGCCCTGGTCCCAGATCGGGTACCAGATGCGGTCGGCCACGGCACCGATGTCGTCGTGGCGCCCGGAGTGCAACAGCACCACGTCGATGTCCGACTGCAGCGACAGCTCCCGCCGCCCGTAGCCACCGCACGCCACCAGGGCCAGTCCGGTCGAGGGCCGGTGTTCCACGGCGGCGTCCAGGAGGTTCGCCAGCCAATGGTCGACCTCGTCGGACCACACACGGCACAGCTCGCCACCCACGAGCGAGTCGTCGGCAGCGAGCTGAGCCCGAGTAGTGGTGATCGTCATACGTTCGATGAGGCTCGGTTCGAGCGCCGGCGGGGGCTGGGGGGCAGAGGCTCTGCCGGCGCCCCCCATCGTCGCTCGATCCGGCTCTGCGGTCGAGCGACTGGCGACCGACGCCACCGGCAGGCGGCGGCCCAAGTCTCGGTTCGCAACCTCTGGTTGCGAACCGAGACCCTAGAGGGCGTCCGCGTCGACCTCGCCGGTGCGGATCCGCATGACGCGGTCGACCTCGGTGATCCAGATCTTGCCGTCGCCGATCTTGCCGGTGCGGGCGGCGTCGGCGATGGTGTCGGCCACGCGCTCGGCATCGGTCACGTCGACCAGCACCTCGACGCGCACCTTGGGGACGAAGTCGATGGTGTACTCGGCGCCCCGGTAGACCTCCGTGTGGCCTGACTGGCGGCCGAACCCCTGCACCTCGGTGACGGTCATGCCGGTCACGCCCGCGTCCTTGAGGGCGGTCTTCACGTCGTCCAGCTTGAACGGCTTGACGATGGCGGTGATGAGCTTCACGTCGATCCTTTCCCGCTAGTCGGCGTACGCCACTTCGGCGTGTTGGGACAGGTCGAGGCCCTCGTCCTCCGCGGTGTCGTCGACCCGCAGGCCCATCGTGGCATCGATGGCCAGGCCGATGGCGACGCTGACCACGAACGAGTAGGCGAGGGTCACGACCGAGGCGACGATCTGGTCCCAGAGCAACGACCCACCGCCGCCCAGGAACACGCCTTCGTTGACGACCGCCGGGTTGATGGCGGCGTCGGCGAAGAAGCCCAGCAGGAGGGATCCCACCAGCCCTCCCACCAGGTGGATGGCCACGACATCGAGGCTGTCGTCGAATCCGAACGTCTTCTTGAGCCCCAGCGCGAGGTAGCACACGGCGCCCGCGACCAGGCCGATGTAGACGGGCGCCA
>Ga0214469_1001095_pt1 | contig 10006 bp, 11 predicted proteins | sample RVTome_10_FD_187340 | JGI IMG/M metagenome (GOLD analysis project Ga0214469, IMG submission 187340) | Soil microbial communities from uranium-contaminated site in the Upper Colorado River Basin, Wyoming, United States - RVT153D57 HiSeq ... | reverse complement strand
AAGACACATTCAGGCTGATACATTTGTGAAGCCAGAAACAACCGTTGCCAAGAGTATAGGTTACTAATTGTCAAGTGAAATGACTGGCAAGTAGCATTGTTGCCACCATAGTTAGGTTATTTCGATTGGGTTCCCTCTCTGGTTAATCCAATAGCCAAGAACTTGTGAGATGTTCAAATCCTTGGCTGAACTCTCAATTCATCCTGAATCTGATTCAGCATGACGCCTTAAAATGCCTCAGTATTCAGGATACTGGGTGGGTGATTGAAACCGTAATCTCCCCATAAAGAGAGAAGAAGAGCGAAATTGCCACAGATTCAATCTCCTAGTCAATTATTCCGGAATCTATATAAGAATTCGACGCAAAGCAATCTAAGTCAATGCAGTCGCAGGTGGAACCTAACCTATCGTACTTCATAGCGAAAGCACGGTCTATAGATGGCCGAAGTTTCCAGAAGAAGATTAAAGTGGCTATTCTTAGCAGCTTTACGATTAACGGTTTAGAAGAAGCCCTTCGCGTCAAATGTGCGGAAAGCGACATAACCTGCGCAACCTATGTTTGCGGATACGGACAATACAATCAGGATATTCTTGATCAATCGAGCAAATTGTATGAATTTTCTCCTGATATTGCTTTCATGATTATAGACACAAGGTCAGTCTTGTCTACCCTCTTCTACACCCCTTACACCATACCTGCCAACGATAGAAGAACCTATATCGACAAGCGCGTCGCTGACTTCGTGAATTTGGTCAAGACCTTCAAGAACAGAACCGGCTCAAAATTAGTCTTGACGAATTGCAGTATCCCAACGTATTCGCCTTACGGCATCTGTGAAGTAAGGACTGAATATGGTCTTAAAGAAATGGTATATGATTTCAACGCCAGATTGTCTGATGCGTTCAGAAGTGACCCTCAAGTATTTTTGTTCGATTTCAATTCTTTTGTAGCTAAATACGGTGAAATCAATGTGCTAGATTACCGACAGTTTCTTGTTGGTGATATTAAGGTCTCTTTGAGCTACATACCACATCTTGCAGAGGAATTAATGGGATATGTAAAAGCCAACCTGGGAGTAAATCGGAAGTGTATAGTACTTGATCTTGATAACACGTTATGGGGTGGTATAATTGGAGAAGACGGGTTTGATCGAATTGACCTTTCATTAAAGCCCCCAGGCATGGCTTTCATGGAATTTCAGCGCGTACTTCTAGCACTATATCAAAGAGGGGTGATTCTTGCAATCAATAGCAGGAACAACGAAGATGAGGCGCTGAGGGCTATTAGAGATCATCCTTTCATGGTCCTCCGCGAAGAACACTTTGCAACTATGAAAATAAACTGGAGCGATAAAATCTCTAACATGAAGGAAATAGCACAGGAATTAAATATTGGATTAGACAGCATTGTCTACTTTGACGATGATCCCATAAATAGAGAATTAATGTCGAAGGCGATTCCACAGATTAAGACCATTGACCTGCCAGATGATCCATCGTTGTATGCCTCAACCTTAATGCAAATTAACGACTTTAACACCCTTGTTATGACCACTGAAGATAGAAAGAGAGGTGAGATGTACAGAGAGGAACACAAACGAACCGAGTTAAAGAGATCGTCTTCAAACCTAGAAGATTTTCTTAAGCAACTTGAAATTAGAGTCACGATGAAGAAAGCAAATAATTTTACGATCCCTAGGATAGCGCAGCTCACACTCAAGACTAATCAATTCAATCTCACAACTCGTCGTTATCAAGAAGAGGACGTTGAGACTCTTGCTCAGGATCACACTAAATTGATCGGGTGTGCTCAAACTCAGGATAAATTTGGCGACAATGGAATTACTGGCGTTTATATTGTTAACAAAAACCACGTAGATAAGGAGTGGTTCATAGATACTTTTCTGTTGAGTTGCAGAGTAATGGGAAGAGGGATAGAGGACGCCATGATGGGCTATATCTTGAGCAAAGCCAAGGAAGAGGGGGTCATCAAAGTTAAGGCTGAGTTCATACCTACTAAAAAGAACAAACCTTGCGAACAACTTCTACCAAACTTTGGGTTTAAAAAGGAAGGGGAACAATGGGTTTACACTTATAACGTACCTATTAAACAACCTAATCATGTTGAACTAAATGAAGATTAATGTCTAGCAATCTTTTGGATATTGTCGCGAATGTTATGGAGGTACAGGTCTCTCAAATCGATGATGAATCAGGCCCCGAAACAATCGAAAACTGGGATTCATTTCGTGGATTGATATTATTTGAGGAACTTGAATCCAAATTTAATGTGAAATTTACATTAAATGAATTATTAAACATCAAGAAGATAAAGGACATAAAAAATATTCTATCTGTACGCGGTGCTTCACTAAATGAATGAAGTTACCATATCTCAATACACTCTGAAAGATATTGAGGAGGGTCTTGGAAAAACGTTTAAAGTCAATATTACAGAGTCGATGGTCAGTGAATATGCAAAAATTACCGGAGATAATGCGCCGATCCACATGGACGAAGAATATGCTCGCAAGACTGAATTCGGACATAGAATATGCCATGGAATGCTTATTGGATCCTTCTTCTCCCGTTTGGTGGGAATGCATTTGCCGGGAGAGAATGGGCTTCTGCTTTCTTATTCTTGCAGGCATCTTTTACCTTGTTATCTAAATCAGGAACTTATTGTCGACGGCGTAATCACAGGAAAAAGCGAAGCTACAAGAATTATTACCATCAAAGCAACTATCAAGGACGAATTTGGAAAACTCTTGGTGGATGGGCTGCTAAAAGTTGTGGTTTTGAAATGAACTTGTAGACCATTGAATTTGTTTATTGCTGCAATGCAATCTGTTTGTACCGATGAGCCTAGTGTGGACAGTCAAATTCATCTCTATTAATTCCTGACTTACCAAACTCCTTTTTTAGAATCTTTATTTTTACAATAGCGCATTAAAAAATTAGAAGGGTTGTCTAAATCTACCTTTAATCGGTGCTTCAATATGAATAATACGCCTATTGTACTTTGAATCTACTTTCTCATAGGATTAGACAGTATGCATCTAGATAGAGCTGCATTGTTTTTGTCCTCATAGAAGGACCAAATGAGCGTGATTTGTGTCCGGTTGATTAATTTAATTACTTATTTAGGTGAACCTAGCAACATTAAATCCTGTAATAAAGCTTGGTCCGTGGAATCACAACTGATCCGTATGGGACTGATGGGAAAGCAACTATCACAGAGCTTTCTTGATAAGATAGATTACTTAAACTAGTAAACTAGGCATGGCAGTAAGTGTATTAGTATAAAGAGAGTGAGTAGTCAGGAATCGAACACTGAGGAGGATTACAGATCTGTAGGCCTTACCCCAATACCAATTCTACTCAAGTTGGTATTCGCATTTTCCATATTTAAATCTCAGTATCAAAAAGATAAGTTTGCATCGCATTATAACCGTCGCATTATAACCGATTAATTTTAGTCAATTAGAAAGGCAAAGTTTGCTTTACTTGAGGTCCTTCGCTATTGAATGTAAAGGCATGAAAGAGAAAATAGCAGATATTTAAGATAAGCAACTATCAGTCTGATTGTGTTACAATACCCATTATCTTTAGTTAAATCATGACAACAATTTATCCTTGATGATTTCATACTCTTCATCCAACTCAAATAGATTTGTGTGACAATTATTAGTAACATCAATATTTTCAAATTGTTCTGAAGCAGCACTTGAGAGAGGGACAATTCTATCATCATCTTCTCCGGCAATTACATAATCACCAATCCAGGGTTCAAATTGAGGGCAATTTGAATCAGAGCTTAGATCAAAGTAAGTAAAATAATGCTCAGGTATCCAGTTTCCGGCAATAGTGTAATAGTCTGTATTTTCATTTATTTCTGCTTCTGAGGCATCGGATCCCTCTACCAAATCATTTAAAGCAGGAAAACAGTAAAACGCTATTAAATAAGGATACAACAGTGGATTATATAATAATGCAATAAATGCGTAATCCACCGTTGCTGTTGCAGCAGGAGAACCTTGGTTTGGCGTGCCTATCATTATGAGCTTTGATACATCGTCATTTGAAGGATTATTAGCTAAGTATACTCTTGCGTCTAATCCTCCTTTGCTATGAGCTACGATGTTTATCTTATGTTTCCCAGTTTCTGTTTTGAAATCTTGCACAATTCTTTCTAACTGTTGTGCATGAGATTCGGAACTACCACAAGGATCATTTATAGGAAAACGTACTGCTTTGGCCTTGAAACCATCTTCTAGAAGTTCATTGGTTCCATACCTCAGGACCAGACTTGTACCCGTGTATTAATAGCACAGGAAGAGGTTTAGTTTCATTTTGGCTGTATACAAATGGAGGGTAAGAAACAGCGTTCACAACAAATAATGGTACTAAAAATGATAGAGTGATTCCAACAGCCACACATCCTTTTTTCATAGTGTTATATGTAATTTCATTTGTATTTCTACTTTGATAATGTCTCTGTATGATCTCTCATCTTGCAATTTAATGTGTATCAACTAATAGACTACCCGTCTAATCCAAATTTAGTAAGGACCAGCCATAGAGTATGAATTGAAAAGTGCAATTTCTAATTCTTCTTCCGAATCTTCAGAAGAACCCTTGGCTAGCTTGTGTTTACTCTAACTCTGCTCTAATACGCTTTAGCAACTCTTCCGTAGTAATCGGCTTCTTAATGAAGCAGCCAATACTCTTCAGAGGATGTACTTCTCTTGCTGCTTCCGTATTAATTTCGCCAGCAGTTATAAAACAAACCCTGACATTGAGGTCTCTCCGTACTAAATTCTGGGCCAATTGAAAGCCATCCATTACAGGCATGTTGACATCAATTAGCAATAGATCATAGAAATTAGGTTTAAATTCTACTAACGCAGTAACTGGATTATTAAAACCAAAAACCTGTATTGTTGGATCACTTTCTAGTCCAACACGTAATGTAAGCACAATATCTGGATTATCATCGATGACTAGAATTCTCTTCAGTTGTTGGGATTCAGAAGTTAATAGTGAGGAGGATGATTTTATCTGGTCTGTTTTTAACTTTCCAGTATGGATAGTCCCCTTCCTTATCTCTGAATTATAGTTAGGATCTTTATTCACTTCTACCTAATATTCCCTATTTATGGTAAGGTGTAATACCATGAGATAAAGGTTTTGTAATCTTCTGTAATAGGAGATGTAATATTATCTACCTAATTTGAAGAATGAAAGATTTCTGGTCATTATCCAAGATATCATAAACCAATTGCCCTATTACCATATGATTGGGATTGGCGAGTGCAGCCATTTTTACTGCAAGATTCGTAGTATATCCTAAAACGTCATATACTGGTTTCTTTATGTGAGGTGGATCTCTTATGTTGGTATGTCATTTCCATCCTTTTCCTCTCTCATTAAGCCTTGGTGAATATCCCACCCACTCTGTATTATTGCATTTTCACCCATATCTATTCCAATCCTTCTGAGGACATCATATTGATTCAAAATTGGATTTATTCCTCCATGGGCCACCTGAAGCATACATTTCGCGCAGTTTATGCATGAGCGCATGCCACTTTCCCTTGAGATTGATGTCCAGAAGTTACAACAAAGAATGCAAGAACTGCGTCTCCCACATATTTCAGAACAAACCCTCCGAAATCCTTTACAATGAGTGACATTTCTTGATTAAGGGATTGGATCATTGTTGTGAGCCTATCTAAGGGTAATGTCATAGATAGTTTTGTCGATGATACAAGATCCACATTCAAAATAACAAGGTCTATCTTTGAACTAGCAAATTTATCTAAAATGTTTTGGGTTAACCCCACAATCATAAACTATCAGATGTATCCAAGTCATCTCGAAACTTCTTTCTTGATTTTATTATTTACTTAGCATGAACGGTAATAACTATAGACAGGCTTTATGAAGACTGTAATCACCAGACTTTACGAGCACAAGTATTACGTTTAGGGCAAGAAGACTTCTCGTTTCATTCAGATCTATCAAATGACTTAGTTATTCTCTTTTTGGTAACTCCTATTCCTGAAGTACTTTATGAACAAATGAGATCGCAATTGATCCTTCGCCCACTGCGGACGCAACCCGTTTGATGCTGCCGCCTCGTACGTCACCCACAGCGAAGATCCCGGGTAAACTGGCTTCGAGTAAGGACGGGGGACGAGCAATGGGCCAGCGCGCAGCGCTAAGCTCTTCCGGCGACAGATCAGGTCCTGTCTTAATGAAGTCTTTAGAGTCGAGGATGACGCACCCATTGAGCCAACCTGTATTCGGAGTGGCACCAGTCATAAGGAACACATGTCTAATCTTGTGCTCCTCCGTTACTCCCGTTTGACTGTTTCGCCATCGAACTGATTCCAGATGATCGCCTCCTTGGAGTGCTATGATCTCCGTGTGTGCCCGGAATACTATCTTGCGGGTCTCTTCGATCCGGCGAATCAAGTAGCGCGACATGCTCTCGGCCAAACTGGCAGATCTGACGAGCATGTGTACTCGTTTTGCAGTCTCTGCCAGAAACACAGCGGCTTGACCTGCTGAGTTGCCTTCGCCAACTACAATCACTTCATCTCCTCCACACAACTGCGATTCCACAAAGGTCGCAGCATAATAAACACCTGCGCCTTCCAAGCGCGACAAATTTTCGCACGCCGGCCTTCGATACTCCGCCCCAGTCGCAATTACGATAGTGCGTGCCGGAATTCGAGCTCCATTCTCGACTTCTACGACGTACGGTCTGCTGTCGCAGACAAGTCTTGTACCCTTTGATATAAGCATCTCCGCGCCGAACTTCTGCGCCTGATGGTACGCCCGAGCTGCGAGCTCCTGCCCCGAAATACCTGTTGGAAACCCCAAATAATTTTCAATTTTCGAGCTTGAACCAGCTTGGCCCCCAGGAAAATTGGTTTCCAGCACCAGAACATCAAGCCCTTCTGAAGCGCCATACACTGCAGCAGCTAACCCCGAGGGACCGGCGCCGATGACGACTAGATCTCGGACGTGAGTTTGGTCAATAGATTCATTGAAGCCGAGGCAGTCTGCTATTTGCTGGTTACTGGGATTCCTAAGCACAACCTCGCCTCGGCAGATCAACACAGGTATCTCTGTGGTAGATAGACGAAAATTATCCAATAGGTTCTGTACGTCGGGGTCGCGTTCTAGGTCTATATAGGAGTAGGGGTGTCCGTTGCGCATCAAGAACTCTTTGATCCGAAGAGTATCGGCCGAATGGGTTGAGCCAATAAGCACAACATCACCCACGCCAGCCGCCACTAACTCCACTCTACGGAGAATGAAAGCCCGAGTCAGAATCTCGCCAAGCTCAGCGTCGCTCTGCATCAAAGCCATCATGTGTTGCCGATCCAGTTCGATCACCTTACCTGGCTTGGCGGCGCGCAGGCGAAAGAGAGTCCGCCGGCCGGACAGCGTGCCGACTTCGCCCGTGAATTGACCAGCAGCATGAACGGTAACAAGGGTCTCAACCGTGCCCGAGGGCCGCACAACCTCAAGCTCGCCGGAAACAACTACAAAGAACGATGAGGTGCTGTCTCCCTGCTCGTAAAGCACGTCGCCACGCTCAATCACACGCATCTTCCCACGCGCTGCAATTCGCTCGTTTGTTCATTTAGATCTTGTTACTTTATGCGTCGTTCTTGGATATAAGAGAATGAATTGATCTCGTGGTGCTAAACCTATTCTACATTCCAGTAAAGCATAGACATCCTAAATGCACAAGTCGCCCCAAGCATATTTCACAAATAGCACACCCATCGCCAGACCAATGATACTCGCTAAACTTGCGAAACTATTCGCAAGCCTTGAACTGCGCTTGTTGTAGTTCTGGCCTGGCCATGAAAGTCCATTGCCAACAGTAGCACAAATGAGAAATCTTAAAACTAAGATCCTTTTATATGGATATTATATGGCTCAGATTTTCGAAAGTTACTTTGAATATATAGTAGCGGTGTTACTGATAGGTATTATGATATCAGTGTCGGGCAGCGAGTTTGCCGCCATAATTCCTCAAGCTATTGCACAAGCCCCCAGCGATGGAAATATGACAGCTCCAATGTTGGAATCAACAAGATTTCATTTAAAGGCTGCCGATGAGTTAATAACGAAAGGAGATACAATATCAGCACTCCGTCAAATAAACCTAGCAGAGATACAGCTGTCATTATTGTATATGGGCTCTCAAGGTACATCAATGAATACAAGTCAAGCAATAGAGTTTATCACAGGAGGCTCTTTATCAAGCGTGAGGATGGGAGCAAACTGTATAATTGATAATCAGGCTATGGCTAGTTGTATGCGATGAACTAAGGTCAATCCTTCTATTTATTCTATTTTCCAACTTATCGCCTCCTTTAAAACCATATACTTTATGCTATAAACAAGGCCTTGACTTGGATAAGGCTTTGTTACAAAAACATAATTAGTAATATAGGAGAGAAATATGGAATACTTTAATTTAGTTCTACTACCTGGAAGCACATATTTATGCTTTCAAAGAAATAAGATCTCATGAATGAAAAAGCCTTAGAATCTACCGAACCTTTTTTTGCTTTCAAATCATTTCTTAAAATTGGCATAGATATGAACAAAAAATAATATACAAATACAATTTACCTCTTTCTAACTAGCTTGCAACTACTTATTACAGCAGATACCATAGTTTGCTAAAAGTTAAAATCACCGCCGAAATCCATTCCAAATCCTCCCCCCCTCGAAGTTTCCCCCCCCCGCTGCTAGATGAGTTAGCGGCGCCAGTCTTCTTGACCTCCAGTATCTGAATCAGAAGCGGAATCAGATGCCTCTCCAGTATCGCCGGCCATTGAACTTTCCCGAGGACCCATTACCAACCCTAGAAATTAATAAAGTCTTGATATTGTCGTATCATCTCTGCCATCTAACCGAAAGTAAAGGTATAGAATTGAAACCCTTTTCCTTTAACATCAATTACAATACTATGAGCAGTATAGTTGTTATGTATAGCTAAATTATACAGCCTTTGCCCGTCAATTCTGAAACTACCATCAGATGATAAATCCTCGCCCAGTGAATTATTCGATGTTAATGCTGCAGCTGCTCCTTTTATTCCTTCGTCATTAAAAACAACTCCTCCACCCTTGCCTCCCGCTATTATATTTACAGACTTTGCATAGTATGTCAATACAATGCGCCCAGTATCATTTTGTAATTCCATACCATCAGGATTGTTTTTCCACTCACCTTGAAGGTATACAATATGGGGTTCAAAATTTGTAGTTGATGGAATCGAGTATGAAACTGTCTGGTCTGGTTTGAATCCTTCGGGATTTCCAAGTTGAGTTCTGGCTGTATCATACCCCATGTATATTTCTGGTGTCATGTTCTGTCTCAAATCTACATAATACAAACTTCCTGGTTTAATTACTGTGGTAGGTTGTGTATTGAAGCTTATCTCTTTTGCGCCTTTTAGAGCAGCGCGTTCAGCAAGTAGTGACTGAATTGATTTTTCTATTTGATGATAACTGCCTTCACCTATGTGATCATATCTTATATTTCCTTGAGTATCAATCAAGTAATATCTGGGCCAATAATTATTTCCATATGCATTCCAAGTTCCATGGTCACTGTCTAATACTACCGGATAAGTTATTCCAAATCTTTGGACAGCCCTCTTCACGTTGTCAAAGTTTTTCTCGAATTGAAATTCAGGGGAATGAACACCAATTATGACCAAACCATTATTAGAATATTTTTGATTCCAATCGTGAATGTAAGGCATAGGACGAATAGAGTTAATGCATGTATATGTCCAAATGTATACTAACACTACGTTCCCTTTAAGAGATGAAAGTGTAAGTGGACTATTATTCGGTGTATTTATGTAACCACTGATTTGAGCAAATTCAGGTGCCTTTATAAGTTGTGACTTGTCAATTTGCTGGAACTGAGTAGTATTAAGCTTGATCGTAGTCATAGTATG
>Ga0214469_1001094_pt1 | contig 10008 bp, 8 predicted proteins | sample RVTome_10_FD_187340 | JGI IMG/M metagenome (GOLD analysis project Ga0214469, IMG submission 187340) | Soil microbial communities from uranium-contaminated site in the Upper Colorado River Basin, Wyoming, United States - RVT153D57 HiSeq ... | reverse complement strand
GAGAATGTGAAGCTTGGCATCACGACCGGGCCACGGACCTGCAACGCCTGCATGACCAGCATGAGTCCAGCAGTGCAACTTGCCACTGCGACGACGTGGGGTACTTCCAGAAAGTCCGCAGCCCTCTCCTCGAGCTCGCGCACCGTGGGTCCGTTGGTGAGCATTCCGCTGTCCAGGATGGCTTCGAGGCGCTGGCGTAGGTGTGCACGATCCGGCACGACCACGCGCGTGAGCGGGAGTCCGTCGGGGAACTCGCGGTCGCCTCCCAGAACAGCTAGACGGGGGGTGGCGGCGCGAACGGCGGGGTCGATCAACGATGCTCCTTAGTGCTAATGCGCGTGTTCACCACTTCAGAAAAGGCATACCGGAACCGCGAAGTGAATCCGGCGTGCCGACCCTGAAGGTATGTGCGGCGGGGAAAGGCCATTGCTGACACGTAGGCGAACTTGTCGCCGAGGCTGCGGAGAGCCCGAACTGAATCGTATGCCTGCGCAGCATAGGAGTAGTGCGGCGACATGGCCCGTGCCAGCTCCCTCGCTTCGCTGCGTCGAGGCTTGAAATTGGTCGCCCAGACCGACAGCGGAACGTCCTCGGCCAGTTCGAGGTTTCCCCACGTGGTGGCGACGGCGTTCGCGACGACTGCCTCGCCGCGCCAGGCGGCGGCCAGGGCGAGGGCCCGGTCAATGGCCAACTTGCGAGTGAGTAGCATCTGGGCGATGTCGCGTTGCGGCACCAGTCGGGGGGGTTTGTTGCCCAGCACCATGTGGTAGCACGCATGCAGAAGACGTTCTTCGGCGCCTAGGGCATTGAGCGTGCGACCACCCACCGTGAAGCAGTCCGGTTGCGCTGACCACAGCATGCTCACAATGATCCGCTGGCCGAAGCCGCCTGATGCCAACGTTCGGTGCAGGTCCAGATCTTGGCCCGCTGGACCCACGACGCTGACACTCTTGGTGAAACGCCGGTCGAATCCGTCTCGCGGCTCAGGGAATCGGCGATGGTAACCCGCCGTGCCGAGCAGGTTGACTGCCCGATCGAAGGCATCAGCGGCGATGAGCAGATCGATGTCGCCGAAGTCGCGCAGAGCGGGGTCACCATAGTCCAAGTGGGCCATTGCCGGGCCTTTAAGCACGCGGAAGGGTACGTTGGCGTCCGCCAGTTGTTCCGCCACCTCCACCAGGTTGGCTTCGAGCCCTAACACGGCGCTCATCGAACGCAGCTCGGCATCGAGTACTTCGACAAGCTGGTCATCGGTGGTCGGCAGCGCTCCGTCCACGACGACTTGCGCTAGTAGGGGGACGGCTCGTTCCCACTGCGCAGCGCGCAGCAACGGTTGCCAAGCATCCCGGTCGAGGGGTTGCAGAACCGGCGCTGCCGGGGCACCGGGCAGGCCGTAAGACGCCACCCAGCGCAGCAGCGAATTGATCGCTCCTGGATTCACGGCTGGGTCGCCTCGACTAGCACACCACGGGTGACAAGTTCGTCCAAGATTGGAGCAATATCGTGCATGATGTAGTCGACCGGCTGAGCGTAGCGGTCACCCAGGCAGTGTGCAAGCTCCTCAATGGTCAATGGATCACTGAGCAAGTGCCAGAGGTTTTCTCCAGTGCCAGTCAAGGCGATTACGGAGCCGTCCGCAGTCGGCCGCACCAGGACTGAACCGTGAATGTGTCGCCAGACCGTCCTATTGGATCGTCGGTACCAGACAGGCAAGGCGCCCCCTTTGGACCCTACGATGACTGTGTCGCTCTCCCACGCCGACCCGTCGACGCCGAGCCATCGCTGACCCGGCGGCTCGGGAGTTCCTCGTGTGAATTGCCCCGCTCGTTGTCAATCGGCGTACGCGGTTCTCGCATCGAGTCGTCAGGGTCCGGGGACGACTGGGCAGGTGCAACCGTGGGCTCCTGATCGGTTACGGTGTCCTCGAGATCTGTTGGATCGGCTCTCGATCCGTCCGGACCGGGCTGGCGCACCAAACCGCTCAGCCACAGAATGAACGCCTGCGTCCGGCTGGGTTTGCCGTACGGTGTGCCGCGCGGTGGTGGGGTTCCTGTGAGTACGACACCAAGAAGGGGTACCCCAGATCGCTGGAGCGTCCTTCGTGCTCGGCTGGCCTTGACGTACGTCGTGCGTCCGACTCTGCACGTGACCAGTGCCGCATCCGCGTACTGGAGCACATCCTGAGCGTCGCTGGTGATCAGTAGCGGACTGCTGTCGACGAGGATCACGTCCGCCCTCGCGCGCGCTTCCGCGATGACGCCGGAAAGGCGCGACACGACACTTGCCGGGTGGCTAATGGGTTTCACGCTCGATACCAGGTCGACCCCACGGACAGCGGTTGGCCGGATGATCTGGTCGAGGTATCCGCTGAAATCGCTGGCCGCGGTCATTGCCAGCTCTGCCAAAGCGTTGCCCGGTGTTGCGTCGAGATAGAGGTGAGCCTCCGGTTTGCGAAAGTCGCAATCGACGACGATCACGGATCGGCCTGTTTCGGCGACGGCGGCCGCGAGATTGACCACTGTGGTGGATTTACCCTCGCCGCCGTCAGCGCCCGTCACGACGAGCACTTGGGGTGTCGTCAGGCTCCGAGATGGCGGCACGCTGTCGCCCGAGCGGCCGCTGTGAGTGACCAACGTGATGGCCGACCGAAGTGACCGGTATGCTTCGGCGGCCGCGCTCTCTGGGCGCAACACGGTCACGAGAGCATTGTCTGCTCTCGCCCGACGGCTGAGCTTTGGAATCTCGGCAAGCACCGGCAGGCCGAAAGCCTCCTCGACCTCCTCACGCTCGCGGAGGCGGGTATCGAGTCGGTCGACGACGAGTGCGAGGCCAAGACCCAGCAGCAAGCCGATTGCGCCGGCAAGCAGAGCCCGGGCTTCGCGATCCTTGGGTGCGGAGATCCCTCCGGCGTCGAGTTCTGTGATTTGAGCGGTTCCGAGAACCTGCAGTGGCGGCAGTGGCTCATTCTCTCCGAGTTGGCCCTGGATCCGCTGCAGTACGACACCGTAGCGGGTGAGCTCGGTGCTGATCTTCGCTTCGAGCACCTCGTCTGACGGGTCGTCGTTCAACTGCCGTTGAAGGTCCGCAATGTTTTCCTCAATGGCCTTGAGTTCGGCATCCGCGGCTGCACGCGCTTCTTCATACGTTTCTAATGTGGTCTGCTGAAGGAACGCAATAGTCGCAGCGGCGTAGGCCTCGGCCAGAATCCCGGCTCGAGCAGGATCCAGGTCGTTCGCGGTAATTGTGACGGACCCTACCTCCGGGCTGACGAATGCGGAAATCGTGTCGGGTCCGGCGGGTGGCACGCCATCGGGAAGCTGCTCCACAGCAAGTCGGGAGACGTCCGGTCCGGTAACTAGCTGAGCTGCTAAGTAGAGATTGACCCCGGTCCCCGCCTCAGTAGTCGGCACAAGCCTCAAAGATGCCTGGTAGCCAGCACCGGCCGGCGGATCTTCCGGTGACAGTATGTAGCCGACCATCGTGGCAATGAGAAAGCTGGCCAACAGGATAAGCCACCGGCGCCGGAACGTCTTGAAATATTCAAGCAATGCCATACCTACCCGACTACGGCGACCTGGTCGCCTCTCGTGCTGCCGTCTCGATCACTGTCTCTGATGAGCCCGAACAGCTCTTCACGAACGTTCCGGTCACGTCCGGCCCCCGCCGCTTCGGCGAGCCGCCGAATTACTGAGTTCAATTCCTCCGGCACCATGGTAGCCGGGCGAAGCCGCCGCACGAAAGGATGGCCTGTTGGCCCTAGCATCTCCGCCTCAGCGTGGAGTTCTTCGACCAGCTTCTCACCGGGTCGGATACCCGTGACCTCGATGCTCACGTCGTCATCAACCCGCCGCCCGGATAACCGAATCATCCTGCGTGCCAGATCAAGTATTCGTACTTGCTCGCCCATTTCGAGCACGAAAATGTCGCGGCCTTCGGACATCGCGGCGGCCTGGAGCACCAATTGCACGGCCTCCCGAATGCTCATGAAGAATCGGGTCATCCGCGGGTCCGTGACCGTTACTGGCCCGCCGTTGTTGATCTGGCGGAGGAACGTTGGGATCACGCTTCCGCGGCTGCCTAGAACGTTGCCGAACCGCACGGCGCAGAAGTAGGAGCCCTCTGGCATCCCCGCCGTGACCACTTGTTCGCCGAGCTTCTTGGAGGCGCCCATCACGCAGCTTGGATTGACAGCTTTGTCGGTGGAAATGAAGACCAATCGTTGGACGCCGACATCACGAGCAGCGTCTACCACGTTGACCGTGCCGAGGACGTTGGTTCGTACTGCCTCTCCCGGGTGTTGTTCCAAAACCGGCACATGCTTGTGGGCCGCGGCGTGGAACACAATCTCCGGGCGGTACTTCTGGAACAAGCGGTAAATCACCGTACGGTCGCGGATGTCCGCTAGCAACTGGATTGTGCACTTCTCGGCCACGTCGCTGGGCAGGCCGGCGCAAAGTTCGTGCAGGTGGGTCTCGTCGTGGTCAAGAACCAAGATCACTGAGGGTTCTGCCTCCGCCACCTGTCGCACGATTTCAGAACCGATCGAACCCCCGGCGCCGGTGACGAGAACCCGCCGGCCGAAAAGGAGTTCATGGACGGCCTCGAGATCGGTCACCACTTGCTCCCGACCAAGCACGTCCTCGATTTTGAGGTCACGGACGTCTCGAAGAGTTACGTGGCCCCGCATGAGTTCGGCAACGCCGCGCAGTACGCGCAGTGGAATTTCGGCCGCCTCTGCCAGGTCAGCCGCTCGGCGCACTAGATCGGCCGGCGGGTCGGCCACGGCCAGCACCGCCTGATGGACTGGTACGCCAGCTGCCACGCGCGGCAGGTCACTGATCGGCCCAAGCACAGGCACTCCCATGCAATGCCGCCCATGCGTTCTCGGGTCGTCGTCGAGCATCGCGATCGGGATTAGGCCCTCGCGCGGAGTGCGCAGCATCTCCCTGACGAGCGATGCGCCGGACTGGCCGGCGCCAAGGATGACGACTCGAAGACCCGCCTGATCATCCTGGCGGCGCTGCAGCGCGAACAGCCGCGACTGGAACCGTGTGGCCCCAGCAAGGAGCGTGTAGAGCAAACAGCCGAGTCCGACGACTGACAGCGGCACGAGCCGAGCGCCGATGACCATGACTGCGGTGAGAATCATGGTGGTGCTGAGCGTCGAGAGGATGATCCGCCGTGCTTCCAGCACGCTTGCGTGCCGCCAGAGTTGGCCGTAGAGGCCCCATAACCAGTTCATGGCCAGCGTGACCAGCACGATAAGCGGCAATGCGCTGACGAACTGTTCCCAGTACCGTTCAGGCACTGAGGCGTCGAAGCGCAACACCAGAACGATCCCGAACGCCACCGCGACGAAGGCAGCGTCTAGCAGCGCAAATGGCAGGTCGACGCGCATCTTGACGGCGATCGATGCAAGCCTTGTTAGGAGTCCCGGCCGGTTGTTCGCTTCTGCTGGGACTTCGGTGTCCGTGGTCATACGCCCCCCCTGGCGCAACAAGGACCCCCCCGTAGTGCGCCTCCTGGAATCTTCATACACGACCACCTCCGACCGCAAGTGCCCACGGAGGAGAGGTGGCGCGATCGTTACATTCACTCGGTCGCCGCGCGACGGGAGACAGTGTGCCACGGTGATGTTGTGCACATCGACGTCCTTCACGTGCTGTCCTCGAACCAGCGCCGCGGTGCCGAAACGTTCGGATACGAGCTGCACAGCGCGTTACGTGAACGAGGTGTGCGGTCGGAGATCTGCTGCCTGGAGCCCGGCGAGGGCGGCTCAAGGCTTCCAGTCACCGCACTCGCGAACTCGAGGTTCAGCCTCGCCGGGCTGCGGGCCCTTCGTCGGAGAGCCAGGCAAGCTCGGGCCGTCGTGGCACACGGATCGAACACGTTGCTGGCGTGTGGAGCCGGACTTGTCGGGACCGGCGTGCCATTCGTCTACATCAGCATCGGCGACCCTCGATATTGGGCAGGCACGCCGCTGCGGCGAACTCGCGCAAGATGGCTTATCAGGCGTGCGGCCGCGGTAGTGGCGATCTCCCCAAGCGCCTATGAAGTTCTGATCCAGCATTACGGGTTGGACCCTCGACAAGTACGGGTAATTCCCAACGGCCGATCGGCGGCGACCTTCGCCCCGGCAGACTCCCGTCAGCGGGCCGCGGCCAGGAAGCAACTTGGATTGCCGGCCACCGCGGACCTGGTCGCTGCCGTCGGCGCCCTAAGTCCCGAGAAGCGAATTGATGACGCCATCGCGGCTGTCGCGATGTTGCCCGACGTCTCGCTGGTGGTTGCGGGCGACGGTCCAGAGCGGACGGCGCTCGAGGCGCTAGCACGCCGCGTCGCACACGATCGCGTGTACTTCCTCGGCGCCACGGACGGAGCCGCGACCGTGCTGGCAGCAGCGGACGTGCTCGTCCTATCCAGTACCAGCGAAGGTGTTCCGGGAGTCTTGATCGAGGCCGGGCTCTCCGGTTTGCCCGCGGTGGCGACTGACGTCGGCTGGGTGCGGGACGTCGTCCGACCAGGTGGCACCGGGCTGCTCGTCCCGCCCGCGCGGCCGGATCTTCTAGCTTCGGCACTGAGAAGCGCGCTCACCGGGCGCCAGGCGTTGGGAAGTGCAGCGCGCGAACACTGCCTCGCGACGTTCGACATGGCGGCCGTAACCGATGAATGGCAGTGCGTGTTGGACAGTGTGGCGCGATCGTGATTGCCATGCTGGCGAACTCGCGTCGCCGAATCGCTTTGCCTGCCGACCTTGTGCCCCTATAGTGGCCGTTCGAGGGAGCTGTGTCCCGTCGTGGCTCACAGCCCTTCCGGGGGAGCGGCACGACATCTGAGTTGTTCGCACAGGGGGGAACGTTGGGGGGCTTGCGTCTTCGCGCAGCGGTCAAGCGCGCCCTGGGCCGAGGCGCGTCGAACCGTCCGGGCGCTGGGGTCACGATCCTCACGTACCACCGGGTCGGCGGCGGTTCGCGAGACGAGCTTGACCTCGAGAAAGCGGCGTTCGTGGCCCAGCTTGACCTCCTGGCCGGCGCAGACGTCGTGAGCATGGACGAGGCGGCTCGCCGCCTGGAGGCGAGTGATCGCTCCCCGTGCGTTGTGCTTACTTTCGACGATGGCTTCGCCGATGTCCACGACAACGCGTGGCCGGAATTGCGCGAGCGAGAACTGCCGTTCACCCTGTTCCTGGCGAGCCGATACGTCGGCGGGCGGATGCGCTGGAAGGGCTCGACCGCCAAGTCCGATGGCGACGCACTGAGCTGGCTACAGCTGGAGGAATTCGTCGATTCCGGGCTGTGCACGATCGGCAACCACACCCACAGCCACGTGCCTCCTCACGAACTCACTACCGCTGAGCTGGACGCCTGCAGCGACGAGATTGAGCAGCGTCTCGGTCACCGACCGCGCCATTTCGCCTACCCATGGGGGATTCCGGTGCGCCACGTTGAGAGCGAGTTGCGCCGTCGGTTCCGTACCGCATCGACGGGACATGTCGGGCGGAATCTACCCGGCCAGGATCCGATGCGGCTGCGCCGCGTGCCGGTGCGGCGAACGGATCCCCTGGAGTTCTTCCAGGCAAAGCTGACGGGTGTGCTGATTCCGGAACGGCTCTACGGCGTGCTCGTCAAGACTGCGAAGAAGGCAGGCGCCAGTGCTTAAGACCGTGAGGCTCCCACGATTGCGCGGACCCGGCGGCCGACGACTTAGGGTCGCCCACCTCACCACCGTGGACATGAGCCTGGATCTGCTTCTGGGCACAGAGTTGCGGTTGGACGTCGAGAGTGGGCTGGAGGTGTACGGGCTCAGCGCGCCAGGGCCATGGGTCGATCGCGTTACCAAGCTCGGTATCACCCACGTCCCGCTGCTGTCTCTCACCAGGTCGTGGGATCTCGCTCGCGACGTCGCCGCAGGGCGGGAGCTGTTCCACGCTCTGCGGCGCCTCCACTTGGACGTACTACACACCCATAACCCGAAGACGGGCGTGCTTGGCCGGTTGTTCGGTCGCGCGGCCGGCATTCCTGTGGTGGTCAACACGTGCCACGGGCTCTGGTTACGCCCCGGGGACGGGTTGGCCCGCAAGGCCTTCGTCCTCGGCGCCGAGACGCTGGCAGCGTGGGCATCGGATTGCGAGCTCTACCAGAACGCCGACGACCGGCACACCCTGCGTCGTGCCGTTCCGCAACGCCGGTCGCTCGTTGTGGGCAATGGCGTCGATCTTGTGCGCTTTGCTCCCAACCTGGACGGCAGGCGGCGGGTTCGCCATGAACTGGGCATCTGCGATGGAGAGCTGCTGGTCGGCGGTGTGGGCCGGCGGGTCGCTGAGAAGGGCATCGCTGAGTACGCAGCCGCGGCGCGGACGCTCGCTGGGAAGGCGCGATTCGTGTGGATTGGCCCGGATGATCTCGAGAAGCGGGATGCCGTGCGTGCTGACGAAGCCGGGGTGGAGTTTCTGGGTGAGCGTTCCGACATGCGCGCTGTCTACTCGGCACTGGACGTGTTCGTGCTGCCGTCGTACCGGGAGGGGTTCTCCCGCTCGGGGATGGAGGCTTCGGCATGTGGCACCCCCAGTGTGCTCAGCGACATCCGCGGCTGTCGCGAGATCGGCACACACGACCGCGAGGTGCTTCTTGTTCCGCCCGGCGACGTGGATGCGCTCACCTCCGCCATTGAGCGACTTCTCCTCGACGAATCGCTGCGGGCACGCCTTTCCGCCGCTACGCGCAAGCGCGCGCTGGCTCAGTTCGACCAGCGTGCGGTGACGCTGGCGTCGCTGGAAACGTACGCGTCGATCGCTCGACGCAAGGATCTTGGATGGCAGGTCGAGGGGGACCTATGAGACGAGCTCTGGACATAATCGTTGCTGGTGTGGCGGGTTTGCTGTTTGTGCCGATTGCGCTGGTCATTGCTCTTGCTGTGCGGTGGGAGTTGGGTAGTCCGGTGTTCTTTCGGCAGCGTCGATCTGGGTTGCGGGGGCGAGAGTTCACCATCCTCAAGTTCCGGACGATGCGAGCAGCCAGGCATGAGGCCGAGACCGACCTAGACCGGGACACTCCGCTCGGCCGACGCTTGCGTGCCGCCAGCCTGGACGAGTTGCCGCAGTTGGTGAATGTGCTGCGGGGAGATATGAGCCTGATCGGCCCTCGGCCGACCTTGCCCGAGCAGGTTGTTCACTACGACGCCCGGCAGCGGGGGCGGTTGTCGATCCGGCCCGGTATCACCGGCTGGGCTCAAGTGAACGGCCGTAACTCGATCAGCTGGCCGGAGCGGATCGAGTTCGACCTCTGGTACATCGCCAACCGATCGCTCAGGGTCGATCTGAAGGTGCTCTGGCTCACCGTGCTGAACGTGATCAGGCCACGTGGCATTACCGGCGCTGGCGGTGTCAATGACGGTTTTCCGTTGGCGGACGGTGGCTCGACGCCCGCGCACGCCGCCTCATCGGCACTGGCGTCGGACAGGGGGCTGTCACGATGAGGTACGTGGTGACCGGCTCGGCCGGGTTCATTGGGCGTCATGTTTGCGCCGAGTTGCTGGCGTTCGGGCACGACGTGGTGGGCATCGATTCGTTTACTGACTACTACGACCCTTCGCTCAAGCGTGCCAACGCTGATTGGCTCGGGGCGCGCATTGGGTACCGGGGACTCGAGCTGGACTTGGCCAGGGCGGAGCTGGACGACGCCTTCCACGGAGCCGATGTTGTGATCCATCTTGCCGGTCAGCCCGGTGTAAGGCTCTCCTGGGCAGAACACTTCCACGTCTATGTCGAGCGCAACATCACTGCGTCTCAGCGGGTGCTAGAGGCCGTACGCCAGGCGGGTGTTCCACGATTGGTCCTCGCGTCGTCGTCGTCCGTGTACGGGAACGCGCCGCTGTATCCGACGGCCGAGGACTCGCCGACCCGCCCGTTCAGCCCGTACGGCGTTACCAAGCTAGCGATGGAACAGCTGGCCTCGGCGTACGCGGAGAATTGGGGATTGCCGGTCGTCACGCTGCGCTACTTCACCGTCT
>Ga0214469_1001093_pt1 | contig 10015 bp, 13 predicted proteins | sample RVTome_10_FD_187340 | JGI IMG/M metagenome (GOLD analysis project Ga0214469, IMG submission 187340) | Soil microbial communities from uranium-contaminated site in the Upper Colorado River Basin, Wyoming, United States - RVT153D57 HiSeq ... | reverse complement strand
CGGGCTCACCCTCGGCGACCTGATGGCCCAGACCGGGCTGGCCGAGCTGATCGGCCGCCAGCTCGCGAGCAGCGTCGGCGGGACCAGCGACCTGCTCATCTACCTCCTCATCGCCGTGACCGGCGTGCTGTTGTCGGAGGCGGCGAGCAACCTGGCGGCCGTCGGCATCCTCGTGCCGATCGTCCCGGCGCTGGTCGGCTCGGTCGGGGGCGACGCGATGACCGCGATGCTGATCGCGACGTACGCGACCCGCTACGGCTTCATGCTGCCGATCTCGACGTCCGCGAACGCGATCGTCTACGGCTCAGGTGTCGTCCCGATGCGGGCGATGGTCCGGGTCGGCGCGGTGGTCGACCTGGTGGGCGTCGCCCTGATCGTCGCGCTCGTGCCCGTCATGACGCGGCTCGTGGAGATCCCATGACCGCGCACGTCCGACCAGGAGGCGATTCCGATGTCCCGAGGTTCCCTGTTCGCTTCGCCGGCCGCGAGGCAGGCGCTCACCGATCTCGCTCGCCCGCCGGCGGGCCCCTGGCCACGGCGCGAGCCGGTGCTGGCCGCGATCGTCGCGTCGACCGCGCCGATCATCGCCGTGATCGTCATCGAGCTCGTGCTCACCCAGGGGAGCGCGCTCACGATCGCGCTCCTGACCATCGCGCTGGTCGTGCTCAATGTCGCCGGAATCGTGGCCCGCCGCTCGGTCTCACCGATCGCGCTGCCCGCCCTGCCGGCGGTCGGTGCCGGCGAGGAGGACGACCTGGAGGAGGAGAGCCATGACCACGACGACTGACCCCCGGAGGCACTCATGAGCAGTTCAGCAGCAGGAACCATCATCTACCCCGTCGAGCGCGTGAAGGACGGCGCCGTCACCGGCGACGGGGACGACCAGCAGCTCGGCCCTGCCGAGACGCTTGAGCTGGCCGGCGGCTCGTGCCCTACCTGCGGCCGCCTTGGCCAGCTCGGCGCCACCTCCGCCGTGTCCGCGGAGGCCGAGCAGGGCGACGGACCCGCCGCGGCGAGCGCGACCAGCTCGGCCGTCGGCGAGGGCATCGCCGAGACCAGCGCCGTGTCGGTCGTCGCGGCGCCGAACTACGCGGCCGCCGCGTGCGACTACGGCGTCGTCGCGGTCGGCCCGTACGGGGCCTCGGCGGCCAGCCAGGTCGGCGTCGCCGCCGTCGGCCCGAGCGGCGCGGCGGCGACCAGCAACTCGGCGAACTCGAGCAGCGTCGCCATCCACCCCAACGGGCACGCGGCGATCGGTGAGCCGTCGGACCCGGAGTCGTAGGACCCATCCCCCAAAGGAGGAACGATGGACAAGCAAGAAGTGCAGCAGGCACTGCTCGACGCGGCGCACGAGGCGGCGAGCCTCGCGCACAGCGCGATCGGGCGCGCCGGCCGAGGCTCGAGTGACTCGGACGGCAACTCCGTGGTCGAGGTCGAGGGCTACGCGAACGCCGCGAGGGCCCTCGCCGAGGCCGCCGAGGTCGCGAACCGCGTGTAGGCGATCCGATAAGGCGCGGGCTGCTCAGCGCAGCAGCCCGCGCCGCATCGCCTGATAGATCGCGGCCGGCGCGTTGTGGACGCCGAGCTTCGCGTAGAGGTTCTGGAGGTGGTTCTTGACCGTCGACTGGCTCAGGTGCAGGCGGCGGCCGATCCCGGCGCTGGTGACCCCCTCGGCCGTGAGCCGGAGGATCTCCAGCTCGCGCAGGCTGAGCAGCGCGTGCTTGTTGTGGCCCATCCGGATCTGGTCGACGAGCGCGGACTGCGATTCGGCGGACAGGTACTCGCGGCCGTCGGCCGCCTCGCGCAGCGCGTCGCAGATCGTGTCGAGCGACTCGCGCTTGGTGAGGTAGCCCGCAGCGCCGGCGGCCATCGCGTCGTGCACCTCGCCGCCGATCGCGCGCGTCGCGATCAGCACCACCCGTGAGGGCAGGCGCTCGGCGCGGACGGCCTCGAGCACCGGCAGGCCCCCGAGCCTCGGCATCCGGACCTCGAGCAGAGCGACGGCGGGCGCGAGGTTCCGGATCCGGTGCAGCGCCTCGACGCCGTCCCCGACCGCGGCGACGACCTCGAGGTCGGGCTGGCGGTCGATCGTCGCGATCACGCCCGCGCGGGCGAGCGGCTGGCCGTCGGCGACGAGCACCGTGACGACCTGCCCGGGACTCGGCACGTCGAGGCCGGCCGTCGCGGAGCTGCGGCCGAGGATGAATCGGGAGGAGTCGCCCCAGGCCTTGCCAGGGGCGGGCCGGATGGGCCTGGTATGCGTCTCGGCGGGCGGAGCTTCGCTTCGCCGGGCACGTGGTGGGACCGTCGCGTCGTAGGTCATCGTCGAATCCGTGAGTTGACCGCCGACAGACGACAGAGCCCGCCGGAGTGTGACATCGGCGGCGGCGCGAGGGCTGTCGAGCAGCGGAGCGCCCGGGCCGGAACCCGGGCGCTCGCTGCTCGCCGAAGGGTGAGCGGTGACGGCCGGCCTGCGAGGACGACCGTCGCCGCCTCAGTCTGATGCGGTCGCCGCGCCGGCGCGGATGCCCTCGACGCTGATGGCGATCGCCTTCAGCGCGTCGGACATGTCGTCGGCGTGATCGTCGAGCGACTCGAGCCGCCTTGCGGACTCCTCGAGGGCGGATGCCATCTGCTCGATCAGTCGTTCATCGGTGGTTGTTGACATGGCGAAAATTGTCCCGGCGGCCTGGCGGGGCTTCAATAGTGCGAACGGACGCGATTCGTGATCCAAAGGGCCTACCTTCATTAATGAGATACTCCTGATCGGCTCGGAGAGCTCCTACCGACGTGTCAAGCTGGTCGGGTGAGCGCAGAGCTCGACGCCCTGATCCACGAGGCCGCCGACTGGCTCCGGATCCCGTCGATCTCCGCGGGCGCCCCTAACGAGGCCGCGCTGCGCGAGGCGGCGACGTGGGCGCAGCGGCGCGTGCTCGGGGAGCTGCACGAGGACCTCGGTGCGGGTCTGGCGCGCGGCGCCTGACGAGGCGCCGACCGTCGCGGCGCTGCTAGCCGGCTTCCGCGAGCACCTCGGCTACGACGGCCCGTCGGACGCGCGCATCCTCGCCTCGGTCGAGCGGATCATGGCCCGCGACGACGCCGAGTACCTGCTGGCCGCCGCCGGCGACGAGCCGCAGGCCGTCGTCCAGGTGCGCTACCGCTGGAGCGTCTGGTGGGATGCCGAGGACTGCTGGCTCGAGGACCTCTTCGTGCACGGCGACGCCCGCGGCGCCGGGCTCGGTCGCGCGCTCACCGAGGCCGTGATGGAGCGCGCCGCCGCGCGGGGCTGTTGCCGCGTCGAGCTGGACGTCAACTCCGAGAACACCTCCGCCCTGAGCCTCTACCGGTCGCTCGGATTCGAGACCGGCAAGACCGGCGGGCAGGACTTGCTGATGCGCCGCCGGCTCTAGCGAGCCGGAGTCGTGCGGGGCGGCTTGCCCGGGCACAGCGTGAGGCTGGCTCGGACGAGCTCCCGCTGGCGCAGATGCAGGTCGCGCTGCGTCGCCAGCACCTGGCTGACGTTCGCCGTGCGGACCGGCTGGAGCGGCGGGGTGGTCATGGGCGGAGGATCGCCCTCGTCGACCGGATCTTGAATCGAGCGGACACGTGTTCGACGGTGCGGCTAACCCCCCGCCGGCGCCGGGGCGCCGGCGGGGGTCGCGGTCAGCACGCGTGCGGTCCGCAGTCGGGCTCCTGGTGCGGCGGCGGCGCGAGGCCGACGGCGGTGAAGGCGGCGGTGACCTTGACCGCGTCGGCGACGCCGTAGATCGCCGCGGTCGCGTCGTGGAACGCGCGCCGCACCTCCTGGAACGTCGGCCGCGGGCTCAGCCGCTGCGGGACGTTGTGGAGGACGCGGCCGGCCTTGTTGTGGCCGAGGCTCTGCACCACCCGGTAGTAGGCATGGCTGAGGATCGTGGAGTTGAAGTGCGGCGACGGATCGCCGTCCGCGTTGATCGGCGGCGACGGGTCGTAGTCGCTCATGTGGTCGGGGTAGGGCTGGCCGGCGCGCATCAGCGACCCGGGGTTCTTCCAGTCCCGGAACGCGCCGCCGGTGTCCTCGGCGATCGTCGCGTTCTCGCGGTCGTAGTCGTAGGCGAACATGTCGGCCAGCGCCTCCTCGACCGCGTCGCCCTCGAGCGCCTGGCCGCCGACGCGGTCGCCCGCGTAGATCCAGTCCATGATGTGCCCGTACTCGTGCGCGACGATGTCGTTGAACGGCAGGTTGGGGTTGCCGCCCACGCCGAAGATGTGGTCGTCGGCGACGAAGACGCGCAGGGAGTCGCGCCGCGCGCGCGAGGTGGTGTCGGTCGTGTTGCCGATCACGATCCAGGGGCGCACGCGGTTCGCGCCGGGCTGGAAGCTTCCGAGGCTCCCGCACCAGCCGCGAACGACGCAGATGGTCCGGGCTGCGTTGGCCGCGTTGGCGCCCAGCGCCTCGAGCGCGTCGACCTCCGCGACGTCGTCCAGTCGGGCATTCGGATAGAAGGGCCAGTTGGCGCTGACGCGCGTGCTCCCGGCGGTCCGGAAGCTCGAGTACAGCGGCGCCTGGGTGTGCGGCGGCGGCTGGACCATGCCGGTCCCGTCGAACACCTGCAGCACGGTGGCCGAGCGCTCGCGCGGGTCGCCCGCGGCCTGGGCGGCGGCCGCCCGGACGCCGCGCGCGTCGCGGCCGCTCCGCGGCCGGGCGGCCATGCCCGGCCAGCGTGCGATCAGCTTGCCCGACCCGGCGTCGACGACGAGGCAGAGCCCCGTCGGCGCCTCGTCCTCACCGTGAGTGGGGCGGTGGACCTCGACGACCCATGCGCGGCGCGCGCGGCGGGGCCCGGCGGCGCGGTCGGTCGTCGGCTTCCCGGCGTACGCGACCGGGAGCGGCTTCATCGCCCGGTCGGGGCCGGCGACGGCGCGGCGGGCGATCCGCAGCGCCCGCGCGCGCGTCACGCGGCGCTTGCCGACTGCGGCCTCGTCGTCGACCGGCACCACGGTGGCGGCGATCGAGCGAACCCGACCGGCGACGACGGTGACGTCGATCTGGCTCCAGGTCACGCGCAGGCCCGCGACGGCCTGGCGGTAGCGGAGGTACCGCGCCGCCCGCGCGCCGTCGGCCGCGGGCATCGTCACGTCGCCGGCGAGCTCGAGCTCCGAGCCGCGCAGGCCGAGCGGTCGCTCGTGGCGTTTCAGCGCCGCGCGCGCCAGGCGGTCGGCCGGCGCGGCCGCCCGCAGGCCGACGTCCCGCGCCGACAGGTCTGCGTCGACCCATCGCGTCCAGGGTTGTGCCCGCTCGGCAGCCGGCGCGTCGGACGCCAGTGCCAGCGCGCCGCCGAACACGGCGAGCGCGCAGAGGGACCGCCGGCGCAGGGCGCCCGGGCGGTGGAACGAGTCCTGCATGGTGAGCCTCCCGTCGAGACTGAGAACGGTTCACCACCGAGGACGCCCGCGCACGCGGGTTGATTCCTCAGCTCATGGCGTCGAGCACCGCGCGGACGTGGTCGAGCGTCGTCCGCGGGTTCACGAACGCCAGCCGGGCGACCGGCTCGCCCGCGTGCGACGTCGGCAGGACGAACGCCCGGCCCCCCAGGCGCAGGCCGTCGGCCCATGCGCCGTAGTCCGGCAGGCGCCAGCCGTGCCGGCGGAACACCACCACCGACAGCTCGGGCTCGGCCACGAGCTCGAGCTCGGGGCGCGCGCGGACCTCATCGGCGACGGCGCGCGCGAGCGCGAGCGTCGACTCGACCGCCTCGGCGTAGGCGTCGGTGCCGTGGACGGCGAGCGAGAACCAGAACGGCACGCCGCGCGGGCGGCGCGTGAGGTGGACGCCGTAGTCGGACGGGTTGAACGTGGCGTCGTCGACGTACAGCGACTCGAGGTAGGAGGCGTGCTGGCGGTGCGCCGCCCGGCCGTACGCGGGGTCGCGGTAGATCAGCGCGCACGAGTCGAACGGCGCGAACAGCCACTTGTGCGGGTCGACGATGAAGGAGTCGGCGCGCTCGATCCCGGCGAACCGCTCGCGTACGCTCGGCGCGCACAGCGCACCGAGGCCGTAGGCGCCGTCGACGTGCAGCCACAGCCCGCGCTCGCCACAGACGTCGGCGACGCCCGCCAGGTCGTCGACCAGCCCGAGGTTCGTCGTTCCGGCGGTGGCCACGACGGCGAACACGCCGTCGCCGTCGGCCTCGAGCGCGGCCTCCAGCGCCCCGCCGGTGAGCCGGCCGCCCGGCACGTCGAGCGCGCCGGCGTCCATCACGCGCAGCATCGAGCGCACCGAGGAGTGCACCTCCTCGCTGACCGCCACGCGCGCCGCGCGGCCGCCGCCGTGGCGTGCCCGCTCGCGCGCGGCGTGCAGGGCCGAGAGGTTGCCGTTGGTGCCGCCCTGGACGAAGCAGCCGCCCGCTCCCTCCGGGAAGCCGGCCAGCCCCGCCAGCCAGGCGAGCGCCTCGTTCTCGGCGTGCACGGCGCCCGCCGCCTCGAGCCATGAGCCGCCGTAGAGCGCGTGGACGCTGACCAGCAGGTCGACGAGCGACGCAGCGGGCGTGGAGGCGCCCGGGATGAAGGCCAGGTAGCCGGGGTGGTCGATCGCCGTGCTGGCCGGCAGCAGCGCGTCGCGCAGGAGGCCCAGCGCGCGCTCGGCGCCCAGACCGGTCGCGGTGATCGTGCCGGCCGGGAGCGCGCCCGGCTCGCGCGCGAGCCCGAGCTCCGGGGGGTCGGCCGCGAGCCGCGCCAGCGCGGCGTCGAACACGGCCGCGGCCAGCGCGGGGTCGTGGTCGTGCATGCTCATGCGACCCTGCGCGCGTTCTCGGCGTGGATCCTGCGCTGCTCGCCGCTGCGGCGCGCAAGCGGCAGCTTCGCCGCCTCGCCGTCCTCGAGCAGCGTCTCGAGGTACGCGCGGTCCTCGCGCAGGATCGCCGCAGCCCGCCGGCCGTCGATCGGCTCCCCGTGGCCGGGCACCACCCGCTCGGCCTGCTCGACCAGCGGCTCGAGCCGCGCCAGCGTTGCCAGGTACGCCGTCGCCGAGCCGTTCAGCATCGGGATCTCGACCGGCGACAGGTAGTCCCCGCACACGAGCACGCGCGCCCACGGGACCCAGACCGCCATGCCGTCCTCGGTGTGGCCGTCGGCCGGGTGCAGCTCGAGCTCGCGGTCGCCGACCTCGAGCCTGCCCGGCACCGGGAGCTGCTGCGCGCTCGGCAGCGACAGCGGCCGCGGGCGTTCGACGTAGAAGCTGTCGTCGAAGTCGCGCAGGCCGCGCTGGGCGGCGCCGGGCTCGTTCACGAGCCGCGCCGCGGTCGTCTCGGCGCAGCCGAGCGGCGCCTCCGGGAACGCGTAGCGGCCGAGCAGGTGGTCCCAGTCGGCGTGCGTGGCGAGCAGGCCGACGACCGTGAAGCCCGCCTGGTCGGCGACCGCGGGGAGAATCTCGAGCTCGTCCGGCAGAACCGGCGAGTCGATGCAGAACGCCTCGCCGCCCGAGCGGACCAGCGTGCAGGTGGTCTGATAGACGCGGGAGGTGGCGACGATGACGTCAGCGTGGAGCCCGACGGCCCTCACGCGGCCCCGAGCAGCCGTGCCGCTTCGAGCAGGCTCTTGACCTCGGCCGTCGGCTTCTTGGCGCCGGCGTCGAGCGTCTCGCCGCTGCGGTTGACCCAGATCACGGGGACCCTCGCCTTCACGCAGGGCTCGACGTCGTAGTAGTAGCTCGACGCGACGTGCACCCAGCCCTTCTTGCCGCCGATCCGCCGCTCGGCCTCCTTGAAGTGCGCCGGGTCGGGCTTGTAGGACCGCACCTGCTGAGCGGTGACGACGAGGTCGAAGTCGACCTTGAAGTGGCGCCGCGTGAGCCCCAGCAGCTTGTCGTCGATGTTGGAGATGAGCCCGACGTCGAACTTCTTCGCGAACCGCTCGAGCTGCGTGTTCGTCTCCTTGAACGGCGGCCAGCGCGACACCGAGTCGGGCAGGAAGCCGGAGCGCGAGGGCTCGAGCGGCCAGCCCAGCTCGCGCGAGATGTTGACCGCCGTGCGGCGCAGCACCTCGGCGTACAGCTCGTAGGACCCGCCCTTGATCTCCTGCTGCGTCTGCATGAACAGCGGGATGAGCTCCTCGCGCGACAGCGTGTACCCGTCGCGCTCGGCCTCCTTGGAGAAGGCGTCGAAGGCGCCCGTCTCCCAGTCGATCAGGGTGCCGTAGACATCGAAGGTGACGAAGTTGACTTCCTTGGGCAGCGGCATGCGGCCGTGGATTGTGACATGACCGCGAGTGGACTCGTCCACTAGCATCGGCGCCCCTCATGGATCTCCTGGAGTATCAGGGCAAGCAGCTGTTCGCCCGCCACGGGGTGCCGGTGCCGTCCGGTGCGCCCGCCACCACGGTCGAGGAGGCGGTCGCCGCCGCCGACGAGATCGGCTACCCCTGCGTGATCAAGGCGCAGGTGCAGATCGGAGGCCGCGGCAAGGCCGGCGGCATCAAGGTCGCCAACGACCGGCCCGAGGCCGAGGAGCACGCCAAGGCCATCCTCGGGATGGACATCCGCGGCCACACCGTGCACGAGGTGTGGGTCGAGGCCGCGTCCGACATCGCGTCCGAGTACTACGCCTCGATCGTGTTCGACCGCAGCGCCAAGCGCCCGCTGGTCATGCTCTCCACCCAGGGCGGCATGGACATCGAGGAGGTTGCCGAGCGCGACCCCGACGCGATCGCGCGCCTGCACGTCGACCCGCTGCTCGGCTTCCAGGACTTCCACGCCCGCCGGCTCGCCTTCGAGGCCGCCGTCGACGCCGACGTCGTGCGCCCCGTAGGCGCGCTGCTCAACCGCCTCTACGACGCGTTCACGGCCGAGGAGGCGATGCTCGTCGAGGTCAACCCGCTGATCGTCACCGGCGACCGCCAGGTGATGGCGCTCGACGCGAAGGTGACGCTCGACGACAGCTCGCTCTTCCGGCACGCCGACAACGCGGCGCTGCGCAAGACCGAGGCGGAGGACCCGCAGGAGCGGATGGCGCGCGAGCGCGGGCTGACGTACGTCAAGCTCGACGGCAACGTCGGCATCCTCGGCAACGGCGCCGGGCTGGTGATGTCGACGCTCGACGTCGTCGCCCAGGCGGGCGGCTCGCCCGCCAACTTCCTCGACGCCGGCGGCGGCTCGAAGGCGGAGGCGATCACCCAGGCCGTCGAGGTGATCCTCTCAAACGAGAACGTCACCGCCGTGCTGTTCAACATCTTCGGCGGCATCACGCGCTGCGACGAGGTGGCCAAGGGGCTGATCGAGGCATTCCGCCAGATCGAGCCGGACGTGCCGTTCGTCGTGCGCCTGGACGGGACCAACGACAAGGAGGGCCGCGCCCTGCTGGCCGAGGCCGAGCTGCCCAACGTGCATACCGAGGCGACGATGCTGGACGCCGCCCGCCGCGTCGTGGAGCTGGCCGGATGAGCATCCTCGTCGACAACGACACGCGCCTGTGCGTGAGCGGCATCACCGGCCGCGAGGGCACGTTCCACACGCTCAACAACAAGGGCTACGGCACCAACGTGGTGTCCGGCGTCACGCCCGGGAAGGGCGGCCAGGACGTCGAGGGGATCCCGGTCTTCAACACCTTCCACGACGCCGTCGCCGCGACCGGCGCCAACACCGCGATGATCTTCGTCCCGCCACGCTTCGCCGCCGATTCGATCCTCGAGGCCGAGGACGCCGGGATCGAGCTGATCGTGGCCATCACGGAGGGCATCCCGGCCCACGACGAGCTCCGGGTCTACAACCATCTGTCGCACAACGACCGGGTGCGGCTCGTGGGCCCCAACTGCCCCGGCATCCTCTCGCCCGGCAAGGCGAACGTCGGGATCATCCCGGCGGCCTTCTTCAGCGCGGGCAATGTCGGCGTCGTCTCGCGCTCGGGCACGCTGACGTACCAGATCGGCAACGAGCTGGCCCAGCGCGGGTTCGGCAACTCGACGATCGTCGGCATCGGCGGCGACCCCGTGCCGGGATCGAGCTTCATCGACATCCTCGCCCTGTTCCAGGAGGACGAGGAGA
>Ga0214469_1001092_pt1 | contig 10016 bp, 8 predicted proteins | sample RVTome_10_FD_187340 | JGI IMG/M metagenome (GOLD analysis project Ga0214469, IMG submission 187340) | Soil microbial communities from uranium-contaminated site in the Upper Colorado River Basin, Wyoming, United States - RVT153D57 HiSeq ... | reverse complement strand
CGGGCGCTCGCCGGCCCGTGATCGCGGCCGCGCCGGCGGTCGGCCGGCGCGTGCGGATCGCCGGCGCCGGGCGGGATGCCGCGTACGGCGAGGACGACGGCTTCGTCGTCGTGCTCACGGTCGCGCGGCCGCTGCTGCCCAACGGCGCCCAGGTCCGCGCGCTGCCGCGCGTCGGCGACGCGCTCGTGGTCCGGGCCGGCGAGGTGTGGGACCCGCGGCTGCGCCTCGGCGCCGTCGAGCTCGCGCCGGACGGGCCGGACGATCTCGCCCGCGCCGTCGCCGAGCGCGATCCGGCACTCGCCGCCGCGGCCGGGGCGCGGCGCATCGGCCGCGGCGGCGGCCTAACCCCGGAGGGCGACGACCTGATCGCCGGCGTGGCCGCCGTGGTCGCCGCGGGCCCGTGGCCGCAGCCGGAGCGGGACGAGTGGCTGCGCGCCCTGGTCGGCACCGACCTCCGCCGCCGGACGACCGCGCTGTCCGCGACGCTGCTCGAGCTCGCGACGGCCGGCATGGGCCCGGAGCCGCTGCAGGCGCTCGTCGCCGGCGACAGGGGCGCGCTCGCCCGGCTCGACGCGATCGGGCACTCGACCGGGCGGGCGATCGCGGCGGGCGCCGCGCTCGCCATGGCGAACGTGGGGCACAAAGCCGAATAGGCTGCCAGCGCCATGAACCTGCTCGACCTCTCCCAGGACTTCTCCGTCCACACCCCAGCCTTCGCCAGCTACGACGGCCCGTCGGTGAAGTGGATCAAGCGGCTGGCCTTCGACAAGGCCGGCGGCCAGGAGCTGACGTCGACGCTCCACGTCGGGACGCACCTTGACGCGCCCGCCCACTTCCTGTCCGGCGGCAAGTTCATCGGGGACCTCTCGCTCGACTTCCTGGTCGGCCCCGCCTGCGTGGTCGACCTCGAGCGCATGGGGATCGGCGACTACGACATCTACGGGCCCGAGCACTTCGAGCAGTGGGAGCGCGATACCGGCATCGCGATCGAGCCGGGCGACATCGTCATCATCCACACCGGCTACCACAAGCACTACCCGGAGAACTGGACCGACCGCAGCCAGGTCGACGAGACGAAGTACTTCATCCGCCAGCCGGGGCCGACGCGTGCGTTCGCCGAGTGGGCGCTCGAGCGCAGGGTCCGCTGGTTCGCGATCGACGCCGGCACGCTCGACCACCCGATGAACACGGTCATCCGCAAGATGCGGCCCGACGAGGCGGAGGACGCCGAGGCCAAGCTCGGCCGCTCGCTGGACGAGATCTTCCCCAAGCCCGACTACCAGATCATGCACACGCTGCTGTTCCCGCACGACGTGGTGCACATCGAGAACCTGGGGGGCGAGATCGACAAGGTGCTCGACTCCAAGATCCGGTTCGGCTGCTTCCCGTGGCGCTTCCAGGGCGGCGAGGCCGCGTTCTGCCGCGCGGTCGCGTTCCTGGACGGCTGACGGCGCTCATCTCTTTCGTCCACTCAGGGCTAGGATGCATATAGGCGGGTAGGTCGCCGCCCCGGTCGGTCATGCCCGGCCCGGTGATCCCGGTCAGTCCTGCTCGGTGCCGTAGTAGAACGAGCGGTACGCCTTGGCGGCGAGCCTGGAGAACGCCTTCTCGTCCGCGCTGCGCGCCCTGCGGCCTTCGACCTCGCGGCGCATGCTGAGCACCAGCGCGCCGCGCGACTCCTCCTCGTCCGGCACGATCAGCGTGTCGGTGCCGCGGACGCGCCGGTCGCGCGGCCCGGCGCGGAACTCGATCTCGTAGCCCGGCGTCCGGTTGATGCGGGCGCGGTGCTCGTCCCGGAGCCGGAAGCGCTCGAGCCGCGCCCGCAGCTCGCGAATGTGCCCGGAGGCGTATGCCGGCAGCAGGCCGTGGACCACGTCGCCCTCGTACGGCGGAAGCTCGAGCGGCCGGACGGTGATCGTCAAGGTCTGCCGCCCGCGCCGGCCCTCGAGCCGGGCGAGCTCGCCCGGCCGCGGCTCCGCCTCGGCGAGCGCGTCGTTCGCGTACAGCAGGTTGAAGGTCGGCTCTCCGCGGTGGACGAGCTGGGTCGTGCCGTCGACGCGCGGGCGCACCAGCAGCACCGCGACCGCGAGCAGCACGAGGCCGAGCACCAGCAGCGCGACCGTCGTGCGCTCGGGCAGCCCGGTCCGGCGCCGGACGAGCGCCGGCAGGGTCGGCTCGAACTCCGGCCGGACGCGCATTCAGTGCCCCGCCAGCGCGAGCTCGCCGCGCGCCTCGGCGCCGCCCTCGCCGTCGACTCCCGGCGGCCGCGCCCGCAGCCCGGCGGCGACCGCGAGCAGCGCCCACGAGAGCGGGTCCTCGAGGTAGGCGGCGTACACGAGCGTGTGCAGGACCAGCGCGGCATACGCTGCGGCCAGCCCCGCGCGCGTGACCGCCGCCACGCCCGGCCACGGCGCGAACGCGAGCGTCGCGCGCAGCCGGTCGAACAGCAGCGCGAACGAGAGCGCGACCAGCGCCAGGTAGGCGGCCAGGCCGATCACCCCCTGCTCGGCCGTGACCGTGAGCGGGATCGTGTGCGACGCGGCGGCGACCTTCTCCGAGCTGACCTGCTCGCGCTCGCGGTAGCGCTCCGCGTATGCGCCGGAGCCGAAGCCGTGGAGCGGGCGGTCGCGGATCATCCGCAGGCCGCCGCCGACGAGGTCCACGCGCCCGCTGGTCGCGCGGTCCAGCGCCGCCTGGCTGCCGGTCTCCAGATTGAGCGCGCTGGGTGCGATCAGCACCAGGGCGAGCGCCACGGCGGCCGCCACCGCGATGCCGGCCACCACCGGCCACGGCTTCCAGCGCAGCGCGGCCAGCACCGCGAGGCCCACCAGCAGCGCGGCGAAGCTCGACTGCGAGAGCGAGAAGACCAGGCCTGCCCACAGCAGCACGAGCGACCCGGCGATCAGCAGCGCCTCGCGACGGCGCCGCGTCCACAGCAGGACGGTGGCGAGCAGGATCATCGTCAGCGCCAGGTAGCGGCCGTAGATGTTCGGGTCGAAGAACAGCGAGTTGACCCGGAAGTAGGGCAGCAGGTCGTTCGCCTCGACGACCTTGGCGTTGGTGATCAGCAGGTGGCCGGTGGCGAACTCCACGCAACCGATGGCGGCGAACACCAGCGCGAGGCCGACGGTGACGTGCAGCGACCAGTGCAGCAGCCGCCGGCTCCAGCTCGCCTCGATCAGCAGCAGGAACAGCAGCGCGAACGGCACGTAGAAGAGGCAGACGTTCTTGACCGCCTGCTCGACGTCGGTCGAGTAGATCGACTGCGCCCCGTAGAGGACGAGCACGGCGGCGAACGCCCACGTGAGCCACCGCAGCAGCGGCTCGCGCTCGATCTCGGGCTCGTCGTCGTCGCCGCCGCGCAGCGCCCGCCACGCGTAGGACAGGGTGCCGGCGGCGATCACCGCGTACAGCGGCAGCAGCAGGTTCGCCGCCGAGTCCCCGACCGAGAACGGCACGCGGAAGGGGAGGGCGGCGATGGCCGACAGCACCAGCACGGTCGGCCGCCGGTGGACGATCCAGGCGAGCACGAGCACCGCCGCGCCGCCGGCCGCCGCGGCGGCGGCCACCACCGGGCCGACGTCCGGCACGTCGACGCGTGTGGCCATCGAGGCCAGCGCCAGCACGGCGAGCGCGGGAGCGGCCAGCATCGCGATCGCCCTTCGCCGCCGGTCGACGGTGATCAGCGCCGCGCCCACGGCCACCGTCGTGGCGAGCACAGCCACCCCCTGGAGCGGGGCGGCGACGGCGAGCGATGGCAGCGAGGCGGGCAAGTTGCGCGCCAACCCTAGCGTCGGCGCTGGCCGGAGCCAGTCGGCGCAAACCGTCCGGAAAGTCGTTGACGAAACGTGACGAGCGAGCGGTTCGCGGGCGCAGCGGCCGCTATCGTGGCGCGGCTGATGGCCACCGTCACGCCTCCGAGGCCCGCAGCGGCGGATCCTCCGCCAGCGGACGGACCGCACGGGACGTCGCGACGCCCGTCCCGCGTCTGGCTGGCCGGGCTGGCCACGTCGGTCGGCGTCGCCGCGCTCTGCTTCGTGCTCTACACGCCGTCGTTCGTCAACTACGACGCGCAGTGGGCGCTGGTGTGGGCGCGCGACGCCTGGCAGGGCTTCCTGCCCGAGTACACCGCCGACTTCGCGCCCACGCCGCATCCGCTGGCGATCGCCGCCAGTTCGCTCGCGCTCCCGTTCGGCGCCGGGGCGGACGCCGCGATCCTCTGGCTGACGCTGCTCTCGTTCGGAGCGCTCGTGTTCCTGACCTACCGGCTCGGCGCCGAGCTGTTCACGCGCTGGGTCGGGGTGGTGGCCGCGCTCGTCGTGCTGTCACGCCCGGTGATCGCGCGCGACGCGCTGATCGGCTACCAGGACCTGCCGTTCGCGGCGCTCGTTGTCGGCGCCGTCCTGCTCGAGGCGCAGCGTGCGCGCCGCGGCCTGCCGGTGCTCGCCTTGCTCGCGCTCGCGGGCCTGCTGCGGCCGGAGGCGTGGGTGCTGGCCGCCCTCTACTGGCTCTACCTGTGGCCGGCGGGCACGGTGCGGGACCGCATCCGGTCCGGGGCGGTCGTCGCGGCGGCCCCGCTGATCTGGGCGGCGACGGACTGGATCGTCACCGGCGACCCGCTGCACTCACTGCACGGCACCGCTGCGCTGGCCGAGGAGGCCGACCGGCGGCGCAGCGTGGAGGATGTGCCGTTCTGGACCGCCCAGTACTTCGGCTACGCGCTGCGGGAGCCGCTGCTGGTCGGGATCCCGGTCGGGCTCGCGTTCGCATGGCTGCACGTCCGCCGCCGGGCGCTGCTGCCGCTGGCGGTCGTCGCCGCGATGGTGGCCGTGTTCGCCGTCGGCCCGCTGTTCGGGCTGCCGCTGATCCGTCGCTACATCGACACGCCCGCCGTGCTGCTGACGCTGTTCTACGGCCTCGCCGTGTGCGGCTTCACGCTGCTGCCGCGCGGCCGGTCGCGCACGCGCTGGATGATCGTCGGCGGCCTGGCGGCGGCGCTGTCCTTCGCGTACCTGCCGTGGCACGTCGCCCAGCTCGACACCGTCGACCGGCGCGTGCGGCTCGACGGCAAGCTCTACCGCCACCTCGAGCGCGTCGGCACCTCGCCGCGCGTGCGCGCGGCCTTCGAGCGCTGCGCGCCGCTGACCAGCGGCGACCACCGGCCGATCCCGTTCATCCGCTTCTGGCTGGACGGCGAGCCCGGCTCGGTCGGCACCGTCGCGAGCGGCGCCAGCCCGATGGGCCGGGTCCTGCTGCTCCCGCGCCGCGGCCGCACCACGCGCCGCATCTACCGGGGCGGGGAGTTCCCGAAGGTCCGCAGGCCGGACGGGTACGTGCGGGTCTACCGCAACCGGTCCTGGCGCGTGCTGGCCGCCCCGGGCTGCGCCGCGCCGCGCCGCTGAGCCCGAGCGAGCGGCGAGCGCCGCCGCGCCGCTGAGCCTGCGCGAGCGGCGAGCGGCGAGCGCCGCCGCGCCGCTGAGCCTGCGCGACCGGCGAGCGCCGGCGTGCGCGCGGTCGCTACGTGCGCGCCGCGTGGCTGCCGGCGCGCGCCGCGTCGGTCAGCAGCGCGGCCTCGCCCTGACGGGTGCGCGTGAGCGGCCCGGAGGCGTCGCCCAGCAGCGACAGCGGGATGCGGCGGGAGCCGGACACGGCCCACAGCTCCCACACGGTCTCCGGCTCCTCGCCCGCCGGCAGGTCGGCGGCCGGCACGCGCGCCGTCCAGCCCGCGCCGTCGACCCGAACGGACGCGGTGACGGTCAGCGAGTCCGTCTCGCGCCGCAGCTCGAGCGCCGCCGGCGCGTCGAGCCGCAGGTCGCCCGACAGGACGAGCTCGCCGTCGTCGCCGGTCCGCGCGGCGGAGACCGTCATCCACCGCTCCCGCACGCGCGCGACGAGCTTGCCCCACTGCGTGCCGGCGACCGTCAGCAGCGCGCCGCCCGGCGCCGGCACGGTGACCGCGGCGGCGGCGCGCGGCGGCTCGATCGCGAACCGCGAGCGGCGCCGGCCCAGGCCGCCGGCGCGGAGGGCGATCGAGAGCTCCCAGTCGCCCTCGCCGCGCAGCGCGCGCGGGTCGAGCCGGGCCTCGTAGGCCGAGCCTGGCAGTGCGGTCGTCCGCAGCCGGACCCCGGCGATCCGCGCGCGCACGCGCTGCCAGCGGCCGGGCCGCGCGGCGACGACCCTGATGCGTGGTGTCCCGGCGGCTGCGACCGCGGGGATCGAGGCGCGGCCGCGGATGACGACGGCGTCGCCGTCGCGCCCGAGCTCGTCGACGCTCGCGGTGAGCGCGAGGTCGAGGTCGCTGCGGCCGAGCCGGTAGACGCGGCGCGGGAGGCGCAGGCCCGGGCCGGTGCGGAACGGGTAGTCGCCATACCAGCGGCCGCGGATGCGTACCGGCGGCGTCGCGGCGAGCTCTTCCCGCTGGAATCGCAGGACCTCCAGCAGCTCGTCGGTCAGGCCGCGGCGCACGAGCTCCCACTTGAGCCGGTCGATCGCCGGCAGCGTGCGCAGCACGCCCCAGCCGGCCCGCTCGACGAACGCGCCCGCGCGCTCCATGAACAGCTCGCGGTAGCCGTCGTCGGCGCGATCGAGCATGTTGAGATGCAGCCGCAGGTCGTCCGCCACGGCGCTCTGCTCGTACCACGGCAACCCCTTGCGCGGCCCGTTGCGCACGAGATGGTCGCGGACGTCCTCGATCGCCTGGAGCCGGTCGAGCAGGGCCCGCCGCTCCAACCGTCGCTGGGTGATCGACTGCTCGTCGCCCGTCCGTCGGACGCGCCAGTAGTAGACCGGGTCGGCGAGCACGTCGACCGAGCGCGCCGAGAAGTGCGCGGGCAGCGTGACCGGGATGTCCTCGTGGATCCGGCCCTCCGGGAAGCGGAAGCCGTGCCGGTCCCAGAACGAGCGCCGGAACAGCTTGTTCCACGCCGTGCGGTCGGCCAGCAGCGGGCGGAAGCGGGTGACGTGCGTGCGCAGGCGGGTGACGGCGAACGTGCGGGCGAGGAAGGCCGCCTGCGTCGTCCGGCTGCCGTCGAGCCGGTGGACGTTGCCGGTCGCGAAGTCCGAGCCAGTCTGGTCGAGCGCGCCGAGCAGGCGCTCGTACGCGTCGGCCGGGAGCACGTCGTCGCTGTCGAGGAACGCGAGGAACTCGCCGGTCGCGGCGTCGATGCCCGTGTTGCGGGCCTTGCTGAGGCCGCCGTTGGCCTGCCGGACCAGCCGGAAGCGCCCGTCGTCGCGCGCGAACGTCTCGGCGATCGCGGCGCTGCCGTCGGTCGACCCGTCGTCGACCACGACGACCTCGAGGTCGCCGAACGTCTGGGCGGCGACCGACCGCAGGCACGCCGCGAGGTACTGCTCGACGTTGAAGACGGGGACGACGACGCTGATGCGCGTCACACGTCCTCCATCGTCACGGGGTCCTCCTCCTCCTCTCGAACCCCAAGGAAGTCCGTGTAGGCGTCGACCACCGCGTGCGGCTCGTCCCACATCTCGATGCGGCCCTTCTCCAGCCAGATCGCCTCGTCGCAGAGCTTCTCGATGCTCCCGAGCGCGTGGCTGACGAGCAGGATCGTCCGGTCCTCGCCGCACAGCTCGCGCATGCGCTCGAACGACTTGCGGCGGAAGCGGGCGTCGCCGACCGACAGCGCCTCGTCGATGATGAGGATGTCGGGGTGCATGGTCACCGCCACGGCGAACGCGAGCCGCCCGTACATGCCGGCCGAGTAGGTCCGCATCGGCATGTCCATGAAATCCTCGAGCTCCGCGAAGTCGACGATCTCGTCGTACTTGTCGGCGAGCTCGGCGCGCGTCAGGCCGGCGGCGAGCCCGCCCAGCACGACGTTCTGGCGACCGGTGAGCTTGCGGTTGAAGCCGACCCCGAGCGACAGCAGGGTCGACACGCGGCCGTGCACCTCGATCCGCCCGCTGGTCGGCGGCAGGATGCCCGCCACCGTCCGCATCAGCGTGGACTTGCCGGCCCCGTTGGCGCCGACCACGCCCATGACCTTGCCGTGCGGCACGGTGAACGAGACGCCCTTGAGCGCCTTGATCTCGCGGATCACCCGCTCGCGGCGGCCGAGCCGCAGCAGCGTGCCCTTCAGCGTCGGCGCCTTCTCGAGCGACGTGCGGTAGGTGACCGCGACGTCCTCGACCCGGATCCGCGTGCGGTCAGAGCCGGACAGCGAACTCACGCTCCCGGGAGATGAAGAACAGGGCGCCGCCGATCACGAACGCCGTCGCCCACAGCGCGCCGACCGCCAGGTCGAGAGGGTCGGGCGCCATGCCACGGTCGAGGACGTCGCTCCACGCGGTCAGCAGCGGCGCCAGCGGGTTGAGCACGAGCAGGAACTGGTAGCGGTCCGGGACCTCGGACGCGTAGTAGAGGATCGGCGAGCCGTACAGCCACAGCCGCAGGGCATAGGTGAGGAAGTTCTTGAGGTCGCGGAAGTAGACCTGGCCGGCGGCGACCACCATCGCGAGCCCGGTCCCGAGCAGGGCGAGCAGCGCGAACACCGGGAGCAGCCACAGCAGCTCGGGCCCCACCGGCAGCCCGACCGCGAGGTGGACGGGGATGTAGATGGCCACCGTCGGAAGGAAGCGCCAGAAGGCGGTGATCACGGAGGCGCCGGGGAGCAGCAGGCGCGGGAACGCGGTGTTGAGGATCAGCCGCCCGCCGCCGACCACGGAGCGCACGGCCTGCCGGATCGCGTCCGTGACGAAGTAGTAGGCGAACAGGCAGGCCATCAGATGGGCGAAGAACACGACCCCGCCGGTGCGCCGGCGCAGGATGTCGACCAGCACGTAGTACACGCACGCGAGCAGCAGCGGGCTGATCACCAGCCAGAGCTGCCCGAGTGCCGTGTTGTAGTTCTGGGCGCGGAGGGTGGTGCGCGAGAGCTCGAAGGCGAACTCGCGCCGGCGCCACAGCTCGCGGGCGTACGACCCGAGCGGCGGCAGGCCGACCTTGTGGGGCTCGTAGACGTGCCGCTCGGAGGTGAACTCGTCCTCGCGGCGGTGCGATCCGGTGGTGGGCTCGGTCACGGGGGGACTGCTCAAGGCACGGAGAGGCTAGCCGCTAGATGAGCGGAGGCCGCCCGGCTCGCGTCATCCGCCACAGCGTCCTCACCCGCAGCGGTCGCCGCGACCCGCAGTCGCCCCGCAGCCCGTCGCGGTAGCCGCGCGCGGCCGCGCGGGCCTTCGCGGGCGACCGCAGCAGCGGCAGCGTGCGCAGGGCGAAGCCGGCGACGTAGAGGACGCCGAGCGGCCAGGGGAGGTGGCGGCGCGCGAGGTAGACCCGGTTGCGCGCCCCGTAGTAGGCCGAGTAGTCGTGCGGGGCCGTGCGGTAGGCCGGGTGCAGCGCCGCGATCTCGCCGGCGTAGGCGACGCGGTGGCCGCTGTCCAGCACCCGCCAGGCGAGGTCGATGCCCTCGTGGGCGTAGCGGAACGGCTCCGGCCAGCCGCCGATCCGCTCGAACAGCGACCGCCGGATCGCGACCGCGCCCTCCCAGACGGCCGTGACCTCGCTCGAGCGGTGGCGGTCGCCGACGCGCAGCCGCGGGACCCAGTCGCGCGGGGGCGTGCCGCCGTCGGACGCGTCGACCCGCAGCTGCAGCAGCCCGAGCGCGGGGTCGGCGGCGAACCGGCCGGCCACGCGGCAGAGGGCGTCGGGCGCGGCCAGCCGGGCGTCGTCGTCGAGGAAGAAGAGCAGCTCGCCGTCGACCGCCGCGACGCCCGCGTTGCGCCCGGCCGGGATCCCGCGGTCCTCGTCCAGCGCCACCGCGCGCACGCCCTCCGGCAGGCCGGCGGGCCGCCATCCGTTGCCGACCACAACCACCTCGAGGTCCGCGCCGCGCTGCGTGGCGAGCGAGTCCAGCGCGGCGGCCAGCTCGGCCGGGCGGCGGCCCTGGGTGAGCACGACGCAGCCGATCATCGCAGGCGCTGTGAGGCGAGGATCGCGACGAGGTGCCCGACCGCGGTCACCGCCGCGACGCCGATCAGCGCCACAACCAGTGTGCGCGAGC
>Ga0214469_1001090_pt1 | contig 10029 bp, 13 predicted proteins | sample RVTome_10_FD_187340 | JGI IMG/M metagenome (GOLD analysis project Ga0214469, IMG submission 187340) | Soil microbial communities from uranium-contaminated site in the Upper Colorado River Basin, Wyoming, United States - RVT153D57 HiSeq ... | reverse complement strand
GCCGTCTCGGTGGCGTCGTTGGCTTCTGTCGAAGTGCCGTGGGCGTTGACATAGCCGATGTCGGAGGGGTGGAGCCCGGCGTCTCCCATCGCGTTCACCATGGCTCGTGCCGCTCCGGTCCCGCCGGGTCGGGGCAGGGTTATGTGATAGGCGTCGGCGGACATCCCGTAGCCGGTCAACTCGGCCAGGACCGGGGCTCCCCGTGCCAATGCGTGGTCCAGGTCCTCCAACACGAGGGCGGCCCCTCCTTCGCCCATGACGAACCCGTCCCGCTTCGCATCGAAGGGTCGTGAGGCCCGCTGCGGCTCGTCGTTTCGACTGGACAGGGCGCGGGCCTGGGCGAAGGTGGCGATCCCGAAGCTGGTGATGGTCGCCTCCGAGCCACCGGCGACGATGACATCGGCGGCCCCGCGCCGGATCAACTCTGCCCCGTCGCCGATCGCATTCGCCGAAGCCGAGCAGGCAGTGACCACGCAGGTGACCGGGCCGAGCAGGTTGTGCTCGATCGAGGCGAGCCCCGCCGCCATGTTGGGGATGATCCTGGGGACGCCGAGCGGGCTGACCCGATCAGGGCCCCTCTCGGTCAGCGTGACGATCTCGTCGATGAACGTCCCCATCCCGCCGAACCCGGCGCCGACGACGACGCCGGCCCGGGCCGCGTCCGGATCGTCCTCGCTATAGGACAGTCCGGCCTGCTCCATGGCCTGACGAACCGCTACCAGGAAGAACTGGGCGAATCGATCGAGTCTCCGCACCTCACGCCGTTCGAAATGCTTCTCCGGCTCCCATCCCTTCACCTCGGCGGCGATGGTCGTCCGGTAGCCGTCGCTGTCGAACAAGCTGATCGGCCCGATACCCGACCGCCCCGCCAGCATCCCCTCCCAGGTGGACCCGACGTCCTCACCGAGGGGCGTGACGGCTCCGAGCCCGGTGACGGCGACTCGCCGTCGCTCGGGTGGCATCAGCCTCCGAGCTTCCCGTGCACGACGTCGATGGCCTGGCCGACGGTCATGATCGACTCGGCTTCTTCGTCGGGGATCTTGACCCCGAACTCGTCTTCGAGCGCCATCAACAACTCGACGACCCCGAGACTGTCCACATCGAGATCCTCCTCGAAATGGGCGTCCTCGGTGATCTTGGACTCTTCGAGCCCGAGCTCCGATACCAGGACCTCACCGAGGCGCCCGGCGATTTCACTTCTCTCCACGTATTCCTCCTTTCAACGGAATGCTGGCGGAAAGTTACAAGGCGAGGCCGCCATCCACGGCCAATACCTGACCCGATATGTAAGAGGCGGCGTCGGAGACGAGGAAGTCGACTGCGCCCGCCACCTCGTCGGGCACGCCGAACCGCCCGAGTGCGATCGCCCCCTTGGCTTCGTCTCTCACCTTTTGACCCAGGTCCTGGGTCAGGTCGGTGGTGATGAACCCCGGGGCGACGACATTGACGGTGATGCCGCGCGATCCCACCTCCTTGGCGATCGCCTTGGAGAATCCGATGATTCCTGCCTTCGAGGCGGCGTAGTTGGCCTGTCCGGGGTTGCCGGTGATCCCGGCCACCGAGGCGATCGACAGGACCCTCCCCCAGCGCGCCCTGAGCATCGAGCGCATGGCGAGGCGGGTGCACAGGTAGACCGACCGCAAGTTGGTGGCGATGACCAGGTCGAAGTCGTCCGGGCTCATCCGAAGCAGGAGGTTGTCCCTGGTGATCCCGGCGTTGTTCACCAACACCGTCACCGGGCCCAGGTCTCTTCCGATCGCCTCGAACATCTGCTCGACCTGGGCGGTCACGGACACGTCCGCCCCGTAGGCGGCGGCGGTGCCCCCGGCCTCCGTGATGGAGCCGACGACCTCGTCGGCCGCCGCCTCGTTGCTCGAGTAGTTCACGGCGACCTGAAGACCGGACGTGGCGAGCCGGATGGCGATCGACCTGCCGATTCCCCTGGAACCACCTGTCACCAGGGCCACTCTCCCCTGGGTGAGATCCGTCACGTGAGCTTTTCGGGGAGACCGAAGAAGTCGAAGTTGGGCTGGAGCAGCTCCATCGTGGTGCGATCCGGCGGAGGCAGATCGGCATCGCTCTCACCCAGCGGCTCGACACGACTCCCCCAGCGGTACACGGCGGAGCCCCAGCTGAGGCCACCGCCGAAAGCGGTGAAGGCGATGTTGGCACCGGGGCTTATCCGCCCCGTCTCGAGGGCCTCGGTGAGAGCCACCGGGATGGTGGCCGCCGAGGTGTTCCCGTAGGAGTGGATGTTGACGAACACCTTGCTGTCGTCGAAGCCGAGACGGCGCGCCGTGGCATCGATGATCCTGACGTTCGCCTGATGAGGGATGAGGAGGTCGATGTCGTCGAGGGAGAGCCCGGCGTCTTTGATCGCCCGAGCCGCTGAGTCGCCCATCGTGGTGACGGCTCGACGGAACACCTCCGGCCCCTCCATGCCGATGGCGCATTCCCTGGGGTCGACCGGGCGGCGGTCGCCGTGGGTGCCGTCACGAGGGACGCTGAGGATGTGTCCCACCGAGCCATCCATTCCCAGCTCCGAGGAGAGCAGGCCGATGGGCTCGTCGGTCGGCTCGAGCACGACCGCCCCCGCCCCGTCGCCGAAGAGAACGCAGGTGGTGCGGTCGGTGTAGTCGGTGACGAAATGCAGCTTCTCGGTACCCATGAGGAGGACCGTGTTGTTGGTGCCGCCCCGGATCATGTTGGTCCCCACCACGAGCCCGTAGACGAACCCGGAGCAGGCGGCATTGAGATCCATCGCCGCCGCGTTCCACGCTTGGAGACGGTTCTGCACCACCGAGGCGGTGGAAGGGATTATCGAGTCGCCCGAGCAGGTGGCGACCAGGATGAGATCGACGTCGTTGACCGTCTTGCCCGCCGCCGCCAATGCACGCAGCCCCGCTACCGCGGCCAGTTCCGAAGCCTCGACGTGGCTGATCCGCCGCTCCTTGATCCCGGTCCTGGTCGTGATCCACTCGTCGGAGGTGTCCACCAGTTGCTCGAGGTCGTGGTTGGTGAGCACGTTGGGGGGCATGCACTTGCCCCAGCCCGTTATCTCGGCGTTACGCATTCTCGTCTCCTCGGTGTTGGTCCATGCTATCGAGAGCATCGAGAACCGACCCTATGTCGGAATCAGCCGAGATCGCGTGCACCCGGGCATCCGGGACCGTCTTGCGAGCCAAACCGGCGGTCACATCTCCCGGTCCGACGTGGATGAAGGTGTCGATGCCGGCAGCGGCCATGTCTTGGAGCGAATCCGAGAAGAGCACCGGCTCCACGAGCTGGCGAACGAGGAGGGGGCCGATCTCACCGGGCCGGTGGGGCCGGGCGCTCGTGTTGGACCAGACCGGGAACCGGGGGCTTCCCCACTCGATCGTCTCCAGAGCCATGGCCAGCTCTTCCTGTGCCGGACCCATGAACCCGCTGTGGAATGCGCCGCTCACGGCCAGCGGGATGACCCGCCTGATGCCGAGCCGGCTCGAGTGCTCCGCGAGCCACTCGAGGTCGTCCCGACCGCCGGCCACGACGACCTGGCCCGGGGCGTTGACATTTGCCACTTCGAGCCTCCCACCCTCGCCGCGGCGAACCCGACAAACCTCCTCGGCTCCGGCCCGGTCCGAGCCGAGCAGCGCCGCCATGCCCGAATCCTCGAGGTTGGCGGCGTGCCCCATGGCGCGGCCCCGGAGCGCCACCAATGACAGCGCCGAGTCGAAGTCGATGAGGCCCCCCGCGGTCAAGGCGGTGTACTCGCCCAGGGAGTGCCCGGCGGCGCCTGCCGGGCTCAGCCCGGACTCCGCCTCGACCACGTCCCACAAGGCGTAGGAGAGGGCGAACAACGCCGGTTGGGCGTTCTCGGTCCGGGTGAGTCGGTCCTCCGGGCCCTCCAGACAGAGTGTGCGCAGCGAGAACCCGAGGATCTCGTCGGCCCGATCCCCCAGTAGCTCGGGCCGCGCCTCGAACAGGCCGGCACCCATGCCCACGGACTGGCTTCCTTGTCCCGGGAAGAGAATGCCGACACCGCGCACCTGTATCCGACTCCCACTGCCCGGCTGGGGTTACCCGAGTGCCGCAACCAGGCGGTCCGCGTCGGCCGAGTCGACGTCGCGGTGGGTGACGATCCGCCACCCCTCACCCAGTGGAGGGTTCACCTTCACCCGGGCCCGGTCGAGACGTGTCTTCAGTTGGGCCCATTCGACGCCCAGGGCAGGGAAGTGGGCCCGGACCATGTTGGTCTCCACCAGCGACGGGTCGACCGCCCCGGGGAAACGCTCGCCGATGAGATCGCCCAGTCGGCGCGCCAATGCATGATCCTCCGCGAGGCGATCCCTGTCGGCCAGAGCCACGCGAGCCGCGGCGGCGATGACCCCTGCCTGGCGCATGCCGCCCCCAAGCCGCTTGCGTAGATAGCGGATCTCGCCGATCAGGTCGGCAGGCCCGCACACGATCGAGCCCACCGGGGCCCCCAGCCCCTTGGAGAAGCAGAACTGGATGGTGTCGGCCGTGGCCGCGTACCTGGCCGCGGCGACGCCACTTGCGATCACGGCGTTGAAGATGCGGGCGCCGTCGATGTGGATCTTGAGACCGTGGCCCCGGGCGACACTGGAGGTCTTCTCCATGACGTCGATGGGTATGACCCGCCCCCCGGAGAGGTTGTGGGTGTTCTCCCACACCATGAGGCCGATCCGGGGAAAGAAGCCCGACATGGCCATCGCCCGTTCCACGTCCTCGGGCTCGATCCTGCCCCCGTCCCCGCCCACGGTGCGAAAGCCGACACCCGAGAGGGCCTGGGGCGCGCCCGCCTCGATGCTGCGGACATGACTCCCCTCGTGAGCCAGAACCTCTTCGCCCGGTCTGGTCTGGGCCATGATGGAGAGTTGGTTGCCCATGGTCCCGGTCGGCACGTACACGGCGGCCTCCTTGCCGGTGACCGCAGCCGACTCCTCCTCGAGGGCATTGACCGTGGGGTCGTCCGAGTACACGTCGTCGCCGAGAGGCGCAGAGGTCATCGCCTCCAGCATCGCCGCGGTGGGACGGGTGACGGTGTCGGAGCGAAAGTCGGCGGTGCCGTCGGGAAATGCCATGGGCCAAAGGCTATGCGTGTTGGCGGGGGCAGTTCAGCTCATCCGCTCCAGGGCGCGGCGAATCCCCCTGGTCGCCTGGGTGATTCGCTGCTCGTTCTCCACGAGTGCGAAGCGGACGTGCCCCTCCCCGGCCGGGCCAAAGCCGACCCCCGGGCTCACCGCCACCTTCGCCTCTTCGAGAAGACGGATGGCGAAATCGAGCGAGCCCATCTCGGCCAGGGAATCGGGGATCGTGGCCCAGGCAAACATGGTCCCCCGGGGAGGCTCCAGCTTCCACCCCGCCCGATCCAGCCCCGTCAGCAGGGCATCACGGCGTATTCGATAGATCTCGTTGACCTCGCCGACATATTGATCCCCCTCGTTGAGGGCGATGATCGATGCGATCTGAATCGGTTGGAAGGTCCCGTAGTCGAGGTATGACTTCAGCTTGGCCAGCGCAGAGACCGCCGCGGCACTGCCCACCACGAAACCCACCCGCCACCCCGCCATGGAGTGGCCCTTGGTCAGGGTGTACAGCTCCACCGCCACCTCTCTGGCGCCGGGCACCTCCAACAGCGAAGGAGGGGTGTAGCCATCGAAGCCGATATCGGCGTAGGCGAAATCGTGGACCAGGAATGCTCCCCAATGGTGGGCCAGGTCGACCAGCTCCTCGAAGAAGGCGAGGTCGACACAGGTGGTGGTCGGGTTGTGTGGGAACGAGACGACGATGACCCGCGGCGGCGGCTTCGCTCGGGTGAGCAACTCGCGGAGATTCTCGAGAAAGACCCGCGGCCCCTGATCCAGCGACACCCGCAAGGTCTGGGCGCCGGCCAGCGAGGCGGCATAGAGATGGATCGGATAGCTGGGGTCGGGGACGACCGCCGAGTCACCGGGCTCGACCAGAGTCCACATCAAATGGGCGAGGCCTTCCTTGGCGCCGATGGTGGTGATCACCTCGGTGTCGGGGTCCAACTCCACCCCGAAGCGACGTCGGTAACGATCGGACACCGCTCGTCTCAGATTGGGGATCCCCCGGGATGAGGAGTAGCGGTGGTTGCGTGGGTTGCGGGCCGCCTCGCAGAGCTTCTCCACCGCCGCCTCGGGCGAGGGGATGTCGGGGTTCCCGAAGCCCAGGTCGATGATGTCCTCACCCCTGCGCCGTGCCTCCAGCTTGAGCGAGTCGATCGTGGCGAACACGTAGGGAGGAAGTGAGCCGATGCGGCGGAAGTCGGTCATGAGATGATGTCCAAAGTAGTAGCTACGAGCTACGAGCTACGAGCGATGAGCCAGATCGAGGTCTCCGGCCTATGGCTTGTGGCCGGCTTGCCTATTGCTCAACCTGAGAGTCGCTCCAGGGCTCGGCTGAGACGGGTGGGGACGATGTTGCGGGCCACGCCCAGGACCTCCCTGATCATGCCGAGGAGATCACCGGGGCCATCCCAGTGCTCCTCCACGATCTCGGGACCGGCCCGCTCGATGATGGAGTCGATGGCGAACATCATGAAGATCACGTCGTCGGCCCAACCGATCACAGGGATGAACTCGGGGACCAGGTCGATGGGGCTGGCCACATAGGCGGCCGCCAGCCCGAGGGCGACCTTGGAGCGGCGGGGCACCCGTGGGTCCTTGAGCAGACGCCCGATCAACTTGACCAGGTTGGGGATCATCAGGGCGGCGTCTCTGAGCAGCTGCCGTGCCTGGATCGATTCCCCGCCCGGGGGGATCACGTCGTCGGGTCGGATCCGTCTTGCTTCGTCTGTCATTCGATATCGATCCTGGTTCGTGGCTCCGGTTTGTCGGCATCATCATCGTCCCCGATTCGGCCTACCTCTTCGATCACGGCCTCCACCGCCTTCAGACCCTCGATCAGCGCCTGGAGCAAGTGATAGACGGCCCTCCGTCCGGCCCGCCCGAACGCCTGCATTGCCTCCGACTGCTCCTTCATGACCGGCTGTCCGGATCGGAGAAGGACACGGTGAGGGTGCCGCCTTCGAGCCGGGCCCGTGTCACCTCCCTGCGGTGCAGGGCATCGGGGAGGATGAACGACCTTCGGTACGGCCCCACCTGGACGTAGAGCTCGTGGCCGGTGCGATAGACGTCGAGATCCGACTTCTCGACGAATGGGATGTCGATCTCCATGGTTATCCCGGCATCGGAGTCGATGATTCGGAACGGGTGGGTGGCAGTGAACCCGGCGATCGGGTCGCGTTCGCCGTAGAGCTCGGCGTACATGAAGCGGAGCCGGTCGATGCCGACCATCTCGTCGTCGAACAGCCGGAGATGAAGTCGTGGCACCTCGGCGAAGGCGTCGTCGATCGTGTCGAGGTGGCCTTTCTGGATCGCTCTCCACCTCTCGAAGTAGGGATCGGCCACCTCCTGGGGCAAAACCCTGTTGACGATGACACCGTCCACCCCGTACCCGAAGAGCCCGAGGTAGCTGTAGGTGCGTCTCGCCTCGTCGATCACCATCTTCTCGGGGTTGACCACGAGACGGGCCGAGGTCACCTCGGGGTCCGACATCAGCTCTTTGACTCCCTCGATCGATTCGAAGACCGATTGGGCCGAGGTGAACACCTCGTCCTGGGGCAGCGGCAGATCGGTGATCCGGCTCAGGATGGGTCGGGCTGCCTTCATCAGCCGACGCTCGGTGGGTAGGACCCTCTCGAAGTACCAGCTCAAGACCTCGGGCAAGGAGAGCAGGCGAAGCGTCTCGGCGGTCGGGGCGCAGTCGACGATGATCACGTCGTACTTACCCGAGCGGGCGTGCCGGTTCACCTCGAGCAAGGCGAACAACTCGTCCATCCCGGGAAACACGAGGAACTCCTCGGCCTCGATGCCTCCCGCACCACCCCAGTCGAGCAGATCCATCAACTGGCGTCGGATCGACCCCCAGTAGCGATCGAGTTGATGCTGGGTGTCGATTTGCTGCCCGTCGAGATTGGGCACGATCGGGCCTGGCTCCGATCCGAGACGGACACCCAGGGCATCGGACAGTGAGTGGGCGGGGTCGGTGGAGGTGACCAGTGTGCGGCTCCCGCTGTCGGCGGCGGCCAATGCGGTGCAGGCAGCGACCGTCGTCTTGCCGACTCCCCCCTTGCCGGTGACGAGGACGATCCTCATGCTCACACCCGGTCGGCGACCCGCTTGCGCAGCCCGCGCAATGCCGTGGTCACGATCTGCTTCTCGGCCTGTCGTCTGAGAAACCCGGGGAGGGTGAAGTTCGGTTCCACGGTCAGGGCGTAGGCCACCTCGGTGGCATCGTCGACGGGGGTGAAGCTGTACGAGCCTTCCAGCATCCTCACGTCCTTGGAGTCCTCCTCGGCAACCCAGCTCAACCGGTTGGGGCGGTCGTGGGTGTAGCGAAGCACGTATTCGATCTCCTTGACGAAGCCCTCCAGCACGAATCGGGCACGTTCGACGAGCCCCTCCGGGTTGACCTCGAGAACCTCGACCTCCTTGACCCCGGTCGCCCACTCCGGGTAGGAGGCGATGTCGGCCACGACGTCGTACAGGGCCGCGGCCGGGGCGTCTATCTCGAGAGTCTGGAAGGTTCCTTCGGTCATGACATGTGGTTGGTGCGAGCCCGATGCCGAGGTTAGCCAGGAGCGGATCTATTCGAGCCTGCCGGGATCGAGCGGCAAGGCGCGTCCTGTGGCCCGGAAGTACCCCACATTGCGACACCGGGTGGGGCCCAGACGCCATGTGCTGGCCTGGGGTTGGTGGACGTCGCCGAAGAGGTGCAATCGGGGGACATGCGACAGGATGTATTCGAGCAGAGGGGCGGATCCGCGCTCGGCGCGCCCGGTGACGACATCGGTCTGCAGGGGATCGATGGCCGGGGCCACATGGCTGCACAAGACGTCGACCTCGCCCAGCGTCTGGAGCAGTTCCTCCATGCTCTGGTCCGGTATCTCGCCTTCCGCCTGAAGCGGGGTGGATGCTCCCCCGCCGACGAACCCGAAGCAGACACCGTCGATCTGGCGCGTCTGGCCATGGACGTATTCGTAGCCAGGAGGCAAGGACCGCTCCAGCGCCTGCGGCCGGTCGACGTTGCCGTGAATCACATAACCATGCCCACCATCGAGTGCCTCGGCGACATCGGTGTACTGGGCTTCGATCGCATCGCCGATGGCGGCCCGCACCTCGTCGACGTTGTCGCCGACCCGTTCCTGCCACAGACCTCGCATCCGCTGGTAGTCGCCGGCCCCACGCGCCGAAGCCGAGGCGCGGGCGAACTCGATGCCGAGCACTTCCGCAACGGCTCCCTCACCGGTCCTGTAGTCGGTGAGGTTCACCAGGTCGCCCAGGATGAGCAGGGTCTCTCCGGTCGCCACCACCCGTCGCAGCGGCTCCAGGGCGAAATGGACGTCAGACAGGACCAGCATCCGACCCGGAGTCGCGAGTCGAGGCGTACCAGGCCCAGACCGCCCCTGCTCCGCCTCCGGCGACCGCCAGGAGGAGCGCGGTCTGCCAGCTCAGGTCGGAGATCGAGAACTCGGCCGACATCCCGGCCATGCCGAAGCCCAACAAGCCGCCGATCAGGGCCCGGCCGACAACGCCCATCCTCCGCCCCGGATCACGTTCGGGTCGCCCGACGTTCTCGGCGAGAGCCCCACCGAGCACGACGACCAGCAGCCCGACCACACCGAGGGCGAGGCAGATCGCATAGATCTTTACCATGTGCCGGCGAGGGTAATTGCACAATCATCCTCAGCTCGCCTGCCGCTCGGTGGGGATCAACCGAAGACGGGGGACCAAACCCTCCCCGGCCAGGTTGGCCAGGGCGTTCACCTCGGACGAGTCGAGGTCGACCGGCCCGTCGGTGAGGAGAAAGGTCACAACACAGTCGTCACAGGCGCTGGTCCCCTGCATCGCACATTGTTCGCAATCGATCAGCATCTCGTACCTCCTGGAGCCCAAGGTACGGGAGGGCTGGGACAGATTCGTTCGGTGCGGACCTACGCGG
>Ga0214469_1001089_pt1 | contig 10029 bp, 10 predicted proteins | sample RVTome_10_FD_187340 | JGI IMG/M metagenome (GOLD analysis project Ga0214469, IMG submission 187340) | Soil microbial communities from uranium-contaminated site in the Upper Colorado River Basin, Wyoming, United States - RVT153D57 HiSeq ... | reverse complement strand
GGCTGAAGGAGATCGCGTACTACGACCCGGCGCAGAACTCCGGCACGTGGTCGGCGTACCCGTACACGGGTCCGGCGTTCAAGACGGGGCCGGGCGAGCCTGTCTACGCGACGGACGGCGTGACGAACAACCCGCTCGCCGAAGGCATGGTCGTGTACCGGACGATCATGCAGAAGGTCGGCAAGCCGAAGCGCGTCGACTTCCTGAACCCGCAGACGATGCACATGGACTGACCTCTCTGCACGGCGGAAAGCGCGAGAGGGCGGCTTCGGCCGCCCTCTCGCGCTCACCGGAGAGTCTCAGAGCTCGCCGTCCGGGACGGTCCCGCGCTCGAACGCGGCGACCTGCTCGGGTGTGAACGGCGCGCGAAAGAGCTCCTCGCGCCCGTGGAAGGCGCAGAAGAGGTGGACGATGTAGTGCATCCGCTGGCGGAGGTCGGCCCAGTCGCGCGCGCCGCAGTCGTCGGCGGCCGGCGGGGCCGGCTCGAAGCGTGCGAGCAGCTCCGCGAGCTCGCCGTCGCGCGGGTCGCCGAGATCCTCGGGAAACGCGTCGTCCAGATGCCGGCCGAGCGCAAGCACCCGGCCGGGCAGGCTCAGCGTCATGAAGGACTCCGTGACGACCTCGCGCGCGAGGCGGCTCGACGAACGCTGTACGCCCTTCGCGAACGCGCCCGCGACGGCCGCGGCAGGGCCGCGGACGACCGGCCACGTGCGCGCCAGTGACGGGAAGAGCGCCTCGAGGGCGCGGAGCCCGAGCCGCTCCTGCGTGACAAGGGGGGCGTCGAGCGCCTCGAGGATCTCCGGCTGGAGCCGGGTCTGCTCGTGGAAGCCGATCTCGAGGTTCGCAAGGACGGTGAGCTGAAGGCGCGTGCGGGCGTCCTCGGCGCGCCGCGCGCGCTCGTAGCGCGCAAATGCCCTGCGCAGGTACGCCTGGCCGTCGGGCGGGTCGCCGTCCCGCAGCCCGGCGACGAACCGCTCGAGCGCCCCCACGTCGCCGTCGGGCGGGCACTCGGCCAGGAACCGTGCGAACTCGAGCCCGATCTCCTCGAACACCTTGAGGTTGCCGCGGGCGACGGCCTCGCTCGCGCGCTCGACCGCGTCGAACGGGGTGTGCAGCTCGGCTGCCAGCCGTCCGAGGCGTGTCTCCGGCTGGAAGAGCCCGCGGCGCAGAAGCCGGCGCCCCAGGGTGGCGACCGGGCTGAGGAGCCAGCGGCCGTGGTGGATCCGGCGCCCGGCCTCGTCGAGGAGGTCCTCGCCGCGGATCGTCCGGCCGGCCTGGCGCGAGGCCCACGTCGCGTACGTGCACCAGTTCGCGCCGGGCCCGCCTCGCGCGGCGAACGCCGCCGAGAGGCGCGCGTAGCAGTTCGTGATCTCGAGGTTGCGGACGATCGGGTTCTCGAGCGCGGCGATGCGCCCGACGTCGTCGACGGTCGGCGGGGGCGCGGCGATGGTCACGAGGACAGGGTCTCACGTCCGGACGACAGGAAGCGCGCCGGATGGGCACCATCCCCGGGATGTCGTCCAGGCTCCGCACGGCGGTGCTCGTCCTCGCGATCGCGGTCGCGTTTGCCGACTCGTCGATCGTCGTCCTCGGCGTGCCGGAGATCGTCCGGGACTTCGACGTCGCCGTCGACGACGCCTCGTGGGTCATCACGGCGTACAACCTCGCGGTCGTTGCGGGCGCGGTCGCGGTGTTCGCGGCGCTCGGCCGCGTCGCGCCGCGCGGGCTCGCGGTCGCCGGTCTCGGCGCGTTCGCGCTTGCGTCGCTCGGGTGCGCCGTCGCGCCGTCGTTCGCGTGGCTCGTCGGCTTCCGGACGGCGCAGGGGCTCGCGGCGGCACTCGTGCTCGTGGCGACGCTGCCGTTCCTCGGCGGGCGGGCGGGAGTGCGCCCGTGGATCCTCGCGGCCACGGTCGGGCTGGCGGCCGGGCCCGCGCTCGGAGGCGTCCTCACGGAGCTCTTCTCCTGGCGGGCGATCTTCGCCGCGCAGGCGCCGCTCGTCGCGGCCGGGCTGCTCGCGCTTGGCGGCGCTCCCACGCTCGTGACCGGGGCCGGCCGCCGCCCCGGGCGCGCCTGGCTCGCGGACGCGACGCTCGCCGCGCTGAGCGCCGCGCTCGTCGGCGCGCTCTTTCTCGTCGTCGTGCTCCTGATCAACGGCTTCGGCTGGCAGCCGCTCCCCGCCGCGCTCGTAGCCACGACGCTGCCGGTCCTCGCGGCGGTCGCGGAGCGGATCGGACGCGGGCTTCCCGCGTCGGGGTCGGCGGCGGCAGGCGGGACGCTCGTCGCGGTCGGGCTCACGGTGCTCGCCTTCCTCCCGTCCGCCCGCACCGGCCTCGTCGTCGCAGGTCTCGCGCTCTGCGGCGCCGGGCTCGGCCTCGCAGCCCAGCCGCTCGGGACGCTGGCGCTCGGCGGCCCACGCCTCGAGCAGGACGCCGCGTGGACCGTGTTCTTCCGCCACGCCGGGCTCGTTCTCGCGCTTGTCGCGGTCACGCCGGTGCTCGTCTCGTCGCTCGACGTGCTCGAGCAGGACGCCGAGGCGGTCGCCGGGGAGGTCGTGCTGCGCTCGGAGCTGCCGCTCACAACCAAGGCGCGGGTGCTCTCCGACCTCGCCGATGCGGCCGACGAGTCGGAGCCGAGCGTCCCGGACGTGCGCGAGGCGCTCGCGGCGCGCGACGGCGACGACGGAGCGGTCTCCGGGCTTGCGGACCGGGTCACGGAGCGGCTCCACGAGCTGATCGCACGGGCGTTTCGCGACCCGTTCCTCCTCTGCGCCGGATTCGGGCTACTCTCGGCGCTGCTCGCGCTGGGACTCGGGCACGCCGGCGGACGGGCGCGCGCGCCGGCGATCGCGTTCGTGGCGGTCGCGCTGGCGGGCGGCGCGGTCGCGCTTGCGGTGGACCTGCGTCTGGGCGCGCTGGACGATCCCGCCGCGGACACGGATCCGTGCCGGGCGCCGACGCCCGAGGGCGGGGACGGGCTCGAGGCTGCCGTCGAGCGGATCGCGCTCGGCTCGCTCTCCGGCGCCGCGTGCGAGCTCGGCGTGAGCCGGGCCGCCGTCCTGCGGGAGCTGGCCGGCGAGACGTCCGAGCTTCCGACCGACCGCCTCGAGAATGCCGTCCGCACGAACGTCGACCGCGCGCTCGAGGCCGAGACCGAGCGCGGGACGCTCGACGGGACGATCGGCGCATTCCTCCGCGGCCTGCTCGCGAACGCCCCGCTCGACTGGATCCGCCAGGCGCTCGGCGGTCTCTAGTTGCCGTCGGCCGCGCGCCGCAGCCCGTCGACCTCGATCTTGCTCATCTCGAGCATGGCGCTCATTGCGCGGCCGGCCCTCTCGGGATCGGGGTCGCCGAGGAGCTCGCCGAGCGCGCGCGGGATGATCTGCCACGAGACGCCGAACCTGTCCGTGAGCCAGCCGCACGGCCCGGGCTCGCCGCCGTCCGCCGTGAGCGCAGCCCACAGGCGGTCGACCTCGGCCTGGTCCTCGCAGTCGACGAAGAGCGAGATGCCCTGCGCGAATCCGAAGGACGGGCCGCCGTTCAGTGCCATGAACGTCTGGCCGGCGAGCTCGAACGTGGCGGTCATGAGCGAGCCCTCGGGCCCAGGTCCGGCCGGCCCGTAGCGGCGCTCGCCGACGATCCTCGAGTCCGGGAAGATCGAGGTGTAGAACGCGACCGCTTCCTCGGCGCGGCCGTCGTAGGTCAGGAATGTGGTGATCTTCTGCATGCGCCCTCCCGCCTCGTCGGTTGTCGCTCGTTCAGACGCCGGCGCGGGCCGGAACTCATCGGGCTACTCGAGGCTGAAGAGGCGCCGGGCGCCCTCGAGGCCCTTCAGCGCGTGCTCGCCCGCGTCCTCGAGCGAGAGCCCGGAGCCCTCCAGGAGGCTCGCCGTCGCCGCGGAGACGAGCACCTGGCCCGGGCCTGCGAGCGATGCGATGCGCGTCGCAGCGTGCACTGCGAGGCCGCGCAGGTTGTCGCCGTCGCGCTCCACCTCGCCCGAGTGGACGCCTGCCCGCACCTCGAGTCCGTCCTCCGGGGCTGCGGCCCCGATGGCGGCGGCGCAGCGGACCGCCCGCGCCGCGCCGTCGAACATGGCCAGGAACCCGTCGCCCGTGGTCGCCACCTCGATGCCCCGGAACCGGTCGAGCTCGATGCGGACCCGGCTCGCGTGGCGGGCGAGGAGCTCCTTCCAGCCCACGTCGCCGAGCCGTGCAGCGACCTCGGTCGACCCGACGATGTCGGTGACGAGCAGCGTGGCGACGACGCGCTCGTCCTGGGAGGGTTTGCCCCAGCCTCGGGCGGCGAAGTCGATTTGGGTGACAGGCTCGTCGCCGAGGACGCGCGCGTCATGGCCCGGCGGAACGTCGAAGGCCTCGCCCGGCCCGATGACCCGGCGGGCGCCGGACTCTGCCATCACGATCTCGAGCCGCCCCGTCAGCTGGACGCCCTGGTGGTGGTGGAGGCAGCTCGGCGTCCGGACGACCGGTTTCACGTACTCCGACCAGCTCCACCCGGGCTGGTGCACGACCCAGCCGACGTGCACCTCGCCGAGGACGACCGTCCGAGCCGACATGAGTTCGAGCTCGACGACGTCGTCGGGTTCGTCGAACGAGCGGGAGTCGAGCCCGGCCACGCGGGCGAGTCTATGACGCGGCGCCTACGCGGGCTGGTCGGCGGTGCGCGCGGCGCGCGCGGCGGCCCGCTCCCGGCGGGCGGCGTTCTCCTGGCGAACGGCGACGAAGACGGAGCCGACGATGAGCGCGGCGCCGACGCCGATCGCGACCGTCAGCCGCTCCCCGAGAACGAGCGCGCCGAGCGCGATCGCGACGACCGGGTTCACGTACTGGTGCGTGACGACGGTCGAGATCGGCGCGTTCTTCATCAGCCACGCGTACGCGCTGAAGGCGACGAGCGAGCCGAAGATCGCGAGGTAGAACCAGGCGGCGACCGACTCGAGGCTGAACGCGGCCGCGTCCACCGAGCCGAGCTCGCCGACGACCGTGCCGAGCAGGACGAGGAAGAACCCGGCGCTCAACATCTCCCACGTCGTGGCCACGAAGCTGTCGCGCGGCACGGGCATCCGCTGGCCGAAGAACGACCCGAGCGACCAGGACATCGTCGCGCCCACCATGAGCGCGAGCCCGAGGGCGCTCGACGCGCCGCTTCCGCCGGGGACGACGATGAGGCCAAGCCCGACGAGCCCCGCGAGCACCGAGAGCTGCGTCGCGCGTGCGACCTTCTCGCGCGCGAGCGTGCGCAGGAGGATCACCTGCAGCGGCACGGTTCCCGCGATCATCGCGGCGACGCCCGAGTCGATGCGCGTCTCCGCCTGTGCGACGACGCCGACTCCGAGCCCGAGCAGCGCGATGCCGACGATCGCAGCCGACCCGAGCTCGCGGCGCGTGACACGAATGCTCCGGCCGGTCGCGCGGAGGATCACGGCGAGGAGCGCGCCGGCGAGCAGGAAGCGCAGCCCGCTCGAGACGAACGGCGGCAGGGTCTCGACCGAGACCTTGATCGCGAGGTACGTCGAGCCCCAGACGAGATAGACGGTCCAGAGCGCGGCCAGGAGCTTCCAGCGGGCGGGCGCGGCCATGTCTTTTCGAACGCGGCCTGCCCGCCCCGGATTCCACTCCTCGGCGGCTCAGCGGAGGGAGCCCGCGATCTCCTCGAGAAGGTCCAGCGCGTCCTGCAGACCGCTCTCCATTCCGGACGCGATCTGGGCGTCACGATCCGCCTTGCTCGCGTGCTGAACGAGGAGCGTGAGGGTCGTCCGCCCGTCCGTCTCCGTGAGCGTGAGGGTGTTCAGCGAGGCGTGCTCGTCGGGGTCGGGGATGCCCTCGTATGCCTCCGTCGAGACGATCCGCTCGTGCGGGACGATCTCCCGGTACTCGCCGTGGAAGCCGACCTCGAAGCCGTCCGGGGTCACCATCACGTAGCGCCACGTGCCGCCGACCCGCAGGTCGATCTCGAGAACCGTCGCCTCGCCGCGCCTCGCGGTCCACCAGCGCTTCACCAGCTCGGGCGTCGTCCAGGCCTGCCAGACGAGGTGCCTCGGCGCGTCGAACTCGCGCGTGATGAGGATCTGCTCGTCGGCCGGGAGCGTCACAACCGCCCTTCCGCTACTCGTCGTCGCCATCTCTCTCCTCCATGTCCTTGAGCTCCGTGAGAACGGCGTCGAGCTCGCCGAACCGCTCCGACCACGTGCGCTCGTACTCCTTCACCCAGTCGTGGATGGGTTTGAGCGTGGGGCCGTTCAGCCGGTAGAGCCGTTGCCGTCCTTCGCTTCGCACGTCGACCGCGCCGACGTCGCGCAGCACGCGCAGGTGCTTCGAGACCTGCGGCTGCGTGAGACCGAGCGCGTGCACCAGGTCGTTCACCGGGCGCTCGCCCGCGGCGAGAACGTCGAGTATCTGCCGTCGCCGGGGCTCTGCCACGGCGTTGAACGCGTCGGTGGTCGTTGCCGCTCGTGCCATGGCGTGGACTTTACATGCCTATATAGGAATATGTCAAGCGGGCTCCTGGTCGAAGGCCTCCCGGGCGGCCGCGACCTCGTCGTCGGTCTCCGCCCGGTGGAGAGAGCGCACGAAGGTCCCGAAGCCGGCGCCGGGCGTGTGGATGTCGAGGAAGCGCGAGCTCGCGTCTCCGGCGACGGCGAACATGTGCGGCACGCCGGGCGGCACCTGCGCCCACGTGCCTGCGCCGGCCCGGAGGTCCCGGCCGCCGACGGTGAAGAGGAGCTCCCCCTCGAGGACGTAGAACGACTCGGCGTGTCGCGCATGCACGTGCGCGGGCGGCGCCGCGGCGCCCGGGTCGCTCCGTACCTCCGCGACTCCGATCTCCTCGACGTCCGCGAGGAGCTCGACGCGGAGCTCGGGCCTGTCGGCGACGAGCTCGGCCCCACCGATGACGGCCTCGCCCACCGAACGCCCGCCGTCCGCCGGCGGCGGGTGCTGGTCGTACGAGAACGGCCGCCCGTCGCGCATGGCGCGCATGTACTCGGCGAACGCGCGTCCGGGCGCGTGGAAGTTCAGGTAGCGCACGCCCGGCCCGCCGCTTTGGAAGGCGTGCACGACGAGCGGCGGCACGCGCGCGAGCGTCCCGGCCGGCACGGGCACGGGCGTGTCGTCCACGCCGAGCCGCACGACGAGCTCCCCCTCGAGCACGTAGAAGAGGTCGGTGTGCTCGCGGTGGACATGCAGGTCGGCGCCGTCGCGGTTCGACCCGAACCGCGACCACGTCGTGTGAAGCGATTCGTGGTCGGACAGGAGCTCGACCCGCCGCCAGGGGGCGTCGCCGACCACCTCGCCCCCACCGGGCGGGATCAGGACGGGCTCGTTCATCCCCCGAGTATGGCGACCCCGCGTCGGCCGTCCCCGACCCGGCTCCGCTGGACGGAGGACCGGTTCGCCGGCGCGCGGCGGGGCGGGTCAGTCGCCGTCGTCGCGCGGGAAGCCGGGACCGGGAACGAGCTCGATCTCGTCGCGCGCGAGGGCGGGCGTGCCCTCGGGCACTAGGGCGGCGACGACCGGCGTGCCGTCGGATCTCCGGCGCAGGAGCCGCATCGGCGCCTCGCTCGCGTAGCGGTCGCCCCACTGGCGGATCGCGTTCAGCGCCGTGAAGAGCTCCTCACCCTTCTTCGTGAGCCGGTACTCGTGACGGAGCGGGCGTTCCTGGTACGGCACGCGCTCGAGGATCCCCTCCTCGACCAGGCGGCCCAGCCGGTCGGCGAGGACGTTGCGCGCGATCCCGAGGCTCGTCCGGAACTCGTCGAACCGCGTCAGGCCGAGAAACGCGTCCCGGACGATCAGCCACGTCCAGCGCTCCCCGACGATCTCGAGCGTCCGGGCGACCGAGCACGACTCCTGGCCTTCGTACTCGCGCTTGAGCATGGGCCCAGCCTACTAGGTTGCGTGACAGAACCGACCGGTGTATCTTCGGTTGCTCCATAAAACTTAGTGCCGAGGAGGCCACCATGACACCCCCCGCCGTGCCCGACACAATCGTCCTCGTCCACGGGTTCTGGGTAACGCCCCGAAGCTGGGAGCACTGGATCACCCATTACGAGTCGAAGGGCTACCGGGTGCTCGCCCCCGCCTACCCCGGCTTCGAGGTCGAGGTCGAGGCGCTGAACGCGGACACCTCGCCGATCGAGAAGGTGACGCTCCCGCAGATCGTCGAGCACCTCGAGGAGGTCGTCCGCGGCCTCGACTCCCCGCCGATCCTGATCGGTCACTCGGCGGGCGGCACGCTCGTCCAGCTCCTGCTCGATCGCGGCCACGGCGCGGCCGGAGTGGCGATCAACTCCGCCCCGACCGAGGGCGTGAAGGTCGTGCCCCTCTCGCAGGCCAGGTCGACGTTCCCGGTGCTCAAGAACCCGGCGAACCGCCACCGCGCGGTCGGCTTCACGCACGAGCAGTGGCACTACGCCTTCACGAACACGTTCTCCGAGCAGGAGTCCCGGGCGCTGTACGAGCGGTACCACATCCCCGCGTCGGGCGGGATCCTCTTCAGCAGCGTGCTCGCGAACTTCCAGCCGGGCCCGCAGGACGCGCACGTGGACTACGGAAACGACGACCGCGCGCCGCTCCTCTTCATCGCCGGCAGCGAGGATCACCTGATGCCGCCGAAGATCCAGCGCTCGAACGCGAAGCACTACAAGTCGGACACGATCACCGAGGTCAAGGAGTACGAGGGCTTCGCGCACCTGCTCCCCGCGCAGGAGGGCTGGGAGGAGGTCGCCGACTACGCGCTCGAGTGGGCGCTCGAGCACGCGGTGGTGCCGACGGCTGCGTGAGCTCCCGCGCGCCGTAGCTCGGGCGCCGCTCAGCGCGTGCCCGCCACGGCCCTCACCGGCCGGGCCGCCACGCGCAGGCGGCCCGGTCGGTGTCTCCCGCGTCGACCTGCCGGCGTGCATACGGTTCGGCGGTGGCGCCGCCGAAGCTAACGCCCTCCCGCACGGGCTCCGATAGAGAGAACGTGCCTTTCCGCCGAAACGGACGACGTGACGGCGCGCGCCGCCTCCTGGCCGTCTCCCACACGGGCCTCGCCTCCGGTGCCGAGATGGTGCTCGTCCGCGTTCTCGCCGCGGCCAGGGAGGAGGGCTGGTCGGTCATGTGCCTCTGCCCGCCGGGCGCGATGGCGGAGCGCCTCGCCGCGGCCGGGATCACGCGTCTGCCCGTTCCGGAGATGAAGCTCCCCGCGGGCCTGCGGACGGTCGCGGCCGTCCGCCTCATGCTGCGCTCCCTCCGGGCCGGCAGGCGCATCCGCCGCGCGAGCGCCGAAGCGGACGTCGTCCTCGTGAACGGGATCCTCGCCCTGCCGGCGCTCGCCTTCGCCCGGATCGCCAAGCCGAAGGCGTGGCTCGTGCATGACGTCATCCACCGGCCGAGCTGGCTCGTGCTCCTCTGGATCTTCGGGCGGTCGGTCGACCGGGCGATCGCCGTCTCGGAGTCGGCGGCGCGCCCCATCCGCAACGCCCGGATCGACGCGACCGTCGTCCGGAACGGGGTCGAATGGCCGGTCGAGCCCGCCCCGTTCGAGAAGGACGGGCCTCCGATCGTCGGCTGCGCGGCCGTCCTCACGTCGTGGAAGGGGCAGGACGTGCTGCTCGAGGCGGTCGCGCGCCTGCCTCGCACGGACGTCGTCCTCGAGCTCGTCGGCGGGAGCTTCCCGAAGGACGGGGCCTATATCGAGCAACTCCGCGAGCGGGCGGAGCGGCCGGACCTCGCCGGCCGCGTCCGTTTCCTCGGGCACGTCCCCGACGTCCTCTCGCGCGCGCGGACCTGGACGGTGGGCGTCTCGGCGAGCGTCGACCCCGAGGCGGGCCCTCTCGCGCTGCTCGAGTACCTGAGCATCGGCCTGCCGGCGGTCGCGACCGCGCATGGGGGCTCCGCAGAGGTGCTCGACGACGCCGGACTGCTCGTCCCGCCCCGCGATCCCGACGCGCTCGCGGCGGCGATCGGGCGGCTGCTCGACGAGGACGAGCTCCGGCGGCGCTGCGCGGCGAGCGGACCGAAGGTGATCGAGCGCT
>Ga0214469_1001088_pt1 | contig 10030 bp, 7 predicted proteins | sample RVTome_10_FD_187340 | JGI IMG/M metagenome (GOLD analysis project Ga0214469, IMG submission 187340) | Soil microbial communities from uranium-contaminated site in the Upper Colorado River Basin, Wyoming, United States - RVT153D57 HiSeq ... | reverse complement strand
ATGCCCGGAGTGTGACGGTCGGCTGCGCAAGGTGTTCTCGCCGGTGGGGGTCGTATTCAAGGGCTCCGGCTTCTACCGCACGGACAGTCGGAACGGGGCGAACGTCTCGAGCGACGGATCGTCCAAGTCATCGGCGAACGGCTCGGGCGACACCTCGGCCGCTGCGAACGGCTCGGCCGGCAACGGCGCGGCCGGCAATGACTCGTCCAAGAACGGCGCTTCGCCGTCGAGCAGCGCCACCGCCAAGAAGGAGACCACGGCGGCCGCGTAGCGCCCGGCACTGCGGAACCGCCCTGTGGATAAGCCGGGACGCCCCCGGACCAGCCCCTAACGTCGTTGGGTATGGACGGCACATCCCGTCAGCGCGTGGCCCAGTTCACCCGGGCGGTCTTGTGGCATCGCCGGCTGCTTGCGGCCGGGCTGGCCGCAGCGGCAGTGGCCCTGGCCATTCACGCAGCCGAAGCCGAACCCGAGACTGTCCCGTTGGTCGTGGCGGCGAGGGACCTGCCCGGTGGCATCCTCTTGCAGCGTTCAGATCTCGTCACGATCGACGCGCTGCCCGCGACGGTTCCGGACGGCGTGGTTGCTGGGATCGATTCAGCGGTCGGGCGACTGCTAGCCGGCCCGGCCCGGCGGGGAGAAGCCGTCACGGACGTCCGGCTGGTGGGACCGTCCCTCGTCCAGGGCTGGGGAGACGACCTGTTGGCGGTTCCGGTCCGGATCGCCGACCCCGGTGCGGTATCGATCGCACGTCCGGGTGAGCTGGTCGACCTCATCGCCGCGCCGGTCAACGGCCAGGGCGCCGCCGGCCCGATCGCCACCGGGGTTCCGGTACTTGCGGTTCCGGCCCATACCGAGGGCGGATTACATGCCGACGGAGCATTGCTCGTCGTCGCCGTCACCGCAGCGCAGGCCGCCGATCTGGCCGCAGCCGCCGTGACGGCCCGCATCTCGGTGGCCGTCCGATAGCGTGCCAACAAGACCGATCGAGATGGGAGAGGTCACCCATGCTCAGGGGTTTCAAAGAGTTCGTCATGCGCGGCAACGTGATGGACCTTGCCGTCGCCGTCGTCATCGGAGCAGCACTTGCGGCGGTGATCGACGCTTTGGTCCAGCACTTCATCACGCCATTGATCGCCGCCATATTCGGCCAGCCCGACCTCAGCGAGGTCTGGCGATTCACCATCAACAACGCCGAGTTCTCGATCGGCGCCATCCTTACCGCGCTGATCTACTTCTTGCTGGTCGCCGCGGCGGTCTACTTCTTCATCGTCGTACCGATGAACAACTTGATGGCGCGACGGTCGTCCGGTGAGGAGGAGGTCGCGACGCCGAGCGAGGACATCCAGCTACTGCGCGAGATCCGCGACCTGCTGGCCCAGGATCGGCACCGCGGGTAACGAACCGGCTACTCCCAATGCGGGGGTCGCTCGTCCAGCAACCGGTGATCGTCGGCGTCGCCCCTGTGGTCGCCCCAGCCGATGTCTTGCTCGTCGCTGGTCGTGTCGGGCAGCACGGCGAGCTCGTCGTCGCGGCCGGGAGCCTCTAGTCCAGGTCTCCCATCTCGATCCGGGCCAGCCGCTGGTCGCGAACGAGCGAATCGGCCTCGATGGTGGGCTCACCACTGGTACGCACGAGTGCCGCGAAGACGCCGGTGATGTCGCGCTGGCTGATGATGCCGACCAGTTGACCGTTCTCGACCACCGGCAGGTGGCGGATCCAGTGCTGAGCCATGGTGCGTGCGGCATCGCGTACCGAGGTGTCCGGCGAGGTGGTGATGATGTCGGTCGTCATCACATCACCGACCAGGACACTAGCCGCATCCTTGCCGGCGGCTACGGTGCGCAGGATGTCGCGCTCGGTGACGATGCCGACGATCCGCTGGCCCTCCCGGATGACCACCGAGCCGGTCTGCTGCTTCCACATCAACTCCGCCACACTGGCCAGAGGCACGTTGGTGGCGTCGGTGACGGCTGCCTGGGTCATGATTTCTTCAACACGCACAACAGTCAGAGTAACCCCGCGGCGGTCTCGACCGCGCCGCAGTATCAGCTCAGTTCCGGCGCCCCGGCACGGGCGAGCCGAACGGCGTGGATGAGCGCGTCGTCCGTCCGCGGTCCACGACGCAGTACATCGAGCTCGTCGGCCAGCTCGGCGGCCACGTCCGCCTCGGGCCGGGTGTCGCGCCCGGATTCGAACCACCGCGCCAGCGCGGCGAGTTCGCGCCGGCTGTGGTCACCAACCGGTCGACGGCGGACCAGTTCCGGCTTGCTGCCCCGATCCAACGGGCTGTTGTCTTCCGCGCCCGCACCGCCGGCCTCACCCGGCCGGTCGCGCGGCTCATCCGACCCGGCTTCGCCATCCGGCCCGTCCGTTGCGGTTTCCCCATCCGGTGCGGCTTCGCCCTTCGGGTCAGGCTGGTCGCGGGTGCTTTTGCCGCCGCGTCTGCGCTCTGGCCCACGCTTGCGCCCGGAACCCCCGTCCTTGACCCCGGCCGCATCGGCTGCTTCCGCCCGCTCCGTAGGCATGCCGGCCACGACGTCGGCTTCGGCGGCGGCCACCGCCCAGTCGAAGGCATCCGCGTCAGCGACCGCCTTGGCGTACGCGTCGACGAGGCGGGCGTTCTCGCCGTCCGGATCGGCCGCCCAGGCCGCCGACCAGACCCGGTGTACCGACCAGCCGAGGCGGACCAGCATGTCGCGCCGGATCCGGCTCTGCTGCTGCGCACTCGGCAGCGCCGGGTAGGCCGGACCGTCGGTTTCGATCGCCAGCACGAATCGATCGCGCCGGAGCGGATGCCGGACGGCAACTTCGATCGAACCCGAGCCGCCGCCATAGCCGACGACCACCGACGCGCCGGCGGCCCGCAACCGCTCTGCGACCGCTATCGCCAGTGCATCGGCCCGGCCAGACCCGGCCAGCGCCCCTGGAGACTCGGCGAACGCGAGGAAATCCTTGAGGGCGCGCCCACCCTCGGTTGTCAGGCGGCGAGGGCTCAGATCATCGGCGCCGAACGACGAGACGACCGTCATCCGATCCCGAGCCCTGGTGATCGCCGCAGCGAGCCGCCGGTCGCCACCAGGGCGATCGAGCGCACCGAAGCGGTACAGCACCCGACCATCGACCGACCGGCCGTACCCGAGGGTCAGGATGATCGCGTCGCGGACATCGCCGCACACCCTGTCGACATCCTTGATGAAGAAGGGCTCTTCGCGGTCGTCCCGAAGGAACGGGGCCACGTCCGGCGCCCGGATCAGCGCCGCCCGCAGCGAAGCATCGATCCGAGCAGCGTGGGGACGGCTCAGGGTTATCACGCCCAGGCTCTCGTGCGGGCGGGTGCGCGCATGCTCGAAGACCATCTCCACGACGCGCCGGACTTCGGCCTCAGAGCTGTCCACACCGGCGTCGTCATCCGCGGTGACGAGCTCGTGGCACACCTTGGGGGCCGCCGCCGACGGGATCACGGTCAGCCGGTCGCCGAAGCATCTGCGGCCGGCGAAAGCGGCCAGCCGGTCCTCGCGAATCCGGTACTCGGTCAGCAACGACAATCGAGGGAGGGCTGGTTCGAGGGCCTCGTACACCGATGCGGGGTGTTCGGTGCTGTCGGCAAAGACCTCGTACGCCGACTGCTGGTCGTCCGATTCAGTGATCGGCTCGACTGCCGTTGCGAATCCCGGCAGCGTGAGCTGCTCCCGGTCGCCGATCAGCACGACGCGGTCGGCCCGGGCGATCGCCGGAACCGCCTCGGCGGGCGAGATCTGGCCCGCTTCCTCGATGACCACCACGTCGAAGAGCCGCTGTTTCGGTAGCAGCGTCGCAACTGTTAGCGGCGGCACCACCCAGCAAGGCTTGGTCGCAAGCGTGATGTCGGGTGCGGCCGCGACGAGTTCGGGCAGGCTTCTGGGGCCGGAATGGGTGCGCGCAGACTCCAGGACCACCGCCGTCTGACCCTCGTGCTCGTCGGCAACCTGAGCCAAGCGTGCCGCCCGGCCGGCCAGTGCGGGACCGACGGCAGACTCCTCGCGCGACCCGCGCCGAGCGGCCAGCCGGCGGTCGTGCTCGCCGCGATCGAACCGGCCGAGCGCCGGATCGGCCGCCAGCACGTGATCGAGAACTGACGACTGCCAGCAGTGGGCGAATGCAGCCTCGGCGACATCCGGGCCGGCGTCGCGCCGCGTGAGCTCGCCCAGCAGGTCGCCCAGGCCGGCCGCCTCGAGGTCTGCCCTGAACTCGGCCAGCCGCGGCAATGCCATCAGCACGTCTGCGGCGCCGGCCAACTCCGCCAACACACCAGCCAACTCCGCGAACGGCAACTCGTGGATGCCCACGAGATCCGGATGCGCGTCGGCCAGCACGTGCAGGCCGGCACGTGCGGCCTCGGCCGCGCGAATGGCCGCCGCAAGATGCGGGCCGGTACGCGGAAGCCGCGAGTCTCTCGCCCGGCGGCGCCACTCGGCGAGTTGCTCCTGAACTGACACCAGCCGCGCGTGCACGTCGGCGCGAGCCAGCCGGGCGGACGGGTTCGCCTGCATGTCCCGGATCTGCAACCGAACCCGGCGGCGGGCGACCAGACCCATCCGGCGCGAGTGCAAGGCCCGCTCCCTGCGGTCCGCGGTCGCGGCCACGAACTCGTCGAGCGGTGCGGACCAGATGTCCGGCTGGAACTCGTCCAGTGTTCCGGCCACCGCTGTGAGCATTTCGACCGCCGCGAAAGCATCGGCCGGGCTGGTCGGCCCGGTGAGGCCGACCTCAACGCACGCCCGGGTCGCGGCATTGCGTAGACCGGGGAGGGTCGTCGCGCGCAGCTCGTCGACGGTCGCGCGAATCCGCTCGGCGGCCCCGACCGTCGGGACGGCCGCCCCACTCCATGGCGTGATCTCGACTGCGGCGGCCAATCCTCCCAGGTCGGCGTAGGCCCGGAGCTTGACCCGCAGTGCCTCCCGGGTACCGACGCCGTATCGGACCAGCGCATCGCCGGGCACCCGCGCAGCCGTCCGCGCCTCGGGGTCGGCTGCGGCGATCGCGGCCATCAGCTCGTACGCGCTGCAGTCCCAGGGGTCGCGGTCGACGTGCAAGGCATCCAGGTAGCGCCGCAGGGCGCCGTCGTCGGCCGGCTCGCGTTGTGCCACAGCCGGCGCTGAAGCGGGCTGCGCCGGGCCGTCGGTCTCACCGCCCGGCGACGGCGCGAGCCGCTGGGCCGTCTCGATGACGGCGTTCACCGCCTCGCGGGTCGCCTGAACCGACGACAAGTCCAGCACGACATCATCGAGGCCAGTGCTGGTCAACCGGTCCAGCAAGGTGGTGAGACCGGCCCGCTTGGAGCCCACGACCAGCACCCGCTGGCCACTTGCGACGAGCTCGCCGATCAGGTTGACGATCGTCTGGGTGCGGCCCGTGCCCGGCGGTGCGTCCACCCGCAGGCTGTGGCCCGCGGCCACGGCGGCCACGACGTCGGTCTGCGCCGGATCGGCGTTCAGGGCAAGGCGCGGCGGCCGACCCGGAGCGTGTGACGTGGCGTTCCGGACCGCCTGCGCCGCATGTTCGTCCCCGGCCAATGCGGCGACGACGTCGTGCCCGTCGAGTTCTGGCGCCAGCGCTTCGAGATCGGCGACCGCAGCGTCCGGCTCGACCGCGAACGTGCCGAGCATGGCACGGTGCGAAATCGAAAACCCATCGACGACGTGCGCGGGCGCGAATTCGCGCAGCCGCTCGATGACCTGGGGGTATCGCAACCGCCCGGACCGGTCGCGCAATGAGTCGAGTCCGAATCGAAGCCCAAGCTGGGTGTCCAGGGCGTGCAGCAGCACCGGGTTGACGCTCGCCTCGGTCGATACCTCGATGACGAAATCGGTTTCGGCCGGGTCGCGCGCCACGACGGTGGCTGGTCGAAGCAGGACCGGCGCTATGGGGCGGTGGGCCGCTAACGGATTGGCCCAGGTGGCCAGGCCGATCGCCAGCATAGCGGTGTCGATGCCGCGCTCTTCGGCGAGTTCACGCGCCTTGTCGCGAATGGCGCGGGCCGAACGCAGCGCCGACGTCCGCAGCGGCTCGTGCGGGAACAGCCGGGACACCGTCACGGACTCGCCGTCGAGCAGCTTCTTGCGGGTCTCGGGATCGGCCGCCGCCAGATCCAACGTGCCGACCTTGAGGTCCCTGAAGTACAGCAGCGGATCCTTGCCTCCGAGGGCTCGGAGCTCGTCGGTCCAGCGGACCACTGCGTCCGCGACCAGCTCGGCGCGACCCGCCGGTTCGGTTTGGGTCGCCGGCGGTCGCGCGGCTGCGGCTTCATGTACCGTCGTCATCGCGCTCGTCCCCCGAGTTGCGGCCTCACTCGCCGAGGTTAACCAGGCCGGCTTCACAATTCGTGGAGGCGCGACGGAGTCAGAGGACTTGGTGCAACGCAGGTGACGCCCTAGAGTGACTGTCGCCGAAGGAGGGCACGTGAAGCTACTGGCTGATCAACCCACGGTCGACGTCGAGGAGCCTCCTCATCGCCCCGCCCTGGCGATCCTAGGCGGTGTCGCCGTCCTCGTCCTGATGATCGCCGTGGGGCTGGCTCTGCTGCTGTCGGGCGGGCCCGACGACGAGGAGCCCGCCCCTTTGGCCGACGACGGCGTCGGGCAGTCCGTAGACATGGCGAGCTGGACGGCGAGCGCCAACGCAGCCTGCCACGCGGCTGGGAACACCCCGCTCGTCGCCTCGGCGGACGGATCGCTGGCCGATATGGACCGCGCCGTACGCAGCCTCGTCGTGACGATCCGTGAAATCCCGGTCCCGGCCGACCAGCAGGCCCGTGCCCTGATCCTGCCGATCGTGCTGAAGGGAGACGAGGCGGAGACCGCCTGGTCAGGCATCTCCGGCCTCGAGGGCGACGAGATCTCCGCCGCTGAGCTCGACGCAGCCAACGCGTTGAGCCAGGCGTTCGTCAACGGCCTGGTCGACATCGGCGCCGACTGCTCTGCGCTCGCCGAATGATCACGTTCAGCATGCCTGTTGGTGCCGCACCAGGCGCGTGCGCATGGTAGGGCACCGATGCGCCTAGTGGCCTGGTAGCAGAGCTGAGCGTCCGAGTGCGTCCGGCGTACAGTTGTGCCATGACTTGCGCGCTCGAGTCCTGGCGGTGGCAGCCCTAGCCGGCGGCCACCACTCGAGCGAACCCTCTTCCACTGGCCGCCGCCACGGCGGCCACGATCTTTTTGGACGAGACCGGTTCCTGTCGGCGGCGGCTACCTGACCGACAAGGAGCGAACCGATGACCACCGTCCTGGAATCCCACCCACTGTTGGCGGACGCAGCCAGTGTCGCCGCAGATCCCTCGCGGTACCGGATCCTCACCGGCGACCGTCCGACCGGCCCGCTTCATCTTGGGCACTACCTGGGCACGTTGCAGAACCGCGTCCGTCTGCAGGAGTCGGGCGTCGAGACCTTCGTCGTGATCGCCGACTACCAGGTGATCACGGATCGCGACCACCCGGGCGACATCGCGTCTAACGTCCACGAGATCGTGCTGGACTACCTGGCCGCCGGCCTCGACCCCGACCGGACGACGATCTTCACGCACAGCGCCGTGCCGTCCCTTAACCAGCTCATGCTGCCGTTTCTCGCCTTGACGAGCGTCCCTGAACTGCAACGCAACCCGACGGTGAAGAGCGAGGCCGCCGACGCCGGTCTGTCAGCGATTAGTGGGCTGCTGTTGACATATCCGGTGCACCAGGCGGCCGACATCCTGTTCTGCCACGGCAACCTGGTCCCCGTCGGCCAGGATCAGCTACCGCACATCGAGCAGACCCGGCTCATCGCTCGGCGGTTCAACGAACGCTTCGGCCAGATCTTCACCGAGCCCCAGGCGCTGTTGTCCGAATCACCCGTGCTGCTCGGGATCGACGGCCGGAAGATGAGCAAGAGCCGCGGCAATGGAATCAGCCTTCGGGCGAACGAGGACGAGACGGCTCGGCTGATCCGGCGTGCGGTCACCGACTCGGAGCGGTTGATCACCTATGAGCCCGCCCGGCGCCCGGAGGTTGCCAGCTTGCTTCTCATCGGCGCGCTGTGCGCCGGGACGTCACCGGAGTCGCTAGCCGCTCAGGTAGGCGATGGCGGTGCCTTCTTGCTGAAGCGAGTGGTGACCGAGGCGGTCAACGAGCACCTGCGACCAATGCGTGAGCGGCGCGCCGAGCTAGCCGACGACGCCGGCCTGGTCCGGTCGGTGCTGTCGAAGGGTGCTGACCGGGCGAACGAGGAGGCCAACCGGACACTTGCCGACGTGCACGCGGTCCTCGGTATGCGCTACTGAGCTGAGTGATTTGTTGCTTTCATGATCATGTGGTCCCGACTTGTGCGAAACGCCGGCGCGCCGTCTCCACTCGTGACCATATGATCTTGCGGGCCCCTCGGGTACGGCAGGTGGCGGCTGCGACAGCCCGACGCGCTAAGTTTCGGAGTCCTCCTCCGGTGGCGGGCGGCGCCTGCGCATGGCCGTCCTCTCGAGCGACGCCTTGGCGAGTGATGTGGCCAGCGTGACGAAGAGCCCGACGGCAAGCAGGGCGTAGAAGATCGTGAACACCTTGGAGATCGAATACTGCGGCACAAAATCCCCGTATCCAATGGTCAGACCCGTCACGACCGCGAAGTAGATGCTGTCGATCACGGACCACCCTTCCACGACGTGATAGAAGATCGTAGCCAGCGTGAGCAGGGTGACGAGGCTGATCGCCGCGCCGCGAAACGTTCGGTCGGCCACAGCTGTGCGTATGACCGCGATCAGCCGGCGGAACACCAGAAGCAGAGTCAGCACGCTCGTAACATACGACCGGAACAGCCTATGGCTCGTCGGCGTTTGCACTCCCGAGCCGTGTCGTCGGCGTGACGTGCTAGCCGGTTCGTCGACCGCACCTGCGGACGGGTACTGTTTTCGGGGTTTCATGCGTTGGGACGAACAACGTGAATTCCCACGCCCCCGTAGCTCAGGGGATAGAGCAACGGTTTCCTAAACCGTGTGTCGCAGGTTCGAATCCTGCCGGGGGCGCCCACTCCGACCAGGTAAGTCTTTCTAGTTTCTTTGATCCGATTCCGCCGTCGTGGCACGGGTCGTGACACGAATCGCTGGTACGACCGCGCCATGGCAGGCGCGAATAGACGCCGTCGACGGCCTCGTGGGTCGATGCAGGAGTTGCCGTCCGGTGCGCTGCGCGTGCGTGTGTACGGCGGCATCGACCCGGTGTCAAAGCGTCGCCTCGACCTCAGGGAGACCGTTCCTCCTGGCCCACGCGCCAGGGCGGAGGCGGAGAAGGTCCTCACCCGACTGCTCAACCAGGTCGACGAGAAGCGGAACCCGCGCACAACGGCGCCCCTCAACCAGCTGCTGGACCGCTGGCTGGAGGTGCTCGACGCCGAGGCCAGCACCAGGCGCGGCTATCTCACCAAGATCGACAAGCACATCCGGCCGGCCCTCGGGCATCTGCCTGTTGCTCGAGTGGACGCCGAGGTCCTCGAATCGTTCTATGCCGACCTTCGCAAGTGCAAGGACCATTGCGGTGGACGGACCTTCATCCAGCATCGAACCCAGCGACCCCACCTGTGCGACGAGCACGCCGAGGCTCCGTGCGATCCGCCCGACTGCCGCAGCTGCCAGCGGACCTGCAAGCCCCATGCGTGCCGGCCGCTGTCCGACTCCAGCATCCGGGCCATCCACTGGATCCTCAGCGCGGCCTTCCGTCGTGGAGTCCGCTGGAGCTGGCTCACGGTCAACCCCACAGATCACGCCGAGCCACCTCGCATGCCGCAGCCCAACCCCCAGCCACCGACCGCCGATGAGGCGGCTCGGCTGGCCAAAGCGGCGTTCGCACTCGATCCCGACTGGGGCACCTTCGTCTGGCTGGCGATGACTAGCGGCGCCCGGCGAAGCGAGCTGTGCGCGCTGCGCTGGTCGCACATCGACCTAGAGCAGTCCGTGCTCACCATCCGCACGGCGATGTTCGTCAACGAGGAAGGCCGGCTTGACGAGAAGGACACCAAGACCCACCAGCAGCGC
>Ga0214469_1001087_pt1 | contig 10035 bp, 11 predicted proteins | sample RVTome_10_FD_187340 | JGI IMG/M metagenome (GOLD analysis project Ga0214469, IMG submission 187340) | Soil microbial communities from uranium-contaminated site in the Upper Colorado River Basin, Wyoming, United States - RVT153D57 HiSeq ... | reverse complement strand
CGCCGACCTCGTCGCGCGTGGTCGCTATCCGCACCAGCGGCTGCTGCGCCAGTGGTCGCGCGACGACGAGCGAGCGGTGACCGCCGCGATGGCCGCCACCCGCGTGAGCGACCTCGCCGACCGGATCGTGGACGAGCTGTCAGGCGGCCAGCGCCAGCGCGTCTGGCTCGCCATGGCGCTCGCCCAGGAGACCCCGATCCTGCTGCTCGACGAGCCGACGACGTTCCTCGACATCGCGCACCAGGTCGAGGTGCTCGACCTGTGCGCCGAGCTGCACGCCGAGCAGGGCCGCACGCTCGTCGCCGTCCTGCACGACCTCAACCACGCCTGCCGCTACGCCACCCACCTCGTCGCCATGCGCGACGGCGCGATCGTCGCCCAGGGCGAGCCGTCGGAGACCGTGACCGCGGAGCTCGTCCATGCGGTGTTCGGGCTCCCGTGCCGGGTGATCGACGACCCCGAGACGGGCACGCCGTTGGTCATTCCCCATGCCCGCCGAGTTAGGGCGCCCTAATCTTTGTTAGGGTGCCCTAACATGGATGGGCTGACCCCGACGCCGGTGGAGGCCGTCGCGTGACGGCCCGCCGCCGCTTCCCGCTGCACACCGGCGTCGCCGACGTCGTGGCCGTGACGCCGGTCACGCCCAGCATGCGGCGCTTCACCCTGCGGGCGGACGCGTTCGAGGACTTCGGGGTCGAGCAGCCGGGCGAGATCGTCACGCTCGGCTGGCCGGCGCCCGGCCGCGAGCTCGTGCTCCCGCGCGCCGGCTGGCGCTTCCCTCCCGGCAACGAGGACCAGCACTGGCGCAACTACACCGTCCGCTCTGCCGATCCCGCGCGCTCGACGATCGACGTCGACTTCTTCCTGCACGGCGACCTCGGGCGTGCCGCGGCGTGGGCCGAGGGCGCGCAGGTCGGCGACCGCGTCGGGTTCGCGGGCCCGCGTATCCACTGGAAGGGCGCAAACAGCGCCGACTGGTCGCTGCTCGTCGCCGACGAGACCGGGCTGCCCGCGCTGCTGGCGATCCTCGAGACGCTGCCCGCCGGGCACCGCACGACCGTGCTCGCAGAGGTGTCGGACAACACGGAGCGCCAGGAGGTCGAGACCGCCGCGGACGTCGAGTTGCACTGGCTCGTCCGCGGCGGCCGGCCTCCGGGAACGACCACGGTGCTGTCCGACGCCGTCGCGGCGCTCGAGCCTCCGCGCGGCCGCGGCCGCGTGTGGGGCGGAGGCGAGGCGATGGCCATGCGGGCGGTCCGCGACCGGTTGCGCAAGCCCGGCCGCTCGCTGCAGGTGCTGGGCTACTGGAAGCACGACCGAACGCCCGAGGAGATGTGGTGACGGCAAGGTGATCCGGTCGCCCGCTAGAACAGGGGGCGATGGCTCGCCGCCGGTCCCGCTACGCCACGCCCGGGCGCAGGGCCGGGTCGGTGCTGCTCGACAGCCCGGTGCGGCGCCACCGGCGCCGCCCGCGGATCGGCCGCTGGCTGATCGGATTGCTCGTCCTCGCGGCGATCGGCGGCGGCGCGTACCTGTGGCGCGCGCAGGCCGAGGCCGGTGACGCCCGGCGCGAGGCGGCGCAGCGCTTCGCACAGGCATGGGAGCAGGGCGACCGCGCCGCGATGTGGCGGACGCTGACGCCCCGGGCGCGCGCGGAGACGCCTGAGCGCCGGTTCTCCGAGGCCTACCGCAACGCCTACCGGGCCGCCGGGGTGGAGGCGGTCGACGTCGGCCGGCTCGGCGCCGAGCGCGACGGTCGCGTGGCGGTCCCCGTCTCGGTCGAGACCGACATCTTCGGCAGGCTGCGGGGCACGCTCGCCCTGCCCGTGTCCGGCACCGGCGACGACGCGGGCGTCGACTGGGACTTCGCGCTGCGGCTGCCCGGCCTGCGCGCCGACGAGGCGGTGGTCCGGCGGGCCGGTCAGCCGCCCCGGACCGGGTCGGTGCTCGACGCCGACGGTGGCCGGCTCGCGCTCGACACCCTGCGGCAGGGGCTCGAGCAGACGTACGAGGACCGCTTGGACGGTCATCCGACGGCCCGGCTCCTGTTCGGCGAGCGCGTGATCGCGCGCACGAAGTCGGTTCGGGGCCGGCCGGTGCGCACGACGATCGATCCCGGGCTCACGCGCGCGACGACCGCGGCGCTCGGCGACCGCCTCGGCGGCGTCGCGGTGGTCCGGCCGCGCGACGGCGCCGTGCTCGCGCTCGCCGGACTGGCGCTGTCCGCCCCGCAGCCGCCGGGATCGGTGTTCAAGATCATCACCGCCGCGGCGGCGCTCGATCGCGGGGTCGCGCGGCCGTCGACCACCTATCCCGTGCGCACCGCGGCGACGCTGGAGGGCGTCACGCTCCGCAACGCGGGCGGCGAGTCGTGCGGCGGCACGCTGCAGAACTCGTTCGCGCACTCGTGCAACTCGGTGTTCGCGCCGCTGGGGGCGGAGCTCGGCGCCCGGCGGCTGGTGGCCGCCGCCCGCGCGTTCGGGTTCGGCGAGCGGCTGCCGATCCCGGACGCCGAGCCGAGCACGATCTCGCCGGTGGCGGAGCTTCGCGACGACCTCGCCGTCGGCGCGGCGGCGATCGGGCAGGACCGGGACCTCGCCACGCCGCTCGCGATGGCGAGCGTCGGCGCCACGATCGCCAACGGCGGGCGCCGCGCGCGCCCGCGCGTGACCACGCTCGAGAAGGTCGTCCGGCGCCGGGCCGTGTCGGCGCGCGCGGCCCGCCAGGTGCGCTCGATGATGGTGGACGTGGTGCGCTACGGCACGGGCACGGCCGCGGCGCTCCCCGGCATCACCGTGGCCGGCAAGACCGGCACCGCCGAGCTGCGGCCGAACTCGAGCGATCCGCGCGACGCCAACGCGTGGTTCGTGGCCTTCGCGCCCGCCGAGCGGCCGCGCGTCGCCGTCGCGGTCATGCTGGTCGGCGCGGGCTTCGGCGGGACGGCCGCCGCGCCCGTCGCGCGCGAGGTCCTGTCGGCGGCGCTCTAACTATCGACGACGAGCTCGGCCATCCGCTCGCACGCGCTGCGGTAGAAGCGCAGCTGCGGCCGGCGCCCGAACAGCCGGAAGCCGAGCCGCAGCAGCGGCGGGCCGGAGTCGGCGGGCCGGGAGATCGCGTGGATGTGGAACTCGACCGCGCCAGTGTCGCGCCACTTCCAGACCTCGTACGCCATCTCGCCCTGCTCGAAGTGGCCTTCGAGCGTCCGGTAGTTCCAGCCGTACACACGGGCCGTCCGGCCGGCCTCCTCGCGGTCGGCCTCGTAGACGTCGCCGATCCGCACTCCGCAACGGACCCGGAGTCGGTGGAAGTACAGCGTCAGCAGCATGTCGCGCCCCGCGAGCGGCGCCTGCTCGTCGTAGGTGGCGCGCACGAGCGCCGGGTCGGCCACCTGGTAGCCGTCCATCAGCCGGCGCGTCCGCTCCCAGGTGCCGCCCGCGACCGGCTCCCCGGGCGGCTCGGGCGGCAGCGGCCGGCGCAGGTCGTCGACGCGCCAGCCGCCGGCGTGGACGAGCTCGGGCAGCCGTGCGGGGTCGAAGTTGAGCGGACGGTCCCGCAGCGCGGCGAGCGCGGCGCGCTCATCCATCGTCGACCTCGACGCGGCGCGTGCGGATCTCGATCCCGCCCGTCAGGCGGCCGCCCGCAAGCGCGACCACGCGTTCGAGCAGCGACGTCCACACGTGCAGCTGCACCTCCTTGGCCATGCGCAGGCGTGCGTACAGCAGCTCGGCGAAGCGGTCGCCGTTGCGCGCCCAGGACTCGATCGTGAAGCGCAGCAGCGCCCCGTCGCGCTCGGCGCGGAACTCGATCTGGCCTGCCTCGAGGTGGCTCGCGAGCGTCACCAGGCGGAACGAGGTCGGCGTGACGGCGACCACGCGCACGGGACCGTCCCAGGGGGCGGGCATCCGCACGACGTACTCGTCGTTGACGTGCATCGCGCCGTGGGGCCCGTGCACCTTCTGGAAGCTGGCGAGCTCCTTCGGCGCCACTCGGTCGGGATCGCCGCTGACCTGCGACATCAGCTCCTCCGGCGACAACGGCGTGTCGCGGATGGCGACGCTGTAGCGCCGGTGGAAGAGCGGCCCTGCGCCATCCTCAACGTGCTGGAGCTCGGCGCGGTCGAGCTCCCCCGGCAGCGGCGGCGGCGCGTCGCGCTCGGGGTCGCCCGGCTCCTCGCTCCGGTGCATCGGCGTCGTCCGCCACATGTAGCGCCACGACGTGAGGGCGACGCCAACCGGCCAGCGCGCCGCGGTGGCGAGGCGGCGGGAGCGGGGAAGCGGACGGGGCATCCGCGCGTTCTACCCGCCGGCCGGCGGGTAACTCCTGCCCATGATCACCGACGCGCTCCACCGCATAGGCGTTCGCGGATGGCATGGCCACGCCCTCTCGCTCGGGGCGATCGGCCTCTGCATCGGACTCTGGATCCGCGCGAAGACCGTCGATCAGGACGAGCGCGGCAACGCCGAGCGGCGCGCGCTGTTCGTCGGCCTGTGGCCCCCGATGCTGTGGCTGATCGGCGACTCGATCGAGCGTCAGGCGCGCAGCAGCAGGCGCAGGATCGGCTCGGCCCGGCGCGCGTCCGGCCGATCGCCGGTGATCAGGTCCAGGTAGGTGTAGGACTCGATCAGCCGCACGATCACGTAGGCGACCTCACGCAGGTCGACCGGCAGGTCCAGCCGGCCGGCGTCGGTCTCCTCGCGCAGCATGTCGTGCACCGCGTCGATCAGGCGCGGCTGGAAGCCCGTCTCGTGGCGCGTGAGCAGGCGCATCGCCGACTCGCCCTCCTCGCTGAGCCAGCGCCGCATCCCCGCGTTGGTGATGACGTCGTCGAGGAAGCGCGTGACGATCTGGACCAGGCGCTCGGGGCCGGTCGCCGTCACCTCGGCCTCGATGTTGTCGAGCGTGCGGCGGGCGAGCGACCAGATGACCTCGACCAGCAGCGCGTCGCGCGAGCCGACCCAGCGGTAGAGCGTCACGCGGCTCACGCCGAGCTCGTCGGCGAGGCTGCTCATGTCGATCCGCTCGCACGCCTGGAAGCGCTTGCGGGCGCGCAGGAACGCGTCGAGCGCCGTCGGGCGGGGGTCGCGCGTCTCGAGCATGGCCGACCCATTGTCGACCATCGGCGGCCGGCGGCCAAGACGCCGACCGCACGACCCGCGGTATCGTCGAGTCGACCGGCGAAGACCGCCGGTCCCGCGCGAGGCCGGCCGGATGCACCTCGATCGAGACGCTGAGGGTGTTTGCCCGCGCACGCGCGTGGTACCAAGTGGAGACCGATGGAGATCGCCGTGGTCCCCGAAGCCCTGTCGTCGGCCGGCAGCCGCCTGAGCGCGACCGGCGCCGAGGTCGACGCCGCCAACGCCACGATGAGCGCCGCCGCGTCGGGCGTTCCCGGCGCGTGCGGCTTCCCCGAGCCGGCCGGCGCGTTCGAGGACCTGGCGTCCTCATGGCGCGGCGCGCTCGCCCGCAGCGCCGACGGCGTGAGCACGCTGGGCGCGACGATGGACGCCGCCGCCGCGCTGTATGTGTTCACCGACATGACCGCGATCCCCTGATGCTGGACGGCGGTGGTGCCGGCGGGATCCCCGAGATCCCTGGCGAGCCCGACGGCCTGCGCGCCGGCGCCGCCGGCCTGGCTGCGGCGGGCAGCCAGCTGAACGCGCTCGCCGGCGAGGTCGCGCGCTCGACGTCGGGCGTGCCGTGGACCGGCATCGCCGCGCTCGCCGCCCGCGTCGCCACGGTCGCCGCCGCTGCGCCGCTGCGCGATGCCGACGAGCACCTCAGCCAGGCGGCGGGCGCCCTGCGCCGCTACGCCTCCGAGCTCGAGGCGGCCCAGCAGGAGACCGAACGCGCCCGCGCCCAGCTCGCCGACGCGCTGGCCGCCGCCGGCAGCGCCGCGAGCGCGCTGGGCTCGCTGGTGGTCGAGGAGGATGCCGACCCGGCGGCGGTCGCGCGGGCGGGCGATCGCCTCGACGCAGCGAACGCCGACGCGAGCGCCGCGCGCACCGCGGGCGCCCAGGCCTTCGACCGCGCCGAGCAGGCCGCGCGCACCGCGGCGCACGTCTTCTCGGCGGTCGCCGCCGCCGCACCAGAGCCGCCGCCACCGCCGGCGCCTCCCCCGCCGCCGAAGGAAGACGAAGGCGGCGGCTTCCTCGACGGCGCCCTCGGCTTCGGAAAGGACGTGGTCACCGGCGCCGCGGGCGGCGTCGCAGACGGCGCCAAGTGGCTCGGCGGCGCGGCGTCCGACGGCTGGGAGTGGGCCGGCAACCAGGGCTCGCCCTGGAATCCACATTCGCCCGCCTTCGCGGTCGACGTCATCGAGGGCGCGGCGGGCGCCGTGTGGGGCGTCGGCGAGCTCGGCTGGCAGGGCGTCAAGGCGAGCACGTACTACGAGCGATTCGACCCCGAGGGCGCCGAGGAGGCGCGCCAGGGCTTCGCCGACGGCGCCGAGTACGCGTGGGAGAACCCGTGGGAGACCGCCAAGGTCGTGCTCGGGATCAACCACTTCGAGAACGGCGAGCCGGGCAAGTTCGCCGGCGAGGCGGGGATCACGGCGCTCGCCACACTGGCCAGCGGCGGCGCCGCCGCCGGCCTCAAGGGCGCCTCGGGCGCTTCCAAGGTAAGCAAGCTCGACGACGTCGTCGACATCTCGCGCGCCGCGGGCAAGGCTGACGATGTCAGCGACCTTCAGAAGCTCGGCCGCTTCGACTACTCGGACCGGATGGCGCGCGAGGTTCCCAACTTCGCCGATCCCAAGCCGGTGCCGCACACCGGCACCAAGCCGAACGACGAACTGCTGGTCAACCTCGGCGACAGCTCGCGCGCGGTCGGCAGCGAGCGTTCGCTCGGGTGGTGGATGCCGCTCGACGAGGCGCGCACGCGCACCAGCGTCGAGGAGTTCCGCAACGCCTACGCGCTGCCCGAGCAGTGGAGGGAGGGCGGGTCGTTCCAGGCCAAGGACGAAGTGCTGATCGCACGCATCCCGGCGGGCACCGAGACGACGCGGCTCGACGGCATCGCCGCGCCGCAGCGCACCGTTCCGGACCCGCGGCCGGGCGGCGGGCGCCAGATCTTCTTTCGCGAGTTCGACGCGGGCTGGATCGAGGCGCGCATGTCGACCGAGGATTTCCTGTCTGCCACCGGACGGCGACCATGACGGTGCGCGCCACGCCTGGCGACCTCGAGCGGTTGGCCAACGAGCTCGACGGCCTCGTCCGTGCCGCGGAGCGTCTGGATCAGGAGCTTCGGCGCCGCGGCGGTGTCAATCCGGAGGGCGCAGTGGAGGTGCGCAACATCGCAGCCGGCCTGGCCGAGCGGGCGCGAGCGGGCACGCTCGGCGGCGAGACCACTGCGTTGCCGCTCAGCCGGCCCTTCGGCGAGTGGAGCTACGGCACGGCGGCTGAGCCGGTGTGGCAGGCCATCGACGCCGTACAGCGCGTCTGGGAGGAGCGGCTTGGCGAGGGCGACTTCGAGGTGGCCCGGTGACGGATCAGAAGCAGATCCCGCTCGAGCCGGCGAACGAGCTCGAGGGTGTCATGGTGCAGGTGGCGGCGGGGACGCGCGACGAGCAGGCGTTCTTCACGCGGCTCTGGAAGAGCGAGCTGCTGGTGCCGCAGGAAGGGGCGGCCGGCGAGGATTTACGCGAGCTGTCGGCCGAGCCGGGCGCCGAGGTCGGGCTGCCGATCCTGCACGCGCAGGGTCAGCGGACCGTGCCCGTCTACTCCTCCGAGGCGCAGATGCGCAAACGGGCACCGTACGAATGGTCGTCGTTCCTGCGACTCGGGATGCCCGCGCTGCAGCAGATGCTCGCCGGCAGCGGCGCCTACCTGTTCATCAACCCCGGCGGCGACCTGTCAACCATGCTCGATCCGGCGCAGATCGCGGCTCTGCCGGATCGCCATCCAGCGGCAGAGCGAATACCGGCCGGCGCAGCGCTACGCGTCGGGCCGGCTGCAGACCGCGAGCCCGGGCTCGATCCGGTCGTCGCGTTCCTGGGCCGGTATCCCGAGGTCCGAGCTGCGTACGCCGCACGCGTGGACACGGAGGGCGACGCTCCGGGCGGCCGGCTGGCAGTCGGCCTGCTGCTCGATGCGGACGCGTCCGCAGCGCGCGTGCTGGCGTCCGCGACCGAGGAGCTCGGCGGGCAGGTCGGCGACCTCAGCATGCTCGTCATCGACGAACGGGATCCGGGGACGATCGGCGGCTGGATGCTTGCCGAGGCGCGCGCGTTCTACGCGCGGTAGATGGTCGCGTCCGACTCGAGGCTCGCGAACGGCTCGCCGTCGGCCAGCCGCGCGTAGTTGAGCATCGCGTCATCGGGAACGGCGATGGCGATGCGGTCGTGGATCCGCTCGATCAGCGCCGCGGCGTCCTCGTCCTCGGCGAGTCGGAGGCCGACGACGAGATGGCGGCGACCGCGCACCGGATCCGCCTCGAATACGGCAGCCGACGTGACCTTGGCCGGCTCCGTGAGCGCCTCGCAGAGCGCGCGCCGGAAGTCCTCGGGCAGCGGCGGGTCGGGCAGCCCGAGCGCGCTGCGCGCGTCGCGGTCCGGCGAGCCGTGCAGGTCGGGCACGGTGCCGGCCGCGATCCGCCTCACCTCCCAGGATCCAAGCGTCGCTCGCACCGGACCCGCGGGGTCGAGGGCCACCCGGTCGACGCCCTGCAGCAGCGCGGCACGAAAAAGGTCGGGAGCGCGCACGGCGAGGTGGGTCGGCACGGCGCCCCAGAGCCGAAAAGCCCGCCGGCAGCTGAAGGCAGGCAGCACGTGGCGGCCGTCCGGCTGGCGTTCGACGAGCAAGATCGCCCGCTCCGCCGTGCTTGCGGGGTCGAGCGGGGCCAACAGCACAGCATCCGCGAGCTCCCGGTAGATCGACGCGCTGGCCGCGTCGGTCGGCGCCCGGCCCGCCTCCTGCAGGGCGGCCGTGAGCCGGGACAGCTCCCCCGGCGGCTGAACAGGCTCGTCCACGGCATGCGTTCTTGCCGGCATACGCGCGAAAGCCCCGCTGGAGCGGGGCTTTCGGCCGTCGGCGACGGCGCTGTCACCGTCATCGTCGGCGGATAGCGGGGGCGGGATTCGAACCCGCGACCTTCGGGTTATGAGCCCGACGAGCTACCTGGCTGCTCCACCCCGCGACGCGACGATCAATATTAGCAATTCGGGTCTACCCATCAAGCCCCGGCAAAGCGCTCGCGGAGCGTCTTCTTGGAGAACTTGCCGACCGAGGTCTTGGGCACCTCGTCGATGAACTCCACCTGCTCGGGGATCCACCACTTGGCGACGCGGTCGGACAGGAAATCGCGCAGCGCGTCGGCATCGAGCTGCTCCCCGTCCTCGGGCACCACGCACGCCAGCGGCCGCTCGCCCCACTTCTCGTCGGGCACGCCGATCACGGCCGCCTCACGCACCGCGGGATGGGCCATGATCTCGTTCTCGAGCTCGACCGACGAGATCCACTCGCCGCCTGACTTGACGAGGTCCTTGGTGCGATCGACGAGCCGGATGTAGCCGTCCGGCGAGATCGTGGCCACGTCGCCGGTGCGCAGCCAGCCGTCCTCGGTGAACGAGTCCGTCTCGCGGTCGTCCTTGTAGTAGCCGCGCGCCACCCACGGGCCGGCGACCTGGAGCTCGCCGCGCGCCTCGCCGTCCCACGGCAGCTCGTCGGTCGTCCCGGGCTCGACGATCCGGCATTCCATCAACGGCGTGATGACGCCCTGCGTCGCGCGCACGTCCGCGAGCTCGTCCGCGGACCGGTCGGCGAGCGTGCTCTTGATCCGGCAGACGGAGCCGAGCGGGCTCGTCTCGGTCATGCCCCAGGCATGCAGGATCGGCTGGCCGAGCCGCTCGCGATAGGCCTCCGACAGCACCTGGGGCACGGCCGAGCCGCCGCACAGGATCGCGCGCAGGGCCGAGATGTCGCGGCCCTCGAGCTCGTCGAGCGCGCCCATCCAGATCGTCGGCACGCCGGCCGCGAGCGTCACCTTCTCGTCCTCGATCAGCGCGGCGATCGCCGCCGGCGTCATCTGCGGACCCGGGAA
>Ga0214469_1001084_pt1 | contig 10049 bp, 10 predicted proteins | sample RVTome_10_FD_187340 | JGI IMG/M metagenome (GOLD analysis project Ga0214469, IMG submission 187340) | Soil microbial communities from uranium-contaminated site in the Upper Colorado River Basin, Wyoming, United States - RVT153D57 HiSeq ... | reverse complement strand
TGAGACCAACCTCAACGCCCCTCTCGACCCCAACTTCATCGGCGTTGGCCAGTGCATCACCGATGAGGACGGGACCTATCGCTTCACCACTGTCAAGCCCGGGCCCTACCCGTGGGGAAACCACCCGAACGCGTGGAGACCTGCTCACATCCACTTCTCTTTGTTCGGAAATTCTCTGGGCAGCCGTCTCGTGACACAGATGTATTTCGAGGGCGACCCGCTCCTCGCCCTCGACCCGATCTACAACTCTCCTCCGGAGCACTCGAGGACCCGCATGGTCGCCAAGTACGACCACGACGTGACCCAGGAGGCGTGGGCCACCGGATGGCGGTGGGATATCGTCCTTCGCGGCGAGGAAAGCATGGTCGAGGTCGCTGAATGAGCGGGAAGGTTGGTCAGACCCCGTCTCAGACTCTGGGCCCGTACTTCGCGATCCGCATCGCCACCCTGGACGAGTGGCGTCTTCCCCTGCCCGAAGGTGCGGAGCGAATCGTCATCACGGGCAAGGTCCTCGACTCGGACGACGACCCAGTCGGTGACGCCATGGTCGAGACCTGGCAGGCCAACCCGGCTGGCAGGTACAACCACCCCGACGATCAGAGAGACCTGGAACTGGTGGAGGAATTCAGCGGCTTTGCCCGGGCCAAAACCGAGTTCGAGACCGGGGAGTACCGGATCGAGACGGTGAAGCCGGGAGCAGTCCCCGATCCCGAAGGTGAGCCGCAGGCACCGCACATTTCGGTGATCGTGCAGGCTCGCGGGATGCTCAACCCGGTGTTCACCCGTCTCTACTTCTCCGATGAACCGGAGGCCAACGAGCACGACCTGGTGATGCAGAGGGTGCCCAAGGACCGCCGCCACACCGTGATCGCCGAGCTCGTCTCGGGCTCGGACCCGGTCGAGTACCGGTTCGACATCAAGCTCCAGGGGGAGAACGAGACGGTCTTCTTCGATGTCTGAGACGCTCGCGGGAGCGGAGTGACCGGATCACCACTCTCGATCTGGGGGTTCAGCACCCCGGAGATGGACGAGACCTTCGCTGCCGACAGCATTGTGGGGGCCATTCTCCGATTCGAGGCCGCACTGGCGCTTTCCCTCGGCGACGCCGGGATTGCCCCGGTCGAAGAAGCCCGTGCGGTGGCCGAGGCATGTGAGGTGAAGGTGGGTGACGCTGAGGGCCTGCTCGCCACGACATGGGAGACGGGCACTCCCATCCTGGCGATCGTCGAGTTGGTCCAAGCGCGTCTGGTATCCGACGAAGAGCGCCGCTGGGTTCATTATGCGTCGACGACCCAGGACGCCATAGACACCGCCTTCGCGCTTCTGAGCAAAGAAGCGCTCGGGTTGCTCGAGTCGGGTCTCTTCGCCGTGGCCGGCACCATGCGCTCCCTTGCAGAGGAGCATCGCGATCAACCGCAGATGGGGCGCACGTTTCTCCAGAACGCTCTTCCGACGACCTTCGGGCTGCGAGTTGCCTCATGGCTCGACCCCGTGCTGACCCATCTCGAGCGGTTGCGGCAGACGCGCGAGGAGCTGGCCCTCCAGTTCGGGGGCCCGGTTGGGAACCTGGCCACACTCGGCGACGACGGATCCCTCGTCGCCGTCGCGCTGGCTCGTCGACTCGACCTGGTGGCACCAGACGTTCCCTGGCACACCGATCGCACCCGGGTCCGAGATGTCGTCAACGGGGTGGACGATGCCGTCGCCAGTCTCGCCAAGATCGCCGCCGACGTGGCGCTGTTGGCACAGAGCGGAATTGGTGAGGTCACGACGCGCGCCGGGGGCTCTTCCAGCATCCCGCACAAGAAGAACCCGATCGATGCCGTGCGTGCCCTGGCCGCGGTCGACGTGTGTCACGGTGCCGCTGCCATCGTTCGCGGCGGGCGTCCCCATGAGCTGGACCGATCGCTTGGCTCCTGGCAAGCGGAATGGGCGGCCATACCCCTTCTGTTCTCGGCCGCCTCGGCAGTCATCGAGGCGACGAGGGCATTTCTCGACAGTCTCGAGGTCAACGCCTCCGCAATGGACTGGCGGGCAGGAGAGACCCCGTCACCCCCGAGCACCGCCATGGTCGACACGGTCCTGGCCCGTTACGAGCGGGTGGTGGGCCGCTAGGGCTCTCTGCCGAGCCGGGGGCATGTCTTCAGCCTGGTGGGCTACGCCGGCGCCGCAGCAGGTCACCCACGGTTGGTATCACACCGCGCGGGATCCAGAGGAAAAGGACGATGATTAGCGCGCCGTACGGCACCAAACGTAGATGCCCCAAGTCGACCAGGAGCTCGTTGATGACGGTGAAGGTGACCGCTCCCAGGATCGGGCCGAAGAGCGAGCCGATGCCACCGAAAGCCAGCATGACCACCACGACCACGTCGACTTCTGCGAAATCGTAGGTGCTGGGGCTGACTCTGCCTTGCGTCAACCCATAGACGGCTCCGGTCATACCCAACATGGCACCACCGATCAGGGCTGCGAGGACCCGATAGCGGGCGACATCCACGCCGGCGAGCTCGGCCGCGACCTCGTCGTCGCGCAGTGCGCGGAACGCCCAGCCGACGTGAGAGCGACGCAACAGCCCATGGACCACCAGATACACGAGGACCAACGCCAACATCAAGTAGAAGGCCGGCGCATCGCTCCTGAGGAAGGTGTCCCGCCCTGACTCGATCAGGAAGCCAGATTCCCCGCCCGTCAGATCGCCGAGCCCGAGCACGAGATTGTGAAAGGCCAGCGCGAATATGAGGGTCACGATCCCTGTGAAGATCACTCCCAGTGATCGTCTCACCGCAATCCAGCTGAGTAACCCGCCAGTGATGCTCGAGACCACCGTCGCCGCCAGGATCGCCACGATGACGGGCAACCCCGCAGTGTCGGCGAAGATAGCGGCCCCGTATCCCCCGAGCCCGGCGAGTGCACCGACGCACAGGAATAGTTGTCCAGTGCTCCCGAAGATCAGGTTGAACCCGACCGTGTATCCGGCGAATGCGAGTCCGAGGACGGAGACGGACATGAGCACGCGGGAGTCACCGAGCCACAATGGCAAGAGAGCCAGGACCGCTCCGATGGCGATGATTGGAACGAAGAGCGCGGACAATGCCTGGGCTGCGTGTTCCTCGGTCCCGCCGACCGCCGACGTGCCGGTCGCTTCCGCAAACCTCTCGGTCATTCTCTCACTCCAAGCAGCCCTGACGGCCGGATGAGAATCGTCACCGCTGCTGCGACCAGCAGAATGATCAACGACAGAAATGTGCCGATCTCGGAGGTGGCGAAGGTGTTGATCACTCCGAGGATCAACCCGGCCAGGAAGGCGCCGGAGACGCTTCCCAGACCGCCGACCACGGTGACGATTAGGGCAAGAACGGTTATCGAGAACCCGGCGGTGACTGTCACTGGACGGATCATCGACTGAGTCACTGCGACCACTGCGGCGAGGACACCACTGAGGACCAAGATGATCCGGAGCATGTGGGAAGGGTCGATGCCGACGAGCCTGGCGCCCTCCTCGTCCTCGATCACCGATCGCACGGCTCTTCCGAGCACGGTGCTCCTGAAGAAGACAAAGAGAAGGCCGAACACAGCGAGGACGATCGCGGACCCGACGATGCTCCCCCTCCGCATCGGAACGCCGAAGACGTCGATCGGCCCACCTCCGATCTGAATGGTCAGGCCCGCGGTGGGATCATTCCAATTGAGGTAGCCGTCGACCATGAATGCGACCCCAAGGGTCAAGAGGAGACTGAGCAATACGCGCGCTTCTCCTTGGCGTCGATAGATCGGCCGGAGCAGCGTTTGATCGAAAATCAGCCCGAGTAGACCGCCAGTGATGAGCCCGACTACCACTGCGGCGAGAATCGGGACCCCGGCATTCACTGCGAACAGGATCGCCATCGCAGATATGACAGCCATCTGTCCGTAAGCAAGATTCAAAACTCCACCGAGCCCATAAACCAACGTCAGGCCTGCGGCCAACAACCCGAACTGGAGCCCGAGCACGACACCGTCGAGAATGATGGCGGGCAGACGGCTCAGGAGATCCGTCATGAGAGCCCCAGATATGCACTGCGCACCCGAGGGTCGGCCGCCAGCTCCTCTGACGTTCCTTCCAGGCTGATGACACCGTTCTCCAGGACATATCCCCGTTCACTGAAGGCCATTGCCAAGGGCACCTGCTGTTCGGCCACGAGCAGGGTGAGCCCGCGATCGCGAAGGGCGGCCAAGGCCTCATAGGCTTCGTGAGCCAACTTCGGCGCCAGGCCCGTCGTTGGTTCGTCGAGGACAAGGAGACGGGGCTGGGACATCAGAGCCCGTCCCACCGCCAGCATCTGCTGCTCGCCACCACTCATGGTCCCTGCGTGCTGCTTCCGGCGTTCGGCGAGTCGGGGGAAGAGGTCGAAGACAACTTCCATCGTCTCCGCGCCGGGACGTTCCGGATACGCACCGAGGGCGAGATTCTCCTGGACGGTCATCCTTGGGAACAGATGCCGCTCAGCAGGAACGAACCCGAAGCCTCTGCGAACGATTCGCTGCGCCGGTTCGCCGGTCACGTCGGCACCGTCGAAGACGACCGTGCCCGAGCTCGGCTCGCTCAGGCCACACATCGCCCGGAAGAGGGTCGTCTTTCCTGCTCCATTCGAGCCGATGATCATGACTGCCTCGCCCTGGTCGACGTGGAATGTGATGTCGTGGACCACATCATTGCCCTGGTAGCCGGCAGCCAGCTGCCGGACGTCAAGCATCGTCGATTTCCTGGCCGAGATATGCCTCGATCACCCTCCTGTCCCGCATCACATCCTCAGGGGCGCCCTCAGTCAGGAGCTTTCCGAAGTCGAGCACGACGACACGTTCGGCCAGTCGCATCACGGCTTTCATCACGTGCTCCACCCAAATGACGGTGACACCGAAGCGATCCCGTATCGTCCTCACGATCTCGACCGAGGCATCCAACTCTGAGTCGTTGAGCCCGGCCATGACCTCGTCGAGGAGGAGAACCCGGGGCTGGCCGGAGATGGCACGAGCCAACTCCAGGAAGCGCTGCTCGTGTAGGTTGAGATTGCCGACGTAGTCGTCTTTCCGGTCGGCGAGACCCACGAACGACAGTGTCTCCGCGCCGATGGCCGTAGCCGTCGACTCATCAACAGATCCGCTGCCGCCGAACATCGCCCCAAGGGTCGCATTCTCCAGCACCGTCATGTTGGGGAACGACCGCGGGGTCTGTTGGACCATGGCGATACCTTTTTGGCGGACTCTGTGTGTGGGAGCGCCCGTGATGTCCTCGCCCTGGTACCTGATCGCTCCTGCCGTAGGTGACTCCAGACCCACGATCAACTTGAGCAGCGTGCTCTTCCCAGCACCGTTGGGGCCGACGATGGCGAGAATCTCGCCTTCGTCGGCCCCAACGGTCACGTCGTCTACGGCGGGCAAGCCACCGAAGTGCTTCTCGACTCTTTGAAGTTCGAGAAGTGACACCCGGTGATTATGACCCTGGCACGTAGGGCTCGAGCGGATCTGACTGGCTCAGCACCTCGATCCACCAGTCACCGGTTTCGTTGAGCCCTTCGGGCGCTGGGCCCTCGGTGATCCGGAAGAAGATCGGCTGCGCCTCTGCCAGCTCGCCCCACTCGGTCCAACTCAGCGTGTGTGCATATCCCTCCAGGTCGAAGGTGTTGGCGTGGAGGTACTCGGCAATGGCCACCGGGTCGTCTCCGACTTCGGCGACCGCTTCGGCCACCATGGTCACTATGCCGAAGCCGGCCACAGCATCGTCCGACATGAGTGCATTGTCGGAGAATGCGAGATAGCGCTCGGCCAATGCCGCGTAGCTGTCGCTGGTGTAGTCGGCGCAGGCGAAGTCGGCGTAATTGCCGATAGCGACATCCGGCTGCGGCACGACAGCCAGGTCGGGTGGAATCCAGGAACCGGTGACCGGAACATCACCGATCAGGTCCACGGACAGCCCGAGGATTGCCGAGCTCCCTGGTGGATGACCGGTGGCGACGACCATCTCGGCACCGGCGTCGGCCATAGCCCGCACGAACGGGGTGAAGTCGGTGTCGGGCGGAACCGGGGCCACCTGGATCTCGCCGTAGTCGACGTCGGAGCCTTCGAACGTGCTCTCCACCGCGGCAGCGAATGACTGTCCCCAGGCGTAGTCAGCGACGATTACTCCGACATTGCTGATCTCCTGCTCCTGGACGTACTGCAGCACCGGTGCCGCGTCCATTGGTGCGGCGGGGAGACAGGTGCGGAATGTGTAACGGCTATCTGCGGTGAGAGCGGCCTCTGTCCCCGACTTGATCAGGAGATAGGGCATCTGCGCCTGCTCGGCAAGCGGTGCGACGGCAGCGCCAACGGTGCTGGAGATGGTGCCCCCGATGGCCACTACGCCATCCTCGACGAGACGTTCGAAGCCGTCGATACCCGCGTCGGCGTCGTTTGCCGAGTCCTGGACGACGATCTCGATCATCCGGCCATCGACACCGCCGGCGGCGTTGATCTCCTCGGCGGCGAGCAGCATTCCGTCCCGGGCGTTGACCGCCCATGGCGTGAAGGCGGTCAGGTCGGTGAGAGCACCGATCCGAATCGGCTCGCCCGAAGGCGCTGCAGTCGTGTCGGTCGGTGCGGCTGTGGTGTCCGTCGGGGCAGCGGTGGTGTCGGTTGGGGCCGCGGTGGTCCCGGGCCCAGGCTCGGTCGTGTCCGCCGTGCCACCGTCACATGCCGCCACCACCAGGGCTAGCGCTGCCACCAGCGCCAGCAGCCCGGATTTGGGGCGATTCCTCATTTTTCCTCCTCGTTTCTTCGTCGGGCGTTGCGTCATTTCTCACAAATGATCAACGACACTACGCACGCTAAGTGTCACTTTGCGGTGACACCCGAGACCGCCCATACAATGTTCGCCCTGCGAACAGGTGTGCGACAGGCGGTCAAGCTGCGAGAGTACGTCGTGGCAATCGTGTCCGCAACCGGTATCGGCGGTTTCCCGGGCGACATCTCAATCCACCCTGAGTTTGAACCGTTGGATCTTGCCGGTCGCAGTGCGGGGGAAGTCGTCGACGAAGTCGACGATGTGCGGGTACTGATATCTGAGCAGGGCCTCTTTGCACCATTCCTGGAGCTCAGTGACGAGGTCGTCTCCGGGCTCGTGGCCGTCGGAGAGGATGACTGACGCCTTGATGCGTGACAAGTCATCGACGACAACACTCACCACGGCTGCCTCATGCACCGCCTCGTGATCCATGAGGCGATTCTCGATCTCGATCGGGCTCACCCACAACCCTCCGATCTTCATCATGTCATCGACGCGACCCTCGTACACATAGTTGCCGTTCCCGTTGCGGTGATAGCGATCACCCGAGGCGAACCAGCCGTGGGCCAGCTTGTCCCTGGTCCGCTCTGCCTGATGCCAGTACTGAGACAGCGCACTCGGCCCTTTGACCCAGAGCTCACCGGCCTCCCCGTCGGGGACGACGTTGCCGTCCACATCGCGTATCTCGATCTCGTAACCGTCGACGGGTGTGCCCGACGCTCCGGGCTCGACGCTCCCGGGGCGGTTGGTGCAGTAGATGTGGAGCATTTCCGTCGAGCCGAGGCCGTCGAGGATCTCGACGCCGGTGCGGTCGTGAAACTTCGTCCAGGTACCGGGTGGCAGCGGTTCGGCAGCCGAGACGCCGAGACGCACCGAGGACCAATCGGTCGTCTCGAGCTCGGGATGGGCAAGGATCGCGGCAAATAGGGCCGGTACCGAGAAATAGATGGTCGGGGAGTGTTTGGCGACCTTCTCCAACAACTTGTCAGGTGTGGGCGCGCCCGTCGAGTACACCGACATTGCCCCCACCCAGAGCGGAAACGTCAGGTTGTTGCCCAGGCCGTAGGCGTGGAACATCTTGGTGCTGGAGAAGACCACGTCGCTCTCACCGATCCCGAGCGTGGGCACTGCGTAGTTCTCGCAGGTGGCGCGGACATTGGCATGCCGGTGCACCACTCCTTTTGGAGGGCCCGTCGATCCCGAGCTGTACAGCCAGAACGCCATGTCGTCGGGGTGGGTGTCGACCGGGTCGACAGGGTCGGTGTCCTCGGCGAGCCATTTGTCCAGCGACTCGCTTTCGCCGGCCTTTCCATTTGCCACGATCAGGCGGACGTGGCTTCGTTGGCCGATCTGTGGGCCGACCTTCTCCATGAACACGGAGTCGACGACCGCAGCCACCGCATAGGAGTCGTCGAGGAAGTACCCGAAGTCCTGTGGCCGGGCCAGGAAGTTGACCGGGATGGGCACCGCTCCGATGCGCATCGCTCCCAGGAACGTCGCCGGGAAAGCGAGTGTGTCGTCGAGGACCACGAGGATTCGCTGCTCTCGTCGGACTCCGAGATCGCGGAGACGCGCCGCCGCTCGATTGACCGCGGTATACAGGTCGCCATAGGTGAGACGCTCGTCGTCGGCCGTGATCAGGGCGGTCTTCGTCTCCCGCCCAGCGTCCAGATTGGCGTCGACGAGGGTGCTGACATTGGCCGTCGTCTGCATCTCAGTCGACGCTAGTGAGGAGCCAGCCCGCCCGGTCGGCCAGATTCATCTCAGGGAAGCCTGACGTACTCGAAGTCGGCCGGCTTCTGATCGATGCCCCGGGTCGGAGATGCGATCCAGGGTGCGAACACCCCCGGCTCGTAATGAGGTTGCATGATGCTCTCGATGTAGGCCTGGTCTTCTGGTGTTGGCAACCAGTCGTTTCGTGATGCCTCGAATTGCTCGGGCGTTATCACCTCGCCGGTCGGCGACACGGAAAGATCGCCGAACTCGCCGATCTCGCGGTTGAACGCCACATGGGGGAGACTGATCTCGAATTCGACGTCGTGGCTCGTTATCTCCCTGTTCCAACGTCTGATCCCCCCGAGACAATCTTCCATGAAGTCATCGCGGAGTCGGGCGTTCAGGGCATTGAGCGCCGGGATCTCGACCTGGCCCAGGCCACCGTTGACCAGCTTCATCACCGGGTAGTTCGAGTCGCGGAGACGATGATCGTCTTCCAGGCGGTCCTCGTGATAGCGGCCCTTGAGGCCGGCGTTGAAGAAGTTGGCGGCATTGGTCGATTCCTCGGAGCCGAATAGGTCGAGGGTCAGCGAGTAGTGGAGGTTCACTTTGCGCTGTATGGCCGGGAGGTCGATGACGCCGAGCCGTCGGATGGCCTCGACGTCGTAAGGGTCCTCGATGCCTGCCGCAGCCATCGCCCTGGCTGTGGCCTCGACGACGCGCATCACGCCGGTGTAGCCGACGAACATGTGGTGGGCCTCTTCGGCCAGCATGAATCGACAGGTGCGGGACAACGGATCGAATCCGGACTGTGCCAGCGCCTCGAGCTGCATTTTCCCGTCGCGGTCGGTGAAGTAGGTGAACATGAAGAAGGACAGCCAATCCGGCGTCTCCTCGTTGAAGGCACCCAGCATCCGTGGCTGTTCCTCACTACCGGATGATCGCTTCAGGAGGTCGTCGGCCTCTTCACGGCCGTCGCGTCCGAAATACTTGTGGAGCAAATACACCATCGCCCAGAGGTGGCGGCCCTCCTCGACGTTCACCTGGAATAGGTTCCTCATGTCGTACAGCGATGGGGCGATGCTGCCCAGGTGCTTCTGCTGTTCGACGGAAGCGGGCTCGGTGTCGCCTTGGATCACGATGAGTCGTCGCAGCATCGATCGGTACTCACCCGGGACCTCCTGCCACACCGGCTCTCCGGCGTGGGCGCCAAAAGGGATCCTTCGGTCTACCTCCCCGGGTGCGAGCAGGATTCCCCAGCGGTACTCGGGCATCTTCACGAAGCCGAACTTGGCCCACCCCTCCTTCTCGACGCTGATGGCGGTGCGCAGATACACGTCTGCCATTTGGAATCCTTCCGGCCCCATCGACATCCACCAGTCGATGTAGCCGGGGTGCCACTGCTCGAGGGCCCGCAGCAGCTTGGGGTCGTCGGCCAGCCCGACGTTGTTGGGGATGAGGCTGTCGTAGTCGACGTCTTGCCAGGTCATCAAACCCTCCTCTGGTCGTACTCGGGTCGTATTCCTGTGCCGTA
>Ga0214469_1001083_pt1 | contig 10054 bp, 9 predicted proteins | sample RVTome_10_FD_187340 | JGI IMG/M metagenome (GOLD analysis project Ga0214469, IMG submission 187340) | Soil microbial communities from uranium-contaminated site in the Upper Colorado River Basin, Wyoming, United States - RVT153D57 HiSeq ... | reverse complement strand
CAGCAGCATATAATGATTCAAATTTAGTATTCTTGCCTTTGTATCCACTGTGTTTTGCTACTGATGAAGCTGTATCCTTCGCACGAATAGCAGTCGAGCTGATAACAAGATCGGGAACTAGTTCCTTTTCTTTCAAAAGCCTTCCCATCTTAGGAGCATCTCGCTTACCACGTCGGTTCAACGGGCGGTCGTGATCAGATCGATCAGGGAACTTCCAACTAGATTTTGCATGACGAAGAATCAGAAGTGTTTTCATTTAGTTCCTCTCTGTGAGAACACTAACGGCAGAACAAGGCATTAACTTTAACATGGTTCAATAGCCTTATATGATTAGCTATAATTTGAGCCTATGCGTCCTTGTCGTAGTTGTCGGGCAATTTCGGACAACTCACAGTCTGCTCCGGATTAGCAGTATATTTTTTAGGTACTATGGCCTCTAAATTGTTAAAGTTATATGCCAACAATAGTACATTTTGAGATTCCGACAGATGACATTGAACGATCAAAAAAGTTCTATAACGACCTGTTCGGTTGGAATATAGAAAAATGGCCTGGAGCGGAGGATTTACCAGGGGGACCAGAGTATTTGATGATAACAACCATGGACGATAAAGGGAATAAGGCACTTACTGGTGGGATGATGAAGAGAGAGATGCCAGAACAACAGGGTATTACGAATTATATTGATGTCAAATCAGTTGATGCGTATTCTGCCAAGGTAGCACAATTGGGAGGACAAGTTAGAACGTCAAAAACACCAGTGCCCGGGTTGGGTTATTTTGCCATATGTACAGATACAGAGAATAATGGCTTCGCTATTTGGGAAACAGATAGCTCAGCTAAATAATCAGTCTCAATTACCCCCCTCTATAATTTTTCGGGTGGGTTATTGTGAAATATTTCCATCTCGTTTCTCATGCCCACCGTTGATTGTTAGTATCTATATTGAATACAAGGATGCTGTCTTTCAAGGAAAGAGAGAGAAGAAATGAGAAACTATTCCATCTAAAATCGACATCTCGACATTATCATATCCCATTCGATGATCATTATTCTCTTGCTACTTCGCCATGATTTCATGATTAAGGTTACTCTGATTACGACTGATAAAGAGGGTTCGACAATCTCCATTTCGAATTGACTCTCTTCCTAGTAGGATGCAAACAAACACAAAACTAGGAGTTAGATCAAATCCGAAATACTTCTTGGAGCAATCTCCCCTTCGATTGGTTGTTGTGCGGTTTGACGCGCAAGATATGATCACAACAAGGACATCTAACACCATCCCACTGCAAGAAGATATCGCATTCAACACACCTCTTGAATCCATTTTCATAATAACTAGTAATGTATCTACTTTTACGCGCCTTATAGAACCAACATGTGTCCCTACACAGCTTCCTTCTGGTACTCTTTTTCTTGAACAATCCTATTGATAAAATGTTGTTACAGCCGGTTTGGTCTTAGAATTAGTACTAAAATCAGAGGGGGATGCGATCTGATGATATTGGGAAATCTTTTGATTTTTCTTTCCCCTCGCCTTTTTACTTGATTTATTTAGTGATATCCCCTTTAGTAGCATGGGCGTAAGTAGCCACTTCAACTCACCTTTTAGTTTTGGATTCACAGAAGTAATGCTTATCCTTGCCAATCCTGATCTCTTTAATACGATACTACGATGTTTGCCTCTGCCGTAACCTAAATACGGGTTAGAACCAGATGAAGAGTTCCTAAGTCTTTTGGGAGTATTTGGTGGTGAAGATGAAGATACTATTTCTGCCACCATTTTTGTCAAGAAAGGTTCATGGCCCACGACGAGTACTTTAGAATCATACTTGAATCTTGCAAGATTTTTATATACAAGTGCTCTATCTCCTTCGGGAGCTAGATCATTCCAAACTTGAACTGTTCTCAATTTCTTTTTCTTTTTAGGTTTTCCAATTTGACCGCGTTTATTGGCAAAAAGGATGCTATCAACTATTTCAGCACTATGGTGTGCATGTCTAAGAGGGCTCGTGACAATTGCATCTGGTACTATATTCATTCTCTTAAGTGCTTTACCTGTACGTTCGATTTCAGCAATCCCTGTAGCAGTCAGTGTTTTCTCGTTTATCCCATTTGGGCCCAAACTAGGACCTAAATTTTTTCCAGAGCCAGATTGTCCGTGCCTTACTAGAAACAGATCCATTTATGAGGTACCGTAGTGAGACAAGTAATTCCACGAGTCACTTTTTCTTACTTGCATTCTTCATTCTCCCCCTGATATTCTTATTCTTTGAACTAGTTCGTCGAGTCTTCTTTTTTTCTGAGCTTGTTATAGGTTTTGTCAATTTAGTATTCTTCCTACCTGCCTTCTTACCCTTCTTGTCCAGCTTCCTCTCCTTCTTACCCTTCTTGTCCAGCTTCCTCTCCTTCTTACCCTTCTTGTCCAGCTTCCTCTCCTTCTTACCCTTCTTGTCCAGCTTCCTCTCCTTCTTTTTCAATTTCTTCTTTGAATAGGTTATTGATTCGTCCGCCTGGGGAGTTCTATCCAATTTATCGTACAATGCTGCCATGCTCTCTTCAATACGTTTTATCGAGTTGTCATTGTCATCTATTTTCTGATTAAATTCCTTCAGAGTCATTTGGATTTCGTCTTGAAGAAGCAGAAAAGATTCATTTGAGTTAGATTGAGTTTCAGTAGCTTCTGCATAATTTTCGGATACAGGATCACTGTCCGCAATCAGATTACCCTCTATTAGAGTCTCGTCAGTCGCCGCTAATTCGCTTATTGTAATATTTTCACTATTCTCTTGAGCGGATTTTGACATGTCAAATCAATTGAAGGCTGTCCTATATATTCCTTATAGGTCTATGTGTTCTATGGTGGATAATTTTATATCAATTGTCTATCGGTGGAAAAACCGAAACTCCATATTGTAGAGTAGATCTGAAATCTCAATCTTCAATTTATGCAATCCAATGCCGCCTCTAAATGCGGTAGACCTGACGATGGTTAAGGGTTGAGATAAGTTTGAGTTTAACCATCCATTTTTTGGACAATTGGTTTCGGATGCCAGTAGTGGACATCATGACATCATGTTTCTGAGAAGCCTTGAGAAACAAACTTAGGACCTATTGATCATAGGTCCATTTTAAGTTGCACCATGATCCAAGCCGATTTTGTATTCCGCCTCCCATCCTGCATCGGTCTTACTTTCCGCAAAAGGTTCAAGCTATTACATTTGTTGTCCTAATGAAAAAACTGTTACTATCTACCGAAATATCTCCATTCACGAATTTTACAAATTCCTCGTACTTGTTCTGTCTTTCCAGGCTTATCTTCTTAAGTACTGAATGGATCTGAGTCGATCTAGTTCTTGTTCCTTTATGCCGCTTTAGATAAGCGATCGTTGTATCATGATCATGAATGATGCCAAGTATATCTTGAACATTCTCTAACTTCTCCATTAATTCCGATACATAATCATCCCTCTCACTTCTCTGATCTTTATGATTATTGTCTGGTAATAGTTCCAATAGATATCGCAGTTTTTTGCAATCTTTTCTTAATTCATGGAGCTCAGTTATTTTTTCGCTGTCATTAGCTACTATGGGAAGATTATGTTCTATTCTGGTCGCAAATCTGCCAATCACTTTGCTGAATCTTTTCTTTGATCTCTTATTTGATATCTTGATCTTCTTTGCAAGCATAGGAACATGCAACTTCCTCAACTCTAATGCAAAAGATATCGCTTCGTTCAGTTTTGTCTTCCTTTGTTTGAATAATGATCCTTCGATAGATTTTATTACATCCTGTTGAGCAGGTTTAGCATCACTAGAAAGTTTTTCACCAATGATGTCAAAATCTCTGATTTGACTATTAATCCTAAAAAGCTCTTTGCTGTACTTTATATACTCTCTTATTACCCGTTTCTTTCGTACCTTCTTTGATGGAAGTGATCTATAACTAGCTTCTAACCTTCTGACGGCTTTGCGAATGTCATGTATGTTCTCTTCATTTGGCTCCTTTATGTAATCATCAAGCTTATTGCTTACTCTTTGGATATTTCGCTCAGATTTGTCCAAATAAGTGTCACAATCAAAGGAATCATGAAGATCATATACAGTAGTCCTTGCCATCTCTATATAACGCATTATAACACCTTATTCGTATTTAATTTATATCGGTCAGCACAACCAAAATTGAAACTGGTTCGGAATTGGTAGAAGTTATGAGTTTTTCAATAAGTACCAAAGTCCCATGTCAAAACACACGCAGTTATGTACTACAAAGCTATGACTATTGTCAGATATCTTGTATTCATAGTATTACTTATCCGTTGCTTCGTCCGGAAATATACTCATCGGTACACCCCCATTTTATAACCTCGTGTTTGCGACTCAATATCTTGCTCACGTAGTTGGTATATCTCATCCCATCAATGGTAGGTTTTCTTTTTTTTAAATTCATAGAACGAGCTACTAAATCCAAATACTGACAATACGGCCTCAAGAGAATCGAGGAGCAGTTCCAAATATTTCTCTGTCATAGTCTTTAGACGATATGAGTTTAGCAGGAGTGATTCCATATATTGGATCAGTATGAGTTGAACCTGTGTGGACATATTGGATATTATCTTCACGACCCGCAATAACTCCTGAAACGTTCAATCTAATAGCTGCTGCAACGTGTGGAAATAAACTTCTGTACTTTTTTCTATATTCTGTAGTAGTAACTTGGAGATAACCAAATCTGTAATTTGAACTTCGCCATTCATCAGTTTATTAATGCTTTGAGTGATATACAAGAGAGTATTCTCGTTTAGCCCCACAATGTTTAATATATTTTTTCATAGCAGCCTGTGCAATGAATGGATGGCTACCCCTCCCAGTTAGTTAGGAGATCCATCCATATTCTTTCGCTTTGGTAGGATTATCCAAGGCAAGGCTACTAGACATGCATTTTTGCTATCAATCTTGTAGCAATTATGAATGCGCTCGACGAGAACAAGATAAGAATGAATATTTCAATATTAGTAAATTCGTCTACTTGTGAAAATATTCCCTCTCTTGTTATATTTACTACGTAAGTCAATGGATTAAAATAGGAAGCGATTGATAATGACTCCGGTAGACTCTGTGTGGGATAAAAGGCTGAACTAACAAAGGCAAAAAACAAGAATAGACTGGTATTAATTACGTTATGAGCTTCACTAGTTTTAATCTTCGTAGATAGAATTATCGTAAATGAACCAAAGAATATCGAGCCAAGTACTACTGCACAGAATGTATAGGATAGGCTCCCCATCGTTAAGCTGATATCCTGGAACATTGCAGGGAGTCCAATTAGTATAACAAGTGCAGCGCTGGCCAACCCAACAAGAATGGTTGCTACAAGGGAAGAGATAACATATTGAATTCTGCTAAACGGCATCGAAAGTAACTGTTGAAACATGCCATTTCTCCTGTCATTCCAAATGATACTACCAGCTATACCACTAGCATTCATGACGTTAAATCCAATCATGCCAGCAGCTATAAAGGAAGTATATGTAATGGATAAAGAGCCTACGACAATTCCTCTATCACCTATTAATGCGGAATATGCATAACCTACCACGAATATGTAGACGGCTGGAAATGCGACCCGCCAAATCAAGAATACCTTATCGGTCGCAGCGATAAGGTTTCTATATACTAACACAAGTATGTTGCTTATCAAGATCTGGTTCTTAATATACAATGTACAGGCCTTTCTAGGATTGTACAACTGAGTCACTATAATCTTTTATTCCAGTTATGACCCATCTAGAATATTATTCATTGCTTTCTTATTGCCAGCCCGCATAGCTTATACTCTAGTACTCTTCTTTTGGCCCATTTTTAGAATATATTTCTTGACGAGATAGTTTATTGCAACTGAAGCACTCCTGGCCAGTGCTAAAAAAAGTACGGAATGGAAGTGCATGGATATACCGAAGAAACATGGAATGAAGAAGTCGAAAAGAATGCGGAACACTTCCGGAGAGTGATTAAGAAGCTCTTAAGAGACGGATTACAATGACAATCAGCGTTCATTTTTTTGCCCCTGCTGATATAAGTAATCATAAATTTTCAACTGGATAGTACATGAGCAGTTGGAAATGATTCTTCGTTGCTTAGAGTGCAAGTCCAAAAGTCGAACAGGTGCAGTTAACCCGAGAAAAGTCAGAGATATACACAATCCATCTGGATAGTTTTTGTACTAACATACTATTGCGTATCCAAGCTCCTTCACAAAGCTTTATCAACCAAAACGTCGATAGTAGTAGTAGTGGAGAAAAGTTACAATTTAGAAGGATCCATGGACGAAATCTTAAGAGAACTAGATGCTGAAAAGGCTCAGATAACTGTTTCAACGGAGATCAGAAGATTCAATAAACCTGTTACAATCGTACAAGGTTTGCAGGATAACAAGGATGTTCTATCGATAACTAAGAACCTGAAGAACAAAATTGGAACCGGAGGTACGTTTAAGGAAGGTAAAATAATGTTGCAGGGAAATCATAAAGGCGAAGTGGCCAAATTTCTTATAGCACTTGGCTTTGATGAAAAGATCATCGCAATTAGGTGACCAATGAACTAAGCCACCAGATGCAAAAATTAATACCTTCAATTTTTATTTGTGTTCTATGTATTATCTGTGGATAGTATGTAGCATTGTGGATAGGTTTATGTTTGAGTTTGAATGTCTAGTGCTCGGAATCAGATAGTCAAATTGCTAAATTATGTGGTCGGCTTTCGTTCCTTCAGCGGCTCTAATAAATCAACGCAGATCCTAAGAAATAAAACTGACTGCCTAGTCATGTTTATTTTTTAGCCCTCTAAATTAATATAAAATGACTCGACTACCTGACCAAGAACTAGTACAGGAACATGTATCACAACCAACGATATCGATATCTCATTCAAACAAATCCATATGACTTCTAAAATCGAAACTACACGTATTTAGATACGTCTAGATGGTTTTCTAATAGGTTTGTAAAGGTTGAGGCAAATGGCAAGATTACAATCGTCAATAGTAATGGAGATCAATTCATTGTACCTACCTGTAGGATAATCTCTGATAATAAGAACCTAGTTGATGATTTTGTGGTGGACATAGAATATCGTGAAATATTACAATATATAGACAATTGATCATCAAACAGTTCGTAACGGAATTACTTATTGACTGCTATCTAATCCATGACTTTGTGTTTGACCTAAGAAATCTTAAGTGAAACTAATAAGGCATAAATATATCACTATTATTTTTACATGATCTAAATCATACTAAAGATTTCATTTAAGTACCTTAGTCTTTCGTATACGCAATATGCGCTTCTGCCTTGAAACATGGGGTACCAATTACAACAAAATTAAGGAGACATGTATTCTTGCCGAAAAGTTGGGCTACTATGGTTTCTATTACGGGGAGGCCCTAGCTCACATAGATTTGGATTGTTGGACTGTAATATCCAGTTTAATACCTCTTACTAACAAGATAAAGCTGGGACCCGTAATTACTTACTTGTACCCTCAATACCGAAGTATCGCATTATTAGCCAAACAGGCAGCCACTTTTCAAGAGATATCTAATGGAAGACTGGAGTTCAGAACTGGAGCCGGTGCCACTCCGCAGTATGCATTGCAATGGTGGCATCCTTACGGAATAGATTATCCCAAAGAATTTGTAAGGGTATCGATACTAAAAGAAGGTGTTGAGGTTCTCAAAGCGCTATGGAATCAACATCAAGAAGATAATGATGCCTCACCTTCCACTTGTTCTTCCATCCGCTACGGTGGAAAATTCTTTAGGATAAATGGTGCCTCTCCCTTCAAGTCGGATACTGGTGTCAAATTCGCTAAAACAAAGATCCCTATTACTATATCCGCAAAGAAACGACTAATGCTACGTCTTGCAGCCAAATTTGCAGATATATGGGAAGCCTCTTATCTTTCACCACAAGAATTTAAAGTACTAAATTTCCAATTTGAAAGAATCAATCAGGAACTGGATAATGAAGTCAACGACTATAATTTCCGTAACGACAGAAATAGAACTGGTACTTCTAAATCTATAGAGATAGACGTTATTATCGCTGATTCTGATACGGAATTAGAATATAAGAAAAAGTTGTTTAGTATGGAGAGAGGTCCTGGCTCATATAGTCAAATTCTAAAACATGGGTTGATAGGTACACCAGAAAAAGTGGCCACACGAGTTAAGGAATATACAGATATAGGTATTAACCAATTTCTCTTAGCTTTTCATGATCCTTTTGATCTAGGGGCATTAGAATTATTTGCCGACGCCGTTAAAGGAATGTGAGGTTTTCAGATGATTGTGGCCCTTATCCCCCATAAATAGGAAGAATGATCAAGATAAATTCTGTATTTGCCGTGACTAACGTGTATCGAATCTATTAAAGAGAGTTACGAAACCAAATTACTAATTCCGCGTATCTGTATCTCATGTTCCTTCGGAGGTACTACAATATCCATGGTTAGTACCTTTCCATCATTCTTTGTCGTTGTATTTTCGATGAATAGGTCTTTGCCGTCCAGCATTATAACCAAAGGATTCTGACTACCTGAATAATCATAATTAGAAGCAACCTTGATAGCCATTGGACCCCCGTCTGGGTTATAATGCTTTACTCCAAATAACATACTATCGCTTGCACTGTCATATTTTAAGTCCCTAATCGCCACTGGTCCTTCAAGATCGTATCGTACTACTCTGCTATCCCCTATTGCTAATTATTCATTTGAGGATTCATATCAACACCTGCACAACTATAATACTTTATTTGGGATTTGATGGTAAGATCTGGTATAGCAGTAAAAGCCATCTCTTGACCCGGCTCTATGACCAGAATTACGTTGCTCTTCACTGAATCGATCTGGGTTCTGTTCTCATCATGAGCAGATGCATACACAGCAACATTCCGTAGGTTGAATGGGCCTGAGGTTTTGACCGTTCCGACAAGATCTGAATTTTCTCCGGATGGGATATTTGTATAGTTTAAGGTTACTAGGCCTTCATAGTTGGGAGTGGATAGTTTCTCATATTTGTTGATGAATGGTTTTCCGATTAAGGTAGTCTGGCTCTCTCGATCTGGCGATTTGATTGAAAACTTGAATGGCGAAACGCTATAAGGATAGAGAACCCTACTATAGGTAGTAGCTTCTTCCGTTACCGTTGTTTCTGTGGCGTTATTGGTATTTGTTGTGATATCTACTCCAAGCTTGACTTCTAGCGGGACGTCTCCGGTATTATGAACGACTCCCATCAATTTTATTTCCCCATCCGCACCTCTAAAAGGATTTTTGGCATCAATCTCGACCACTTTGCTCTCATTATCTGTGACAGCATTTGTATATGGAGAAGACATCGCCATTATTACAATTACAGAGGGAAACAATAGCATCGGTAATACTAGAGTAATAGGTATACTCCTTAATCGCTTCGTGTTTAATTTTCTTGCGCTCAACGATACCATCAATAATACTACCATTGTTGCATATCCAAAAAATCTTGTCTTCTCCGAACTCAATCATAGAATAAACATGGCATAAGTTATTGAATAACCTATGTCATGCGATTTGTGATAAATCCCAATAAGTTTCAACTATGTACTACTAATGTTGATAAAGAAGACTGTTCGGTTCAAACTTGGGTCTAATCAAAATAATTACTATGTTCTCGGCCAGACCTATGATCAGATTGGAAGATGAACAACTAATAAGTGGAGCTTCTGTAGAATAAGCGAAAGTTGAAATATATTTGAAATTCCGAATATTCGAATATTAGTTTACTACAATCCACATAAAAGTTGGGTAGATATAACGATATTTCGAATCCTAAATGATATAGCGTAATCAAAAAGTAGATGTCTAGGTTAGTATTTGCATAGTCAGATTAGTAATTAATTTGAAGGGTTCTTGTTGTATTGGGCTGTACTGCAAAATTCTTGATTACATCGTGGGTCCCGTCATTATAAAATACAATCAAATTATAGACCCCCGAAGGCAGATCAAGGTT
>Ga0214469_1001082_pt1 | contig 10055 bp, 10 predicted proteins | sample RVTome_10_FD_187340 | JGI IMG/M metagenome (GOLD analysis project Ga0214469, IMG submission 187340) | Soil microbial communities from uranium-contaminated site in the Upper Colorado River Basin, Wyoming, United States - RVT153D57 HiSeq ... | reverse complement strand
CGGAGACGGTGAGCTCGACGAGGTCGCCCTCGCGCACGGTCAAGCGCGCGTCTCCCGCCTCGATGTCGAGCGCCTTCTCCACGGTGACCAGTGTCGGCGCGCCCGCCGGGGCGGGGGTGGGGGTCGCCTCGCGGGAGCTCTCCCGCGCCGGTTCGCGCGGCGCGACGCTGGCCGCGAGCGCCGTGAGGCCCATGAGGACCGCGACGAGGATCAGGAACCGGCGACCGAGCACTCGGCCGAGGGTAGTCCTGTCGTCCATGTCGGAGCTAATGAGGGCTTAAGAACACGGGTGTAGCTGCCGATACCGGGTGTGCCAGAACCAAGGTGTCAAAGGCAAATCGCCTGCGAGGGCGAGGCGCAAAGCCACGGAGCTCTCCGGATGGGAGCAAGCCGGGTTGCCACCGCCAGTGGTGGGACTGGGACCGAGGCCATGGCAAGGAAGTGCACAGGCCCAACGATCCCTTCAGGAGGGACCACCCACATGCTTCACAAGCTCCGTCAGCGCGCTCAGGACGAGAAGGGCTTCACGCTCATCGAGCTCCTGGTCGTCATCCTGATCATCGGCATCCTCGCCGCGATCGCCCTCCCCGCGTTCCTCAACCAGCGCGGCAAGGCGCAGGACACCGAGGCCAAGACGATGGCCCGCACCGCTCAGACCACGTTCGAGTCCGAGTACGCGGACGCCCAGAGCTACGACGGCCTTCCGAACGCGGCCGCCCTCAAGGCCGTCGAGCCGAGCATCGTCGACGCCGACGACGGCAAGGCCTTCGTGTCCGCCGTCACCGCCAACGAGCAGGACTACTCGGTGACCGTCACGTCGGCCACCGGCAACACGTTCACGATCGCGAAGACCGACGCCGGCGTCGTGGACCGCACCTGCGCGGTCCCGGCCGACGCCAACCGCTACGGCTGCCCGACCGGCGACACCTGGTAGGCCGCGGCCACCACTGAGCCACGATTCCGCGAAGCGGGCCTCCGGGCCCGCTTCGTCGTTAAGCCGCGGCACCCTCCTGCCGATATCGAGAACGTGTTCAAGAAGCGCTCCTCCTCCCAGGCCGCGGTCGTCGGCCTCGACCTCGATCCCGGCCACATCGCCGCCGCCGAGGTCACCGTCAACGGGTCGCTGTCGCTCAAGCGCGGCGCCGTCGCCCCCCTTCGCCCCGGCGTCCTGCGTGACGGCGAGGTCGCGGACGTCCCCGCGCTGGCGGAGGCGCTGAAGGCCTTCTTCGCCGAGAACGGGCTCCCGAACCGTGTCCGGCTCGGGATCGCCAACCAGCGGATCGTGGTCCGCACGCTCGACCTGCCGCCGCTCGAGGACGAGAAGGCGCTGGCCGCCGCCGTCAAGGTCCAGGCGCCCGACCACATCCCGATGCCGATGGACGAGGCGATCCTCGACTGGCAGTCGCTCGGCAGGGTCCAGACGGCCTCCGGTCAGGACCGCACGCGCGTGGTCGTCGTCGCCGTCCGCCGCGAGATGGTCGACCGCCTGGTCGCCGCCGGCCGCGAGGCCGGCCTCAAGCTCGAGGGCATCGACCTCTCGGCCTTCGGCATGGTCCGCGCGCTCGCCGCCGGCCGGCAGTCCCGCGGCGCCGTCCTCTACGTCAGCGTCGCCGGGCTCACCAACGTCGCCGTCGCCAACGGCAGCGGCTGCCTGTTCACGCGCGCGGCCGCCGGCGGCCTCGACGCGATGGTCCACACGCTCTCCGAGCGCCGCGGCCTGACCGTCGAGCATGCCCGCCAGTGGCTGGGCCACGTCGGCCTGCACGCGCCGCTCGACGCGATCGACGGCGACACCGACCTCGTGACCTCCGCCCGCGCGGTGCTCGAGGAGGGCGTCCACCAGCTCGCCGACACGGTGCGCAACTCGCTCAACTTCTACCGGATGCAGGAGAGCGCCGAGCAGGTCGAGACCGGTGTGCTCACCGGCCCCGCCGTGGCGATACCCGGCTTCGTCGAGCTCCTGTCCGACCAGCTCAGCCTCCCGCTCGAGAGCGCCGTCGTGGGCTCGCAGGACGACGAGGCCGACGTCGGGCGCCTGACCGTGGCGGCCGGCCTCGCGGTCGAAGACGTCGCCTGAGCCATGCTCGCTGCGGCGGTCGTCGGCGCGATCTTCGGCTCGTTCCTGAACGTGGTGGCCTACCGGCTGCCGCGGGGCGAGTCGCTGTCGCGCCCGCGATCCCGCTGCCCGCAGTGCCAGACGCAGATCAGGGCGGTCGACAACGTCCCCGTCCTGTCCTGGCTGGCACTGCGCGGCCGCTGCCGCACCTGCCGGACGCGTATTTCCGCGCGCTATCCCCTCGTAGAGGCGATGACCGGCCTGCTGTGCGCGCTGGTGGTGCTCGACAAGGGCCTCGACGAGGATGCGCTGCTCGGCCTCGCGCTCGTGCTCCTGCTCGTACCGATCACCCTGATCGACCTCGACCACCGGATCATCCCGAACACGCTCACGCTGACGGGAGCGATCCTCGCGCCCGCGATCCTGGCGTTCACCGCTCCGGACGCGATTCCCGAGCACCTGATAGCCGCCGCCGCCGGCGGCGGCTTCTTCCTCGTCGCCGTGCTCGCGTACCCGCGCGGGATGGGGATGGGGGACGTCAAGCTCGCCGCCGTACTCGGCCTGTTCCTGGGCCGAGCGGTCGGCCCCGCGGTGTTCGTGGCCCTGATCACCGGCACGCTCGTCGGCGCCGCGGTGATCGCCCGCAAGGGCGCCCAGGAGGGCCGCAAGACCGCGGTCCCGTTCGGCCCGTTCCTCGCCCTCGGCGGGGTCGTCGCCCTGTTCTGGGGCGACGCGATGGTCGACTGGTACCTCGGCACCTTCGCGTAGGCCCGGCTCGAAACCCGTCGGCTCGTTCGGGCCGCCGGATTCCGAGCCAGGCTCAGGCCTTGACCCCACCCTCCCGCCTCAAGGCGGGCTGACGGGGTGCCGATAAGCCAAGCGAGATGAAGGCCATCAACCTGCTCCCCCCCGACCTGCGCGGCACGCCCAAGGGCGCTGCCCCGAAGGCCGCAGTGACCCCGGACGAGCCGGGCGGCATCGGCGCCTTCGTGGTGCTCGGCGCGCTCGCCGCCTGCGTCATCGCGCTTGCCGCGTACGTGCTCACGACCAACACGGTCAAGGACCGTCAGGCGCAGCTGGAGGCGACCACCGCCCAGGCTGAGGCCACCCGCCAGCGCGTCAACCAGCTGAAGCCGTACGCCGACTTCCAGGCGATGGCGGAGACGCGCATCCAGACCGTCAAGGACCTCGCCGCCTCGCGATTCGACTGGGAGCAGGCGCTGCGTGACATCTCGCGCGCCGTCCCGGCCGACGTCACGCTGACGTCGATCAACGGCACGATCTCCGGGGAGGCCGGCGGCGGCTCCGGGATCCGCAGCGCGATCGCGGCTCCCGCGGTCGAGCTCAGCGGCTGCACCACCGGCCAGAAGCAGGTGGCCACGCTGCTGTCGCGGCTGCGCAACGTCGACGGCGCGACTCGCGTGAGCCTCGGCAAGTCGCACAAGCCGGCGGCGTCCGACAGCGGTCCGTCGCCGATCGCCGGCGACGAGGCCGGCAGCTGCGAGGGCGAGCGCCCGCCGGAGTTCGCGATCGTCATCTTCTTCGAGCGCTCCGAGGTGCCCGAGACCGTCGAGGACATCACCGTCCAGGCGGGCGCCGGCGCCGAGCCGGCCGCCGGCGAGTCCGGCACTCCGCCGGCCGGCAGCGTCACCACGCCGCCCGCCGACCCGGCCGAGTCCGACCCGGCCACGCCCGCCTCCACCCCGCAGGGAGGGGGTGCCCAATGACCCGCAAGAACTCGATCCTGCTGGCCGTGGTCGCGCTCGGCGCCGCCATCGCCGCCTTCTACATGCTCGCCCTCTCGCCCCAGCGCGAGGAGGTCGCCCGGCTCGACGCCGAGATCGCGGCCCAGGAGGCCGAGGTCGAGCAGGCGCGCCTGCAGCTCGCCGGCTACGAGGAGGCCCGCGCCAGCTACAAGCGCAACTACGCGACGCTGGCCCGGCTCGGCAAGGCCGTCCCGGCCGACGACGACGTCCGCTCGCTGATCGTCCAGCTCGAGAGCACGGCCGACCGCTCGGGCGTCGACTTCGAGCGGATCGAGCTCAGCAACGGGCTGGGCGGCGACACCGGCCAGACCGGTACGGCCGACGCCGGCGAGCTGGCCGCAGCCCCGGGCACCGTCCCGGTCGCCGGGGGCGTGCTGTCGGCGATGCCGTTCAGCTTCACCTTCACCGGCTCGTACTTCGACCTGTCGAAGTTCTTCGCCCGGCTCGAGCACTTCGTGAGCCTCAACAACCGCCGCCTCGACGCGACGGGCCGCCTCCTGCGGCTGGAGAGCCTCTCGATCGCGCCGTCCAGCCTCGGGTTCCCGAGCATGACGGCCGAGATCAACGCCGCCACCTACCTGGTGCCGCCCGTCGAGGGCGTCCCGGGCGCTGACGCCGAGGCCGCCCAGGCCCCGGGCACCACGCAGGCCACCCCGTCCACCACCGCTTCCGCGACCACCGGAGCCGCACAATGAACGCCGTCACGTCCATCTGGCGCCAGCTGGTGCGCCGCCGGCTGTGGCCGGTCGCCGTGCTGCTCGTGGCGGCGCTGGCGGCGGTCCCCGTCGTGCTCGCCCGCGAGCCCGCGGTCCCGACGCCGGGGCCCGCTCCCGCCGTGACCACGAGCAAGGCCGACGACGCGATCGCCGAGCCCGTCGTGGCGAAGGTCGAGCCCGAGGACCGGTCCCGCCGTCGCCGCGTGCTCGGTGTCGCGAAGGACCCGTTCCAGCCCGCGCCCGTCAAGAAGGACGCGAAGAAGACGGAGAAGGCCGAGGAGCCGAAGCCGGAGGCGTCCAAGCCGGTCGAGAGCAAGCCGTCCACCGACACCGGCGGCGGTGCCGTCACGACGCCCGTCGACGTCGCGCCCGTCACGCCCGTGGCGCCGAAGAAGTACTACTCGGCCGGCACGATCATCGTGCGGCTCAAGGATCCCGAGAGCGAGCAGTCCGCCCGCTTCGCGGTCAAGAAGCTCGAGCCGGTGCCCAGTGACGAGGTCCCGCTGCTCATCTACATGGGCCTGACGAAGAACGGCAAGAAGGCCAAGTTCCTGGTCGACGCGGCCGTCGAGGTCGACGGCGACGGCGACTGCAAGCCGCACCCGGCGAACTGCGAGACCATCGCGCTCGCGGTCGGCGAGACCGAGTTCCTGGACGTGATCGACCCGGAGGCCGCGGCGGACGCGACCGACGAGAGCCGGATCGTCGCCCAGTTCCAGCTCGACCTCGTCGACATCAAGCGCGCCGGCGACGACGACGTGAAGTAGGGGAACGTGCCATTCCGCCGCGGCTCCGGACTGCTCGGAGCCGCGGCGGGGAGGGTCCCGCCCGAATCGGGCTACGTAGGATGGGCGGCGTGCCGCTGCGCGTCGTCACCGCCGGGGAGTCCCACGGTCCCGGCCTGACCTGCATCGTCGAGGGCCTGCCCGCGGGCCTCGAGCTCGACCTTGCCGCGATCGACCGCGACATGGCCCGGCGCCAGCTCGGCCACGGCCGCGGCGGCCGGATGAAGATCGAGCGCGACAGCGCCGAGATCACCTCCGGCGTCCGTCACGGCCGCACCCTCGGCGGTCCGATCGCCGTGCGGGTCGCCAACCGCGACTACGCGAACTGGGAGGAGCGGATGAACCCGTGGCCGGTCGAGGCCGAGGTGCCCGAGGTGCACCTCCCGCGCCCCGGTCACGCCGACCTCGCCGGCGTCCAGAAGTTCGGCTTCACCGACGTGCGCAACGTGCTCGAGCGCGCGAGCGCGCGCGAGACGGCCGCGCGCGTGGCCGGCGGCGCCCTCGCCAAGGGCTTCCTTGCCGCGCTCGGCGTCCAGGTGTTCTCGCACGTCACGCAGATCGGCTCCGTGCGCGCGCCGGGGGCGGGTGGGGACGGTTTCCTGGCGCCCGCCGACTTCGCCGAGGTCGACGCCTCGCCCGTGCGCTGCCTGGACGCCGAGGCGTCGCGCGCGATGGTCGAGGAGATCAACGTCCTGCGCAAGCGCAACGAGTCGCTCGGCGGGGTCTTCGAGGTGCGCGCCTTCGGGCTCGTGCCGGGGCTCGGCTCGCACGTGAGCTGGGAGGAGCGCCTCGACGGCCGGATCGGCCTCGCGATGCTCTCGATCCAGGCGATCAAGGGCTGCGGGATCGGCGACGGGTTCGACCTCGCCGGCCGCCCCGGGTCGGCGGCGCACGACGAGATCTTCTACTCGCAGGAGCGCGGCTACTACCGCGAGACCAACCGCTCGGGCGGCATCGAGGGAGGGATGACGACCGGCGAGCCGCTGGTCGTGCGGTGCGCGATGAAGCCCCTGCCGACGCTGACCAAGCCCCTGCGGTCGGTCGACATCGCGACGCGCGAGCCGGCCGAGGCGCTGCGCGAGCGCACCGACTCGTGCACGGTGCCCGCGGCCGGGGTCGTGGGGGAGGCGATGCTGGCGATCGTGCTCGCCGACGCCTACCGCTCCAAGTTCGGCGGCGACCACGTCGACGACGTGCGCGCCGCCGTCGCGGCCTACGAGCGCCGCATCGGATGGAAGCCCCGGTAGTCGTCTTCATCGGGTTCATGGGCGCCGGCAAGACGTCGGCGGCGCGCGCTGCCGCGTCGGTCTACGGCGGCCGGGCGATGGACGCCGACCACGAGATCGAACAGCGCCTCGGCACGACGATCTCCGAGTACTTCGAGGCGCACGGCGAGGCGGCGTTCCGGGCCGTCGAGGAGGAGGTCGTCAGCGCGCTGCTCGAGCGGCCACCGGCGCCGGTGCTGTCGCTCGGCGGAGGCGCCGCGGGGTCGGCGCGGGTGCGCGAGCTGCTGCGGCGCCACACCGTGGTGCTGCTCGACGTCGACGTCGAGACGGCGTGGCGGCGGGCCGGCAACAAGCGGCGCCCGCTGGCGCGCGACCGCGACCGCTTCGTCGCCCTCTTCGAGCAGCGCAGGCCGCTCTACGAGGCGCTCGCCGACGCGGTGCTGCTCGACTCCTCGCGCGACGAGGTGCGGCGTGCGGCCGGCGCCCTGCGTGGGCTGTGCGCCGCACCTCCCGGCACCAAGCTGCTGTGGGCGGCCACTGCGTCGGGCAGCTACCCGGTGCACGTCGGGGAGGGCCTGCTCGGCAGCGGCTTCTGGCCGGTCCCGGGCCGCCGCTTCGCGATCACAGACGATCACGTCGGAGCGCTCTACCGCGTTCCGGACGCGGCCGCCGAGCTGACGATCCCGGCCGGTGAGCACCACAAGACGCTGGCCACGGTCGAGCGGCTGCTGCGCGCCCTGGCGGCCGCCGGGATGGCCCACGACGACCACGTGGCCGCACTCGGCGGTGGCGTCGTCGGCGACGTCGGCGGCTTCTGCGCCGCGGTCTACCAGCGCGGGGTGAAGGTCGTCCAGGTGCCGACCACGCTCGTCGCGCAGGTCGACTCCGCGTACGGCGGCAAGACCGGCGTCGACCTGCCGGAGGGCAAGAACTACGCAGGCGCCTACCACCAGCCGGCCGCCGTGCTGGTGGATCCGGCGACGATGGCGACCCTGCCGCAGGCTGAGCTGGCGTCCGGCTGGGCCGAGGTGATCAAGACCGCGCTGATCGCCGGCGGCCGGCTGTGGGAGCGGGTTCGCGGCGGGGCGCCGCTCGACCGCGACATCGTTCTCGCGTGCGCGCAGACGAAGCTCGCCGTGGTGGCCGCCGACGAGCGCGACACCGGGCGGCGGCAGATCCTCAACCTCGGCCACACGGTCGGGCACGCGATCGAGACGGTGACCGGCTACCGGCGCTACCGCCACGGCGAGGCGGTCGGGCTCGGCCTGCTGGCCGCGCTCGAGCTGTCCGGTCAGGCCGACCTGCGTGCCGAGGTCGCCGCCCTGCTCGCCGCCCGCGGGCTGCCCACGACGCTCGACGGCGCCGTCGACGCCGACGCCGTCGCGGCGGCGACCGCGCGCGACAAGAAGCGCCGCGCGGGTCGCGTCGGGTTCGTCCTCGTCGAGGCCCCGGGGGACGTGCGGCCGGGCCGCGCGGTGGCGGAAGGCGAGCTGCGGCGCGCCGTGGCAGAGTTGCGCAGCGCATGAGGAACCGCGTGGCCGTCCTCCACGGCGTCAACCTCGGCGCGCTCAACCGCCGGCCGGCCGAGCACTACGGCGGCCTGACGCTCGACCGGCTCGAGCGCCGGATCGACGCCTTCGCGCGCGAGCTCGGGCTCGACGCGCGCTTCTTCCATACCAACCACGAGGGCGAGTACGTGGAGGAGATCCACAAGGCGAGCGACTACGCCGACGGCATGCTGCTCAACCCGGGGGCGTGGACCCACTACGCGTGGTCGCTGCGCGACGCGATCGAGCTCTCCGGCCTGCCCGCTGTCGAGGTCCACCTGTCGGACGTCGAGCACCGCGAGCCGTTCCGGCGCGTGTCCGTGCTCACCGACGTCTGCGTCGCGAAGGTCAGCGGCAAGGGTCCCGACGGCTACCGCGAAGCGCTCGCGGCCCTCAAGGAGGTGCTGTGAGCCGCGCCGACCGCGTCGCCGAGGCGCTCGCCGAGCGCGGGCTCGACCTGCTGCTGGTCACGAACCTCGTCAACCTGCGCTACCTGACCGGCTTCACGGGGTCCAACGGGATGGCGGTCGTGGGCCGCGACGTGCGCCGTTTCATCACCGACTTCCGCTACGTCGAGCAGGCTGCGGCGCAGGTCGAGGGCTTCGACCGCGAGCAGGGCCCGCAGGACTTCGTGAGCGCGCTCGGCGACGGCTGGCCGGACGGCGAGCTGCGGGTCGGCTTCGAGGACCAGCACGTCAGCGTGCGCACGCACGGGCGGCTGCGCGACGTGATCCCCGACCGCATCTCGCTCGAGCCCGCGGGCGGGATCGTCGAGGCGCTGCGCGCGGTCAAGGAGCCGGATGAGGTCGAGCGGATCGCGGCGGCCGCCGCGCTGGCCGACGAGGTCTACGGGATGCTGCGCGAGCAGGGCCTGGTGGGCCGCCACGAGCGCGAGGTGGCGTTCGCGCTCGAGACCGAGATGCGCCGGCGCGGCGCCGAGCCGAGCTTCGCGTCGATCGTCGCGTCGTCCGAGCGGGGCGCCCTGCCGCACGCCGAGCCGGCCGACGTGCCGATCGAGCGCGGGACGCTGGTGACGCTCGACATCGGCGCGCGGCTCGACGGCTACTGCTCGGACTGCACGCGCACGTGGGCGACCGGGGAGCTGCCGGGCGACCTCGCGGAGGCCTACGCGCTCGTCCTGCGCGCGCAGGAGGCGGCGCTGGCCGCCGTCCGGCCCGGGCCGCGGGGCCACGAGGTCGACGCGGTGGCACGCGAGATCATCGAGGCGGCCGGCCAGGGCGAGCACTTCGGACACGGGCTCGGCCACGGCGTCGGCATGGAGGTCCACGAGGCGCCGAGGCTCGCCCGCACGGGCGACGCGCAGCTTGTCGCGGGCAACGTGGTCACCGTCGAGCCGGGCGTCTACCTGCCCGGCCGCGGCGGAGTGCGGATCGAGGATCTCGTCGTGGTCACCGAGGACGGCCATCGCGTCCTCTCCGGCACCACCAAGCAGCTCATGACGGTTGAGTAGGGCCGAGACTCCACTCAAGCCCGTGGCGTGGTGCGCCGATACCGGGGGCGATGGAACTCCGAGCCCGCACCCGCCCAATGATGCGTCGCGCCGGCATGGCCGCCGCGCTGACCGCACTCCTGGTGCCCGCCGTCGCGGGCACGGCCACCGCTGAAGCCAAGCAGCGCGCGCCCGTCGTGAAGAAGGTGACCCCGAAGCGCGTGTTCGTCGGCGAGACGATGACGATCCGCGGCAAGTACTTCCGCACCGGCATCGCCAAGAACACCGTCGCCTTCAAGCGCAAGGGGGCCAAGGTCGTCCTCGTGCGCGCCGGCAAGAGCACGAAGAAGCTGATGCGTGTCGAGCTGCCCGAGCGGCTCGAGAAGGTGCTGCGCGTCAAGAACGGCACGCCCGTCGCGACGCGGCTCAAGGTGCGCGTGATGTCGACGCGCTTCGGCCGCCGCTACACGTCGCGTGCCAAGTCGCCGCTCGTCGGGCCGGTCAAGCCC
>Ga0214469_1001081_pt1 | contig 10056 bp, 7 predicted proteins | sample RVTome_10_FD_187340 | JGI IMG/M metagenome (GOLD analysis project Ga0214469, IMG submission 187340) | Soil microbial communities from uranium-contaminated site in the Upper Colorado River Basin, Wyoming, United States - RVT153D57 HiSeq ... | reverse complement strand
CCCTTTTGCACCCATCATCGGCATATCTCGACGAGAAACGGCGCGATCTTGCGTAGCGGCAAGACCCTCGCGCTCTTGACTGCGGCAATCGCGGCCGAGGGCATCTCGGGCCGTGCAGCGGTCGCGGGATCCTGCACCACCGCCACCCCGCCGGCATCCCTTATCCGTTTGAGACCGGCCGAGCCGTCTTGGTTCGCCCCGGTAAGTATTACCCCCACCAGCCGTTCGCCGTACGAGTCCGCCGCCGACTCGAACGTGACGTCGATGGACGGACGGCTGTGGTTCACGAAGTGATCGGTGGAAAGGGCAAGGGTTCCGGGTTCCACGATCAGGTGATAGTCCGCCGGAGCGAGGTACACGTGCCCGGTTTCAATCGCATCCTTGTCCGAGGCCTCCGCCAGGACCAGGGACGAATGGTCCCGGAGCACTCGAAGCATGACGTCCGAGGAGCCGGTCGATCGGTGCTGCGCGACCACGACGGGGGTGGGAAAACTCGCGGGCAGTCCCTCGAACAACCATTTCAGCGCTCCCAGGCCCCCCCATGATGCGCCTACTACAACGAGGTCGAAGTCGGGGTTGTCTCCACCAGGCATCATGCAACCCGCTTGTAGAGCTTCTCGATCGAGTCGATCTCCTCGTAAGCGGGCTCGTGCGGAGTGAACCTGATCGACTCCTTTCGGCCGAGTGCAAGCACACCCGACATACCGAGACTCGAGTAGAAGAGACGATGCACTCGTTCCTGCAACGCGCGATCGAAGTAAATCATCACATTGCGGCACATGATCATCTGGAATTCGTTGAACGAACGGTCCGAGGCAAGGTTGTGCTGAGCGAAGATGATGTTCTCCTTTAGTTTTTCGTCGAACCGCGCTCCGCTTTTGTCCGCCACGTAGTACTCACTAAAGGCAGTCTTGCCACCCGCCGCGATGTAGTTCTCCGTGTACGTCCGCATCTTGTCGATAGGGAACACCGCCTGCTTGGCGAGGTCGAGCACCGTATCGTTGATGTCGGTCGCGTAAACCTTGGTCTTCTCGAGGAGTCCTTCCTCCCGCAACAGGATCGCGAGCGAGTACGTCTCTTCGCCTGTAGAGCAGCCCGCGTTCCAAATCCTTATGAAGGGATAGGTTCTCAACAACGGGACGATCTTTTGACGGATCGCCCAGTAGAACTCCGGATCGCGGAACATCGACGTGACGTTTATCGACAGGTCCTCGAGGAGTCGGTTCATGGCCTCCTGATCGTGAAGGACGCGCTCCTGCAATCCGGAGATGGACTCGAGCCCCTCCGCGTAGGCTCTCCGCCACAAGCGCCTCTTTATCGACCCGCGGGCGTAAGCCCGGAAGTCAAAGCCATACTGTTGGTAGATACCTTCCAGCAGAAGGTCGATCTCGAGGCTTTCAAGATCGTTTCGCCTTGGAGGTTCCAGTCCGTCTTGCCCTAGCAGCGTCCACCTCTATTCGTAGAGCCACACCCTCATGAGGGAGAGCAGCTGGTCGATATCGACCGGCTTCTTGATGTAATCACTCGCACCTGCCGTGATGGATTTCTCGCGGTCGCCCTTCATGGCCTTCGCGGTAAGGGCGATGATCGGCAAGGACTCGAAGTTGGACATCAAACGAATAGCCCGCATCGTTTCGTAGCCATCCATCTCCGGCATCATGATGTCCATCAGGATGAGATCCACGTCCTGGTTCTTCTTCAGTGTCTCCAGTCCCTCCCTGCCGTTCTCCGCAAACACCACGGCCATTCCCCGGCTTTCGAGGGCGCTGGTGAGGGCAAAGACGTTGCGCACGTCATCGTCGACCACGAGAACCTTCTTGCCCTGGAAGACGACGTCGGCGATGTGGAGCTGTTCCATCATTCGGCGCTGTTCGGCCGGCATTCGGGATTCCACCCTGTGGAGGAACAGCGACGTCTCGTCGAGCAAGCGCTCGGGGGAGCTGACATCTTTGACGATGATGGATTGCGCGTACTTCCGTAACCTCGTCTCCTCTCGCCGGCTCAAGTCCTTTCCCGTGTAGATGATCACGGGCAAGCCCTCGAACCGCTCCTCTTTCTTGATTGCCTCGAGGAGATCGAAACCTGTTGTATCCGGGAGCTTCAGATCCAGAACCATGCAGTCGATGGGCCGCTTCTCCAGCTCCGAGAGGGCCTGCTCGCTTGATCCGACGGCGACCACGTCCACCTCGGTTTCCTCCGCTCCGATAAGCTCGACGATGCTCTTGCGTTCGGTTTCGTCGTCCTCGACGATCAACAGCGTGCGAGCGGCGCGCTCGATGAACTCCGTCATCCCGAGGATCTCGCGCCCGAGGTCGGCTTTTTTCACGGGCTTCTTGAGGTACCCGTAGGCCCCCGCCCGGAGTGCGTCCCGTCGCCGGTTCTCGTCCGAGACCATCAACACGGGGATGTGCCTGCTGCCCGAGTCGCGCTTTAGATGCTGAAGAACGGTGAGTCCGTCAGTTACCGGCAGCATTGTGTCCAACAAGATCGTGTCGGGCCGTATCTCCCTGGCCAGCGCGGCTCCCGTCTCGCCTCTGCTCGTCAGGATCACCTTGTAGCCTCCGGACCTGCCCGCCTCGAGGGCCTGCTTGGCGAACTTGGTGTCGCTCTGGATCACGAGCATCGTTCGGTCTCCGGGGGCAATGTTCGACCGGTCGTCGTCGATGCCGGCCGCGACCATCAGGGGGTCGGGCTCGGCCAGGACCTCCGGTACGAGTTCCTCGTTCGGTGCGGCCGCAGGCTCCGGGGCCACCGGGACCGGCGCGGCCACCGCGCCCTTCGGAGTGTCGACCACGACGACATCGGCGACGGATTTCGCCTCTTGGGGGATGGCCTCGAAGCGCTGTGGCAAATAGAGGGTGAAGGTGCTTCCCTCGCCCTCGGCCGATTCGGCCCGGATCTCTCCGCCGAGGAGGACGGCGATCTCCCTGCTGATCGACAAGCCCAGTCCCGTGCCGCCGAACTTCCGACTGGTGGTGCCGTCCGCCTGCTGGAAGGCTTCGAAGATAAGGCGCAGCTTGTCGGGCGGAACTCCAATGCCCGTGTCGCTAACCGATATCGCGATGACTTGATCGGCTCGATTAAGCGCCTCGTTCACGAACGTTTTTCGTTCCGGAGCGACGTGAACGCCCAGTTTCACATTGCCCCCATCGGTGAACTTGATTGCGTTCGACAACAGGTTCTTGATTACCTGCTGCAACCGCTGCTGGTCGGTGAAGATGGTTGCCGGCGCGTCCTCACCGATCTCTACCGTGAAGGCAAGGCCCTTCTCTTGCGCCAGCGGATTGAAGGCTTGTTCGACGTAATCCTTGATCTCCCCGAATTCGATCTCGACCGGGTGAACGTCCATCCTCCCGGCCTCGATCTTGGAGAGATCCAGGATGTCACTGATGAGCGCGAGCAGGTCGGACCCGGCCGTATGAATCGTCCGGGCGAACTCGATCTGCTTGGCCGACAGGTTGTCCTCGGAATTGTCGGCTAGGAGCTTGGCGAGGATGAGCAAGCTGTTGAGCGGAGTCCTGAGCTCGTGGCTCATGTTGGCGAGGAACTCGCTCTTGTACTTGCTGGAAAGCGCCAGCTGTTGTGCCTTCTCCTCGAGTGAGGAACGGGCATGCTCGATCTCGCGGTTCTTGATCTCGATGTTCCGGTTCTGCTCGGCGAGTTGAGCGGCCTTCTCCTGCAGCTCCTCGTTCGTTTGCTGCAGCTCTTCCTGTTGGGTCTGGAGCAGTTCCTCGGAGGCCTTCAGCGACTGCGCCTGGGCCTCGAGCTCGGCGTTCGACCGCTTCAACTCCTCCTGCTGGGTTTGCAGCTCCTCGGACTGGCTCTGCAGCTCCTCGGTGAGTCGCTGCGACTGAATCAGCAGCTCCTCGGTTCGCATGTTGGCGATGATCGAGTTGATGACCACACCGATGACTTCGATTAGCTGCTCGAGGAACTGCTGGTCGATCTCGCTGAACGGCTTGAGCGAACCGAGCTCGATGACGCCGAGCACTCGGTCCTCGAACAGAACCGGGATGACGATGATGTTGACCGGCGCCCCCTCGCCCAGCCCCGACGAGACCTTGATGTAGTCGGCGGGAGCCTCGGTGATGAGGATGGGCTTCCTTTCGAGAGCACATTGTCCGACGAGACCCTCGCCGACCTTGAAGCGGTTGGCTACCGACTTCCGCGCCTTGTAGCCGTAGCTGGCGATGAGCTTGAGGACCGGCTCGTTCTCTTCGTCGGTGTCGGTAAGGAAGAAAGCTCCGTGCTGCGCCGTGACGGTCGGGGTGAGCTCGGACATGATCAGCTGCGATACCAGCTGCAGGTTTCGTTGCCCCTGCATTAGCCGCTGGATGTTGGCGAGGTTGGTCTTGAGCCAGTCCTGTTCCCGGTTGACGCGCGTCGTCTCGCGCAGCGTATCGGTCATCTTGTTGATCGTGTCGGCCAGCGCGGCGACTTCGCCCCTGGCCTCGACGTCGATGCGACGCGTTAAGTCGCCCTCGGTCACGGCTTTCGAGACCTCGGCGATGGCGCGCACCTGAGTGGTCAGATTCCCGGCCAGTTGGTTGACGTTCTCGGTCAGGTCCTTCCACGTCCCCGAAACGCCCTCGACGCGCGCCTGGCCCCCGAGCTTCCCCTCGGTTCCCACCTCGCGCGCCACGCGGGTGACCTCGTCGGCGAACGAGCTCAGCTGGTCGACCATAGTGTTTATCGTCCGCTTGAGTTCGAGCATCTCGCCTTTGACGTTCACCGAAATCTTCTGTGTCAGGTCGCCGTTGGCGACCGAGGTAGTGACCTGGGCGATATCGCGCACCTGGGCGGTCAGGTTGGAGCCCATGCCGTTGACCGAGTCCGTGAGGTCCTTCCACGTCCCCGCTACGCCCTTCACCTGTGCCTGGCCCCCCAGCTTGCCCTCGGTACCGACCTCGCGCGCCACGCGCGTGACCTCGTCGGCGAACGACCCGAGCTGGTCGACCATCGTGTTGAGTGTCTGCTTCAGCTCGAGGATCTCGCCCTTCGCGTCAACCGTGATCTTCTGGCTGAGGTCGCCGCGGGCCACCGCCGTCGCGACCTGCGCGATGTTGCGGACCTGGCCGGTGAGGTTCGAGGCCATGAAGTTCACGTTCTGGGTGAGGTCCTTCCAGGTGCCGGAGACGCCGCGGACCTGCGCCTGGCCCCCCAACTTCCCCTCCGTCCCGACCTCGCGCGCCACGCGCGTGACCTCGTCGGCGAACGAGCTGAGCTGGTCGACCATGGTGTTGATCGTGTTCTTCCACTCGAGCATCTCGCCCTTGACGTCGACGGTGATCTTCTGGCTCAGATCACCATTGGCCACTGCGGTCGTGACCTGAGCGACGTTACGCACCTGGTCCGTGAGGTTCGAAGCCATGAAGTTGACGGAGTCGGTGAGGTTCTTCCACGTGCCGGCGACACCTTTGACCTCCGCTTGGCCCCCGAGTTTGCCCTCGGTCCCCACCTCTTGGGCGACGCGCGTGACCTCGTCGGCGAAGGTCCGCAGGGTGTTCGTCATGGTGTTGATCGTCTCGGTGAGCGTCGCGACCTCTCCGCGCGCCTCGACGGTGATCTTCTGATTCAGGTCCCCCTCCGCCACCGCGGTGGCCACCTGGCTGATACTGCGCACCTGACCGGTCAGGTTTCCGGCCATTACGTTCACGGAGTCGGTCAGGTCTTTCCACGTTCCCGCGACGCCATCGACCTGAGCTTGCCCGCCGAGAATGCCGTCGGTGCCCACCTCGCGGGCGACGCGAATGACCTCGTCGGCAAAGCTGGACAGCTGGTCGACCATCGTGTTGATCGTGTTCTTCAACTCGAGCATCTCGCCCTTGACATCGACGGTGATCTTCTTGCTCAGGTCTCCGCTGGCCACCGACGTGGTTACGTCTGCGATGTCTCGGACCTGAGCGGTAAGGTTGCCGGCCATCATGTTTACGTTGTCGGTCAGGTCCTTCCACGTTCCCGAGACACCTTTGACCTGAGCCTGGCCCCCAAGCCTTCCCTCGGTACCGACCTCGCGCGCCACGCGCGTGACCTCGTCGGCGAAGCTCGATAGCTGCTCGACCATCGTGTTGATCGTCCTGGCGAGCGCCGCCACCTCGCCTTTGGCCTCGACTCGGATCTGCTGCGTGAGGTCGCCCTGTGCGACGGCCGTTGCGACCGAGGCGATGCTTCGCACCTGGTGCGTCAGGTTCGAGGCCATGAAGTTGACGTTGTCGGTCAGGTCCTTCCACGTTCCCGAGACGCCCTTGACCTGAGCCTGGCCCCCGAGCTTTCCCTCGGTGCCGACCTCGCGGGCCACGCGGGTCACCTCATTGGCGAACGAGCGGAGCTGGTCGACCATCGAGTTGACAGAGGTCCCGATGCGACGAAATTCGCCTTTGACCGGCTGCCCCTCGATCTCGAGTGCCATCTTCTGGCTGAGGTCTCCCTCGGAGACGGCCGTGATCACGCGCGCGACCTCCGTGGTCGGCCTTCGGAGGTCGTTGATGAGCGAGTTGATGGAATCGGATCGCTCCACCCAGCCGCCCTTCACTCCGGGGAGCTCGAAGCGCTCCATCATCTTTCCCCTCATGACCGATGACGCGGCTCACCCGGCTGAGCTCCTTGGTCATCCGGTTGCTGTGGTCGAGAACGGTGTTCAGGACGCTCGCTATCTCGCCCACCATGCCGCGCCTGCGACTGTTGAGCCGGATGCTGAAATCGCCATCCCTCAAGGCCTCGAGCGCGTGGAGTATCTCCTCGAGCTGATCGTCGCTCGCGCCCATCCCGTCCGAAGCGGAGGACCCGCGGGCCGAACCGGCCTCCTTCTTCTTCGCACGAGTGGTTTTGCCTCTTGAAGCCCGGGTGCTCCCAGTGGCCATAACCCATCCCTTCCGTAAACCAGCAGTTCGAACGACGCCTTGAATCAGTTGATCGGGCGGCTACAAACCTACTGTTGTCCTCGTTTCGTCGGAAGGAGCGTCCCAGCAGCGGCCTCGGTGCGCCGCCGGCGATGGGAGAGGGGCTGGGTGGAGGTAGGGACTGCCGCCGCGGCCGATTCAGGAGCCGGTGGCGTCCCCGCAGCCCTCGAGGTCCATGTCGCGCGCCGCTTCGCTCGCCTGGTCCAGATTGTCCGTGAGGCTGCGGGTCGCGGCCTCGGCGGCTTGGCGAACCTCCTCCGCCCCACCGGCTCCCGCGCCCTGAAGCTCCTCGGCGGCGGCCGACAGGGAATCGGCGTCCTCGATCGCCCCGTCGAGCCCTTCAATCATCGAGTCGAAGTCGTCGGACAGGTCGTCGGGCGGGGTGAGGTCCCCGAGCTCGTCCCTCAGGTTCGAGAGTTGCTCGGAGGCGGCTTTCGCGATCTCGGACGGGTCCGCGTTGGCGATATCGCCACCACTAAGGTCGTCGAGAGAGGTCTGAGCGTCCTCGCAGATCTGGCTGGCGTCCTCGACGAACTCCTCGCGCGAGGGCCCGCCGCTGCAAGCGGCGAGGAGCACAAGGGCTAGGAGCCCCGCGATCGATACCCTCGTCCGCCCGTACATGGGCCGAACCCTATCCGGCTCAGCTCCGGCGGGCGACCATGGTCGCCGTCGCCTGGGCAACGGGCCGAACCACGATTTCGTCCACGTCCACATGCCGGGGCCGAGTCACGGCCCATGCGATGCAGTCGGCGACGTCGTCGCCGGTCAACGGCTTTATGCCCTCGTACACCTTTGCCGCTTTGTCGGAATCTCCGTCGAAGCGAACCGTCGAGAACTCCGTCTCGACCAGACCCGGCGATATCTCGGTGATCCGAATGGGCCGGCCCAGTAGGTCGATGCGCATCGTCCGGCTGATTGCCCGCACTGCGTGCTTGGAGGCCGTGTAACCCCCTCCGCCGGGGTAGGTCTCGAACCCGGCAATCGAGCCCACGTTGACGACGTGTCCTCCGTCGCCCGACTCGAGTTTCGGCAACAGGGCCTGCGTCGTCCGCAGGAGACCCAGCACGTTCGTCTCGAGCATTAGTCGAACGCGCTCGTCCTCGAGCTCACCGACCGGCTGAAGTCCCGAGGCGAGCCCGGCGTTGTTGACCAGCACTTCCAATTCCTCGACCTCTTCGGCGAAGGCCTCTACGGAGTCCGCGTCGGTGACGTCGAGCGGCACGGCCCGGCCCCCGCTCGCCTCGGCGACCCCCCGGAGCTTCTCGATCCTGCGCGCTCCCAACACGACATCGAATCCCTCTTTGGCCAGCCGAACGGCGGTGGCCGCCCCGATACCGCTGGAGGCTCCCGTAACTACGGCGGTTCCCCTCGTCTTGTTTGTCATGCCACCATTGAAGCTCATGAACACAGAGGTCAGGAACAACGAAGTCGGGATCATCGGCGCTCCGCTCGACTTGGGCCAGGAGCGTCGTGGTGTCGATATGGGCCCGAGCGCCATTCGTTACTCGGGTCTGTCCGAACGGCTGGAGACAATGGGACTCAGCGTGCGGGACCACGGGGACGCACGGACCGAGATCCCGGAGCTCGCCAGCGAGCGCGACGAGACCGCGCGCTACCTTCCCGCCATCCTCGGCTCGTGCGCCCAGATAGCCAAGGACGTGTCGAACTCCGCGCAGTCGGGGGCGCTCCCGCTGGTCCTGGGCGGTGACCATTCCATCGCGATGGGTTCGCTCGCGGGCCTTCATTCGGTTCACGGTCCCGGGGGAGTGTTGTGGATCGATGCTCACGGAGACCTGAACACGCCGGCGACCTCACCCTCCGGCAACGTGCACGGGATGCCCCTTGCCGCGGCGTTGGGCGCGTGCGACTTCAGCGTGGATGGGTTCGAACCGGCTCCCTGGGTGGACCCGGCGCGCGTGGCGGTCGTGGGGGTGCGGCAACTCGACGAAGGCGAGAAGAGGCTCGTGCACGAGATGGGCCTGGCCGTGTTGACCATGGCGGACATCGACCGGCGAGGGCTCGCCTCGGTCATGCACGAGGCGCTGGTGGTGGTCGGAGGCCCGGGTTTCGTGCACCTCTCGCTCGACCTCGACGTCTGCGATCCGGAGATAGCGCCGGGAGTGGGCACGCCGGTGCGCGGAGGCCTGAGCTTCCGCGAGGCGCATCTCGCCATGGAGCTGCTCGCCGAGGCGGGGGTCATCACCTCGATGGAGGTGGTCGAGGTCAACCCGATCCTCGACAACGCGAACCAGACCGGCGACCTGGTCGTCGAGCTGGTGGCCAGCGCCCTGGGGGCCAGCATTCTCTAGAGCTCGACCGGTTTCCCCGACTGCGCTACTCCCGGAGGACTCGTCCCTCCATGCCCCCGGCGACCGTTGTCACCTCGCCGCTCACGTGGCCCGAGATGTCGTCCGAGGCCAGCGCCACGATCGTGCGAGCTACATCGGCGGCCGCTCCGAGCTTGTCCAGCGCCATCGTCCGCGTGATCTTCGCCACGAACCGCCGATCGTCGACGAACTCCCGCGTCATGTCGGTTGCCGTCCACCCCGGCGCCACCGCGTTTACGCGGCCGCGCGGCGCAATACGCACGATCTCGTTCTTCAGACTCTTGAGGAACCCCGAGGCCAGAGCGCCCTTTGCGGACGCGTAGTCGCTGTGCCCCGCTTCGCCGAAGACGCCCGCCGTCGAGGCGACGATCACGATGTTTCCCTCTCCCGTCTGCTTTACATGACGCAGGAAGGCACGGCAGGACAGGAAGACGCTGTCGAGGTTCGCGGCGAGATAGCGACGCCATCGCTCGTAGGACATCTCCCAGACGGGCTGGTCCTCGCTAGGCCAGTCGCCGGCATTGGCGACCAGAACGTCCAGGCGCCCTAGCGCGGCAACCGCCGCGGGGACGAGATCGTCGGCCTCCGCCTCGATGGTGAGGTCGGCCTGCAGCGCCGCCCCGCCGATCTCGGCCGCGACTGCCTCGGCCCTGGCCCTGCTGGACCGGTAGTGGACCCCGACGCGCGCCCCCTCGGCCGCAAAGGCCCGCGCGACCGCCGAACCGATGCCCCCGCCCGCTCCCGTAACCAGCACGCCCTTGCCGTCGAGTCCCGTGTCCATGAGGTGGGACGCTACCCTGAGCGCCGATGAAAGACGTAGGAATCGTCGG
>Ga0214469_1001080_pt1 | contig 10062 bp, 12 predicted proteins | sample RVTome_10_FD_187340 | JGI IMG/M metagenome (GOLD analysis project Ga0214469, IMG submission 187340) | Soil microbial communities from uranium-contaminated site in the Upper Colorado River Basin, Wyoming, United States - RVT153D57 HiSeq ... | reverse complement strand
CACCGACGCCATTCGCGCGAACCCAGGGTTCCAGACTTCGCTCAGCGAAGTCCAGCGCCCGCAGTTCGCGGGGCGGGAGCGTCGGACCGGACGCACGGGCGACCGAGAGCCGCCAATCACCGAGGGCGACAGTGTTGGATGGACGCACCGGCAACCGAGATTGTGGGTCCACCACCCTTGAAGACTCGAGCCGTGGAGGACAGCATGCGTTCCGCGGCGATCCCGGGGTGGAGCCACCGTTCAATGGATCCCGTTTCGATCGTTCGAGCGCCCTGAGGACTGAGCGCAGCTGCTCGCCTGGGCAAAGTCGGGCTGTCGACATAGCCTGGCACTCATGGCGGGCCGCCGGCCCCCGAATGGAAAGTCCAGGGCTCGAACTCCAGGTGATCACGTTTCAGGCCGGTCATCGGCATGATCGCAGGTCAATAAGATACGAGATAGAACACCCACGTTTCAGTCTGGCGTTGCGTGGGAACTCCGTTATGACGAACAGCAAGGAGGCACCATGCTGCGATTCGACCCATTTCGTGAGATGGAACGGCTCAACCAGGAGACGAGAAGGAGACCCGCCCCATCGGTTCTGACGTTCGACGCCGTGCGAGACGACGAGGCGGTCACGATCTATTTCGATGTGCCAGGCGTTCACGCCGGCGACATCGATGTGAACGTCGAGCGCAACGAGCTGACCATCTCGGTGGACAGGCGTTGGGACGCCGATGACAAGGAGATCTTGGCTTCGGAGAGACCGCAAGGGACCTTCACCAGGCGGATCATGCTCAGTGATGGCTTGGACACCGAAGCGATGCAGGCAGATCTCGACAGCGGCGTGCTGACCATCACAGTCCCGATGTCGGAACGATCGAAGGCTCGAAAGATCGACGTCCAAACAACAGGCGGATCGGAGACGATCGACGTCGAGGAGTCCGACGGGACTTAGCCAAAACCCGCCTCGGCGGGCCAATCTGTGTGACCGATGCGTATCGTCTAGCTCATGTCGGCGGGTGCAGAGAAGCAGAAGGTGATTGCCGCCGTTCCCCTGGTCTCGGAAGGGATCGGAGAGGTCGGCGATTACGTGTCGGACAAGGGCAAGGTCAAGACGTTTCGTCTGAGTGAGCTCAATCAGAGCTCTCTCCCACCACCAGAGGAGGGCGCATCGCCAAGCGAGCGATTCGCCTGGTCCTTTCGGAACAAGATCGAGGTTGCCACCGATGTGAAGGTGGAGTTGCACACCGGAACCGTGTTTCGCTGGCTATCCGACCCCGACCTCGAAGGGTATGAGATCGCCCAGCGAGCCCAGATGGTCTCCCTCGTCAGAGAGGCCCTTCTCGGCAATCGCAGTGTCGTCATCCACGGTGTGGTCGAAGTGGTCCCGTCCGCACGTCAGATGTCCTCACAACTCACGATCAATCGCGCCCGAGCCGTCGAGGTCGTGGGTGTCACCATCTAAGACCGCATTCAACCCTGAAGAACATGGCTTTCCATGGGCGAACGTCTTCGACGCCGAAGAGATCGTCACCTCCTGGTTCGGCCAAGGTCTGATGACGAAGCGATCCGCAAGCGACATCGTCGTTTCAGTCCGTGGCGGACCGGCCTCTGGGCTGACAGCAGAGATGCTGGACATCAGGAACGACGAGATCTTGGAGGAGATGGCGAGACTGGTCGACTCGACCGGCCTGGCAGCGGGAATGTGTCTGGTGGCCCTCGACCGGTATCGCCGCGACCTCAGCCCGTGGCAACGGAAGCCCGGACGACGAAGCCAGCGGTACGCCGACCTCACCAGAAGCAGTTTCCGGGTCTTCGGCCGCTGGTCCCGGCTCGGGGAGATCTTGCTGGACATGAGCCGTCCTGATGTCACCCATCGTTGGGACCAGGCCAATTCGCTTGGCCGGGTCTCCATCGAAGAGTCCCTGCCACGCATACGAGACCGGTTGGCAGGCGGCAACCCGGTGCCCGTTCTCCTCTATCAATCGAGATGGAACCCGTTCGCCAACGACGTCGTGCTCGCTTATGGCTCCAGCGAGTCGAGGGACAACAAGGTTCGTCTCGACCTGTACGACCCCAACCATCGCGGAGTCGGCACCTATTTGACGATCGATTTGGAGCGAGAGAACCACTTTCGGCTCGAGCCGCGGAGTGCGTATGGCCTGGGTGGGACCAAGGTTCGAGGATTTCGACGGGTCAGGGTGAGGCTCGAGGGCACCGAGGATCAGGATGCATCCCTGCTGGCCCATCTCGCCGTCATGTGACGGCCGGAACGACCTCCCCCTCACCGGTCTGCCGAGTACCGTTCCCCGGCCATGAACAGACTCAGGGGGATCTTCGACTCACCATTGCTCCGCCGCGTGTCCTGGCACGTCAAGCGGATCACAGGGAAGATGGACGGCCGTTTCTTCACGTCGCTGCTGGCCGGGCTCGCCATAGTCATCGCGGTCGTATCGGGCATTGTCTGGCTGTCTGACACCGATCGTGGGTTGGGCGATTTCGGCGCATCGGTCCACTGGTCGGTCACCACCGTCTTCGGTCAGGGTGACGCCTCGTACGTCACGACTCCCATCGGATGGGCGATGGGGTGGCTGTTGGGTCTTTTCGGAGTGGCCATCGTCGCCACCATCACCGGGGCTCTGGTGGGCTTCGTCATCGATTTCCTATTGAAGGAGGGACAAGGAATGGGAGCGGCCGGATACAAAGACCACATCATCATCTGCGGCTGGAACTCGACCGCGAGAGACCTGGTGACCGAGCTGAGCACCGATGCGTACGAGTCCGAAATCGTGTTGCTCGCCGACTTGGAACACAACCCGGCCGGCAACGACGTCTACTTCATCCGAGGTGAGTCATCCAACGCAGACGACCTAAATCGAGCGGGAATCGAGCATGCACACACGGCGATCGTGTGTCCATCCGATCCCGGCAACGAGGCTGACATGTCCTCGATCCTGACCGTACTCGCAATCGAGACGCTGGCTCCGCAAGTGCGAACGGTTGTCGAGGTGAACAATCCTGACCATGTCGACCATCTCAAGCGCGCCGACGCCGACGAGGTGCTGGTGACCTCCAAGCTGGCCTCGCACCTGCTGGCACGTTCTGCTCTCTATCCAGGGCTCTCCGAACTGATCACCGATTTGGTGTCGGGAGGGGAAGGCTCCGAGCTCTATCGGGTCGACCTACCCGAGGATTGCCTCGGTCTGCCAATAGACGAAGTGTCCGCACGCTTGCGCCGCGACCACGGAGCCACGCTCATTGCCGTCACCCGGGGAGACCGTACCCACAACAACCTCAAATCCGACTTCGTATTCGAGCGCGGAGACGACCTGATCGTCGTCGCCGAATCTCTTGGCGACCTGAATCCGCTCCAACACTCGACTGCCTATTCCGAAGCTTGAGGCCGAGGCTTGGGGTCGGACACCGCCTGGTGTCTCGACCGTGGCGCCTCGTGGCCGCCCCGTCGAAACTCGGGCCCGAATGTGTCAGTCCAGATCACGGTGGTGAACAACCAGAGGGCACACCCGATCAGAATCAGAGGGAAGAGCCGGGCCACCCAGGGGTAGGTGGTCTCGGTGTTGCCCAGCCAACCTCCCAGCAGTGCTCCCAGCGGGAGCGTTGCCCAGCCGATCGCCCTCGCCGCCGTGATCACTCGACCCAGCATTTTCTCGCCGGCGTAGATCTGGCGGATGGTGGCCAGTGGGATGTTGATCACCGACACGCCGAACATGAAGGCGAACAGGAGAGCCATTGCCAGGATCCCGTAGCTGGTGAACATGAAGAAGAGCAGGGCGACTCCAGCGAACGCAAGACCTGACGTCATCGACTTCCCGAGCCCGAGCAGGCGGGTGATCCGGGGGGCGAACAGGGCGCCGATCAGCCCACCCAACCCCATGAAGAAGTAGAGGATCCCGATCTCGGTCTCGGACTGCGCTCCCAGGACGACGGTTGCCAGCACCACCAGGGTTGCCTCGACGAAACCCATCACGAAGTTGGGGATTGCCGCCGAGATGGTCGATATGCGAAGTCGGGGCTCATTCCAGATGTGCTTGATCCCCACGAGAAACTCTGCCCACCAACTCTGGCGGTCGCCGGGGTCGGCGTGATGTGCCACCCGTCCCACGTATTTGAGGGTCCACGCCGAGATGACGAAGGTGGCGCCGTTGATGAAGAGCCCCACCTGCGGACCGGCGAACACCGCGGCGAGGATGCCACCCACCAGCGGTCCAAAGGCGAACATCGACTGGATCGATGCGGTCACGAAAGAGTTGGCGTCCGACAGCCTCTCCTTTGGGACCAATGCCGGGATCATGGCGTAGAGCGCCCCATCGAAGAGAGTGGTCAGCGATCCGACGATGAACGCCATGGCGAAGACCGTCCCCACTCCGTAGTTGGGGAACTGGGCAGCGAGGTAGAAGAAGGCGCAGGCGCGGAGGAGGTCGGTGGCGATCATCACCGGTCGGAGGTGGACCCGGTCGAGGAGGACTCCGCCCACCAGACCGACGAGGAGGGTCGGCGCCGTCTCCAGCGCGTATGCAATGGCGAAGTCGAGGGCGGCGGTATCGGTCTGGCCGGCAGCCTCCTGGAGGTAGAGGACGAGCAGTGGAACGGTGATGACAGCGATGTACGTGCCGAACTGGCTGATCGTCTGTCCGATCCAAAGGGCCTGGTAGCGAGGGCCCAACGAGCGCATTGACCTTATGAATTCCACCGGTTGCGACGTTACCCATGGCTGGCGGTGTGTCCAGCGGTTGTTAGATTCATCCGTCAATGGCCGATCCACACGAGATTCCCCAGATCACCACCGAGCTGGTGGAGATGTCGCGTGAGTACCTCCGACAGGAGACACTCGAGCCCGCCAAGAAGCTGGGAAAGGCCGCCGGCATGGGCGTCGGCGGCGCCATCGTCATGTCGATCGGCGCCGTCTGTCTCGCCTGGGGCCTCTACTACGGGCTGCAGCTGCTTCTCCCCGAAGGGGAGTGGTGGGTCGTCCTGGCCCGGGGCTTGACCGCAATCGCCGCCGCTGCCGCGGCCGGCATCATCGGATGGAGGATCTCGGTTGACAGTCAGCAGGGATGACATCGAGCGCAAAGCGCAGGAACTCGTCGGAGCCGTCGAGGACACGACCGAGTCCGTGAAGAACACCGCCGTGATGGTGGCCGTCGCCGTGGGGGTGGTGGTGATCGCCGCCTTCATCATCGGTCGCCGACGTGGCGGCCGGAACAAAACGGTGGTCGAGGTCTACAAGGTCTGACCTAACCGTTCTGTGAAGGCGAACCGGGCCTCAGGCCCGCCGTGACTCCACAGAACGGTGTAGAAACGGGGCGTTCACGAATCTGGTCAGCTCTTCGATGACTCGTTTTGGATGACGTCTCACCACGCTTGCCGGCCACCGCCTGATATCCCAACCGAGCTCCAGGAGCTGGTTTTGTCGGTCGAGATCGTGGGCCAGCTGCTCTGCAGTCCCGTGAGCTTCGAGCCCGTCCACCTCGGCGATGCGCATTCGGTCTGGCCATGCGAAATCGGGATATGCATTGTCCCCGCTCGGAAGCGGAATCTTGAGCTGCGGGACCGGGGAAGGGACGGGTGCGTCCCTAATCAGCTGTCCCATGTCCACTTCGGCATAGCTGCCGCTCACATCACCGGCCACGAGCCTCAAGACGCGACGTGTGCGGCGGGTCCCAGCAACTCCACGGCCGCCCCGCAGCCCAACCATCTGGTCGATTGCTTCGACGGTGGTGATCTTCTTCCGAAGTGCGGAGGCAATGACCCTCTCTAATGCTCGATCCATGAGCATGCTCGATAGGTCGAGAATAGTTCTCGCAGGGTCGGATACGGGAATAGCGTCGACAACCGTCCCGTCGATGGGGCGCCTAGTTCGATGCAAGACCACACCCATCGGCTCCGGCCTCTCGTCGTATGGAACCGTCACCTCGATCATCTTCCCGTAGATTCCCTCCATGCCGTGCAGGATGGCGGCCGTTCGATGAGATGCGACGGCGTCAACGCCGGATGCCAGCACGCCACATAGGACGTCGGTCCTCCAAGTGGGGGGAGTCACGTTGAGGTAATAGACGCCCGGACGAAGTTGAGTCCACCGCCCGCTGTCCACGCGGTGTCGGATCATGTCGGCCGAAGCGCCCAAGGCCGAGATCTGGAAACGGGTAACGACGCCGTGGTTGCGTCCGGCAAGGCGGATGACTTCCCTCTCCCACATGGGTCGACTGTCGCGCACTGAAGTGGCCCAGTTCAAGACCCTTGATGAACGTTGATCGGCCATTCTGTGAAGGCAGAACGGGCCCTATCCCCGGCTCGCCTTCACAGAACGGTTTTAGGGCTTGTGGATCTCGAGCCTGGGGGTGCCCCGCTTGGTGTGGCGGATGACGAGGGTGGAGCCTTCGGGGACGGTCTTGCGGTAGAGGAGCTGTTTCTTGGGGGAGGTGTTGCGGAGGTAGGCGAACGCCCAGAGCGCCAGACCGATGTAGAGGTCGCGTTGGTCGCCCTCACGGAAGCCGCGCAAGGCGCGGCGGACACCCTCGGCGCGTGGGTCTCGGTAGCCGAGGGCCCGGTTGATGAGTCGTGTCGTCATTCTCGCCATGTGTCTACCGTCTCGAACACTATGCAGAACAAACAGCTCACGAAAGTCGTGATTTGGGTCGTGGTCGTCGGGATGGTCCTGAGCATGGGCTTCGCCGCCATCGCCATATTCTCGTGAACTTCCGCGAGGGCGAACCCGCCCTCCTGATCGACGGCAAAGGCCGTAAGTTCCTCCTGAAGCTGGAGCGGGGCCGCACGTTCCAGTTCCACAACGGCGAGCTCTCCCACGATGAGTTGATCGGTGCCGAGGACGGTTCGTGGTTCACATCCACCGGCAACGCCCGACTCCTGCTGCTCCGTCCCCGCCTGGCCGACTTCATCCTCAAGATGAAGCGGGGAGCGCAAGTGGTCTACCCCAAGGACCTGGGGCCGATCCTGGTGTATGCCGATCTCGGGCCGGGGATGACGGTGCTCGAGGCCGGCACCGGATCCGGCGCCCTCACACTCGGGCTGTCCCGAGCCGTCGGCCCCACCGGCAAGGTCGTGACCGTCGAGCGCCGCGACGACCACGCCGACCACGCCCGCAAGACCCTCACCCGCTGGTACGGCGCCGTTCCCGACAATGTCGAGATGCGGATCGGTGACGTGGCCGACCACGTCGCCGATCTACGCCCCGAGCGCATCGTCCTCGACCTCCCCGAGCCATGGCACACGATCGAGGCGGCGGCCAGGCACCAACCGACGGGTGGCGTCCTTGCCGCGTACGTTCCCACCGTGCCCCAGGTGCAGACGTCGGTGGACAAAGCAACGGACTTGGGCTTCGCCGAGATCGAGGTGATGGAGTTCCTGATGCGCGAGTGGAACGTCAGCGGACGCTCGGTGCGGCCCGAGCACTCCATGATCGGTCACACCGGTTTCCTCATCTTCATGCGAAAAGTGGCCGATGAAACCGAGCAAAGTAACCCGGAGAACTAAACAGAGTGGTTCGTATACTGACCAACAGGCGACCAGTAGCCAGGAGGTAGCCGTGGACGAAGGACGTCAACATGAGGATGCCGCTCAGCTGCGCAAGGTCGTAGCCGCACTCGAGGAAGAGGTGTCCTTCCTGCGACGTCGTCTTCGCGAGGCCCCCGGTAAGGCCGATGAGCTAGAGGTGGAGCTGAACCGGGCACAGGATCGTCTCGACCGGGTCGTCAGCCAGAACGACAAGCTCTCCGCCCTCTTGGAAGAGGCCAGGGAACAGCTCGGCGTCCTCCGTGAGGAGGTCGAGAAGCTGACCCAGCCGCCCAACAACTTCGGCACCGTCCTCAAAGTGTCAGACGATGGCACCGTCGACATCCTCACCGGCAATCGCAAGCTCCGGGTCGCGGCCCAGCCCTCGGTCGAGGTCAAGAAGCTCCAGGTTGGCCAAGAGGTCCTCCTCAACGAGGCTTTCAACATCATCGACATCCGCTACTTCGAGCCGTCCGGTGAGATCCTCCGCGTCCGAGAAGTCATGGACGATGGGAGAGTGGTGGTCATCGCCCACGCCGACGACGAGCGTGTCCTCAACCGATCCGAGGCGATGTACGACGTCCACCTGCGCCCCGGTGACTACGTGCGCATCGACTCCAAGACGTCACTGATCCTCGAAAGGCTCGACCGCCCCGAGGTCGAAGAGCTGATCCTCGAGGAGGTCCCCGACATCACATACAGCGATGTGGGTGGGCTCGCCGAGCAGATCGAGATGATCCGGGACACCGTTGAGCTGCCCTACCTGCACCGGGACCTGTTCAAGGAGTACGAGCTCGAGCCCCCAAAGGGCATCCTCCTCTATGGCCCTCCCGGATGTGGCAAGACGCTCATCGCCAAAGCCGTCGCCAACAGCCTCGCCAAGAAGGTGTCGGAGCGCACCGGGAACCCCGACGTCCGCTCCTACTTCCTCAACATCAAGGGCCCCGAGTTGCTCAACAAGTGGGTGGGAGAGACCGAGCGCCAGATCAGGCTCATCTTCCAGCGCGCCAAGGAGAAGTCCGACGAGGGCGTTCCCGTCATCGTGTTCTTCGACGAGATGGACTCCCTGTTCCGGACCAGAGGAACCGGCATCAGCTCCGATGTGGAGTCGACCATCGTGCCGCAGCTGCTGAGCGAGCTCGACGGAGTCGAGTCGCTGAAGAACGTAGTGGTGATCGGGGCGTCCAACCGTGAGGACCTGATCGACCCGGCCATACTCAGACCCGGCCGGCTCGACGTGAAGATCAAGATCAACCGTCCCAACCCCGAGGCCGCCCGAGAGATATTCAAGATCTACCTCAGCGACGAGACCCCGCTCGACAAGGAAGAGGTGGGCGAGACGCTGCCGTCGGAGGCGATCAACGAGATGATCGAGGCCACCGTCACCGACATGTACTCCGAAGAGAAGGACAACGAGTTCCTCGAGGTCACCTATGCCAATGGTGACCGGGAGACTCTCTATTTCAAGGACTTCGCCAGCGGTGCCATGATCGAGAACATCGTGAGACGGGCGAAGAAGGACGCAATCAAGCGCCAGATCGCAGGCGGTCGCGGCGGCATCAAGAAGAACGATCTCATCGCGGCTATCAAGCAGGAATTCCGCGAGCAAGAAGACCTCCCCAACACGACCAACCCCGACGATTGGGCCAAGATCTCGGGAAAGAAGGGCGAACGAATCGTCTACGTTCGCACCCTGGTCGGGGGAGACGAGGACAGCCGTCTCATCGAGAAGGTCTCGGGCGGCCAGTACCTCTGATGGCCCTCTTGTAATGGCGATCCACAAAGTGCTCGGGACCGAGACCGAGTACGGGATAGTCGTCCGGGGCGACCCCGGCTTCAACCCTGCCGTTGCTTCGTCGCTCGTCGTCAACAGCTACCCCGGTGAGCGGGTCAAGGTCCAGTGGTCATACGAGGAGGAGTCACCGGGCCGCGACGCCCGCGGGTTCGGCCACGACACCTACGGGCTGATCGACCCTGAAGGCGCCGTGGTCAATTCGGTCCTCGCCAATGGGGCCCGTCTGTATGTCGACCACGCCCACCCCGAGTATTCCTCGCCCGAGAGCTACGACCCGATCGAAGCCGCCCTCTACGACAAGGCCGGCGAAGTGGTCATGCACAGGGCGGCGATGGCGGCTTCCGAATCGGCGGGCCGTCAGATCTCGTTGTACAAGAACAACTCAGACGGGAAGGGCAACTCCTACGGGGCCCACGAGAACTACCTGCTCAGTCGGGAGACGCCGTTCGGTGATGTCATCCGATATGCGATGACCTTCATGGTCACCCGTCAGGTGTTCACCGGCGCCGGAAAGGTGGGCAAGGAGAACGACCGCGCCGACGTCGACTTCCAGATCACCCAGCGGGCCGACTTCTTCGAAGAGGAAGTCGGGCTGGAGACCACACTCAAGCGGCCCATCGTCAACACCCGTGACGAGCCGCACGGAGATCCATCTGCCTACCGCCGCCTCCATGTGATCATCGGTGACGCCACCCTCTCCGAATATCAAACATTTCTCAGGATGGGTGCCACCGCACTGATGCTCGCCGCCCTGG
>Ga0214469_1001079_pt1 | contig 10065 bp, 10 predicted proteins | sample RVTome_10_FD_187340 | JGI IMG/M metagenome (GOLD analysis project Ga0214469, IMG submission 187340) | Soil microbial communities from uranium-contaminated site in the Upper Colorado River Basin, Wyoming, United States - RVT153D57 HiSeq ... | reverse complement strand
GCTTGAGGATCGCCTTCCCGGTGGGGTGCACCCGTAGCTCGGCGGAGTCGAACATGCGCAGACCGAGGATGTCGTAGTCGTCGCCATGGCCCGCCCCCACCACCTCGGTGAAGGAGGCGATCCCGACCCCGACCAGCCGGCCCTCGGCTCGAGCCTGTTCCTTCTCCTTCTGGATCTCGTCGTAGCCGACCATGTCCAGGGCCAGCTTCATCGCCCCCTCGTAATCGCCGGAGTCGTAGACGAACCCGGTGGGGGAGAGATAGGGGAACTGGTCCTTTTCTATGAAGTTCTTCATCCGGAACTCGGCCGGGTCGATGCCAAGCTCGTAGGCGGCGTTTTGCACGAGGCGCTCGATCATGTACGAGGCCTCGGTGACCCGAAACGAGCAGCGATAGGCGACACCGCCGGGAGCCTTGTTGGTGTAGGCGCCGCGGGTGGTGACATGGGCCACCGGGTAGTCGTATGAGCCGGTCACGATGTGGAACAGACCCGCCTTGAACTTGGTGGGTTGGGCGTCGGAGAAGAACGCCCCCTGGTCGGAGAGCATGTCGACCCGCAGACCGAGGATCTTCCCCTCATTGGTCACCGCCAGCTCGCCGTGCATGTGGTAGTCACGGCCGAAACCGGTGGAGATCAGGTTCTCGGTCCTGGTCTCGACCCACTTCACCGGCTTGCCGATCACCAGCGAGGCCGCGGTTGCCACCACATACCCCGGGTACACCGGCACCTTGTTCCCGAACCCGCCGCCGATGTCAGGCGACACGATCCGGATGTTCTGCTCGGGGAGGCCTGCGACCAGTGCGAAAACCGTTCGGTGCGCGTGCGGCGCCTGAGACGTCATGTACAGCGTTGCCTGACCGGTGGCCGAGTTGACGTCGGCCACGATGCCGCAGGTCTCCAACGGGGCGGGGTGCGAGCGCGGGTAGAAGGTGTCGAGAGAGACGACTTTGTCCGCCTTGGCGAAGGCGGCGTCGGTGGCATCCTTGTCACCCGACTCCCAGGTGTAGCACTCGTTGCTGGTCTGGCCTTCCTTGTCGTCGCGGATGAGAGGGGCATCCGGCTCCAACGATCGCTGCGGGGTGACGATCGGCTCCAGTTCCTCGTACTCCACGATGATCTTGTCGGCAGCGTCCTGGGCGACGTACCGGTCGGTGGCGATCACCGCGGCGATCTCCTGACCCTGGAATCGGACCTTGTCCGTGGCCAGCACCGCCTGGGTGTCCCCGGACATGGTCGGCATCCAGGCCAGGTTGTACCCGGCGAGCAGTTCGCCGGTCACCACTGCGATCACGCCCTCGACGGCCTCGGCCTCGGAGGTGTCGATGGAGACGATCCTGGCGTGGGCGAGCGGGCTGCGGTGAATGGCCATGTGCAACATCCCCGGGAGCACGATGTCGTCGACATAGTTGCCCCGGCCCTCGACGAATCTGGCGTCCTCTACCCGCTTGCGGCTGTGACCGAGCCCGCCCACCTCGGGGGTGGTCAACAGGCTGTGTGATTCGGCGGTGGTGGTCATGCGGAGACTTCCTCGCTCTTCATCGCGGCTGCTGCCTGGATCGACTTGACGATGTTCATGTACCCCGTGCACCGGCACAGGTTGCCCGATATCGCCCATCGGATCTCTTCGTCGCTCGGGTCGGGGTTCTCCTCCAGCAACGCGGTGCCCACCAGCATCATCGCCGGGGTGCAGAACCCGCACTGGAGACCGTGCTCCTGGTGGAAAGCCTGTTGGATCGGGGAGAGCTGGCCGTTCTGCTTGAGACCCTCGACCGTGGTGATGCTGCGCCCGTCGGTCTGGACCGCGAACACGGTGCACGACTTGACCGGCACACCGTCGAGCAGGACGGTGCACACCCCGCAGCTGGTGGTATCACAGCCCATGTGGGTCCCGGTGAGGCCAAGGGTGCCCCTGATGAAGTCGGTGAGGAGCAGCCTCGGCTCCACATCCGCACTGCGCTGGGCCCCGTTGATGTTCACTGTGACGTTCATGACTGACCTCCCTGGGCGATCTCGAGCGACCTGGCCAAGCCCCGCTCGGTGAACACACCGACCACGTGTCGCTTGTAGACGGCGCTTCCACGATGGTCGTCGGCCGGATCGCACGCGGCGGCGGCGACGTCGGCCGCCTCTTTGAACAACTCGGTGCCCGGCTGGTTGCCTCGGAGCAGGTCCTCGGCCTCGGTCACCTTGAGGTTGTGGGCATAGACCGAGGTGAGGGCGATGCCGGCGTCGACGATCGAACCGTCCTCTCCCAGCTCCAATGAGGTGGCCACGCCGACGGTGGCGTAGTCGCCCACCTTGCGCTCCAGCTTCTGGTAGTCCCCGCCGCCCCGGGGGGAGTGCTTGTTGACCCGGACCTCGGTCACGATCTCGTCGGGCCGGCACATGGTCTGGAACATGTCGACGCAGAAGTCGGTGATGGGCAGCACGCGCTCTCCTTGTGTGCTTCGCAGGACCACTTCTGCACCGGTGGCCAGCATCACCGAGGCCCAGTCCCCCTCCGGGTCGTGATGGGCCAGCGACCCACACACGGTGCCCAGGTTGCGCACGATGGGGTCGGAGACCCATGGCGCGGCCGCAGCCACCGTGTGGTTGGCGGCTTTGACCGCGTCGGACCTGACCACATGATTGTGCCTGACCAGGGCGCCGATGCGGAGATGGCCGTTCGAGTCATCGATGAAGTCGAGATCCGGCAATCGGTTGACGTCTAGCAACGCCGGCGGGTTGGCCAAACGGAGCTTCATCATCGGAACCAGACTCTGCCCGCCGGCCAGGACCTTGATCTCCGGCCCCTTGTCGGCGAGGACCCCGAGGGCCTCGTCGATCGTGTCTGGGGCGAGATAGTCGAACTTGCTCGGATACATGACGCCTCCGTTCCGCTGGGCTCCGGCGAGGCCCGAAGTCCCACACTCGGACCTTACGCAATCGTTCGCATACGCGTCGGCGTCAGCCAATACGTTCGCTGAGCCAGGTGCGGTTCGCCGCTACCTACGCCGTGAGCAATCCACCGTCCTGGTTGCCCTCGATGTAGGCATCTCTGATCCCTTCCAGGACCTCGGGTTTGAACAGCCCACCAAGGATCTCGAGCATGGCCGGGGTGACCGCGGCGAGGCCGTCGGAGGTGAGCAGATCGACGCCCAGGGCTCGCTGCAGATGCGTGTGCATCGCCACGGCGCCCAGTTGCATCGCCATCTGGACGGCCACCCTGGTCTCCAGGTCGGGAGAGTCGTAGATCAGCCCCTTGGCAATGGCGATCCGGGACACTTCGATCCCCTCGCGCACCATCTCGTCGAACAGCTCGCCGGCCGCCTCGTGGCCCCGGGACAAGGCCCAGCCCAGATAGCGGAGGAGCGGTTGGGCCATCTGATAGGCGGTGGCGGCGAATGACCGGCTGAAGAGGTTCTCTTCCTGCAGTGCGGCCTCTTTCGTCTCCCGAAAGAGACGCACCACGTATTGGTCACACGCCTCCCGCAACCCATCCTTGGAGCCGAAGTGATGGACCACCAAAGCGGGGGAGACACCGGCGTCGGCGGCCACCGCCCTGATCGTGGTCCCCCCGAATCCGTCTCTGGGGAAGCGGGACAGGGCGGCGTCACGGATCCGGGCCCTGGTGGTCAGGTCTTCGATGGCTGATCCTGAACGCATGATCAGCATGTTAAACACGCGTTCAGCCCTAGTGCTATCATCGCCGGTCATGAGCACTTCGATAATGGTCTCCGGTCTGGTGAAGAACTTCGGCCAGGTGCGCGCCCTGGACGGGCTTGACCTGGAGGTGGCCACCGGAGAGGTCCACGGTTTCCTCGGCCCGAATGGGGCGGGGAAGACCACCACCATCCGCGTCCTCCTCGGGCTCCTCCGCCACGATGCCGGCTCCGCCTCGTTGCTCGGGGGTGATCCGTGGAGCGAGGCGACCGAGCTCCACCGGCGTCTCGCCTACGTACCGGGCGATGTCATGCTGTGGCCCAATCTCACCGGGGGAGAGGTCATCGACCTCCTGGGCCGGCTCCGCGGCGGTCTCGACGCCGAGAAGAAGGCGCGACTCCTCGAGCAGTTCGATCTGGATCCGACCAAGAAGGGCCGGACCTATTCCAAGGGCAATCGTCAGAAGGTCGCCCTGATCGCGGCACTCGCCTCCGACGTCGAGCTTCTCATCCTCGACGAGCCGACTGCGGGTCTCGACCCCCTGATGGAGGCTCAGTTCCGTGCCTGCATCGAGGAGGATCGCGACAACGGGCGGACCGTGCTCCTCGCCAGCCACATTCTCGCCGAGGTCGAGGCCCTCTGCGACCGGATCAGCATCGTGCGCAAGGGCAAGACCGTGGAGAGCGGCACACTTGCACAACTGCGTCATCTCACCCGGACAACGATCATCGCCGAGCTCGCCTCCGATCCGGCTCCAATGGCAGCCGTGCCCGGTGTCCACGACCTGCGTCTTCACGACCATCGCGTGGAGTTCGAGGTCGACTCCGACCGGCTGGCCGACGTGGTGCGCACTCTGGCCCCGCTCGGGGTGAGGAGCCTGGTCAGCCATCCTCCCACGCTCGAAGAGCTGTTCATTCGCCACTATGAGGACGGGGAGATCGGCTAGTGAGCACGTTCACCGCAACCGGCAAGCTCACCCGGTTCATCCTGCGGCGGGAACGACTTCGGCTCGGCGTCTGGGTCTCCATCCTCGCCCTGGTCCCGATCGCCACCGCCAACGCCTTCATCGGGCTCTATCCCGACGAGGCCTCGCGCCAGGGCCTGGCGGCCACCGTGGCATCCAGCCCCGCCCTCACCTCCCTGCTCGGCCCGCTCTACGACCCGAGCATCGGGGGTTTGACCGCGTGGCGATCTGGGACCCTGGGAGCCTTCATCGTCGCCCTGATGGCGGTACTGACCATGATCCGCCACACCCGGGAAGAAGAGGAGACCGGCCGTCGCGAGCTGCTCGGCTCCACCGTGCTGGGGCGCAATGCGCCACTCGCAGCAGCACTGATCGTGACCATTGGCGCCGGTGTGGCCCTGGCTGCGATCCTCACCGCGGGTCTGTTCGGTGTCGGGCTCCCCTTCCAAGGGTCGCTCGCCTTCGGTCTCGGTTTTCTTGGGGTGACCATTGCCTTTGCCGGGGTGGGCGCCCTGGCAGCACAATTCACCGAGGCTGCCTCGACGGCCCGGGGTCTCGCCGTCGGTGTCGCCGGGTTTGCCTTCCTGCTGAGGATGGGCGGCGACTCCGGGGGGGAGGGCGTGGAATGGATGTCCTGGCTCTCCCCGATCGGCTGGTTCAGCCGGCTCCGACCGTTCGCCGGCGAGGAGTGGTGGGTCCTGGCGCTCTGGGTCTTTTTCGGGGCGACCACGATCCTCGTCGCCATCGCCATAGCCTCCAGACGAGACGTGGGTGCCGGCGCATTTCCGCCCCGCCCCGGCCCCGCCGTCGCCGGGGCGACGCTGGGCAGCGCACTCGGCCTCGCCTGGCGTCTTCACCGCGGCTCGGTATTTGCTTGGACCGCCGGCCTGGCGGTGCTGGGCGGGGTCTACGGAGCCTCTGCAGACAGTGTCGGGGACATGCTCGAGGGAAATCCGCAGCTCCTCGAGATCTTCGAGCAACTCGGCGGGGAGCAGGGGCTCACCGACGCCTTCTTCTCGGCTGCGGTCGGGATCATCGCCATCGCGACCGCGGCGTACGCAATCCGGGCCGTTCTTCGACTGCAGGTCGAGGAGGAGAGCCTCAGGGCCGAACCGGTGCTGGCCACGGCCACCCCGCGGGTCGGCTGGGCTTGGAGCCATCTGCTCTTCGGGGTATTGGGCCCGGTCCTGATCCTGGCTGTGGCCGGTCTCGTATCCGGCGCCACCTACGGAGCCATCACAGGCGATGTCGCCGGCCAGGCGACGAGGGTGCTGGGCGCGGCCATGGTCCAGGTGCCCGCGGTCTGGGTTCTGACCGGGACGGCCATGGCTCTCTATGGGCTCGCCCCCAACCGCACCGGTCTCAGTTGGAGTGTCCTGGTGCTGTCCCTGATCCTGGGACAGCTGGGCCAGATCCTCCAGTTCCCGCAGTGGACGCTCAACCTCTCGCCTTTCAGCCACATCCCGCCCTTCCCGGCCGAGGACCTCGAAGCCATGCCGCTGGTGATCCTGGTTGCGGTTTCTGCGATCCTGGTCGTAGGCGGTCTGGCCGGGTTCCGCCGGCGAGATGTCGAGTCGGGCTAGCCGATAGCAGCCGGCCCCGATCTACCGTTGGCGCCGATGTTCGACAGCCTCACCCAACGATTCGAAACCGTCTTCGCCTCCTTGCGGAGCAAGGGTCGGCTGTCGGAGAGAGACATCGACTCCGCCCTTCGTGAGGTACGTCTGGCCCTTCTCGAGGCCGACGTCAACGTCAAGGTGGTCAGGGACTTCCTGGGGAGGGTGAAGGAGCGGGCCCTGGGTGAAGACGTCTCCAATTCGCTCTCACCTGGGCAGCAGGTGATCAAGGTCGTCCACGAGGAGCTGGTCACCACCCTCGGGTCGGAGATAGCCCCTTTGAAGAAGACGGCACCGCCCCTCACCATCCTCATGGTCGGGCTCCAGGGCTCGGGCAAGACCACCACGGCGGGGAAGCTGGCCCGGCTCCTTTCCGAGCAGGGCAGGAAGCCATTGCTGGTCGCCGCCGACCTGCAGCGACCGGCGGCCATCGACCAGCTGGAGACCTTGGGCGGGCGGATCGACGTCCCGGTGTTCACCGATCGCAAGGGTAAGCCGGCCCGGCTGGTCAAGGCTGCGATGAAGGAGGCGTCGAAGACAGGTCGCGACGTAGTGATCGTCGACACCGCCGGACGTCTCCAGATCGACGACCAGCTCATGGGCGAGCTGGCCGACCTGCGCAAGGCCGCCGACCCCGACGAGGTGCTGCTGGTCGTCGACGCCATGACCGGGCAAGATGCGGTCAATGTCGCGACGGGATTCCAGGAGAGGGTGGGGCTCACAGGAGTCGTGCTCACCAAACTCGACGGCGATGCCCGCGGCGGTGCCGCCATCTCGGTCCGGGAGGTGACCGGCGCCCCGGTGAAGTTCGCGGGCGTCGGCGAGGGCCTCGGCGACATCGAGGCGTTCCACCCCGACCGGATGGCGTCCCGGATCCTGGGCATGGGCGACGTCCTGTCCCTCATCGAGAAGGCGGAGGCGACCTTCGACGAGGCCGAGGCGGAGAAGACGGCGAGAAAGCTCCAGAAGGGCGAATTCACCCTCGAAGACTTTCTCGGGCAGTTCCAGGCATTGAAGCGGATGGGGCCTGTGAAAGACATCCTTGCTATGCTCCCCGGCTCCGGGTCGCTTCTACGCGAGGTGGATGTCGACGACCGTGACCTTCGTCGGGTCGAGGCCATAATCCAATCGATGACGCCCGAGGAGCGTCGGAACCCGAAGCTCATCGGCGGCAGCCGAAAGCGCCGGATCGCCTCCGGGTCGGGCACCAGGCCGCAGGACGTGAATCGTGTGCTCAAGCAGTTCGGCGAAGCGCAGAAGATGATGAAGATGCTGTCCGGAGGCAAGGGGACGCCCTCCTTGCAGGGCCTCCTGTCGGCACAGCGAACCAAGAGGTGAATGAATGGCGGTGAAGATGAGGTTGATGCGGATGGGGAAGAAGAAGACCCCTTCCTATCGCGTCGTGGTGGTCGACGGCAGATCGCCGCGCGATGGCCGCTACATCGAGCAGATCGGGCGTTACGATCCGCAACAAGACCCGTCATTGGTCGAGATCGACAACGAGAAGGCCACCTCATGGCTCTCCAAGGGCGCCCAGCCCACCGAGGCGGTGGAGAAGCTGCTCAACATCTCGGGTGCGCTGAACACCATGAAGGTGCGCACCGGCCAGATCCACACCGTCGGCGCCAAGCCTCCCACCGCAGCCGAGGAAGAGGCGACACCGGAGGCCGGCGAGCCGGAGGCCGGCGAGCCGATCGCTGCTGAGATCGCCGCCGACGCCGCCACCGAGGAGGAGTGATCTTGGCCAAAGGCGAAATCGTCGAGCGCGTCGTCACCTACGTCGTGAAGAGCATCGTGGAGGAGCCCGACGAGGTGTCGGTCACCATGGTCGAGCAGGGCCCCGATGAGGTCGTGGCCGAGGTGCGCACCGCCAAGGGGGACATGGGTCGCGTCATCGGGCGGCGGGGCCGGGTGGCCAAGGCGATCCGCGCCGCCGCCGGGGCCGCCGGTGACGAAGAGGGCATCAACGCTGGCGTCGAGTTCCTCGACTGAGCCCGAGCGGTTTGTCATAGGGCGGCTGGGCCGTCCCCACGGCCTCGATGGCTTCCTCGGGGTCTACGTCGACGAGGACGACGTCGTGAGCATCCAACCGGGTGGCACTGTCTTCATCGAGGACACTCCTCATGTCGTGCGTGCGCTACGTCGCGTCGACCGCGGGTACCAGATCGCCTTCGAGGGGATCGATGACCGCGAGACCGCCGAAGCGGTGCGAGGCCTGGATGTCGCCGTCCCGGAGCGGCGTCAGCTCGGCGAAGGTGAGTATTGGCCCGAGGATCTCGTCGGGCTCGCCGTCGTGGAGCCCGACGGCCGTGTTGTCGGGGTTGTGGCAGAAGTCGTCTTCGGTCCCGGCCAGGATCGCCTCCGCATCGAGCAAGAGGAGGGCGGCCCCACCTTCGAGGTGCCTTTCGTCGACGCCCTGGTGCCCCGGATAGACCTGGAGGCGGGCGAGGTCGAGATCGATCCGATCCCCGGACTCATCGAACCGTGACGTCGATGGTGACGCCGGCCGGCTCCCCCTCGTCGCCCTGCTCCCCGACGAAAAGTGACACCTCTCCGCGGGGCAGCTGAATCGATGCAGTGAACTCACCCCAGGTCTCGGTCCAATCGGCGGCCGTGGTCGTGGTCTCCGCCACCATCTCGCCATCGATCATCGCCACGATCTGCATGGTTGCCTCGAAGACACGCGAGTAGCCCTTGATCTCGAGCAAGGCGCCGGCCGCCGCCTGGCCGCCGTCTTCGGGGTGGGTAAGCACCGTGTTCCCGGCGTAGACCGCAGAGCCGTCGAGTGGCTCTATCCCGCCCTGCATCTCGATCGTCAGGCTGGCCGGTGAGTTGGTTATCTCTGCTCGCGCCTGAGCCGGGCCATTGAGGTGCAGGTCGATGAACATCCCGCCGGCCAGGGCCCTGACCACGAACATGCGGTCCACGAGCGATGTCTCCACCAGGTGATCGGTGACGACGGTCGAGTCGGCGGCCGTCCAGATCCTGAGCACCTGGCGCGTCTCGATGAAGTCGAGCACGATCGTGGGCGGTGTCGTGGCCGGAGCACCCTCGGTGGTCTCGAAGCGGATGGTGAACCGCTCACAACCCTCGACCGCCTGCCACGAGATCAGACCGATGGTGGTGGTGTCCGAGGTGGGTTGGTCGAGACGCAGGACCCTCCCCGCGTCGACGAACCCGGTGTCCTCCGGGCAGCCGGCCGCGGTCTCGGTGCTTCCAGGTGGGGGGATGGTCGACGTGCTGGAAGAGGTGTCGGTAGTGGTCACGGCGCTCGTGGTGCTGGTGTCGATGGTGCCGTTGTCGACGGCGCAGGTAGTGATCAACAGCAGGGCGAGCCATCCCAGCGACCTCATGACGTCAAGGCTACGGGTAGTCGTATGATTTGAACGAGTGATCAAGATTCATCCACCCTGACCCAAGGAGGGCCAGTCATGCCCGAAGCCGTGATCGTCGCCACTGCCCGCTCCCCGATAGGGCGTGCCTACAAAGGCTCGCTCATCGACGTCCGGGCCGACGATCTCGCCGGTTTCGCCATCGACACCCTCATGAGCAAGGTACCGGAGGTGGAACGGGCCTCGGTGGCAGACGTGATGGTCGGCTGCGGTCTCACCCATCACGAGCAGGGTTTCAACCTGGCCCGCCCCGCATCGTTGCTCGCCGGCATGCCCGAGAGTGTCCCGGCCACCACGGTCAACCGGTTCTGCGCCTCCTCCCTGCAGACCATCCGCATGGCCTTTCATGCGATTCGACAGGGAGAGGGGGACACCTACGTCGCGGCAGGGGCCGAGTCCGTGACCCGAACCTACGGCAAGGCCTTCGACACCGAAGACCTCAATCCCAGGT
>Ga0214469_1001078_pt1 | contig 10068 bp, 9 predicted proteins | sample RVTome_10_FD_187340 | JGI IMG/M metagenome (GOLD analysis project Ga0214469, IMG submission 187340) | Soil microbial communities from uranium-contaminated site in the Upper Colorado River Basin, Wyoming, United States - RVT153D57 HiSeq ... | reverse complement strand
AGTTCTTGTAGTGATGTCTGATCTATTCTTGATATTATTCTATCTATTGATGCATTTTCAACAGATAGTATTTCGTTAAGATCTTCAACTAGATTTGATTTCGATTGAACATTGTTTTTATTATTATTGTAATTCTTACTATGAGACATGAGTATTACTTAAGGTATGTTCGCTTATATCCCACATAAGATTATTTCTCTCTATTGATAGATAATATTTTAAATGGTTCATTGTAATACTTGCTGCAAAAGGTTATGAAGACGCAACGATAGCAGATATTTCAAAGGCTGCTGATGTTAGCAGAGGAAATATTGCATTATTACTTTTCAGATAAGGAAGACTTAGTAAGCAAGGCATTGGCAGAATTCTAGTAGTGTCATGCAATCTATTTCAGTAAAGCTAAAAAAATCCCGCGGAAGAAGTGGTAGACGACATATTGGATGGAATATATTATAAACTTCTGTTTGAGATGTAGCGTGCGAATATCCAGAGTAAAAAGATTAGAAACGGATTAGAGCTTTATGTTGAAAAACTTGAGTCCAATTGAAAAACTATTAGATGATGAACGGGAAAACGGCACGACAAAATTCAACTCCGAGGAGTGTAAGGAGAAAGCAAGTACTCTCCTTGCTCCTCATTAAGATAAAAAATAGTTTTCACTCATTCAAAATTAGATGAGCAGCGTGCTTTGCACTTGCAACTGACGCATTAGACAATAATCCCTCCTTACCTACCCAGTCTCCTACTATGTACAAATTATCTGCAATCTTTGCATCAGGTCTTCCAGCTAATCCATCTGTTGCAGCAGTAACGACAGCATTAGACACCACCATGTTGGGGAGTGGTCTCTTCTTAACAAGCACCTGTCTCCATCCTGGCTGCATTAAATCAAGCAGCTCCTCTAACTCTGGCTGATCCTCTCTTGGCTTAGGTGCAATTGAAGTACCAAGATATTTTGCGATGTGGATTAGTGCCCCACCCTCAGGAGCAAGCTTTGCATATGCGGAATGAACCGAAAAATATAGTGGACGGTCTACCCCCAAAGCAAACAATGCATCTTTGTCCGGCAAACTGCTAAGAGCAACATCCAGACACACCAGGCGTACTGGTTTTGCTTCCTTTGCTGCCTTGGACAGTACCTCTGGTCTCTCTTTTTCATCAAAGAGACTATAAGCATCCATTGGACCTGCAGCTATCACAACTATCTTTGCTGATACTTGGGTTTTGTCAGACAACAGAACTTGCCATCCAGAAGAATCAGTTCTTTTCACGCTTATTGCTTTTTTGTCCATGACAATTCTTGCATCTGCGTTTTTGGCTACTGTTAGAAGTCCGTCTACGAGTGTCTGCCAGCCTCCATCTACATACATGGGCCCCGAACGACTATTCACATAGATTTGGCGAAGCGCCGATCCTATGCTCTGAATCTCTGGATCGTTTCCATAAGTATTAAGTCTCAAAATTGCCTTAATTATTTCAGCATCATTTGTATCGTGAATATTCTTGTCTAACCATTCCTGTACAGTAACTCCTTCTAATTGTGAGAAATCCATTTCGGTAGGTGTTTTAAAGAACCGACTTCCATCTGTTTCCACTAAAGTGCCATCACCCTTCCCAGATGATAGCCAACTACCATAATCACCCGAAATTTCACGTCTATTGCCACCACTTATTAAATAAGATTTCCCTTTTCCTCCAGCAATGCCTCCAGTAAAAGTGGCGCCAATCTCTTTTAAAATTGAGTCGGTTGAGTCAGTGAGAAATAGAGCGTGTGGTCCTTGATTAAAGTAAAAACCATCTACTTCTGTACTCCTTGCACGACCTCCTATTTCTTTAGATGATCGTTCAAATAGCGTTACTGTTTTTCCAGAACGTGCAAGCAGCGCAGCAGTAGTAAGACCTGCAAGCCCTCCTCCAATAATTATTACATCTGAATTATCGAATTCATTTGACAATGGATAGTTGTATATTTAGAAGCTTGCTGTTAAATCTTGCTCTCCTACTGAGCATCCAGCTTTAAGACATTTGAATTTTTTGGAGTGGACCCCTCTTTTTAGGATTCTAGTTTACATTGCAGTTGTAATAACAGGAAGCAGCATTAGCCCAAGACAGGGTGAAGTTAGCCCTTTCTTATCTCAACAAGATAATCTCAAACAATTATCTCACAGCAAGCAAGAATCGATGCTGCATTGCATGACCAGATATCTTCTGCTTTAGACTAAGTTCATAATGCCACTACTGATATAGCATCATTGACTGTACTTCTAAGCGAACTAAACCTTAGTCAAAATCAATTCATCTTGTTGTATGACTCTACATCATATGCCCGCAAAGGGCATATTGCATTAAGTATTCCTTGTGATTCTACTGATCCCAGCTCTCCCCTCTTCCAGGTGTTGGTGGGCAAAGCCCCAGATATAATACCTACTCGTCTTGGATACATTGAGGTTACATGTGGTTGCAGAATATATCATCTAATAATCAGACTGGATTTGGTACCTGATTCGATTATATCCTTACACTTCCGCCTTACTTATTTTTTCACTGTATACCAATAATATTATGTCACACTGTGATACTTGTCACACCAACTATTCATTTTCAAAATGGTCAATAGATCCCCTTTAATATCGATGCATTTACACAAAAGTAGCGATTTTGTTGAATTAGTGGGCGTTATCATGTTTACTACTCTAGGAGATTGTTTCATGATATAAAGGATGTAACATCTACCCGGTTAAGCGAGTATCATGTATACCCACTAACTTTAATAATATATGAATGAATTAATCACCTATATAATAATGAGCAGGGGGGTGGTAGCTTCATGTTCCTACGAAGCTAAGAAACTGGGAAGAGGAAAGTCCTGACTGTGATGAATATATTCTAATTTAGATTCAATCATTGTCCGATTATTTTATTTTGTTAGAGGTGCTTTTATTGCCAGCAATAACCTGGCCTCCTATATTTTGCATAGTTTTCATGCTGAATGAGCTCTTTATGTGAACTAAAGACACTACCGCATGACTCACATCTGTAGGATTCAGCATTTGACATATCAATGAGAACTTTAATGCGGCATTTCATATAAAGCTTAATCTCAATACTCTGAGCTAAAATTCAACTAATCTGCTATAGTTGAGTGGTTACATACATTATTATCATTATCATATCATTGTAGAGAACCTACTTTTACATGATAAACCTCGACAAAAGGACTAATGTCTAGGGAGTACCTTTGTTTCTTTGGTTTTTGAAGGCTTCAATATACCACTCATATTCTTCAAGAAATTTCAATACCCTTTTGTCGTACGCTTCATCCATTAGTCTCCCATCTTCGTCAAATGCCTTATGAACTCTTGGTATTGTAAAAGAAGAAGAAATAGACGGAGCTCCCAGCTCTGCAAATATTAACCTGAGCTGCTGAGCAGCATTTATTCCACCAAACATTCCCGGGGAATATGAAACAATAGCCGATGGTTTAAAATAATACTCTTCTAAAAAATAGTCTAAAGTATTTTTCATTGCGCTAGATATGCTTCGATTATATTCAGGAGTTACTGCTAGATATCCTTCCGCGTCATTTATTTTGTTTCTAAGTGATTTCATTTTCTCTGAAGGATCTGTCATCTCCTTATACATTCTGTCAAGCAAAGGGAGATTCAGTTCCAGAGGATCAATAAAAAATACTGTGTGGTTACGGATTCTCAATTTCTCTTCTATCCAGCGAGCAACTTTGATGCCCTGACGATCTCGTCTAACAGATCCGACTATTAATGCAATCTTCGCCATGGTTCTAACTTTATTCAACTTGTATTAATATTTACAATGCTATTGAATATCCATCGTTAGTTCATGTAAAGGAATTTCATTGGCAAATAAATAAAGATAACCATTCAGGAATATCTTGTACCGACAATCTCTTACAACTCAAGATCCTTCTGACTAATAATATTCTTTTCTTGGGCTTCAAACAGTATAGAGCTAGCCTCAGTGCAAGTGGTGGTCGTCTAGCTTTCCATTTTTCACTTCTGGAATTGATTTATCGTTTTCAAGCATACACAACAGAGCAGTTGTAATAGTAATGAAAATGTGAACGGTAGTCCGAATCGGGATAGATGATCAGTTGCGCAGTGATCTGAAGCCCGCACGAACCTCTTCTGAAAAGAGTTGCGGCAGCTGTTCCAGATCGACTAGCTAATAGATAAGCAAGATTATGGCTGCATAGGGTCTTGATGAGATATTTCCTGCAATCCTTTTTCCGTTACATTCCATAACCTAAACTCTTCGTGGCTTGGTCTAGGCAGTGCTTCTTTAACTAAATGCAGCCAGTCTAATTCATTTAAGTGATTCCTTACCTCTAAATCAGAAAGTCCGCTATGTGAAATTATTTCACTCTCAAGTACATCCTTTTTAACATCTTTCTGCGATAAGTCTGCGACGATATCCAGGATTCTCCCTAACTCAGGCTTTATCATTATCATCCGATAGGTTTAGAACAATTTAAAGATATGACCTCTTCTTTGTAATTCGTTCGTCTTGAGTTTCAGCTTTTTTGGGCTAAAACTATCTAATGCTAATCACTGTTGTTTGAGTAGATAGAGAATACAAATAAAGATCATTCGCTATTGCTAGTCTTTGAGTACAATGGTTCAACCAATCTTAGATTACGCCCCTCTAATTTCCATTACAGTAGCCTCCGCACTATTGATCATGGCATTTGTAAGATTTTCAAATGCAAGAATGAACTCAGAAAAATAGAGTAAATACCAGATGGATAAGGCTAACGATGTACGTGAATATGTATGACCCAAATGCCATTAAGCCCAAAGTCCCAATGGAAAGAGGTAGAATACAGTAACAGGCCACACTACATTCATGATTGGCATCTTCTGCATATGTCTTTTCTTGAGTATATCATATGCGATGTAAATTGCTGCTAATATACCTCCGACAAGATATACGTATGCCAATATTTGAAGCCAAAGGGGGATGGTAGCAAAATCTAGAAGAGGCATATCATTGGAATCTGTTCTTGATTATTCAACATCTAGTCTATAGAATAACACCAATATGGGTTTCGAACTTGCTAGTTTTCATCTTTGCTCCAATCTATTCCACGACTTCGAAATACACTTTTGAAGAACGTTTCTCTCTCTTGTAGCTACCTACCTTTCCTATCTTTTTTGACGTTGATACTTTTAGATAACTTGTGATCGACATACCTAACCTGCTTAGTGAGACAGATTCTGATAACGAACCAGAATGAAGACCCAGCAACAGCCGACAATCCAAGATAGATTCGGCGTTCCTCAGGAAATTTTAGAAATACTTGTTGCTGGGTGTATCTCTGCATGACCTCCTTCTCTAATATCTATCACATATGGCCCTGTGACCTCTACACGATCTCCTACAACAGGTGAAGGGAATTTAGGTGAAGTACCAGCAGAACAATCACCTTTATGCACTAGAGCTGTTGCATTATTTGTATATTGACAAATTAATTCCACCCATATTCCTCCAGTCATCTTGCTGTTGAAATTGGTTATTGTGACTAGGTTTTGATAAGGCTCATCTAATGTTAAAGCAAACACTACATCGCCATCAAAGCCAGCTGAGGGGTCATGTATCAGTGTTACGTTTCCCGTAACTGTAACGCAAGGATGTAGCATAAAGAATCTTGGTGGACCTGGGTTAACAAAATCGTCATATATTGAATTATCGCATTCTGCATCTGTTTGATTGTTCATTGTTGAGGTAACGTTTCCGCCAAATAGCTCTTGCAATTGTTGGTTGTGTGATTTTTTCAGAAATTGTAGAGTGTACTTTTGGTCAAAGTGGTTTGTCATATTTTTGTCAAAGAACGTATCTGGTAGTGGCTGCTTTAATAATTCCTCTCTATGAGATTGATTTGTTGGATGTTTTAGGAACTCATTTACTTGAAGGCCATAACATAAGTCAGTAGACTTGTTTACCAATTCATGAAGTGTAAGATTATAACACGAAGTATCGATCCCTTCAGGCACATTTACTAGTTGAAGATCTGGGCTATCATATACAAAAGAATTATTGGTATTTCCACCAGACGTATTAGAAGTCTGGCCTACAAGAGAAGTTACTACAACTTCTGGCAACGGAAGCAATTGATAAGGTGACTGGTCCGCTTCAACAGAAGAAACATTCTGTCCTGCAGAACTTTGATATGAAAAGCTAGCTATCAATATTAATGATGAAACTATAATTGGGATCGATAGGGTTTTCGTTATCAATCGCATTTGCCCTGAGTTTAGACTCATCCTAATCAATGAGGTAATATCATATAGTTTTATTAAAGGTTTATTTTAAAAAATGCACATGAGACGGTAATGAGTATGTTTATTTTACATGAAGGTCATAGGCGACGTCTGATGCGTGCGGACTAGTGCCAGGAGAAGTGAGGGCTCCTGTTGGAGTGACTCGCACGTTATAAAAGACGGTATGCTCTCCAGGCGGTAATGGCTTAAGAAAGACAAACCAGCCATGAGCTCCTGCAAGCCATGTTCCTGGTGGTGTGCCTGATGGGAGAAGGCGACTGTCAGGGGGTAAGGTAAGGTTAAACCCCTTAGAGGAAATTTCGGTGACATTATCTAAAGAGTTTATTTTATAATTCAACTTTCCTGATTCAAGGGACATTCTTACATCCAGATCCGCAACACGCTGACCATCGACCGTGACCTCCGATCCAATATTTCCCAGGTTGTATTGTTCTCTTGCACACTTTGTTAATTGCTCACCGGTATAATTCGGCTTTTCATGGTTATCGCACCATGCAATCCAGAGTGGTATCATCACACCCTGCTCAGAAGATATATCGCATACCATTTGGGGAGAACCCTGCACTGTAGTGTCGATTAGCATTACCATGGAAGAATTATCGAACACGCATCCACCAGGTTTAGGCGTGAATTCATCCATGTTCAGAGAGGCAGTCCAATTCCAATATTTTGAAAACCAATCATTGTATGAAATTCCAAAAGGTGACTCTTCTTTTGTAAATACTTCAGTCCCGTATACGCTACGTGTCATCGGAAAAGTGGATAAGATTGAGTAGACCATAAATAATACTGTGGCAAATAATAGGATGCCGTTCGGAGACATAGAATTATTCAAATCAAGGTTTCCTTTAACCCTTTCGATAACCTTAAACTAGTACCATTTGCTTCACGTATAACTAGCGATTGTTGCCATACATTCCTTTTAGTACAATTAAAGGAAAGATTATGAATTATTCTGCCATCACACTATCTAAGAGGAACATACTCATTCTTATGTTGATGGTTACTTCAATCGTGGTATTTGATTCAGCCATTGTGAGATTCTCCTCATATAGTGGACTGGAGCCCCCTATTATAGTGAACCTGTTAATATTTATCTCGTTTTTTATACTACTTATATCTATTGGTACTATAATGATCAATTCTGTAAGAAAGTATCTTGTGGCAGATAAAAATAAACAAAAGCTGCAGCCATTAGCATTAAGAAATCTGAACTATGGAATGATAGCTACACTGATTTTCACTGCGGTCAACATATTGATGATTGTTCTCCAAATCATTTTTCTAAATGAATATGACGTACTTTTATTAAGTGCTCAAACCTACCTTGGTTATATTTCGTCTCTGGGGTTTCTCTCATTTCTAATTTTTTGGTTTGCAAGATGGTTATATTCCTCAAGAGATTACATAATTATGCTTTATACCACTTCCATATTTTTTGTATTTCTCAATCTTCTTATCTCTCTCATTTACCTTCAGTTTGCATTCTTTTCTACTTCGTCGCTGCAAGGTGTAAAACCTTATCCAATCTATTCATACGTAATAATGCACGCAGGTCTTCCTCTGACAGAATCACTATCTACGCTGATTGATGTACTTTCGCTAGCTTCATTTTTACTAATGTGGGTAGCTACAGCCGTTCTTTTGAAACAGTATCGATACAAGTTAGGCAGAATAAAATACTATATACTGATCAGTATACCATTGATATATTACCTCTTTCCCTTCCAGAACTATTTTGGAGATGTGTTTTTTCCTCTAATGCTGTCATCACCTCTTATATTTAGCACGGCTTATATTCTGATTTTTAGTGCTACGAAGCAAGTTGGAGCATTGTTGTTCAGTCTTACTTTTTGGACAGCATCTACAATCGTTCATGATGATAGAGTTCGCAAATCCATTCTTATTTCTTCTATAGGCATCGTAATCCTTTTTGGTTCCGTCGGAATAACATCGTTGCAATATACAGTTTATCCGCCATTTGGGATCATAACAGTAGCATTTATCCCACTTGGCACATACCTACTTGCTATTGGAATTTATGCTTCTGCCAAATACATTTCTGGAGATGCCAAGCTGAGAAAAGAGTTTTACAAAAGTGCAGCTAGTCAGCTCGATCTACTTAAGAGCATTGGAGTGTCAGAGATGGAAAAGGAATACGAAAACAGAATAAGATATGTAAAAGAAAGATTTGAGCCTTTGGAAAAAACAGATGCACGGTTCGAAACAGAGATGGACGAAGCAGATGTAAAGGAAGCCCTTCATGACGTGCTGAATGAGTTATATTACTCAAAGAATAAAAAAGAAAGGATGGATTCTTAGCCCTCCTCATCTGGATTAGCTCTACCAATACTGAACAGAATAATTTCCGTCAAATAAGGTTTCATGTTTGACAGACTGCAAGAAGGAGATAAGCAAATTTATAATGTAAGTACTGGCGATAGCAACGGTACTCTCTCCCTCGCTAGAAAGTATTACAATACTTTTATGATCATTAAATTAATGTGTACTGTGCTCTATGGTGCCCTGTCGAAATATATGTACAAGAATAGGTTCCAGTTTCGGATATTACAGCGTAGGAATAAAGTATTGCAGTAGATGTGAAATATTTCTATTTCATGAGGGATATACCTGTCCGTGCTGTAAATGCCCTTTACGAACTTCACCTAATAATAGAAGAGGTAAGGAAAAATTACGCACAAAACATGTAATTCAGCATTGACACTATTCTTTTAATGATTATACCCACCTATAACGCTAAAAAATGTATGTTAGATACTAGTTGGGGTTAAGTCGAGTCACTATTTGACTTATTGACCTATTTGTTGACTTTGAATATCCTCTAATTTCTCTTCCATTCCTTTCACATTTAGCACGGAAGGGCCTTTTTCAAGTAGAGCAAACTTTGCCTCGTTACATTCTTTCAATAATCGTAGAGCTGCTATCTTTTCCTTGACTGAAAGATGAACTCCTTGACTCCAGTCTCCGTATTTGTATAGGCTCCAAGCTTCTCTTCTAATTTCATCCATTCCATCTATACACTGTTTGTAGTGGTATGTTAGGTCACCTTTTGCAAGATCAAATATAAATCGATGCGATAATTGCTTCAGAAATTTAACATCTCTGCAAATGGTACTTACATGTACATGCAGAATTTGAGCTATCTCGGTCTCAGTATGACCTTGTGCTAACATATGTGCTACTTCTCTTCTACGTTCTTCTATATAGGTCTCCGACATTTGATGAATGTTTTTCATTCCAATGTTTAAGAAAAGTACTTATCATTGGTAACAAATGACCTGCAGAAGAGATAAAACTTAAGAGCAATTTATCAGCGATCTCGTTGATGGTTTAACGATAGGAGTTCCCAAAAGAATTCTAAATGTATTAACGAATATCTAGGCCTAGGAGTAGTACACTTAATCTTTCGATTCATAGGGGTAAATTAGAATTCTGATATAGATAGTGAAACCAGGTATGAGCCAGGGCAATTGGCAGCAAGCCTATATGGAATTAATTTTGCGTTGTGGGAGAAAAAAATTGGGGCATTTAGCCAAAAAAGGTAGAAATACAAATGCAACCGCTGTAATAATTTGTTATCCAGAGATAAAGGCGATCATGATGGCGTTACCATATCGGTATGGCGACCCGTACTTTGAGCTATACGCTTCCTCTTCAGATGTTTCGCTCCATAGATTTGATCTCGAGACCCGCTTCATGTAGTATCGCCTGTCAAATTCTATTGATCTTTCAC
>Ga0214469_1001077_pt1 | contig 10077 bp, 10 predicted proteins | sample RVTome_10_FD_187340 | JGI IMG/M metagenome (GOLD analysis project Ga0214469, IMG submission 187340) | Soil microbial communities from uranium-contaminated site in the Upper Colorado River Basin, Wyoming, United States - RVT153D57 HiSeq ... | reverse complement strand
CCGGCCAGGACGACGACCCTGCTGATGACCAGGATCAAGCCGGCCGCACCGATCAGCTTGAACACATCATGTCTCTGGCCGCCGTGGCGAGCCAGTGCTCGTCGCCCCGCAGCCTGCGGGTCAGGTTGTCGTGGCGGTCGTGGCGCCGCCGGCCGGCGCCGTGGCCGGCTCTCCGAAGCTGATGACCGAGCGGATCACGGTGCCGGCCTTGAGGTCGGCCACGGCGTCGTTCACGTCGTCGATCGTGATCTTCTTGGAGATCATGCCCTCGAGGTCGAGGCGGCCGTGCTTCCAGAGATTGAGGATACGGGCGAAGTCGCGCCGGACGTCCGCGGATCCGTAGTACGAGCCTTTGATCGTCTTCTCGTCGAAGAACAGCTCGAAGGCGTTGAACGAAACCGTCTGTTGGGCGCTGCCCACGCCGATGATGCAGGTGGTGCCGCCCCGGCGGGTCACGTCGTAGGCGCTACGCATGGTCTGGGGCAGGCCGATGGCCTCGAACGCGTAGTCGAAGCCGTCGCCGCCGGTGATCGTCGTCTTGGCCCCGTCGAGCTCCTCGGGCTTGACCGCGTCGGTGGCGCCGAAGCGCTGCGCGTCCTCGAGCTTGGAGTCCACCAGGTCGACGGCCACGATCTCGGACGCGCCCGCCAGCCGAGCGCCCTGGATGGCGGCGATGCCGACCCCGCCGCACCCGAACACCACCACCGACGAGCCAGGGACGACCTTCACGGTATTGATGGCTGCGCCCACGCCGGTCATGACGCCGCAGCCCACCAGCGAGGCGATCTCGTGGGGCACGTCGCTGTCGATCTTCACCACGCCCTGCTGAGGGACGATCATCTCCTCGGCCCAGGTGCCTGTGCCGGCGAATCCGAAGATCGGCGCGCCATCCTGCACGAAGTGGGTCGTGAGGCCGGCCGTCATCAGCAGGTTCAGGCACAGGTTCGGCTGCTGGCGTTCGACGCAGAACGTGCACGTTCCACACGGCGGGTTCCAGGCGATGATGACGTGGTCACCGGACTGGACCGACGTGACGCCCTCCCCGACCTCGGCCACCACGCCGGCACCCTCGTGACCCGGGACGAAGGGCGCGGGTTGGGGGATGGTGCCGTTCATGCCCGAGACGTCGGAGTGGCACACGCCGGTGGCGTGGATCTTGACCTTCACCTCGCCCGGGCCTACCGGGGCGAGCGCCACGTCGTCGCGGACCTCGAGCTTTTCGTCGCCGATGTTGCGGAGAACGGCTGCGCGCATGATGCGGGTCTCCCCTCGTTGAGCATTGGGACGGCTCGCAGCGTAGCAAGGCGAGGTCAGAACGCTTGACCGCAGGGTCAGGTGCGGCACCTGCGCTCGACCCGGGCCGCGTTCCGGCGTTCGTCACTGACGGAAACCAGCGCATGCGAACGCCGGCCCGGGGGCAACCGGTCTCGCCCCGACTGGCCCCCCAGCGCTAGCCGAGGCGGTCGGCGATGAGCGTGGTGGCTTCGCGCAGCTCGCTGGCTACCCAGTCGATGTCGCCCATCCCGTTGGCCCAGGCGATGGTGGCCGACCACCACACATGCCCCAGCACCTTGGCCGCCGACGCCTCCAGGGCGGGGTCGACGTCCTCCGGGAACGCGGAGCGCATGATGCGGGCCATGGCGTCGGTCACGTCCCCGATCGCAGCCACGCTGGCGGGGTCGCCCGCGGTCATGGCCGCGATCACTGCGGCCGTGAGCTTGGGCTCGCGGTCCATCGATCGCAGCGCCCGCCCGAGCACGTCCATGACCCGGTCGACCGTGTCGTCACCCGCTGGCGGGCGGCGCATGACCCGCTGTTCGAGGTCGCCCAGCCAGTGGACCATCACGGCCAACAGCAGCGCGTCCTTGGACGGGAAATAGCGGTAAATCGTGCCGAGGGCGACATGAGCCCGGGCCGCCACGTCGCGCATCTGCACGACGTCATAGCCACCCTCGGCTGCCAGCTCGAGCGCGGCACGGATCACCCGCTCACGCCGTGCCGCCTGGTTCCGGGTCAGGGTCGACGCGGTCTGGGTGCCGTCGCTGTCCACCGCCCGAGGTTAGAACACGTTCTACCGGCGGGCGGCGACGGTCACTGCTGGAGGACCGCCTCGATCTCGAGGTGGAGCTGGATCTTCTCGCCCACCACGAGGCCACCGCCGTCCATCGGTATGTCGAAGCTGATGCCGAAGTCCTTGCGGTTGATCTCGCCGGTGGCCGACAGCCCGGCGCGGGTGCCACCCCAGGGGTCGGGACCGATGCCGTGGAACTCCACCCGAAGCTGCAGGGGGTGGGTGGTCTCCCTGATCGTCAGCTCGCCGTCGGCGATGTACGCGTCGCCATCGGGCTTCAGGCCGGTGCTGCGGTAGGTCATGGTCGGGTACTTGTCCACCTCCAGGTAGTCCGCCGAGCGGAGGTCGTTGTCGCGGTCCTGGTTGCCGGTGTTGATCGAGGTGAGGTCGACCGTGACCGTCGCCCGCGTGTCGAGGATGTCCTCGCCGGTGACGATCTCGCCCTCGAACTTCTCGAACCGGCCGCGGACCTTGCTGACCATCAGGTGGCGGACCGAGAAGCCGATCTCGGAGTGGATCGGGTCGATGACCCAGGTTCCGGCGACCCAGCCCGGAATCTTGGTGGCTTCCGTCATTCGTGGACACCTCCCTGCTCGTAGCCTCACCATCATGCCCGCCCGGACCGCCGCCCATCCGTTTGCCGGACCCTACGCCGAGGGTGTGCCGACGCGGGCGCTGCGGATCGTCTGCCCCAGCCTCACCCGGTTCGGATGGCGGGAGCTGGTGCGGGGGGTCGAGATCGCAGCGGTGCTGGCGTGGCACGTCGTCGGGGCGATCGTCCGCCACCTCACTCACCGGCCGACGGCACTGCTCCGCCTGCACCGGGATCGAGCTGCGAGGACAGCTATGGCGAGCGCGGTAAGCGTCGGCTTGGTGGAGGGCTTCATGGCGCTCGGGCCCACGTTCGTGAAGCTGGGCCAGTTGATCGCGTCCTCGCCGGGGATGTTCCCCGTACCGCTCGCCGACGCCAGCATGCGCACGCTCGACGACGTGCCGCCCTTCCCGGCGGACGAGGCCCTGGCGATGGTGGAGGAAGACCTCGGCGCGGCCGGCGTGGAGATCTTCAGGAACTTCGATCCCCAGCCGCTCTCCGCCGCATCGATCGCTCAGGTGCACGCCTGCACGCTGGCCGACGGCCGCGACGCGGTCCTCAAGATCCAGCGGCCCGCCATCCGCGACCGCATGAACCGCGACCTGCGGATGATGTATCGCATGGCCCGCCTGGTCGACCGCACGCGTACGGGCCACCTCATGAACGCCCCCGGGGTGGTCGAGGACCTGCACCAGGTCACCAACGAAGAGCTGAACTTCGCGCTCGAGGCCCATCGCCAGGCGGAGTTCCGCGACCACATCGGGGCGTTCGGCGACAACCGTTGGATCACCGCTCCGGTCGTGTACTGGGATCACTGCGGACCGAGGGTCATCTGCATGGAACGGCTCCGGGGCACTCCCATGGACCGCTTCGCCGAGATCAAGGGGCGGGGCATCGACGGTGAGCTGGTGCTGCGGCGGGGGCTGAAGGCGTGGATGGAGGCCACGCTGGTCCACGGGCCGTTCCACGGCGACGTGCACGCCGGCAACATCTGGGTGCTCGACGACGGGCGTGCCGCGTACCTCGACTTCGGCATCATGGGCGAGCTGCCCGAGGCCCACCGCCAGGCCCTGCGTGACGCCCAGTACACGGTCATGATCGACGGCGACTACACCCGCATCGTCAGGGCCTGGCAGCGCATCGGCATCCTGAGCGACGACGTGGGGCCGATCGACGAGGTGGCCGCCCGCTTGAAGGCGGTCCTCGACCCGATGTTCGACATGACCCTCGGCGAGGTGAGCCTGTCGTTCGTTCTGCGCCAACAGCTGGAGCTCCAGCACGAATACGGTGCTCGCGCCGCGCGCGAGCTGGTGCTCGTCTCGAAGCAGATCATGTACTTCGAGCGCTACGCCAAGGAGCTGGCCCCCGACTACAACATGGCCCGCGACCTGTTCCTGATGCAGCACGTCTTTCCGGAGCCGGTGGCGCGGCTGGCCGCCGAGCGCGGCATCTCCTTTCCCGACGACTCGGTCCCGCACGTGCTGGGGTCAGGAGACGCTCGTACGACCGCCTGACAACAGCGCCGACGGCAAGGGCCGGGCGTGGACGACGATGAGCTCCTGGACCGCGCGGGTGAGCGCGACGTAGAGCAGTCGCAGACCCTGCGCGGTGCCTGCGGCGATGGCAGCCGGTTCGGCCACGACGACGGCATCGAACTCGAGGCCCTTGGCATCCGGCGGCGCCAGCACGGTGGCGCCGGGCAGCCGGTGGGCCTCCGGGACCAGGCCGGCGGGCGCGATCACTGCGACCGACGTGTAGCGGCCGGTCAGCTCCGCCACCGCCGCCACGACGCGTTCGTGGACACCCTCGGTGCCGAGCGCGGCCTCGACGGCGAGGAACTGTGGCGGCCGGCCGTCGAGGCGGACTGACCGGCAGGGTGTGACGCCCGGCGCGGCCTCGGCCAGCAGCCGATTGGCGACGTCGACGATGGCGGCCGGAACGCGGTAGCCGAGGTCGAGGTCGGCCCGCCGGGCACTTGCCGGAGCACCGAGATGGCCGACCACGTCGTCCCACGAGGACTGCCCCGCCGGGGCCGTGGCCTGGGCCAGATCACCGAGAACGGTCATCGACCGGGAGGGGCTGCGCCGGGCCAGCACCCGGAACCCCATGGCCGAGAGGTCCTGCGCCTCGTCGACGACCACGTGGCCGTACGCTGCCGGGGGGCCGGCGAGCAGCGCTTCGGCCTCGTCGAGCAGTGCCAGGTCGTCGACCGTCCACGGCTCGTCGGATACCCGCCGCGTCGGCGGCCGGAGCAGGAGCTCCTGTTCGTCGGCGTCGAGCAGCCCGGCGCCGGCGGCGCGCAGCGCGTTGCGGTTGGTGAGCAGCCGGCGCACCAGGGCGGCGGGGTTGATCGGCGGCCAGATGCGATCGAGGGCTCGCTGCCAGCCGCGGTCGGCGCGCAGGCTGGCGTCCACGTCATCCAGGCTGGCCACCTCATCCCCGCGGCGCGCCGCCAGCTGCTGGCGTGCCAGCCTCACCAGCCGGGTTCGGAGTGCACCCCGCCCGACGTTGTGCGGCACGCCCCGGTCGTGAACGTCAGCCACCGCCTCGAGCACGGCGTCCGCATCCAGGCGCACCCTCCCCCACGGTGTGGTCGCCTCGATGCGATCCTCTGGCGGTTGGACGCTGGCGGCCACCGCTCGCGCCAGCACCGCCGCCAGGCGGGCGTCGCCCTTGAGCCGGGCGGCGTCGTCACCGTCCCGGCCGCGCCGGCGGTACGCGGTGCCGGCGAGGAGCCGTTCGAGCGTGGTCTGCCGGACGGCCGTCTCCCCGAGCGACGGCAGCACCTGGGCGATGTAGCGCAGGAAGATCGGGTTGGGCCCGACCACGAGCACGCCGGCGACATCGAGCTCGCGGCGGTGCTCGTAGAGCAGGAACGCGGCGCGATGGAGGCCGACGGCCGTCTTGCCGGTGCCGGGCCCACCCTGCACCACGAGACAGGTCTCGAGCGGCGCGCGGATCACCTCGTCCTGCTCGGCGGCGATCGTGGCGACGATGTCCCGCATCTCCCCCGTGCGCTCGCGCTCCAGCTCCGCCAGCAACGGATCGGGGATGCCGCCGTGATGGGCGGCATCGACGCTGTCGGGATCGTCGAACACCTCGTCGAACAGGTCGTCGAGGTGACGGCCGGTCATCATGAATCGCCGCCGGCGCCGCAGGCCGAGCGGGTCGACCGCGGTCGCCCGGTAGAACGGCACCGCCACGTCGGTTCGCCAGTCGACCACCACCGGCTCACCGCGGTCGTCCTCGACGTGGCGGCGACCCACGTACCAGCGAGCTCCGTCCTCGCCATCGAGCCGACCGAAGCTCAGCCCCGGCACGTCGACCTCGAGGCTGCGGAGGCGGTGCGCCAGGTGCTGCTGTGCGATCGCGGAGTCCACAGCCTCGGCGGCGCCGTCGGCTATGGAGGCGGCCCGCGCCGTCCGGACCCGCATGGCGGCGAGGCAGCGGTAGGCCTCGTCGAGGTACGCCTGCTCGGCATCGACGTCGGGATGGGACACGGTCCGGACCTCTGCGCAACCGGGGGCGAAGCAGCGTAGTGCGGGCGTCGATGCCGGGTCCGGGGATTTCGTCGGCGCGGTAGGGTCCGCCCCGGAGGTCCATCACGTGCGCATCACGGCAAAGGTCGATTACGCCGTGCGAGCCGCGGCAGAGCTGGCGGCAGCTCCGCCGGGACCCGTCAAGGGCGACGTGATCGCGCAACGCCAAGGCATCCCGGCCAAGTTCCTGGAGAACATCCTCGCCGACCTCCGACGCGCGGGCGTGGTCGCCAGCCAGCGAGGCGCCGACGGTGGCTACTGGCTGGCCATCGACGCCACCGCCATCTCGGTGGCCGACATCATCCGGGCCGTGGAGGGACCGCTGGCCGACGTTCACGGCACGCCCCCCGAACAGGTCGACTACCGGGGACCTGCAGCGGGGCTGCAGGCGGTGTGGGTCGCGACGCGGGCTGCGCTGCGCACCGTCCTCGAAGAGGTCACGCTGGACGACGTTGCGGCCGGGCGCCTGCCCGCCCAGGTCGACCAGTTGCTGCGCGAGCCGGACGCGTGGCTGCGACGCTGATGTCGCCATGAACCGGTCGCGCTAGCGTTGACTGCCTATGTCCCGCCGGATCGACATCGAGCTCACCAGCTCCCGGGATGACGGTTCCTGGACGTGGCGCGCAGCGGGCGCCCGCGAGCCCCGGGGCACGCTGGACAACGCCCTGGTCCCCGGGGGAGCCCAGGTGGGCGACGTGTTGCGAGCCGAGATCGACGGCTATCTCGACCGGATGAGCGTCGTGGCGGTCCTCCCGCCCCGGACCCCGCGGCGCGAGCCGGAGCGGCTGGAGCTGCACAGCGCCGGCAGCGAACGACCGCTGGTCACCACCACGCTGGTGCGGGAGCGCACCGACGAGCGCCGCTCCCAGGGTCGTCGCGGCGACCGCCGCGAGCGGGGTGACCGGAGTGAGCGTGGCGGCCGCGGCGACCGCGGTGATCGTCGAGAGGCCACTGGACGGCGGGAGCGCGGCGACCGCGAGCGTGGAAGGTCGGATCGCGACGGCCGGCGCCCGGCCGCCGCCCGTCAGGAGGGACGCCACGAGCGGCCCGAACGGCCCGCTCCCCCGCCGGCCGAGACCAAGCCGAAGCCCAAGCGCCTACGGCCCGGGAAGGCCCATCGCACCGCACTGCTCGAGGCAGTCTCGCCCGAACAGCGGCCGATCGCCGAGCAGCTCCTGCAGGGCGGCATCCCGGCGGTGCGCCAGGCGATCGAGAAGCAGAACGAGAGCCTGCGCGCCGAGGGCAAGACCGAGGTCAAGGCCGAGCAGCTGCTGCGGGTGGCCGAGGAGCTGCGTTATCGGGCCGCAGCCGCCGTGTGGCGCGATCGCGCCGAGGCCGCCGTCGCCGCCGTCGACGAGCTCGACCTCCGCGACCTGCGCTCGGTCGTCAATGCCGCCGGCGATGCGGGCCGTGATGAGGAGGCCCGTGCGCTGGCTGCCCAGCTGCGGGAGGCGCTGGCCAACCGGGTCGAGAAGGAGCACGCCGCCTGGCTGGCCGACCTGGCCGACACCCTCCGGGCCGGACGGGTCGTGCGGGCTCTCCGGCTGAGCTCCCGTCCACCCAAGGCGGGGGCGCCCATCCCCGGCGACCTGGCCAACCAGCTCGTGGAGGGTTCGGCCGCGGCGCTCACGGCCGAGACCGGCCAGGAGCGCTGGGCCACCGTGCTCGACGCCCTGGCATTCTCGCCCATCCGCAGACGGGTGGTTCCGCAGTCGCTGCCGACGAAGCTGTCTCCCGAGCTCCGCGCGACCGTTGCCCGGCTGGGAACCCGGCTTCCCGAGATCGCCCACATCTTCGCCATCGAGCCCGAGGAATCGGCCGGGCGAGCCCCCCGCGGTCCGGCCCGGCGAGGCGGGGCCGGCCGCGGCAAGAAGGCGCGCACCGAGCCGCAGGCGGCCACCGAGGCGGACGGGTCTGCCGCTGCCGGGGACACCCCCGATGGCGATCCCGAACCGGCGAGCGCACGCCAAGAAGCCACCGCCGAGTAGTCCCAGGGAATAGCCGCCCGGCACCGCGTCCGGGCACGTGTCCAAAACCCATGAGCCCAGCGCAATACGAAGTGACGCCGATCGGGACGGTCCGGTCTCCCCTGACCGACCGGGCGGCCGCGCCGAAGCAGGGCCACGAAGGATCGCCCGACCGGGTTGTCATCGAGTTCGTTCCCGGCGTTCTGCAAGGGCTGGAAGACATCCGGCCTGGCGACCGGGTCATCGTCCTGACGTGGCTCGACCGGGCCCGGCGCGACGTCCTTCGGACCCACCCTCGTGACGACCTCGCCAATCCCGAGGTAGGCGTCTTCAGCACCCGCTCGCCCGACCGCCCCAACCCCATCGGCCTCCACGTCGTCGAGATCCTCTCGAGCGATGCCGGCCGGCTGCACGTCCGCAACCTCGAGGCCCTCGACGGCACGCCGGTGATCGATCTGAAGCCGGTGCTCCCGGGCATGCCGGATGCCTGACCCCGGCGGCACCTGCCTCACGCGCCGTGGGTGCGCCCGCTTGCGTGGTCGCTTGGCGTCGCCCGCCCGCGATCAGTGCTGGCGAGGGACGATCACCGACTCGATGCTGCCGCGGCCGCGGTAGCGGCCGGTCTCGATGTCCTCGTCCCAGCGTGCACCGCACGCCTCACAGGTGCACGAGTCGATGTGCAACGAGCCGATGTAGAGCCGTTCCACCTGGTAGGCGTGGCAGAAGGGACATTGGAGGTGTCCGCAGTCGTCATCATCCATAGGGTCGGCGCCTGTCCCCCTGTCGGACGTGGTCTGTCCCATGACGACCCGCATCGTTCGGTTCGACCCTCCCACCATACCGAAGGTTTCGCCGAAATTCGGGCTACGGCGCCTCACGTAACGTGAGATGGGCTCGTTCATTGCAGTCAGAGTGCGATGACTAGGGTGAAACCATGAGCGAGCCAGCACCGAGCGGGACGACCGAAGGCCAGGACCGGCGAGCAACGCCCGTCGAGCTCGAACGCCGCGGTCCGTGTGCCGTCATCAGGATCAACCGGCCCGAGGCCCGCAACGCCGTCAACGGCGCGGTGGCGCAGGGCATCGAGGACGCGATCGACAAGATCGAGGCCGACGACGACGTCTGGGTGGGGATCCTCATCGGCGAGCCCCCGGTCTTCTCGGCGGGTGCCGACCTCAAGGAGATCAACGCCGGCAATGGCGCCAGCCTGCAGACCGAGCGGGGCGGATTCGCCGGCATCGTGCAGCGCAAGCGGACCAAGCCCGTCATCGCCGCCGTCGACGGCCCCGCTCTGGCGGGCGGGACCGAGATCGTGCTGGCGTGCGACCTGGTGGTGGCGTCGACCAGCGCGACGTTCGGCATCCCCGAGGTCAAGCGCTCGCTCGTCGCCGCCGCCGGCGCCCTCTTCCGGCTCGGCCGCAAGCTCCCGTTCAACATCGCCATGGAGCTGGCGCTCACCGGCGACCCCATCACCGCCGAATTCGCCCACCATCACGGTCTCGTCAACCGCCTGGTCGAGCCGGGGCAGGTACTCGACGCCGCCCTGGCCCTGGCGGAGCAGATCTGCGCCAACGCCCCCCTCGCCGTCCGCGCCAGCCGCAAGGTCGTGGTCGAGGCGACGCAGGCACCCGACGAGGTGGGCTGGAAGATGTCGCTGGACGGCATGGCAGAGGCGGTCAAGAGCGAGGACTTCCGCGAGGGCCTGACCGCGTTCATCGAGAAGCGGCCGCCCCAGTGGAAAGGTCGCTAGGTGGGGCAAGGGTCCACCAGCGCCAGACGGCTCTAGTGCCGTGACCATGAACGTTCGCCCGTCCACGGCGAGTCAGGATCGTCGCTCGCAAGAACGCACGACGAAGGAAGTCACCAGCACTTTCAAGGAGGAGGACGCCGCGAGGGGCGATCCTGACC
>Ga0214469_1001075_pt1 | contig 10081 bp, 8 predicted proteins | sample RVTome_10_FD_187340 | JGI IMG/M metagenome (GOLD analysis project Ga0214469, IMG submission 187340) | Soil microbial communities from uranium-contaminated site in the Upper Colorado River Basin, Wyoming, United States - RVT153D57 HiSeq ... | reverse complement strand
TCCGCCGTGCTGTGCGCGGTACCTCCGCGCCAGTAGGGCTGGATCCGAACCGGGGCGCGGGTTAGCCGCGCACAGCTGCAACCCGGCGCCACGGATGCGGCCGGATGTGATGGCGGATGGACTGTAGATCTCATCATCCATTCGGTACATCCGAATGCTGCTCGGACATTCCGCGCAGCAGGTCGGCGAGTGCACTCATGTCGCGCTCGCCCAGGCCGGCGGCGACGGCGGCCGCCGCCTCGGCGCGGTTGACCTCGGCCTGCCGCATCGGGAGCCCGACCTGTGATGCCAGCTCCAGGACGAGGTCGAGGTCCTTGGCAACGAGGTCGAGACTGAACGCCACCGGCGTCCCGTCCGGGTCCTCGAAGGCGGCACGCTTGTACTGCACGAACGGCCCACCGACGACGCTCGCCGCGAAGATCCCGTAGGCCGTATCGCGGTCGACACCGGACCGCTCGGCCAGCACGAGCGCCTCGGCGAGAGCCTGGTTCAGGGCGTGCACGACCGAGTTGACGGCGAGCTTCATGGTGGCGCCCGCTCCGGGCGGTCCGACGTGGACGATGCGGCCGGCGAGCAGGTCGAGAACCGGACGCGCGCGGTCGAGGTCGTCCGCCGCACCGCCGACCATGACGGTCAGTTCGCCGCGCTCGACCACGGAGACGCTGCCGGACACGGGTGCGTCGAGCATGCCGGCATCGCGCTCGCCGACGAGCGCATTGAGGCGCCGCGACGTCCACGGTCCGACCGTGCTCGTGTCGGCGACGACGGAGGCCGCCGAGAGACCAGCCACGATGCCGTCCTCGCCGCCGTACGCCTCGGTGCAGGCGGCGTCGTCGGCGAGCGAGACCAGTACCACGTCTGCTCCGGCCGCAGCCTCGCTCGGCGTCTCCGCCACGGTCGCTCCGGTCGCCGCCGCGACCGCCGCGGCCCTCGACCGGGTCCGGTTGTGGACGACGACGTCTGCTCCGCGGGTGCGCAGCCGGGCCGCCATGGCAGCGCCCATGCGCCCGGTGCCGATCACGGCGACGCGGAGGTCGCTCACGTGATGCCCCACCCGCAGTCCACGTAGATGTTGGTGCCGTTCACCGACCGGTTCCGCAGCAGGAAGTTCACCGCGTCGACGATGTCGGCCATGGTCGGCAGTGAGCCCGACGGTGTGCGCGCCCGGTATGCGGCGAGCACCTCGTCCGGCTTGGCCGACCAGAACGGGCTGTCACCGACGATGCCCGGGTGCAGGCCGTTGACCCGGATGGGTGTGATCTCCAGCGCCAGCGTGTTGACCAGCCCGACCACGCCGCCGTTGATCGTGGACACCGTGGTCGAGCCCGGGTACGGACGGTCCTTGGCCCGACCTCCGAAGATCACGATCGCCGACTCCGGACTCATCCGGGAGAGCAAGGCATGGACCACCTCTGTGTACCCGATGAGCTTGAGCGTGATCAGTCGCCGGGCGCGCCCGATGTCGTAGTCGGCCACGGTGTTCGCGTCACGCTCGATCGCGGCGAGCACCAGCCCGTCGACCCGCTCCACGTCAGCCAGAACTGCGCCGATCGTCTCCGGCTCGGCCAGATCGATCCCGAGGCCGCGGGCTCCGTCTCCCAGGGACGCTGCGACGTCCTTCGCTCGGGCGGCGTCGCGGCCGGTGACGACGACCTCGTCGCCCCGGGCCCGCGCGTCGCGGGCGACGTCGAGACCGATTCCCGATGTCCCACCGACGACCACGAGCGTGCGTGGGTCAGCCATTGCGTTCTCCATCCCTGTCAAGGGCTTCGCGTAGGTAGTCCCAGTCGCGTGCGAATCGGTACGAGTAGCGCGGCGGGGGCGCCGGCGCCTGCGTCTCCAGCCACCGGAGCGTGCCCTCGCCGGCGTTCGAGAACGAGTGGACGCACCCCACCCCGGCCCAGCCGACGTCGCCGGCCTCCAACCGGTACGCATGGCCGTCGAACCTGGCGTTCACCGCCCCGTCGAGGATCAGATACGTCTCCTCGAAGGGATGGTCATGGCCGCCGGTCGCACCGTCGGGGTCGTATTGGACCATGAACATGGTCGTGAGCTGTGCGCCGAGGTCGCTGTCGACCATCATCTTGACGTTGATGCCGCCGTAGACGAGCAGCGCCGTGCGCATGCTCGCCGACACGGCGATCATGTCCTGCCCCTGCTTGGCCGGGTCCATGTGGGCCGGCGTGATGGTTCCCAGCCGCCAGGTGCGCGGGTCGCGGACGTCTATGCGGACGGCCTCGCCGGACGGCAGCGGCGGCACGAGAAAGGTGTCCTCGCCGAACGCCTGCCGTGGCTGTGGGCCCTGCATCTCGGCCCACCTCACCGGCGCGTCGCTCTCGTTGCGCCAGGCGTGTGGAGACGCGACCGGAATCAGGCCGTAGTCGCCCGGGGAGACCATGAAGGCGCCCTCCGACGTGTCGACGACACCCTGGCCGTCGAGAACATGGAAGCTCTCCTCGAACGAGTGCACGTGGGTGGGCACGGAGCCGCCGGGGTCGAGCTCGCAGATCGCGAAGCCGGTGTGGACGGCACCGGCCGTCTCGCCGACGACCGTCCACCGCCGGTAGCCGGTGGACGCGGCGGCCCAGCCGGACGGCGGGGCGTAGTCGGCCTCCGCCGCCCGGCGGACGAGATGACGTGAGGTCACGCGCTCTCCTTCTCTTCCGCCGCCTGTGCCGCGGCCGAGACGAGATGGTCTCGGGACGCCTCGACGAGCCCACGCGCCGTGTCGACGTCCGCCAGCAGCCGACCGTCGCGCTTGCGGACCACACCGTCCACGATCACCGTCTCGACGTTCGACACGTCGGCACACAGCACCACGGCCGCGACCGGGTCGATGACCGGCGCCACGTTGAGGGCCGTCGCGTCGATGACGACGACGTCGGCCTGCTTGCCCACCGTGAGCGACCCGGTGCGGTCCTCCAGGCCGGCGACGTGGGCGCCGTGGATCGTCGCCATCTCGAGCATCTGGCGGGCCGTCAGCATGGACTCGGGGACGCCCGTGTTGGCCTCCCAGCAGACGGCGTTGACGCGGGCGCGTTCGCCGCCGAAGGCCGCGCGCATCTGGGTGAACATGTCGCCGGGGACGGTCGTGACGACGTCGATGGACAGGCTCGGGCGCAGGCCGAACTGGTAGGACTTGTTGACCGGCGGCCAGCCGTGTCCCATCTGCATCTCCACCTGGGCCGCGATCGAGATGGTGCCGCCGGTGTCGGCGACGCGCTGCCACTCGTGCTCGCTGAAGTAGCAGCTGTGGATGTAGGTGGTGTCCGGCCCGAGCAGCCCCATCCGGTCGAGTTGCTCGACCATGGCGAATCGGCCCGCGAGGCGGCCCATGGCGACGTGGACGGTGATCGGGATGCCGAGGTCGCGTGCCATGGCCCACTCGGCCCGGACGACGTCGTCCTGGCAGAAGCCCGGGCCGCGGGTGGCCAGTCCCATCGTGAGCAGCCCGTCGTCGGAGGAGAAGTAGGTGTCGCGGATGCGGCGCACGTCGTCGACGGGAATGACCTCGGCGCTGTTGAACCAGTACTTCGCCAGCGACGTGTTGGCGCTGCCGTAGGCGTACTGCGCCCTGATCCCGGTCTCCTTCAACGCGGTGACGGCCGCGTCGGGATGGTCGGGGGTGTTGTTGATGTGCGACCAGTCGACCAGCGTGGTGATGCCCGCGTTCAGGCACTCCAGCGAACCGGCCAGGTTCGACGCGTAGACGTCCTCGGGCCGGTAGAGCGGGGCGAAGGTGTCCAGCACCTCGACGAAGTAGTCATCGAGCGTCGCGTTGGGTGCGCAGCCGCGGATCGCGGCCTCCCAGGTGTGCCGGTGGGTGTCGACGAACCCGGGAATGACGATCTTGCCGCTGACGTCGACGACCTCGGCGTCAGCGTCGAGGTCCGGGCCCACGGCCGCGATCTTGTCGCCCTCGATCAGGACGTCTCCCTGTGGCAGGTCACCCACCTCGGGATCCATGGACAGCACGTGCCCGCCGCGCAGCAGCATCCGGTTGGTCATGACTGGTTCCTCCACTGGTTCGACGTCGTTGTCTGATCCCCGGTCGTGGTCCTCAGTAGCGCGTGATCTCACGGATGGCGGCCGTCAGCTTGTCGACGGTCGGGATGACCTCCTCCTCGAGCCGGTCGGCGAACGGCAACGGGACGTTGGCGGCTGCGACCCGGCGGATCGGCGCGTCGAGCGACTCGAACCCTTCGTCCGCCGCGACCGAGGCAACGGTCGCGCCCCAGCCGCCCTGGTACGGGTTCTCCTCCACGACGACCAGCCGGGACGTGCGCCCCACCGAGTCGAGCACCGTGCGCAGGTCCATGGGGATGAGGCAGCGCAGGTCGACGACCTCGACGGACACGCCGTCGTTCGCGAGCTCGTCCGCGGCCGCGAGCGCGAGCGGAACGGTCGACGCCAGCGCTACCACGGTGACGTCGTCGCCCTCGCGGACGACCGCGGCCCGGCCGAGTTCGAGTACGTGGTCCGGCGGCGCCGGCGGGCCCTTGCTCGCCAGCAGGCCCTTGTGCTCGAAGAACACGACCGGGTCGTCGCTGCGGACCGCAGCGGCCATCAGTCCGACCACGTCGGCCGGGTTGGACGGTGCGGCGATCTTCAAGCCGGGTATGGTCAGCGCCCAGTTCTCCACCGCCTGCGAGTGCTGCGCACCGAAGCCCAGGCCACCGCCGTTCGCGGTGCGGACGACGAGGGGCACCGTCACCTGGCCGCCGGTCATGTACCGGACCTTCGGGATCTCGTTGGCGAGGTAGTCCCAGCAGCAGGCCAGGAAGTCACTGAACATGATCTCGGCGACCGGCCGCATGCCGGTCATGGCGGCGCCCATCGCGGCACCGACGATCGCCTGCTCGGAGATGGGGGTGTCCCAGACCCGCGCCGGGCCGAACTCGTCGAACAGACCCACGGTGGTCTTGAACACGCCTTCGGCCGCACCGATGTCCTCGCCCAGGCAGACGACCGTCGGATCGCGGCGCATCTCGCGCGCGATGCCCTCCGCCACCGCCTCGCGGTATGTGGTCACGTCCGCCACGCCGCGCCTCCGCCCGCCCAGACGTCGGTGAACGCCTCCTGCGGGTCGGCGTCGGGGGCGTTCTTCGCCGCGTCGACCGCCGCCTCGACGACCTGTGCCGCCCGGGCATCGGCCTCCTCGACCGCGCCCGGCGGTACGCCGAGGGCCTCCAGCCGGGCCCGGGCGACGTCGAGGGGGTCGTGCTTCATCCACCGCTCGACCTCCTCGGCCGGCCGGTACTTCGCCGGGTCGGCCCGGCTGTGCCCGTAGTGCCGGTAGGTCTGCGCCTCGATCAGGCTCGGCCCGTCGCCGCGGCGCGCTCGGTCGGCCGCCGCGGCCACGACCCGCCGTACCAGGACGACGTCGTTGCCGTCGACGATCTCGGCGGGGATTCCGTGAGCGCCGGCGCGGTCGGCCGCCGGGTTCTCGGCCGCCGTGACCGCCGAGATCGGCGTGTACTCCATGTAGAGGTTGTTCTCGCAGACGAACAGCACGGGCAGCTTCCACACCGCGGCGAGGTTGAGGGCCTCGTGGAAGGCGCCGATGTTCGTCGCACCGTCGCCGAAGAACGCGACGGCCACCTGGTCGGTTCCGCGGAGCTTCGCCGACCATGCGGCACCGGCGGCCATCGGCAGATGCGAGCCGACGATCGCGTACGAGCCGAGCATGCCCACCGACGCCTTCGTCAGGTGCATCGACCCGCCCTTGGCCCTGCACAGACCGGTGGCCCTACTCATCAACTCGGCGAGGCACTCCTCTGGCGTCGCGCCGCGGGCCATCGCGTGGTGATGGCCGCGGTACGTGGCGAAGACGTAGTCGCCGGGCCGCAGGGCGGCACTGGCGCCGACGGCGACGGCCTCCTGCCCGGACGCGAGATGGGTGGTGCCCTTGACCAGGCCGGACATGAACAGGTCGTAGGCGGCCTTCTCGGTGCGGCGGATGATCGCCATCTGCTCGTACAGGGCGAGCAGTTCGTCCGGGCCGACGTCGGCGTCCTGTTCGATGCCGGGATCGGTCACTGCGGACCGCCGTTGCCGGTGTTGAGATGGGATTGGGACTCGCGCAGCGTGTTGAGCTCGCCGCCGACCGTCCAGTACCGCCGGCCGGCGACCAGCAACTCTTCGGCGGGGAACTTGGTGATGACCTCGCATCCGTCGGCGGTCACCACGAGTTCCTCCTCGATGCGGGCCGCCGACCAGCCGTCCGACGCCGGCCAGTAGGTCTCCAGCGCGAAGACCATGCCCTCCTCCAACACCTCCGGATGGTCGAGCGACACCAGCCGGCTGAAGATCGGCTTCTCCCAGATGGCCAGGCCCACTCCGTGGCCGTACTGGAGGGCGAACGCAGCCTCCTCGTCGGCGAAGCCGAACTCCTCGGCGCGCGGCCAGACCGAGACGATGTCGGCTGTCGTCGCGCCGGGCTTGACCAGGGCGATCGCGTGGTCCATGTACTCGCGGCACCGGACGTACGCGTCACGCTGCGCCGGTGACGCACTCCCCACCGCGAAGCAGCGGTAGTAGCAGGTGCGGTAGCCGAGGTGGCTGTGCAGGATGTCGAAGAACGCCGGGTCGCCGGGCCGGACGATCCGGTCGCTGTACACGTGCGGATGTGGGGAGCAGCGTTCGCCGGAGATCGCGTTCACGCCCTCGACGTACTCGCTGCCGAGGTCGTAGAGCACCTTGCTGACCAGCCCGACGCACTCGTTCTCGCGGACGCCGGGGCGCAGGAACTCGTACAGCTGCTCGTATGCGGCGTCGACCATGGAGCACGCCTGGGTCAGCAGCGCGATCTCGTCCGCGGTCTTGATCCGGCGCGCCTCGAGGAAGACCTGCTGGCCGTCGACGACGTCGATGCCCTGGTCACGGAGTGCGGCCAGGATCGGCAGCTCGATGACGTCGACGCCGAGCGGCGCGCCGGTCAGGCCGTGCTCGGACAGCTCGGCAGCGACCTTGCGTGCGACCTCCTCGGCGATGCCGGCGTCGGGATGGAACGCCCCGCGCAGCGTGGAGATGCCGGCCCGCGCTCTCTTCGGCCCGTCGAGCCACGGGTTGTACAACTGGTGGTGCCGGGCCGCGGAGCCGAAGTCCCAGACGACGGGTTCGCCACCTCTGGGCAGGAGGGCGAAGCGAATCAGCTTGTCCATCGCCCAGGTGCCGATGTGCGTGGAGGTCATGTACCGGATGTTGGAGAAGTCGAAGGTCAGCAGCCCGCCGAGCTCGGACGCGTCCAGCGTCGTGCGCAGCCGCATGAGCCGTTCGTTGCGCAACCGGTCGAGGTCGACGCGCTGCTCCCAGTCGACCGCGTTCGGGCCGTACGTGCGGATCGCCATCGCGTGCACCGTTCGGTCGGGGGTGTAGTGACGTAGAACGGCCGTTCAGCTTCACTTATCGCAGTCAAGCGAACGCCGTGCGCCCCGTCAACCCCCGCGGCGGTGGCTGTGCGGTGCCGCCTCGTTGTCAGGCCTGACGGGCCGCTGACCTGGACCGATAGCCGTTAGTGGCCTGATGCCACGGCCCGGCGCGGATGTGTCAGGCCGTGGTGGTGTGTCATCCCTGATGGCATGGTTGTCAGGCCTGACAAAGCTGCGGCGGTAAGCTCCAGTCAACAGGTGGGTGGAGAACGGAGACCACGTGGGCATTCCCGCGGTGCCGCCGATCGGTGAGCGCATCCGCGAGGAGCGGACCCGCAAGGGCGTGAGCGCCCGCCGGCTCGCTCGGGAGATCGGCGTGTCGCCGAGTCTCATCTCCCAGATCGAGACCGACAAGAGCAGGCCCTCGGTCAGCACGCTCTACGCGATCACCACGGCGCTCGGAGTCTCGATCGAGGACCTCTTCGACCCACGCGGCCCATCCGTGTCCCTGGCGGGGAGCCCGGCACCGGCTGCCGAGTTCCAGCGTCTCGACCTGAGTCTGGATCCCGCCGCAGGAGTCTCCGCTGCGCTCGCGGTCATCGGACAGGATCGCCGCCGTCGTGTCGGGCCGATCGTCCGGCCGGAAGAGCGTGAGGTTCTGACCCTCGACTCCGGCGTGACCTGGGAACTGCTCGGACAAGTGCCGGATGCTCATGTGGATTTCCTGCGCATCACCTATCAGCCCGGCGGATCGTCGTCCAGCGCGGGGCTGCTCATGCGCCATTCCGGCACCGAGTACGGCTTCGTGACCAGCGGCGAACTCGTCCTGACGCTGGCGTTCGACGAACACCGCCTGGCTGTGGGCGACGCCGTCTCGTTCGATTCGACGACGCCGCACGGCTACCGCAACGACGGCGACGAGCCCGCGATCGGCATCTGGTTCGTCCTCGAGCACCCGGCCTGACGGCAGCACGTGATCGTTGAACCGTTGCTGGTCCTGTGGCCCCAGCGACGGTTCAGCGATCATCCGCCGCGACCGACGCCGACAGGGACGGACGCGAGTGCCGTGTTGATCGCGTCCTCGTCGAACGCCTTAGGGTCGAAATCACGTCGCCCGACGACGTCGCGAAGCCAACTGCTCAGCTCCACGTGTCGCGAGTGAGTCGGATCGGCCATCGCCCCGCACAACTCGGCATAGCCCCATATCCCGCCGGAGTCCTCGACCGGTCCGGCTCGGCGGCCACCGATGCACACGGCCGTGGAGGACCGGTCGGCGAGCACGTCCTCGAGGACGATGTCGTGCTGCCACGAGTCGCCGAAGTCGTACTCGTAGCGGAGCTTGTCGCCGGTCTGTCGGACGACGTCGCGCAGCCTGGTCGCGGCCTCGTCGGCCGGGGAGTCATCCCAGGACTCGTTGTCGGCCGGGGTGTAGCGCCGCCCTTCGTCGTCGAAGAAGTGGTGCAGGTGGCAGTCCTCCCAACCGAAAGCAGCCTGGATGACGTGGTGGAGGCTCGCGAGGGTTGTGTCGGCCGGCAGGCGAAGTCGCCGCCAGATCGGCGGCTTCGCACCCCGGATCCCGATCTTGACCTGGTAGGTCGCTGCGGCACCGGGTGCGGACGGCCGTGGCTTCGCCGAGCGGGTGCTGCGGCGGCGACCTCCTCCGAGCGCCTCGAGTGCCCGGCGGTATGCGGAGTCGGCGATCGGCAACCCGGTGGACAGCGCGCCGTGCAGTTGTCTTGCGGCGACGTCGGCGAGTGCGTGCAGGACGTCGTGCCGGTCGTGACCCTGGGCGACCAGGCGCTGGGCCGCGGCCCACGTCTCGGGCGGGTCGTCGTCCCACAACTGGTTCGCGACGATCTCGTGCATGGCAATGTGCAGACGGGGGTTGACTCCGTCGATCTCGCCGTCGAAGGACGGATCGGCCAAGGCAGAGTGGTACTCGGGGTGCTCGCCCTCGATCAGCAGTCGCCGCTCGTCGGCGTCGTTCGGATCCAGCTGCGGGAAGTCCTCGTCGCCGATCCGCGTACCGAAGTAGGGCATCGCGAAATGCCGCCGCTCGAGCGCAGCCCGGGCGTCGTCGATTCCATCCAGCTCGCCGAGTCCTTGAAGCATGAGCCGCCCGGGCGAGGCGTTCGCCGGGTCGTCGTAAGCGTCGGCGAAGCCCTGGCCGATCTCATCAGCCGCCTCGACGACCACGGCCACAGCGACCGCCGGCAGGTCGCTGCGCGCGGCCGCCCACCGGGTCCAGGCCGCGGCAACGGCGGGCATCGTCGCCTTGTCCTCCTCGTCGAGCACAACCTTGCGCGGCAACCAGCCGAGGAGGAAGTTCTCCATCTTCGCCGGGCTCACGCGCATCGGCTGCGACTCGTCGTAGTCGCAGCCGTAGTCGACGATCAGCCGGGCGCAGTACCGGGTGGCTTCTGCCGAGTCGAGGGACGAGCCCTCGTTCGAAGTCAAGAACTCGTCCACGATGCGGTCTCGCTCTTCACCGGACACCTCGTCGGGTTCGCGACGTTCGGGCGCCGTATCCGGTAGGGCCCGGCAGCGGGCCAGGGCCAGCGCCCGGAACTCCGCGTAGGTGTCGTGGACGTCGGGCTGCCAGGTCATCTCGGTGGCATCGAAGGCCCTCTCGATGAGCTGCCGTGCATCGGCCGGATCTACAGGCCTGAGTGTGACGACGCCGCCGCTCTCGTCGACGGACGCGCGCATCT
>Ga0214469_1001074_pt1 | contig 10083 bp, 11 predicted proteins | sample RVTome_10_FD_187340 | JGI IMG/M metagenome (GOLD analysis project Ga0214469, IMG submission 187340) | Soil microbial communities from uranium-contaminated site in the Upper Colorado River Basin, Wyoming, United States - RVT153D57 HiSeq ... | reverse complement strand
TCACGATGTGCTTGGCGATGTGCTCGGCGTCCCTTCCGACGCCGCCGACCAGCGACGAGGTCACCGCGTACTGGAAGGGCAGGCCGACGAAGTACAGGCCGGGCTCGGCACTCACGACGCCACGTTCGTGTACCGGCTGTCCGGCGTCGCCGATGACGGGGAGGTCGATCCACCCGAAATCGGGCCGGAACCCGGTGCACCAGATCACGTTGGACACGTCCACGCGGCGCCCGTCCTCGAGCACCGGGGAGCCATTCCGCACTCCGATCGTTCTCGGCACCCGCTCGACCCCGGCGGCATCGAGGTCCCTCGGCTTGACCCGCGCGAGTGGATGGCCGTGCGACAGCAATGTCGATCGGAGCTTCCGACCCATCGGCGTGCGCACGGTCAGCACGTGTGAGGCCACGAACCAGAACGGGGCTGTGACCAGCCGGTCCGACAGACTTCCGGGGCGGACGGGTTCGCTGCCCGGATGCCTGCCCGACAGCCAGGTCCGGTGCGACTGGGACAGTTCCAGGGCGATGTCGGCGCCCGAGTTGGCCGCACCCACGACGAGGACCTGACCCGGCCGAAGTTGGGACGGCCTCCGGTAGTGGCTGGAGTGCAGGTGCAGGATGGCCGAATCGAGCTCGTCCGCGAAGTCTGGGACCTGGGGCCGCTGAAAGCCGCCCACCGCAACAACGACGTTGTGGGCCTCGTACCGGCGGTCGCCGGCCGTCGCTACGAACACGTCTCCTTCTCTGACCAGCCTGCTCACCGATACGCCGGTTCGAACGGGGAGATCGAAGCGCGTCACATAGGCCTCGATGTAGTCGGCCATGTCGTCCTTGCCGGGGAACGACCAGGCGGACGCCGGATAGGGAAGGCCAGGCAGCCCGTCATACCTGGCAGGAGTGAACAGGCGAAGCGAGTCCCATCGCCCGCGCCACGAATCGCCCACGCGCGGGTTGGCCTCCAGAATCACGAATGGCCGATCCCTCCTCGACAGGTGATATCCCACCGCGAGGCCCGCCTGACCGCCGCCGACGATCACCGTCTCGACGCGCTCGGCTTGGCGGACGCCGCCCATGTGTCCTCCTCCGCCCGCTCGCTCCTCTCTTTCGACGCTATGAGCGGACAGCGCGCATCGACATCGCTCGGACGTACCAAGCCGCACACCCCGGCGTGGTCCGTTCGTACCAGTCAACGGGAGGTCAGGAAGCTCGTGCCGACACCGATGAGTTGGGCGGGTCCGGTATCTCTCAACATCTCGAGCAGAAAGGACGCGGCCCCCATGCGCAAGCTCGTCGTCTGCAACATCATGTCCCTCGACGGGTACTACGAGGGGCCCGGCAACAACGTCATGGTCCTGCCCATGGACGCATCATTCGACGAGTACAACCTCGAACGGATCCGCGCCGCTGACGCTGTGCTCCTCGGGCGCACGTCATACCAGGCTTCAGCGGGTTCTGGCCGGCCATGGCCGACAATCCCGACGCGCCATGGCTCGCCGAGCTGAAGCAACGCTCAGGCCGGGAGATTCTCACCTTCGCGAGCCGGACCCTGTGGAACCACCTCCTCGCGGCCGGGCTGGTCGACGAGTTGCACCTCGTGGTCGGCTCAACCGTGCTGGGAGGCGGCACGCCGATCTTCGGTGCTCCCGTCGCAGGACTGAAACTCCTGCATGCGCACGGATTCGAAGGCTCGGACACCGTGCTCCTCGCCTACGCCGCCGCAGCGAGCTGACGCTTGCGGGCGGGTGGTCAGATCAGCTCGTGCCGGAATGCGTACGCGGTGGCCGCGGCGCGAGACGATACGCCGAGCTTGGCGAAGATGTTCTGCACGTGTCGGCGGACTGTGTGCTCACTGAGGACGAGGGCGGTGGCGATCTCGCGGTTCGTCTGACCTGCCGCGATGAGCGCGAGCACCTCCATCTCGCGCCCGGTCAGCCCACCGACGTGGTCGGCAGCCGCGGTACGGGAGAACTGCTCGATCCTGGCGAGGTCTGGCGCAGCGCCCAACCGCTCGAAGACCCAGCGCGCCGCGTCCAGTTCCATCTCCGCGCCGTCGTCGTCCCCGATTTCCCGGCAGGCGAGGCCGATCAGGACGCGTACCCGCGCCGCCTCGTACGGCGCCTCGAGCTTTTGCCACGCCTTCCACGCACGGCGCAACGACGCGAGCGCAGCTCGAACGTCGCCCTCGGTCAGGACGACGGCACCGCTCGCGTGCGCGGACACGGCGTGAAGGAACGGCGCATCGAGGTCGGCCGCAATCTCCGCCAGCCGATCAGCCGCGATGCGTGCCGCGGGCAGGTCCTTCGCAGCGAGCATGATCTCGACGAAGGCCGGCAGCACATGAGCGCTGGTCACGCGGTCCTGGGCCTCGTCCACGACCCGGCGGATGGCTGCGTCGGCGGCTTCCACGCGACCCTGGGTCAGCCGTAACAGCGCCTGCCCCGGTTGCGGCGTCCGGCCCCACTGGCTCGCCTGCTTGTAAGCCTCCTCCGCCTTTGCCGACTCGCCGCGGAGCCTGTGCAGCTCTGCCAACTGGTAGAAGGCCGCTCCCACCGCCAGCTGTCCGGGTGGGTTGGAGAGCCGTTCGCGGGCCCGATGCGCTTCCTCCATGGCATCCGGCCAGGCACCGTGCAATTGCATGATCTCGGCACGGTGCACAAGGCATTGACCGCGGTACGGCACGAGGTCCGGTTGGGCCGCACACCACTCGCTCAGCGCCGCCGTCCATTCCCGTGCCCGCCGCAGGTCGAAGATCTCCTGGCACGCCGCGATCACGAAGCAGTAGACGAAGCCGACCACAACCGGGGAAACCTCACCGGCCGTGACGGCGACCATGCCCTCGTCGAGCGATGCCAGCCCGGCGGCGGTCTCGCCGAGCCCGATCAGCGCCTGGCCCCGACCGACACCCGCGAGAGCCACAAGGTCCGCGTCACCGAACCGCTCTCCGATCTCCGCGGCCCGGGCGAGCGTGGCGTACGCCGTCGCATTGTCACCCTCGTCGAGGTGCTGGAACGCGCCCGGTACGAGGCGATAACCCTGCTCGACACAATCGGGCCTGCCGTCGTCGAGAAGCCGCTCGGCCCGGGCCAGCCAGCCCCCGGCGCGGGCCGTCGCGCCAGTGAGCATCAGCACGAAGGCCAACCAGATCGCGCACCGTGCCGCGCGATCCACCTCACCCTGGTCAAGGCGATCGTGATATGCCCGTGCCCAGATAGCCGTGCTGTCGGCATCGTTCCCGAGCAAATGGGCGGCGGTCGCCAGGCGTTCGAGGTCGTCAGGCGCGAGCGCAACCCGACGATCGGCGGCCGACAACTGCGCGAAGGCATCGCCCCAGGCCTGCCGATCGAACGAGTCCCGGCCTCGAGCGAGGTCGTCGGCCGTCGCCATGTGAACTCCCCGCGGGGGGACCGTCACGGTCGATTCAGGTCCCCCCGCACGACGCAAGCTACCGAAATGTCAGCAGCACCCGTCAGCGCAGGCCTCCGGGGGACAGTCCAGGTCGTCACAGCAGGCTCCGGACACCAACTCCTCAGTCACATCGTTCACCTCCCTCCGCGCACCAGGTACCGGGCGACGGGTCGGGACAGTCCGCGTCGGGCAGCCGGGACACCATGCCGACGAGTTCGCTCCGCAACGTCGACAGCCGCGCCAGTTCGGCGTCGATCTCGTCGAGCCGACGGCGGAGAAGCTGTTCGGCCGGTTCGCACGGACACTCGCCCGTGTCGCGGACGCTGAGCAGATCCGCGATCTCCCTCAGCCGCAGGCCCAGACGCTGGCAGCCCTGGATGAATCGGAGCCGGTCGACGGCGCTCTCGTCGTAGAGCCGGTAGCCGGCCGGGCTGCGCGGTGGCTCGGGCAGCAGGCCCGAACGCTCGTAGTAGCGAACCGTGTCCCCGCTGATGCCGACCTCCGCGGCGAGGGCAGCGACCGTCAGCGCGGCGGGAGGTCTGCTCCGTAGCTGCAGGCTCATGTCTCGACGTTAGACCTTGGAGCACGGTCCAAGGTCAAGGCCGGATGGATAGGTGTGAGCCGCTGGGGTAGGTGACCTCCGAGGAGCTATCAGCTATGTCCGTCACAGCGTTCCAGGATCTTCCCCTCGCCGACCGCGACCGCGAGTGGGATGGAGACGCGGCCGAGAGAAGGGTCCGGGCGTGGGCGAAGGCGGAGGACGAGCCGAACGAGAAGTACCGCGACGCACATGTCTGGTACGACAGCGAGAAGAAGGGCAACTTCACGGCCTACAAGTTGTTGATCGCCGACGTGGTGGACGGCCGCCTCGTGGCGGTGCCGCGCGGGATCATGGCAGCGGCGGCCGTCATGCAGGGCTCCAGGGGAGGGGTCGACCTCCCGCGTGACGACGTGGATCGGGTCAAGAGCCACCTGGCGAAGTACTACGCCAAGATGGACGACACCGCTCCGTGGGACGAGGACTGACCGGTCGTCCCGGTCATCTCGCCGATCCGCGCGAGCGCCGACGCGTCACAGCCCACACGAACACCGCCGCAGCGATGAGCCCCGGCAGCATGTGCACGGCGAGCACTCCGGCCAGGCTCGGACCACCCCAGTCGTCGCGGTAGGTGGCCGAATCGGACATGTCGATCACGAAGGGCTCGGCGATCGCCCGAACGATCAGGACGACGCCGAGGACCGCGCCGAGGACCGCGATCCCTCTCCTCACGAGGCGCTCCTCCTCTTCCGAGCCGATGCACGAAACCGAGCCCAGGTCTCCGTGCCGGTCGCTCTCACCTGACCGGTGTGCATGAGTACCGTCGTCCGGTATGTGGCCCCGCATGAACGAGCTACGGACTCTGGGTCTGGGCACACCGGGTGACATGCGTGCCGAACTCAACTCCCTCGTTCTCGAGGGCACCAAGACCGCGACTGCCGGGCTGCTGGCGGAGTACACGCGCGAGGCTGAGGAACTCGAAAGCGTCGGCGAGCGCCTCGCCTTGGTCGACGACGACGGCGCACCGGTCGGAGTCGTCGAGGTGACAGCCGTGAGCGTGGCCCGCTTCGGTCAGGTGCCGTGGGAGTTCGCCGACGCCGAGGGCGAGGGATTCACCTCGATCGAGCACTGGCGTGATGTGCACGCCCGGTTCTGGTCGGACAACGGTGTAGACGTCGACGACGACACCGAGATCGTCTGCGTTCATTTCGTCCTGACGTCGGCCCAGCCGTCGTAGTCCCGCCGGCCGCCTCGACCGGGCCGCAGTGACGGCCATCTACGATCGCCTGGTGACCGTCGACGCAGTGATCTTCGACTGGGGTGGAACGCTCACGCCCTGGCACAGCGTCGACCTCGTCGAGCAGTGGCGGGTCTACGCGAGCGTCCTCGCTCCCGAGGACGTCGACGGGGTGGCGCTCGCGCTGTTTGCCGCCGACGAGCAGGCGTGGGAGGCGGCCCGGCTCCACCAGCGGTCCGCGACGTTCGACGAGGTCCTGGCGACGGCCGGCGTCCGGTACGACGACGAGGCCGCTCGGGCGCTGCGTGAATTCTGGGAGCCGCACACGTTCACCGACCCGGACGTACCGGAGCTGTTCGCCGGTCTGCACGACCGTGGCATCCGGGTCGGCGTGCTCTCCAACACGATCTGGCCGCGAGACTGGCACGAGGACGTCTTCGTCCGCGACGGTGTTCTCGATCTGGTCCACGGCGCCGTGTACACCTCGGAGATCGCGCACACCAAGCCACACCCCGAGGCCTTCCGCGCCGCGATGGCGGCGGTGGGCGTTGCTGATCCCGAACGCTGCGTCTTCGTCGGCGACCGACCGTACGACGACATCTCCGGCGCCCACGCCGTGGGCATGCGCGCGGTCTTCGTGCCGCATTCGGAGATTCCGGCCGGCCAACAGATGCCGGTCGACGTGTCGCCGGATGCCGTGATCGACCGGCTGGCAGACCTGATTGCCCACGTGGACGCCTGGCTGGGTATTGCGTGAGCCACTGGCACGAGTGGCACGTCGACTACGACGACCCCGGCTCGACGCTCGCGCGCAGGCTGCAGGTGGTCCAGGACCTGCTGGGACGCGCCCTCGACACAGCGCCGCCCGGACCGGTGCGGTTGCTGAGCCTGTGCGCCGGTCAGGCGCGCGACGTGCTCGGCGTGGTACTGAGACATCCGCGCCGGAACGACGTCCGCGGCCGCCTGGTCGAGCTCGACCCGGGCAACGCGGCGGTGGCTCGGGAAGGGCTCCGACACGCAGGTCTCGACGGGATCGACGTGCTCGTTGCCGACGCCGGCACCACGGACAGCGCCAACGGAGCGGTGCCGGCTGACATCGTCTTGCTCTGCGGGATCTTCGGCAATCTCACCGACGTCGACATCGAGCGCACGATACGGGCAGTTCCGGTGCTCTGCGCTCCGGCTGCGACCGTCCTGTGGACGCGCCATCGACGGCCGCCCGACCTCGTCCCCCGCATCGTGGACTGGTTCGCAGCGTCGGGATTCGCCCAGGTAGACGTGGTGAAGCCGGCGGGCACCTTGTCGACGGTCGGCTCCCATCGGCTCGTGGCGCCACCGCAGGAGTTCGAGCCCGGACGGCGCCTGTTCTCGTTCGTCAGCTGACGAACGACCGGACCGAACGGCCATGCTTCCTTCTGTGACCGCATCGACGTACGACTTCTCAGACCTCAGCGCCCTCTACATCAACTGCACGCTCAAGCGCTCACCCGAGATCTCGAACACGGCTGGCCTGATGGCCGTCAGCATCGCGATCATGCGCAAGCACGGCGTCCAGGTCGACGAAGTGCGTGCCGTCGACCACGAACTGGCGCCAGGCGTACAGCCCGACATGACTGTGCACGGGTTCGATCGTGACGACTGGCCCCCGATATACGCGCGGGTAGAGCGCGCCGACATCCTGGTGATCGGCACGCCGATCTGGCTGGGCGACAAGTCGAGCATGTGCACCCGAGTGATAGAGCGCCTCTACGCCAACTCCGGTGAGCTCAACGACGCCGGCCAGTACGCCTACTACGGCAAGGTGGGCGGTGTGATCGTCACCGGCAACGAGGACGGCATCAAGCACGTCGCGATGAACGTCCTCTACTCGTTGCAGCACCTCGGCTGCGTCATACCGCCGCAGGCCGACGCCGGCTGGATCGGCGAGGCAGGCCCCGGGCCGTCATACCTCGACGCAGGCTCCGGCGGTCCGGAGAACGAGTTCACCCAGCGCAACACCGTGTTCATGACGTGGAACCTGATGCATCTGGCCGCCATGATCAAGCGCGCCGGCGGCATCCCCGCGCACGGCAACTCGCGTTCCGCCTGGGACGACGGCGCCCGCTTCGACCACCCGAACGTCGACGACCACTCCACCTGACCCGGCCACCGGGCCATCATGTGGCGGTCTTTCAACGCCTCCCCATATGCGAAGCGTTGCTTACCCGCCACATGAACTTGCGCGCGCTTGCGTTAAGTTACTGGTGAGTAGCATCATGGGTTTACTTGCTGGTAGCACACTCGGCCGTCGAGCCGGAGGGCGCGCGATGGGTCACTACAGGTCCAATCTCCGCGACATCGAGTTCATGCTGTTCGAGGTGCTCGGACGCGGAGATGTTCTCGGCCACGGACGGTACGCCGACGTCGACGTCGACACCGCACGCAGCATCCTGGCCAGCGTCGACCGGTTGGCCCGGTGCGAACTCGCCGACTCCTACGCCGACGCGGACCGCAACCCGCCAGTCTTCGACCCTGGGTCCGGCACCCTTACCCTGCCCGACTCGTTCAAGACGACGTTTCGGGCGCTCATGGACGCGGAGTTCTACCGCTTCGCCCTGCCGCCCGATCTCGGCGGCCAGCCCGTGCCACCGTCGCTCTTCTGGGCTGGAGCCGAGCTCATTCTGGGTGCCAATGCAGCGGCGTGGATGTATGCCACCGGCCCGTCGTTCGCCGCAACCATCTGGCGTAACGGCACCCAGGCCCAAAAGCGCATCGCCGAGATCATGCTGGAACGCGGCTGGGGCGCGACGATGGTGCTCACCGAGCCGGACGCCGGCTCCGACGTCGGGGCGGGGCGCACCAAGGCATACCGGAACGACGACGGCACCTGGCGAATCGAGGGCGTCAAGCGATTCGTCACCTCGGGCGACCACGATCTGGCCGAGAACATCGTCCACCTCGTGCTCGCGCGCCCGGTCGGGGTCGACGGCGCGGGCGGCCCGGGAACCAAGGGCCTGTCGCTTTTCATCGTGCCCAAGCACCGCTTCGACCTGCGATCCGGCGAGGTGCTCGAGCGCAATGGCGTCTACACGACCAACGTCGAGAAGAAGATGGGCCTCAGAGCGTCGGCCACGTGCGAACTGACCTTCGGCAATGGCGAGCCGGCCATCGGCTACCTGCTCGGCGACGTCCACAACGGCATCGCCCAGATGTTCCAGGTCATCGAGTACGCCCGGATGATGGTCGGCACCAAGGCCATCGCGACACTCTCGTCGGGCTACCTCAACGCTCTCGCGTTCGCAAAGGAACGCGTCCAGGGCGCCGACCTGACACGCGCCGACGACAGGACGGCGCCGCGCGTCACGATCACCCACCACCCCGATGTCCGGCGCTCGCTGATGACCCAGAAGTCGCACGCCGAGGGCATGCGTGCCCTCGTCCTCTATACGGCGACCATGCAGGACCGCCTCTACCAGGCTCGCGCTGAAGGCGCCGTCGACGAGACCGCCGAGCGCGTCAACGAGCTGCTGCTCCCGATCGTGAAGGGGTACGGTTCCGAGCGCTCGTGGGTGCTACTCGGCTCCGAGACGCTGCAGACGTTCGGCGGCTCGGGCTTCCTGCAGGACTACCCGATCGAGCAGTACGTCCGTGATGCCAAGATCGACACCCTCTACGAGGGAACGACGGCGATCCAGGGTATGGATCTGTTCTTCAGGAAGATCATCAAGGACAAGGGCCGAGCCATCGGCTGGCTGTCCGCTCAGATCCAGGAATCGCTCACCGCGGAGATCGGCGGAGGCCGCCTCAAGGTCGAGCGCGAACTGCTCGCCAAGGCCCTCGAGGATGTCCGGGGCATGCTTGCGGCGATGGTCGGATTCCTCATGTCGGCCGACCCCGACACCGACAACGGCGACCGGCGAAACGTCTACAAGGTCGGCCAGAACACCACGCGTCTCCTGCTGGCGACCGGCGACCTCGTCATCGCGTGGTTGCTGATGCGTCAGGCCGCGGTCGCGCTGGAGAAACTCGACGGGGACCTGCCGGCAAAGGAGAGGGCGTTCTACGAGGGCAAGATCGCCGCCGCCCAGTTCTTCGCCCGCCAGGTCCTCCCCCGGCTTTCGGCCGAACGGGCCGTGACGGAGGCGACCGACAACGCTCTCATGGACGTCGACGAGGCGGCCTTCTAGGAGAGGACCGGCGGCAAGCCGACGGTCAACGACTGTTCGACCGACAGGAGCTCGGTTGGCGTCCCGGTGAAGACGATCTCCCCTCCCCTGCTGCCGCCCTCGAGTCCCAGGTCCATGATCCAGTCGGCGTTGCTGACTGAGCGTCACGACTCACCCGGCTGTCAGCCTGCCGGCTCGGGAGTAGAGGTAGCGCTGTTGCTGGAAGCTTGTCGTTCGTCCGGCGGCCGCCAGGTAGGCGTCGCGCGCCGCCGCAGGATCTCCGGCCAATTCCAGCAGGTGCGCGCGGACCGCGTGGAGCCGGTGGTCTTCGGCGATCCGCTCGTCGGATTCGAGCCTTCCGAGCAGCTCGAGACCCGCCTCCGCGCCTCGGACCATGGCCACTGCGACGGTGTGGTTCAACGCCACCACCGGGTTGTCGGTTATCTGCATCAACACCTTGTACAGCGCCAGGATCTGGGGCCAGTCGGTCGCCTCGGCCGTTGGTGCTTCGTCGTGGATCGCAGCGATGGCCGCCTGGAGCTGGTACGGGCCCGTCGCCCCTCGCGGAAGTGCCTCGGTGATCAGCGCCACGCCCTCCGCGATGTCGTCGGCGTTCCAGCGGCGCCGATCCTGCTCCGCCATGGGGATCATGCCGCCATCCGGTCCGGTACGCGCGGGCCGGCGGGCATCGGTGAGCAGCATGAGCGCGAGCAGCCCCGTCACCTCACCGTCGTCGGGCACCGCTCGATGGACCATGCGGGC